>Ga0181534_10000641_pt1 | contig 24334 bp, 21 predicted proteins | sample PEATcosm2014_Bin_37_FD_119758 | JGI IMG/M metagenome (GOLD analysis project Ga0181534, IMG submission 119758) | Peatland microbial communities from MTU Mesocosm Facility, Houghton, MI, USA - PEATcosm2014_Bin17_10_metaG | ecosystem: Environmental > Terrestrial > Soil > Wetlands > Peat | place...
CGCGGCTGCTCAGGATCATAAAAAGGCAGACACCACGGCAGATTCGGATCTGCTGGAGTTTCTGGGAAGCGTGGATTCCGGAGCGGATTCACAGACAGCGGCGGATGATGGCAGTTGGATTGAATACCTGGCGCAGACGGATATCGGGAAGGTCGCAAAGGCCGACCCGGCCAAGAAGCCATCCCCCAACGGGGATCAGCCTGCTGCGTCCGGAGACAAGAAAAATGATTAAGGGGTCGTCAATCTTGTTGGTGTTACTGCTCGCGGCGGCGGCGCCGTCGTTTGCGCAGCAAACGCCACCACCGACGAATGCGCCGGCGCCGGCCCCCGCGCAGCCGGTGCAGTGGTCGAGTTTGTCACCGGATCAGCAGAAGCTGCTGGGCAAGTTCAGCAGCAATTGGAACAACCTGCCGCCGGAGCGGCAGCAGGCGTTGGCGCGAGGCAGTAATCGTTGGTTGGGAATGTCGCCCGACCAGCGTGGGCAGGCGCAGCAGCGCTTTCAGCGTTGGCACAATTTGCCGCCGGATCAGCGCAATGCCCTGAGGGATCGGTGGCAGAAGTTTCAGTCGTTGCCGCCGGACCAACAGGATCGGGTGCGGCAGAACTTCCACCGGTTTCGGGATTTGCCGCCGGAGCGGCGGCAGATGTTACGTGAGCGTTGGCGCAATGCCTCTCCGGCGGAGAGGCAGATGATGATTCAGCGGGCGCGTGAACGGCACATGCAGATGCGAGGCGGGCCAGGTCCGCGGCAAGCACCACCGCCGCGGCCCCGTCGATGAATCAACGCCGCGGTCGGTTTAACGAAATCCCCAGTCGGCCCACCGCGGCGGGCTAATGCTTAGATCGAACCACAATGGGCACGTTGCACACGTCAACGTGGCCGGCTGGCACTTTGAACCATTCTTCGCGGCGATTGCGGCGCGCTTCCACGTATGCCGTGAATGTTGGCGTATCCGTACGCAACACCTCCAGCTCCGTGCGCTGAGACGCGGGGATGTCAGCCGCTACGCGAATTGATTTGATCGGAACTCGCTGCTCGGGTTTCTCGTAGAAGCCCAACGCTCCGGTGCCGCGGGGAAGTGCTGACAGGAGTTCCATACCCTGCACAACGCGGCCTACCAACGTCACGTTGCGATCCAAGTGACGAGGGGCCTGGCCGGTAACAACGTACAGCTCAGTGCCACCACCACTGTCGACGTCCATGTCACGGCCTGCGCCCACCATGCCGTAGCAGTGGACGAGCCATGCACGGCCGAATTTGGGGTCGCGGGCCATTGGGAAGCCGTCAGTAAAGCCGATTTCCGGGGCGTAGCTGTCTGGGTCGACCAAGGGGGTGAAGGGGATGCCGCGAGCGGTGCGCTCGAATTCGGCGGCGACTGTCTTTTGAGCGTTCTTGATTGGACGTTTGCCGTCGGGGTCGGCCCATTGGACGACATAGTTGTCCTGGGAGCGGACGATGGCGGTGCCGTTGTAATAACCCTCGCGCGCCAGGGCGATAATGTTGGCGGCGTGATGAGGGGCAAATTCGCTGTTGAGCTCGATGATGACCCGGCCGGCGGGGAGGTCCATGTACAGCGTGTTTTGGGGATCCAGCGGGCGCCAGTCGGATGGGGTTGATGACGATATGACATCGGCGGTCGTCATCGGACGGTGAGCGGACTCCGCAGGAGGCGGAGGCGCTGCGCTTGCAGCCTGGGCGGCTGCCAGCCGCGAGGAACCAGACGCTGAAATTGGCTGGCGTGGCGAGGTTGCCGCTGGCGAGGTCGGCGCTGACGAGGTCGCCGCTGGCGAGGTCGGCGCTGACGAGGTCGCCGCTGGCGAGGTCGGCGCTGGCGAGGTTGCCGCTGGCGAGGTCGCCGCTGACGAGGTCGGCGCTGGCGAGGTTGCCGGCGGTGAAGGAGCGTTCTGTGCCGGTGTTGCGGGACCGGGTGCCGTTGCCGTCCCGGCGGCCGCGGAGGTCATCGCTGTGGCCACGATCAGCGCAAGCGTTGAGAGGCGCGCGGGTGTTGTGGTCTTCACGTTCAGCCGACCGCCTTGATGGCCTGAATCAATTCCGCGCCCGCCTTCTGGGCATCTCCATACAACATGCGGGTGTTGTCGAGATAGAACAGCGCGTTCTCGATTCCCGAGAAACCCGCGCCCTTGCCGCGCTTGATCACAATGACATTCTTGGCCTTGTCGGCATTCAGAATGGGCATGCCGTAAATCGGGCTGGACTTGTCGTTGCGCGCCACCGGGTTGACCACGTCGTTCGCGCCGATGATCAACGCGACGTCCGCCGTCTCGAACTCGGAGTTGATTTCATCCAGGTCGGCGATCAGATCGTACGGCACACCGGCTTCCGCCAACAGCACGTTCATGTGGCCCGGCATGCGGCCGGCGACCGGGTGAATGGCGAATTTCACCGTGACGCCGCGTTCGATCAACAACTGGCACAACTCCCAGATCTTGTGCTGTGCCTGTGCGACCGCCATGCCATAACCGGGGACAATGATGACCTTCGAGGCGAACGCCATCATGACACCCACATCCGATGCTTCGATGGGCTTCAGGCTGCCGGTTACATCGCCTGCTGCCGCTTCGCCGCCGGTATCGCCGAAACCGGAGAACAACACGTTGCCCAGTCCGCGATTCATTGCCTTGGCCATCAACTGCGTGAGCAGCGTGCCGGCCGACCCGACCACCGTGCCGGCGATGATCATCGCCGCGTTGTTGAGAACGAAGCCTTCGAACGCGACTGCCAGGCCGGTCAGCGCGTTGTAGAGCGAAATGACCACCGGCATGTCGGCGCCGCCGATCGGCAGCGTCATCGTCAACCCGAGCAGCAGCGCCAGCGCGAAGAAGGCAGTGATGATTCCGGGCGTGGCATTGAAATTAAACGCAACCATCGCACCCAGTACGAGCGCCGCCACCAACAGCAGCATGTTGAAGATCTGCTGCCCGGAGAAGCGCACGCTTTTGGTGATCAGGCCCTGCAGCTTGCCAAACGCAATCGCGCTGCCGCTGAAGGACACCGACCCGATGATTCCACCGATGACCGCCAAGGAAGAACTGGCGTAGCCGCTGTTCTCACCCCGGTACAGCTCGACCGCCGCAATCGCCGCAGCCGCGCCACCGCCCATGCCGTTGTAGAGCGCGATCATCTGGGGCATGTCTGTCATGGCAACGCGCTTTCCGCTCCACCAGGCGAGTCCACCACCCGCAAACATGGCCGGCACGATCAGCTCGTAGTTGGTCATTCCCGGATACAGGAATGACACCAGGGTAGCCACCAACATACCGGAACCCGCCCACAAAATGCCGCTGCGGGCAGTGACGGGCGAGCTCATGCGCTTCAGACCGAGAATAAACAGCGCGGCAGTGACCAGGTAACTCACCTGGATCAAGGTTTCCTTGCTGAGGACAGAGGAATCCATCAGTGCGCTCCTCCGGCCTTCGGTCCTTTGCGCGCGCCACTCGACTTGAACATCTCCAGCATGCGTTCAGTCACGACATAACCGCCAACTGCGTTTCCCGCAGCAAGCAACACGCCAATGACGCCAATCGTTTTCTCGAGTGTCGTATGCGCGCCGCCCAATGCGACCATCGCACCCACCAGCACGATGCCGTGCACGAAGTTGGAACCTGACATCAGGGGCGTGTGCAGGATGACCGGCACGCGCGAGATGACCTCATAGCCCGTGAAGGCCGCCAACATGAAAATATAGAGAGCAATGATGCCGGTCATGTCAGGCCTCTAAGCTTTTACGAGTTTGTTCGTGTTTGATTTCGCCGCCGTGCGTCAGGCAGGATTGGGCGAAGACTTCGTCGTTCCAGTCGATCTCGAGGTCACCGCCCTTGTTGATGGCGGGGCGCAGGAAGTTGAACAGGTTGCGCGAATACATCTCGCTGGCGTTGTAGCCGAGCTGCGCGGGCAGGTTGACCGCGCCGATGATCTTCACACCCTGGTGCTCGACAATCTCGCCGGCTCGCGTGAGCTCGCAGTTGCCGCCTTGCTCCGCGGCGATATCCACAATCACTGAGCCTGGCCGCATCCGCTCCACCACGGCCTTTGAGATGAGTTTCGGAGCCGGCCGTCCCGGGACGGCGGCGGTCGTCACTACCGCATCAGCGGCGGCAATCCGCGCATCCAGAACTTCCTGTTGTTTGGCCTTTTCCTCGGCTGTCAGCTCGCGTGCATAACCGCCGGTGCCGTCCGCGCTGACACCCGTGTCGACAAATTTGGCGCCGAGGGACTTTACTTGCTCTTTGGTCGCGCTGCGCACGTCATACGCCTCGACGACAGCGCCCAGACGGCGGGCTGTAGCGATCGCCTGGAGGCCGGCAACACCGGCTCCAATGACGAGCACCGAGGACGGTCGGATGGTGCCCGCTGCGGTCGTCAGCATCGGTAGAAACTTCGGGAGGTTGTCGGCGGCAATCAGAACCGCCTTGTAGCCGGCGATGGCTGCCTGAGAGGATAGGGCGTCCATGGATTGAGCCCGCGATATGCGCGGGATGAATTCCATGGCGAAACTGGTGATGCCGTGTTCCTTCAGCGCCTTCACTTCGGCCTTGCGGCTGTAGGCCTGCATGTAGCCGACGACGACCGTCCCAGATTTGAGACGCGTAATCTGTTCGACAGACAAGGGCTGTACAGTGAGCAGAACCTGCGCCTGATCCAGGATCGTTGTAGGCGAATCGGCCCAGTCGGCGTTCTTATAAGCGCTGTCCGGGAACCGGGCGAGAGCGCCCAGGCCCTTTTCGATGAGTAGCTTGGCGCCCGCCTGGCTGAATTTGCCGACAATCTCGGGCGTGAGGCTGACGCGCGTTTCTTGCGGCGCGCTCTCGCGAAGCGCGCCTATGATGACTGGCATTTGGAAATTCTCAGGCGAATGAAGACGTTGCGACGTTGAATTCTTGCATAAAAGTGCTTTATCTTACAGCGCCCATGCTAGGCATAGATCTAGACCGCGCCGACCTCGGCAACCAGGATGACTTGCGGATCGTCGCGAGCCCGGGAGCCCGTTCGCTTTCGCAATTGGTCCTGCGTACCGATATCGCCGGTATGCCGCTCGAATGGATCGACTACAAGGAAGCAGCCCGACTCTACCATCAGGATCAGGTCGCTTATACCTGTGGTTCTCCACTCTACAAACTCTACGGTGGGGTCAACGCTGCGAGTGGACTGCGCACGGTGCTCGAAGTCAACTCGATTGTTGCGACAGTTGGTCATACGGGCAATCCGGGCAACACCCGGCACGACTATGTTCCACCATTGAACAATCAGACACTGTTCCGGCGCGATGCGTTTCTGTGCATGTATTGCGGCTTGCGGTTTCCAACACGCGAGCTGTCGCGGGATCACATCAGGCCTTTCAGCCAGGGCGGCGTGGATATCTGGACCAATGTCGTAACAGCCTGTCGCCGTTGTAACAATCAGAAGGCCTCGCGGACCCCCGAGCAGGCGAAAATGCAGCTGATCGCCGTGCCGTTCACGCCGACGTATGCGGAATATATTTTTCTGAAGGGCCGGCGCGTGCTGGCCGACCAGATGGAATATCTGCTCGCGCACTTTCCCCGTACGAGCCCGCTGCACGACCGGATCCAACGCTGGTTGTCGTGAGACGGAGACGTTGATATTTCTGGTTGACGCGTCGGTCTATGTATTCCGCGCGTATCACTCCGCGTATCCCGGCATGGTCGATCGCGATGGCAACCCCACCCACGCGGTGTTTGGTTTTACACGCTTCATCGGCGATCTGATCGAGCGCGTCAGGCCGCAATACATGGCGGTGGCGTTCGATCAGCGGCTGCCCAACTCCTATCGCAGCCGGATATATCCCGCCTACAAGGCCAATCGCGACCCCCATCCGGTGGACTTGCTCGCGCAGTTCGAGCATTGCCGCGAGGTGTGCCGGCGCCTGGGGCTGGCGGTATTCACGCACCCTGAATATGAGGCCGACGACATCATCGGCACGCTCTCGTGTCAGATGCGGGAAGCGGGAATGCGCTCAGCGTTCATTACGCGCGACAAGGATCTCGCGCAGCTCGTGCGTGATGGCGATCTGTTCTGGGATTATGGCGCGCGTGACCAGTTCGGTTATCACGACATCGAGCGCCACTATGGCGTGGCGCCGGAGCGCTTTGCCGACTTTCTGGCGCTGACGGGTGACACCAGTGACAACATTCCGGGTGTGCCGGGTGTCGGGCCGAAGACGGCCGCCTCGCTCATGAAGGAATTTGAGTCGCTGGACGATCTCTACGGCAATCTTTCGCGGGTCGCCGCGCTCAAGCTGCGCGGCGCGAAGACGCTCATGGACAAGCTGCGTGAGTGTCGCGAGTCTGTGTATCTCGCTCAGCAACTCACACGCATCACCTGCGATATGGATCTCGGAACCGGCGCAGAAGGACTTCGACGCCGATTGCCCGACCTGGTTGCCCTCGGTGGTCTGTACGACCACCTCGGCTTTGGACCCTTTCTGCGCCGCCAAGGTGAGCGGCTCACACAACTACCTCTGGACTAAGGTAGCAATCCCGTGACGCATCCCAGGGGCTCGCCCGTGCCATCGGCACGCCGGGCTTCCAGGTGCACCTGCCGACCCGCCAACAGCGCGGCATCGATTTTCAACAACTGACTGCCGTCAGGTTGAATCCGGGAAGTGTAGTCGCTGGCTGGCAGCTCGCGTCTTTCGGAGTCGAGAGCGACCACACGAAGATCTTTTGAAATCCCCGGCACACGGAGGACGGCTAGGCGGGTGTCTGACGCCAGTCGCATAGCGGTGCACTCGTCCGCACCGCGCGACACGGAAGGGAGGTTGAACACCACCGTCCGGGTCGAATCCAGGTCCGTGGCCGTTGTGGCTTTTCCCAACCAGCCTCCAGTCGCACCGATGACGCCGGCACCCACCAGGGAGGCCGCCATGCGCCAGTCGCTGAACGCGGCCAGCTTGCGGCGTGGGGTCAACGTACGCACCTGCGCGTGTTGCCGCGGCATTTCCAACTTGATGGCCCGCCAGACTTCCACGTCGGCGACACACTCCGAGCAACCCATCATGTGGAGCTCGAACGCCTCCTGGGTACTCTCGTCGAGGCCGTTGGCTACATAGCCCGCGGCAGTCTGATTGGCTTTGAACTGTATGTGGTCCATGGTTCTCCCTATCCCTCACGAGTCGATTGCGCAGACGCCGTCTCGCCGGTGGCGAGACCGTGCCTGCGGAGGATGTCGCCGAAGCGCTGCCGGGCGCGCCAGAGGACCTGGTTGAACTGCATGTCAGTCAATTGCAAAGACTCGCGGATGACGGTGCGGGGCTCTTCATGGAGGTAATACCGTTCCAACACTTCACGGTCGCGCTGCACTGGCAGGTGCACCATGAGCTCACGAACGCATTTCGCAAGCTGCTCATGGTCGAGTCGTTCCTCCAGCGACAAAGCTTCGTCCTTGAGGTTCGACAGCAGCTCCCGATCGTTGTCGTGCCGCCTCGAAAGCTCTCCACGCCAATAGGCGGTAGCGAGCTTGCAGGCCGTGCGATAGAGATAGCCTCCCAAATTACTCGGGTCATCCAGTCCTTCAGTACGAATCTTTTTGATCGCCTGCAGGAACGTGCGTTGCAACAGGTCCTCAGCCGCATCGCGTGCGATACGCCTGTGGAGGAATACCTGTAGCAAAGGCCTCCGATATCTCACGTAAAGTTGATTTTGCAGGCCGGTGCGCTCGGCGACGGCCTCTACCAGCGACAAATCGCCGCCTTCGCTCGTTTCGAGCGACTTTTCAGCGCGGAGGTCTGCCGTCGGCGACGATTCTGTATAGTTCATGGACGCGGTTCCCGCTGCGATCCTGGCTGGCGACAAACGCGCGCTTTCCGGCGCTCCGTTTCCAGAAGGCAAGCATCAGCTATCGGCACCCCGTTTAGGTACGGGACCCGTGACCCAGGCTTCGAACGGCGTGGACTCGAGACCATCCGCCCTTGTACGACCCTTGCCAGGAACTCGTCAGTAGTCAATTTAGCATAGGGCGCGCTTGCCCATATGCCGGCTAGTAATCCCGATAGAATCGCTGTGGAGTTCGAACTGCCCTGCTCCAGCCGATAGCCATCGGGTGCTTTTGCGGCACCGATCACGCACGCGCTTGGCGCGCCTAGATTGAGCCCCTGAGGAGCCGTTGAAGTCCCGGGGGAGATCATGTCCTCGTTTCCAATAGGAATTGCCCGGACGATTCGCCGGTACGTATACGCCGCCGGATAACCCGCCTGCGGCTCCCCTTTATTTGGAACGCTCGCAACCACGATTGCAGGGTGACGCGCGTCACGCTTGTCGGCGACTTCGGCGAACGCTTTGTCCAGCTCAGGCGTCGTGGCGTACCAGTGTGAACTGAAACTCAAGATCTGTGCTCCCATCCGTGTTGCATAATCCAACGCCCGTGTGATTCGCTCCGGATTCGCGTCGTCATTGACGCCTCCATGACAACCGACCACGCGCAGAATCATCACACGCGCGCCGTCGGATCCGGGTGCCGCAATTCCGATGCCGTTGTTTCGTTCCGCCGCCACCAGGCTGGCCATCATCGTGCCGTGGCTGAACCGCCCCTGGCATTCGCCTTTGGGGGACACGTCAGGACTGTTGTCCACGAAGTCCCAGCCGTGGACATCGTCTACATAACCGTTGCCATCATCGTCGGCACCCGGCTTGCCGCGCGCCTCAGCTTCGTTGGTCCAGAGCTGATTGCGCAAATCCTCATGATCGATAAGAGCGCCATCATCGAATACCGCGACTACGACAGGTTTGACCGGCCTGTGGTCACGCCAGGTGAGCGACCCGGCGACATAATCAACCCACCAGAGATTACCGGCCCGATACGCGCAGTCGTTGTTGCCCGAAGCGTCGACGGGAAGGGACGGCGATAGAGTTGAGCACGTAACAGGCTGACACTGAAACGGTGAGGTTTGAGCCCACGCGCACGGGATCAGGGCTGCGGCCAGGCCGCAAAGGCCGGCGACGTGGACAGTGCGGCGCGTCATCCGGCCTATTCTAGGTCAATTGGACGAAAGTCAGCTGCCGACGGACGAGCCTCGCCCAAGGCTCGTCCGTGTACTGGCGGATCGAGTGCTCAATTCACATGGATCGTGCCGTTGTCATCGAGCTGCAGGGAATTCGCTGCATTGACCGACTGCATGACGATCACAGCTTTCGGGCCCGTTGCCGCGCTGTTCGGGAAAATCAGAATATGTTCCAACTGGCCGTGGATGCGCGCCAATGCGTACCAGTGACCCTGCTCGTACTGTGGCTCGGTAGCCACCGCATAGTTGGACATGGCGAGGAAGGAAGAGCTGGCCTCCTGGCCGGGAATGCACTCGAAATCCGCAGGCAACGTGGTCATCGCGGTACCCGGGCGGTATTGCAGCTTGATGCCCTCCCAGCCGGCGTTCCAGCGCTGGTTCCCCGTGTTCTCAGCCTGGAAGACATAACTTCCATCAGCCGCCTGGGCATCCCGGGAAATCTTGAACTTCAGGCCCGCTGCCACGTGGGCGGTCAGTCCTGCATGTTGCTCGGTGCAGTTCTTGGAAACCGTCCATTCCATGAAGAAATTGTCGGGAATATCGGCGGCCTGGGCAGGGGCGGCGGCCAGGCCACCAAACAAACACTGCACGGCGATGGCTGAGGCCAGGATGACATTACGGGGAAAACGCATGGGTGAGCTCCTGAAAGTGGGCGGTGGCAATGAATCCGCCGGGAGATCACTGCTGTGACCTCGTTGCTTATCTCAGGAAATCTTGAGGGTGCGACGTGAAAGGCGCACGAAAGAACATCGTTAAATGGAACTGTCAGGCCAGCCGTACACAGAAAACGCTGCCCAATCATACGAGCCGGAGCTCTCCGCCTCGTCCAGTTGCGCCCGTCGCAGGGCCGTCGAGGCCGGCAGACGTTCAGAAAGCAGGTACGTATAAAACCGCTGCATAAATGCTGAGGTCGCCAGATCGTCGACCCGCCAATAGCTGGCTATCACGGCCCCCGCGCCGGCCTGGAGAAACGCCTGTGCCGGGCCCAGGACGCCTTCTCCCGGTAACAGGCGTCCCCGTGATGTTTCGCAGGCGCTCAGAACGACGAGGTTGGTACTCAACTTCAATCCGAGGATGTCCAGCAGGCCGAAAGCTCCTGATCTCGGGTCGTCCGGGTTTTCTGGTGTCAGTGCCAACGATGAAAGTCGCGGACGCTGGGAGTCCACGCGCGCGTGAGTTGCAATGTGCAGTAGATCCACGCGCCCGCTGGCTGCACGTCGCAAGGCGGACGGTACGGCCGCGCATCCCAGTAGTGTTTCCACGTGACTCGAGGGCCGGGTCTGTTGAGTGAGTCGAGCCACCATCTGCACTTCAGCGCGACTGCCGGGAAGTCGGGGCAGCGATTCGGTCCAGTCGGAAGCGGCTCGAGTGGTGCTTGCCGTCTTTTGCCCGCTCACCGAGTCGGCACACTGGTGGTGCCAGTCCGCGATCCGGAATACGGGGTCACCCAGCAATTCGACCCGCGGCGCGCTGACACGCGCCGGTATGTTGGCCTGCATCCGGGTCAGGAACAGCGCCGAGGGGACGATCGCAACCTCCGCATGTTGCAGAACCAACTGGTCCGTGGCCGCCGGCGACCAGGGCAGGATGTTGAAGGGGATCGTATGCAGCCCTTCATCGGGCACCAGGATGAGGCGCTTCGCGCCGAGCTGCGCGGTCAATGGCCACAACACCAACTCCGCGAGTTGCCTGGCGGCGGCGCGTATGTCGGACCGCGGTGATTCCGGATCGAGGAGTCGATCGTGCAGGTCGGCAGCCGCGGCCGAGATCTTCTGCCGGTCCCCCAGGCGCACCACGCGCAGGCCGCTGTCATTCACAATGAAAGCAAACATATCGCGGGCGCCGGCAGAGTACTCGACGAGCGTGGCTTTCAGTTGCCCGAGCGTCCGGGTGAGCTGCTGCTGGTCGAACGGATCTTGCGCGTGCCCTTCGTGTATTGCTTCCTGCGCGAGCGCGTCCAGGAGGTTGGTTTTCGATTCGGTCAACTCGACAACATGTTGCAGCATCTGCTGGTAGCGGGCTGCAGGTGGTGGGGTCGCGGCAACGGGAGTGTCATCTTGGGTCTGGCTGGCAGCGTAGCGCAGGCTCCGAGCCCGGCCCCGCTCGGAAGTTGCGAAGGCCAACGCAGTGGTCTTGTCATCGGAGGCGTATATGTCGGTCAGCTCAGCAAAGACGCCGTGCTGAGTGGCTAGGTAGGTGGCGCGCTTTTCGCCGTCGAGCTCGTCGGTCGGCACGGTCTCGATCAGACTGATCGCGGTCTGTAATGTTTTCGCCGCCTGCTCGGGTTGCTTCAGGCCGCGATAGCTCCCGGCCAGCACTTTCAGTGCCGTCACGGTCTGCTCGATATCTCCGCGTTTGACGCCCGCTTCGGTGGCACTCATCCCGTCCTGGACGGCCTGGTTGAAATCGCCGGCCAGGAGCGCCGATTTCGCGATGCCGAGCTGTGCGTAACCGCGATACTCCGACGGGGTCTGGGTTTCATCCGCGATGTGCAACGCGCGCTCGAACGAGTTGCGTGCGTTCGTAAATTTGTCGTTTTCGAGAAGGACGTCGCCGCGGGCGATTGCCAGTGGCGCTTGCAGCCAACCGGCACCCGCGTACGGGATCGCTGCATCCAGGCATTGCATGGCGCGCCCCGAGTCTCCCTCCAACTGCAACGCGCGGCCCATCCCAACCAGTGAAAACAGCAGGATCGTTTTGTCTTCGGCCGCGAGCCCGTCCGGATTCAGCAGTCGGGTGCACCACGGAGCGGTTGTATAGTGAGTGCTCGGACGAACGGCACTGGCGAGCAGCTCGGTGCAATCTAGAGACACGGCTTCCTGCAAGTCATTCTTCGCGTCGCTGAGACTTCCGAGCTGGACCATGAGGTTGCCCGAGTGCTGCAGGCTGCGCCGAACTCCCCGGCAATCACCGAGCTGCCCGTATACCCGCATCGCCGTGGCATATGAGTGCTGACTGCCGCCAAATAAACCCACTTTGCCCTGCATGGCGCCGTAGTTGGCCCAGATTTCCGCCGCCAGCTTCGGATCGAGCTCGGGCGGGAGGAGTCGCAGGGCGTCGCCAAATGCAAACATGGCCGCGGTGTAGTTCTTGCTTTCGTATGCCAACGCGGCCAGATTCTGGTTGGCCCGCGCATAACACACCCAGTCGCGCATTTGCCGACAGCTTTGCGCGGCCGCTACGAACGCGGCGCGCGCAGGCCCGCGAGCTTCGAGGCGATATTCGAGAAAACCTTCCATGATCTCAAGACGTGGCAACTCTCGCGCGCCGAACGGTGAAGTACGAAGAGATTGCCGAGCCGACGCCAGAAGACGTCGTATCTCCGGCGCAATGACGCTGACATCGAGGCCGGGCATCTCGAAGAGCGCCTTGCTCTGCAGTCCGACCAACCCTCCCCGGATAAAGGGTTCGGCACCTTCACCGTAGTCGGCCAACGCTTGGCTGGCCAGTGCGTAGATGTCACGCTTGTTGTCGAAGCGCCGGTAGGCGATCTCGGCCATTGCCTGGCGGGCGGCACCGGACGAACGCCGCTCGCCCAGTTGATCGAACCGACGCGCGGCCATCCGGTATTGATCGAACGCCTCGTTCCAATCATAGGTTCGAGTCGCGCGTCCTGCGTTCGCGAATGAAGTCGCCGCGGACGTACGTGCGTGATCTGCAACGGCGATCAGATCGGCGCGGATACAAAACTCACCCGTGAGGTCGGGTGAGTCATTTGCCTTAACGTTGACCAAGTGGTTGTCACCCCGTTTGACGGGAGCAACCAGCTCGATCGTACCGAGCCGCTCAACAGGAGATTCACCCGCGGTAGCGTTATCGCCATCCAGATCGGCGATGACGGAGATCCCGTGCTCCTGGATGCGCAAGCGCAGCGTCCCGTCGTCCGGTGCCTGGACGCGAACCGCATTGGCGCGCGAGCCACCGATTTGCAGGCAGGTTTCGGCGAGTACCGGACTCGTCGCAACGCTCGAACCGCACCCCGTCAGCAGCAGCGACGGAAGTAGCGCTACGAGCCAGCACGTGTGTGAGGAGCGCAAGTTCTGTACTAATCATTCGCCGGGACAGCTGCCGTTCTACGCCATAGAAAGGGGTTGTGCCAAGCCAGTGTGCCGTTTGGAACTCCGCTATGCTCAAATATGCACACGTTGAGTGTTTCAGTGCTCTGAAAAGGGGGCAGATATATGGATGCGAAGAACATCGAGTCGGTGTTGCTGGAAGAACGGTCGTTCCCCCCGCCGGAAGTCTTTACCGCGAAGGCTGGCCTGAAGCCTGCCGACCTGGAGCAGCTCCGGAGTGCTGCAGCCGCTGATCACGTGGGGTTCTGGGCGGATCTCGCTCGCAAGGAACTGACTTGGCAGGAGCCGTTCACGCAGACGCTCGATGATTCGGACGCGCCGAACTATCGCTGGTTCAGCGATGGCCGCCTCAACGTGTCATTCAATTGTCTAGATGTGCACTTGGCCGACCGCGGTCACAAGACTGCAATTATTTTTGAGGCGGAGAACGGTGGTACGCGCCATCTGAGCTATCGCGAGCTGCACGCCGAGGTCTGCCGTTTCGCCAGCGCATTGCGTGCGCAGGGCGTTGAGAAGGGCGATCGCGTCATCATCTACATGCCGCTGATCCCCGAAACGCTGATCGCGATGCATGCCTGCGCTCGCCTGGGAGCTATTCACTCTGTCGTGTTCGGTGGTTTTTCGGCGCCCGCGTTACGGGACCGGATCATTGATACCGAAGCCAAGGTCGTCATCACCGCGGATGGCGGCTGGCGCGGCGGCAACGTCGTTGAGCTGAAGGCGGCCGCCGACAAAGCGTTGGCGGAGGGTTGCCCGAGCGTCAAGAAAGTCATCGTGCTGGAGCGTACGGGTAAGCGCGTGGTGATGGTTCCGAACCGGGATGTCTGGTGGGACGATGCCATCGAGGGGCATCAGCCGACGCTGGAGCCGGAGTGGGTCGAGGCGGAACACCCGCTGTTCCTGTTGTATACCTCCGGCTCGACCGGCAAGCCCAAGGGGATTCAACATTCCAGCGCCGGCTATCTGTTGCAGGCAAAACTGTCGAGCCGTTGGGTGTTTGATCTGCAGGATGACGATGTGTTCTGGTGTACGGCCGATGTGGGCTGGATCACCGGCCATAGTTATGTTGCCTATGGGCCGTTGGCCAGTGGCGCGACCATTGTGTTGTATGAAGGCGCGCCGACGACGCCGAATGCCGGACGGTTCTGGAAGATCTGTCAGACGCACGGCGTCACCATTTTCTATACGGCGCCGACTGCGCTGCGCGCCTTGATGAAGCTCGGCGATCATTGGCCGGCACAGTTCGATCTGTCCAAGTTGCGGCTGTTGGGGACTGTGGGTGAGCCCATCAATCCCGAGGCGTGGATGTGGTATCACCGCGTGATCGGCAAGGAGCGCTGCCCGATCGTGGACACTTGGTGGCAGACGGAAACGGGCGCGATCATGATCTCGCCGCTGCCGGCGACTACGGCGACCAAGCCCGGCTCGTGCACCCTGCCGTTGCCGGGGATCGACGTTGACATTGTGGACGATCATGGGAAGCCGGTGACCCGGCCCGAGGCGGGTGGCTATCTCGTCATCAAGAAGCCGTGGCCGTCGATGTTGCGCACGTTGTGGCGCGACAATGACCGCTACATCTCCTCTTATTGGGAGAAGTTCAACAACAAGTACTACGTTGCCGGCGACAGTGCGCGCCGTGACAAAGATGGGTACTTCTGGATCATGGGTCGCATCGATGATGTGTTGAATGTTGCAGGTCATCGATTGGGAACGATGGAAATCGAGTCGGCGCTGGTTGCCAACCCGCGCGTGGCGGAGGCGGCTGTGGTCGGTCGGCCGCACGAGGTCAAGGGCGAAGCCGTGTTCGCGTTTGTGGTGCTCCGTGGGGAACGGCCCACGGGGGACGTGAGTGCGTTGGTGCTGGAGTTGCGGAACTGGGTGGTCGAGCAGGTGGGGGCTATCGCGAAGCAGGATGACATCCGTTTTTCTGACAACCTGCCTAAGACACGCTCGGGGAAGATCATGCGGCGGTTGCTGAGGTCGGTTGCCCGGGGCGAGGAGATTCTGCAGGACGTGTCGACGTTGGAGAATCCGGCGATTATCGACCAGCTGCGCGGGCCGGACTGGAAGCCGTCCGCCGCACCGGCACCCACGGCTGTCGAGGCCGCCGCTCCGGATGAGGAGGACGAGGAGCCGGCGCCGAAGGAAAAGGCTGCGCGTAGGAAGGCGGCGCCGGTGGCGAAGGCGCCTGTGAAGGAGGCACCGGCCGAGGAGGCGTCGGCGGAGGCGCCCGCGGAGGAGGCTCTGGCGGGGAAGGCATCGGCGGAGAAGAAGGGAGCTGTGAAGAAGGCGCCGGCAGGGAAGGCACCGGTGGCGAAGGGGTCACCCGCGGAGGAGGCACCTACGGGGGAGCCACTCGCGAGGAGGGCATCGGCGGAGAAGAAGGGAGCTGTTAAGAAGGCGGCGGCAGGGAAGGCACCGGTGGCGAAGGAGTCACCCGCGGGGGAGGCACCTGCGGAGGAGCCACTCGCGAGGAGCGCATCGCCGGAGAAGAAGGCAGCTGTGAAGAAGGCACCCGCAGGGAAGGCACCAGTGGCGAAGCAGCCAGCCGCGAAGGAGGCGCCTGCGGAGACGGCGCAGGCGGTGAGGAATGCAGCTGCGAAGAAGGCGGCGGCGGAGGCACTGGTGGTGAAGAAGAAACCTGCGAAGAATGCGCCGGCGGGGAAAACGCCGGTGGTGAAGAAGGCGCCTGCGAAGAAGACACCGGCGGGGAAAACATCGGCGGGGAAAACATCGGCGGGGAAGGAGGCGCCTGCGAAGGCGGCGGCGAGGAGGTCAGCCGTTGGCAAACAGGCGGCCGGGAAAACCGCGGCCAAACCGGTTGGGAATAAAGCGGCGGCGAAGAAGTCTGCCAAGAAGAAAGCGGCGCCAGCGAAGCAGGCGGCGGCGAAGAACGCTCCGAAGAAATCTGCGAAGAAGAAGGCGGCCCGTAAGAAATAGAGGTGCGGTGCAGTAAACGGTCGTCAGCTATCGCAACGCTGACGACCACGTTGGATGGGGTACAGATCTTGCGACTTTGCCTTAGGGCAACACACGCGGATGATCTCGTATGGGTGAAGTCATACATGTCGCCTTCGGAACGGAGCGTGAGTGGGAGCAGACCCACGAGAAAACCGTGGATGGCCTGGTCACCATCGGCTCCTTATTTGGCGACGACGAGAGCCTGATGCGCGCCAAGGCGGACTGCGTGTACCACGTGCTCCGGGAAATCGTTGAAGATGTTCCCTCGGTCCAGATCACTACCAAACTTCCGGAGAACCTGACACCAGAGCAACTCGATGCGCTGACGCGGGTCATCAAGGAAGCCGCGCTCAAAGGCATCGAGATTGCTATGACTCACTCGGTGCAGGTTTTGATGGGATCCATCTACGACCTGTGCACGTCAAAACTGCACACGTACAGGCAGTGACGCACGCTGCCGCGACGATCAGTGACCGGCAACCAACTTTAGCGCATACGAAACGGCCACGTCGTTGCCCACCTGATCGGTCGCTTTCCAGTCGCCCTGACCAACGCCGTAATCGAGTCGCTTGAGGGTGACCTTGCCCAGCAAGGATCCATTCGCCGCCGAGAACGTAAACGGCACGTGGACGTCCTTGCTAACACCCCGGATCGTAAGCTTCCCCGCAGCATCGTAGCCGTTGGCAGTCTTGGTGATCTGCGTCGATGTGAAGTGGGACTGCGGGAACTTGGCCACGTTGAACAGGTCAGCGCTTTTCAGCGTATCGTCGCGTTCCTTGTCGCCGGTATCGACCGAGGCCATCTCGATAACAACATCCAGCTTGCTCGGTACATCCGCCGCGACATCCAGGGTCACCGTGTACTTGGTGAACTTGCCTTTATTCTGTGCACCGGCCTGTGTGAACTGATACTCCAGGGTGCTCTTGGAGGGGTCCAGCGCGTAGTGCGCATCGGCGGCCAGCGCGCCGGTCGAGACGAGCAGGGAAACCACACTCGAAACCAACAGTCTCATTCGCTTTTCCTTCTGGTGAACGGCAGCATCCGCTTCAGAACATCATCCTTCAACCAGAAGTGATGTTTCAAGGCAGCCGCCACGTGCAGAAACACGATCACATACAGAGCCAGGGCCAACGAGTCGTGAGTTTCCTTCATGGTCTCGTAGAGGTCGTGGCTCTTGGGAACAAAATCCGGCAACTGCCAGAACCCAAACCAGCTCACCGGGAACCCACGCGCTGAGGTCATCATCCAGCCGGTGAGCGGCTGTGCGAACAGCAGCAGGTACAGGCCGATATGGGTGACCTTCGCGAGCCCGCGCTCGTAGGGTTTGAGTGTAGACGGCAGCTTCGGCGTGGGGTTCGCCCACCGCCACAGCAGTCGGATCACCGCGAGACACAGGACAGTGATGCCCACCGACTTGTGCCACGCATACACTTCGATCTTCTTCGGCCCGAGGGGCAAGTCTTCGGCCCAACTGGCGAGTACCACCTGGATGATGATCAGTACGACAATCAGCCAGTGCAGGAATTGGGCGATGTGGCCCCAACGGGTCGGTGTGTTTCGAATGCTCATGACACTGGATAATACATGCGATTCGCAAGCAGATTTCTTCTCCTGAGCGCGCCTCTCGGTCTCCTCCTTTTGGGCGGGTGTCCGACCCGGCCGCAGGGCCCGGAACCCTCTTCCTCGGCCAGAATAGCGCCCGTTGCGCCGCCCGGACGACACGAAGGGCGCCCATTCGACGTCGCTCCCCGCGAGTCGCTGTTGACGATTCTTGCGTTCCGAGGCGGGACGCTCGCCAAGGTCGGCCATAACCACGTAATCGCGTCGCACGATGTAACCGGCACTTTCTACGTGCCCGACGACATTACCCACTCAACATTCGAGCTGCATATTCCCGTGGGACAACTCACGATTGATGAGCCCGGCCTGCGGGCCAAGGAAGGGCCGGACTTCCCCAAGGATGTGCCGGATTCAGCGAAGGAAGGTACCCGCCGCAACATGCTGAGCGAGGCTTTGCTCAACGGCGCGCAGTACGACGATATCGCGCTGGTCAGTCAGCACATCGACACCGCCGCCTCAGGTTCGCAAGTAAGAGCAGACGTGCAGGTCACCGTTCGCGGTCAAACTCACACGGTGTCCGTGCCGGTGACCTACTCGCTGTCAAACGACGAACTAACCGCCTCAGGAGACTTACCGCTCAAGCAAACTGACCTGGGCCTTACCCCGTTTACCGCGATGTTGGGCGCGTTGGCGGTACAAGACGAGATGCGAGTTAGATTCCAATTCGTTGCCCATCGAGCGAAGCTCAACTAGCTCGCGTCATGCAGGAGCAACAACAGCGTCCCGTCGGGTGACTCGATGAGCGCATTGGCGTTGGGATCGATGCCGCGGGGTAGTTCCATGGACTCTGACATGCGCACGCCCTGTTCGCGAAGTTGGGCTACGCGCGCAGGCATCTCAGGGTCGCGGAATACGAGCATCGGCACATCGAAGGTGCGTGGTCTGTGGAACGCGATGTCGAGGTGGTCGCTGGTGAAGGGAAGGTGAACGTAAGGCTCTTCCGTCTCGTCGGTCGCAACAAACCCGAGCGGCTCCCAAAACACACGCGCCGTCTCGAAGTTGCGGGCCGGCATGCTGATCTCGCTGAAATAACCACATAGCGAAACTTCGTGCTCCTCACGCTCAACCGGTGAATACGTCCGTGCTTCAATAATCGTAACAGGCTGGCCGAACGGGTCGAGGAACCCGATCTCATTAAAGACCTCGTCGCCGGTTTTGACCACGGTCAACGCGACGCCCTGGCTCTCAAACGCGGCCAGATACGACGCCACGCTCGGCAATACAAACGTGAGCGCCGGTGTTGGAGCGCGGCGCTGATGCAGGCCGATGAACAACCTGCCATCGGTCAATACACCGTAGGGATGCGGCCAGGTATCGGCGGTGGCGGCCTGGGTGAAACCCAGGTTCTCATAGAATTCAACCGACGCGCGGATGTCCGCGGTCGCAATACTGATCTCGTGAAAGCGCCCGAGCACGCGAAACCGCGGTCAGCTCAGGCGGAAGTGTTGCGCGCAGCGCCGGCCGGTCGCAAGCCGAGCTCGACGTGCGTCCATCCCTGGCAATGACGCGCAATCAGATCAGCCAGGAAGCGCGCGTGTTCCTGACGTGCATTCAATGCCGGCACGTATTGGAACTGCTCGCCGCCGGCCGCCATGAAGATATCGCGATTCTCCATCTCGATCTCTTCGAGCGTCTCCAGGCAGTCAATGGCAAACCCCGGGCAGACCACGGTGACGCGCCGATTGCCGCGACTGGGCATCTCCTCGAGGACCGTGCTGGTGTAGGGTTTGAGCCAGGCATCCCGGCCGAAGCGGGACTGGAAACTCACGCTCCACTCGTTGTCCTTCAGGAGCAACTCATCGGCGAGCAGGCGAGCGGTCTTCTGACACTTGCAGAAGTAAGGGTCGCCCTTGTGGAAATAACGTTCCGGAATGCCGTGGAACGACATCAACAGGTGTTGGGTTCGCCCGTGCGTCTCCCACTGTTGGACGATAGAGGCACGTAAGGCCTCAATATAGCCCGGATAGTCGTGATACTCCGCGACATACCGCAACTCAGGCAGCCACCGCCACCGCCGCAGCTCGCCGTTGACCTGGTCATAGGCGGCACCGGTCGTTGCACCGCAGTACTGCGGGAACAAGGGAACGACGAGAATCCGTTGAGCGCCGGATTCTCTCAGTTTGGTGAGCGCCTGCGGCACGCTTGGCGCGCCGCCGTACATCATCCCCAGCTCGATGGAGAGCGGGGCCAACATCCGCTGCGCCAGCGTTCCAATCAGCTCCGAGCGCAGCTTCTCGGACAGCGCCAGCAATGGCGAACCGGCCTTTGACCAGATTTTCCGGTACTTTCGTGCGGAGCGGTACGGTCTGATAGGCAGGATCAGCCCGTGAAGAATGGGCAGCCAGAGCGCGCGCGGCAATTCGACTACGCGCGGATCACCCAGCAGTCCCGCAAGGAACTTGCGAACGTCTTGCGGGGCCGGCGAGGCCGGAGTGCCGGAATTAACCAGCAATATGCCGATCCGTTCGGCACCGTCCCGATGGAAGTCGGGTGAGCTTATATAGCGCATAGGATCACGATACCGTAAGCCACGTGTTGCGGACCACCTGTCGCCTGTCAGGTACGCCGGAACTGAGCATACAGTCTCAGGACAGGCCTCCGACGCAAAGGTACTTCAACTCGGTGTAGTCCAGAATGCCGTACTTGGAGCCCTCGCGGCCGATACCGGACTCCTTGATGCCGCCGAAGGGGGCGACCTCATTGGAGATCAGGCCGGTGTTGAGTCCCACGATGCCGTATTCCAGCGCTTCGGCCACCCGCCAGGAGCGGGCGAGGTCCCGCGTATAGAAATAGGAAGCCAGGCCGAATTCGGTGTCGTTCGCCATGCGGATGGCATCCGCCTCTGTCTCAAAACGGAACAGCGGGGCCACGGGGCCGAAAGTCTCCTCGCGCGCCACCAGCATGTCCTTGGTAACGCCCGTGACGATCGTCGGCTGGAAGAATGTGCCGCCCAGGGAATGGCGTTTGCCGCCGTGCGCAATCCGAGCACCCTTGGACACGGCATCGGCAACGTGCTGTTCCACCTTGGCGAGCGCTTTTGCATCAATCAGCGGCCCCTGATCGGTCGCGCCTTTCAAGCCATCGCCCACCCGCAGCTTGGCCACCGCAGCAATCAATTTGTCGGTGAAGGCGTCATACACCGAGCTCTGTACCAGGAACCGGTTGGCGCAAACGCAGGTCTGCCCCGTATTGCGATATTTGCTGGTGATCGCACCCGCGACCGCGGCATCCAGATCGGCATCATCAAACACGATGAATGGGGCATTGCCGCCCAACTCGAGCGACAGTTTCTTGAGGGTGCCGGCTGACTGCGCCATGAGCTTCTTGCCGACGCCGGTGGACCCGGTGAAGGTGATCTTGCGCACCATCGGATTCGAAGTCATCTCGCCACCGATGGCGACGGCATCCATTCCCGTAACCATATTCAACACGCCGGCCGGAATCCCCGCGCGTCGGCCCAGCTCGGCCATTGCCAGGGCGGAGTACGGTGTCTGGTGTGCGGGCTTGCAGACGAATGTGCAACCGGCCGCGAGTGCAGGGCCAGCCTTGCGAGTAATCATGGCTGCCGGGAAGTTCCACGGCGTAATGGCCGCGACCACGCCGATCGGCTGGCGCAATACCACCAGTCGCTTGTCAGATTGATGTGTTGGAATCACATCGCCGTAGAGGCGCTTGCCTTCCTCCGCGAACCAGTCGATGAAGGAAGCGGCATAACCGATCTCGCCCTTCGACTCGGCCAGCGGTTTGCCCTGTTCGGCGGTCATGATGGTCGCCAGATCGTCCTGGTGGGCGATCATCAGGTCGAACCATTTACGCAGGATGGTGCCGCGCTCTTTGGCGGTCTTGGCCGCCCAGGCTGGGAAGGCCGCCTGCGCTGCCTCAATCGCGCGCTTCGTTTCCGCGGCGCCCATGTCGGGCACCGTCCCCAGCTTCTCGCCGGTGGCGGGATTGTGAACCTCGTGGGTGGCGCTATTGGCCGCGTTGACCCACTCGCCTTGGATGAATGCCTGGGTTCGCAGCAGCGTAGGATCTTTCAATTGCATGGGTTCGCGCCTCGTCGCCCGCTCTCGGACCAGTGAATGTCGGGTTGACTGTGACGTAGTTCAAGATCCCTGGAAGGGAAATCCCTCTGCGCAGGGGTGGCACGTCGTTCACGTGCCCACAGCATGGAAATGACTGATAATACTCGGATTACTTAGGTTAACCGTAACAAGGGGATGTTCATGCTCGTTGGCTCGACGGTCAGACGCGTCGCCATTGTCGGCGGCGTTCGGATTCCCTTCGCACGGGCCCATGGCGCCTACGCCAAGGCCAGCAACCAGGACATGCTCACCGCCGCGCTTCGCGGGGTGGTGGACCGCTATAACCTGGCGGGCGTACGCCTCGGAGACGTAGCCGCCGGCGCGGTCATTAAACACACGAAAGATTACAACCTGACGCGCGAGTCGCTGTTATCAGCCGGATTGCATCCGCAGACTCCGGGCGTCGATTTGCAGCGTGCTTGCGGCACGAGCCTCGAAGCCGCGATCCTGATCGGCAACAAGATCGCCCTCGGGCAGATCGACTCGGGCATTGCGGGCGGCACCGATTCCATCAGCGACGCACCGATCGTGTATCCCCGCTCCTATCAACAGATCCTGCTGCAGAGTTTCCGGGGTCGTTCGGCGTGGCAGCGGATGGCGCCCTTTCTGGGACTGCGGCCCCATCACTTCAAACCGGTGCTGCCGGCCGTGGTTGAGCCGCGCACGGGGCTGTCGATGGGGCAGAGCACGGAGCTCATGGTCAAGCGCTGGAAAATCACCCGCGCCGACCAGGATCAACTCGCCTACGAAAGTCACATGAAGGCCGCCGCGGCCTGGCAAGAAGGCTTTTACAGCGATCTCGTGGTCGACTACGCCGGTTTGAAAATCGACAACAATATTCGCCAGGACACGAGTCTGGAGAAGTTGGCCAAGCTGCGCCCGACGTTTGATCCGCAGAGCGGCACCATGACGGCGGGCAACAGCACACCGTTGACTGACGGAGCGAGCGCCTTGTTACTGGCAAGCGAAGCCTGGGCGGCTGAACGCAACTTGCCGGTGCTGGCGTATCTGACTTTCGGCAAGGCATGGGCTGTTGATTTCGCGGGCGGGGACGAAGGTTTGTTGATGGCTCCGGCGCATGCGGTACCCGCCATGTTGAAAGACGCCGGGCTCACGCTGCAGGACTTTGACTACTACGAGATTCACGAGGCGTTTGCCGGACAGGTGTTGAGCACGCTCGAGGCGTGGAAGTCTCCGGAGTACTGCCGTGAGGTGCTCGGATTGTCCGCTCCGTTGGGAAGCATCGATCGGAGCAAGCTCAATGTTAAAGGCGGAAGTATCGCGATCGGGCACCCGTTTGCGGCGACCGGTACACGCATTGTGAGCTCGTTGGCGAAGATCCTGGCCAATGACCCCAACGCGCGGCGCGGACTCATCTCCGCCTGCACCGCAGGAGGCATGGGCGTCACCGCCATCGTCGAGCGCTGACGCTGTGATGCCGGTCTAACAATCACGTTGCGCGACTAACGTCGCTCCCTCCTGCCGCGCCATGATGCGGCATGGAGGGAGACGTTCCTGAAGAGACCTTGATGCGGCGCTCAGACCTGGGCTTGGTCTTGAGTGCTCTGCCTCTTTTTACCGGTCTCGACGCCACCATCGTCCGACAAATTGCGGATGTGGCCGAGTGGCTATCCCTGCCCGGTGGTTCCACGTTATTTGCTGCGGGCGAACCGTCCGACGCCTTGTTTGTGGTGCTCAGCGGTTGCCTGGGCGTCTTCTCGCCCGACACGCGCGATCGCCGCCGCTTCATGGGACGGGTGTTGTCTGGCGATACGGTAGGTGAGATGGGTCTCATTTCGGGGCGGCCGCGTTCGGCGCACGTTGTTGCACTGCGGGATACCGAGCTCGCCCGCATCTCCAGCGAGTCGTTTCACGGAGTCTTCGGGCGGTACCCGGAGGCGATGCTGCGAATCGCCCGGCTGACGGTCGATCGACTCGAGCAAACCCAAAATCGCGCGCGAGGCCCGCGACACAGCGCACGCACCTTCACCCTTCTGCCACAGAGCGTGGAAGTGGACGTGGGAGGTTTCGCCAGCGACTTCGTCAAGGCGTTGAGTCGCTTCGGGCGTGCCGAGTTGGTCTGGAGCGTGCGCGCCGAATCGCGCACCAGCCATTGGTTTCACAAGATCGAGTCTGCCAACGACTTCGTGGTGTATGTGGGAGATCCCACGCCCGGTCGTTGGAGCAGCCTGTGTATTCGTCAGGCAGATGCGCTTCTGTTGTTGGCCCGCGCTGATGGAACGCCCGGACGCTGGGAAGCGCTCGCCGGCGCACGTGAATCGAGCATGGCGCCACAGCGGGCCGAGTTGATTCTCCTGCATGACGAAAAGATTCGCCGCGGCGCGGCCAGTCGCTGGTTGGCAGTGCAGCCGGGTGTTCCACATCATCACATCACCGGGCGTGCGGACATACACCGTGTTGCCAGGATGCTCACGGGTCGCGGTGTTGGATTGGTGCTCTCGGGCGGCGGCGCGCGCGGTTTCGCGCACATCGGGATCGTGAAGGCACTGCGGGAGGCGCGGGTGCCCATTGATCTGGTCGGCGGCACCAGCATGGGCGC
>Ga0181534_10000642_pt1 | contig 24315 bp, 19 predicted proteins | sample PEATcosm2014_Bin_37_FD_119758 | JGI IMG/M metagenome (GOLD analysis project Ga0181534, IMG submission 119758) | Peatland microbial communities from MTU Mesocosm Facility, Houghton, MI, USA - PEATcosm2014_Bin17_10_metaG | ecosystem: Environmental > Terrestrial > Soil > Wetlands > Peat | place...
CCACCGACAACACCTCGTTCGCAATCAGCACAGCGCTGGTTGGATAGACCAGCAACTCCAATGTTGAAAGCTGCGGAGCGATGCCGAAGTTCATCGTTGCCGCGTCGCCCGCGGCTAACTGATCGGTCGCGTCAATCTCCACATCGCAGTGAATCGTCTCGATCGGCGGGCCTTTCAGGCGCAGCACTTCCGTGCGGTCCGGCTGATCGCCGACGCTCTGCGGCTGCAGGCTGCGGCGAATGTTTTCCGGGTTGTATTGCAGATTGATCGTGTAGAGCGGGATGCCGGTATTCGGCTCCAGCACCAGAATCGCGCCCTTCATCAGCAATGGCGAGACATTAGGCATGGGTGCGCGCCTCCCCGCCGCCAGACTTCATTGGTGCAGATGCCGCAACGGAAGGCCGCGCCGCTTGTTCCGTTTGCCCCGCTTGTCCCTTGCCAAATACGCTCTGACGAATCGATCGAATCACCTGCGCGGCAGCTTGCTCGGCAGTTGCTCCAGCGCGCAGTTGTCCAACATCCAAAGCCTGGAGGCGCTTGCGGGTATTGCGCGTGAAGTGATCCGCAATGCCGCTCTCCGCCAACGCCTGCAATTGCGATTCCAGCACGCGGGCGAAGCGCCGTTGGCCGGATTCGGACAATCCCTCCACCACAATGCGGTCGATGTGCAGATGCAGAGCCTTCATGCCCACCCCCTGGTTTCAGCCGGAGACAACGGTTTGTCGAGCTTGGCGTATTCGGTATGCGAGGCCTCCAGCATGTGGCGCATAGTGATCGCGCTCCCTTCATGCGCTGCAAGAAAAGCGCTGAGCAATGCAATGTTGCGAATCGCGCCGCCGGTAACGTTGAGTTGCGCCAGCTTCTCGTAATCCAGGCTCTCCGTAGGCGCGGCAGCGGGAAAGACCTTGCGCCAGATGCGCTCGCGGCTCGGCGGATCGGGAAACGGAAACTGCACCACGAAGCGCAGACGCCGCTGAAAGGCCGTATCCAGCGCATTCTGCATGTTCGTCGTCAAAATCGCGATGCCGCGATAGGACTCCATGCGCTGCAACAGATAACTGACTTCGAGGTTGGCGTAGCGGTCGTGGCTGTCGCGCACCTGGCTGCGCTTTCCGAAGAGCGCGTCGGCCTCGTCGAAGAGCAGAATCGCGCCGCTGCGCTCGGCTGCATCGAAGATCTTGCGCAGATGCTTCTCCGTCTCGCCGATGTACTTGCTCACAACCGTAGCCAGATCGATCTGATAAAGATCGCGGTCAAGTTCCCGCGCCAACACTCCGGCGGCCATTGTCTTGCCGGTGCCGCTTGGCCCCGAGAACAACGCGGAAAGCCCCAGGCCACGCGCATAGAGCGCGCCAAAACCCCAGTCGCCATGCACCACCGACGCATGACGGGCATGAACCGCAATCTGCCGCAGGATGCTGGTCTGCGCCTCGGGCAAAACCAGATCCTGCCAATTGGAACTGGTCTCGACATGCGTCGCCAACTCATCCAGCGAGCGCCGCGCCGAGGTGCGCGCCAGCCTCCATGCCGCCGCGCCCAGATCGTTCGCGTCGCGTACGCTGTTGGGCGCGCGGTTGGCATGGAGCAGCGCATCCTCCTCGATTGCTTCTGCCGTCTCGCGTATCTCTTTGGCGTCCAGCGCAAAGGCCTCGACGATTGAGTCAAGGTGGCCATCCAGGACTTCGGCAAGCGGGCCGAGCCGCTGTTGCCAGATCGTCTTGCGCTCCGCGGAGCCAAGCGATGGCGCAGGGATGCGCTGTCCGCTGAGCCGCTCTGCGGCCGCGCCGGTTTCAACATCCACGGCTACCGGCGCCGTGACGCGGCGCAACCATGCGTCGAGCACTGGCGCGGACTCCAGACGGTCTGTCCTGATCAGCAGCGCCGCAGGCCACAGTGCGGCCTCGCGCGTAAAGGCCCGGGCCAGCCGCTCGCGATCCGTCGGAGCTTCCGGCAAATCCGCCGCATCCAGCACCCAGGAGTGAAGGCCGGCAATGCGGCAACTGGCGCGGAAGAGTGCTGTGCGTTCACTGGCGCGGCTCCCAGTCAACAGAATTGGCCCATGCGAGGCCCGCCTCCAATGCAGCGCTCCGCGCGTGGCCGCCTCCTGCAGCTCCGCGCTCCATGCATTCGAGTGTGCTTCTAGGTTTTCTTCCTCGTCTTCCGCAAGAGCATTGAAGACCAGCTCGAGACGTTCGTCCGTCGCCGGCACGCCAAGCAAATATTGCAGAATTCTTTCGTCGATACTGACCGGCGCCTGCAGCAGCGGGCCGGGTCCAATCTCGATCAGCCGCCAGTAGCGCAAAGGACGCATCCGGCTCAGCGCGCTCCAGTGGGGATTTTCAAGGACAGCGGTCGCCATGCCGAGCGTTGGTACAGGTAACTCCGGTTGCACTGCCGCGATGGCCGCGCTGAAGCGGCGATCAAGCGCCGCGCCAGCCGTGAGCAACAGAATATCCAACTCGAAATCGCTCAGGCCAAAAAGTGAGCTCAGCTTGGCTAAAGGATTCCAGTGCTCGGGTAGCGCTGGTTGTTGCGCGGCGGCAAAATTCTCGTTCTGGCCGCCCTGGCCTGCAAGCCTCCGGTAGACACGTTCCAGCTCCCTCCACAGCGATGTGGATTCGCTTGCATCGGTAGCGCCGGTGTCCGTCTCCGAGTTCCGCTGCTCCGCGCTTCCGGCTGCTGAATCGACAATGAAAGGTCGAAGCGGTTCGCCGTCTTCCAACTCCGGCGCTTCATGATCCAGCGCTGCCGGGGCAAACACCTCGGGAGACTGCAACTCGTTGAGGACGGTCTCATGATCCTGGCCGATCATCATGCGATCACCCCCACTTGCGGCAGCCACTGGCCAAAGGTGGGGCTGCCAACCGTGATGTCCTGCATCAGTTGGCTTTGCGCGCCATCCACCTCAACACGGAGCGCATAAGTTCCCACGGCAATGGTGGCTGGCACGGTGACGGCAACTGTCGTCGAAGTGCTCGGCGGACCAAGCGGCCCTTGTGCCTGCAAGATCGCCTGATTGCCGATGTAGACCACAACAGTTTGCTGGTTGCCGACCGGCGGCGTGACTGTGACGGTAAGTGTTCCGCCCTGCGCGACCGAATAGAGCGGCGCGGGAGGAACCGGCGTAGGAGTCGGCTTCTGAATCACCGGAATCAACTGGAAGGGAACCGGATTCGAGGCGAAGCAGGGATGCGGCGTGGGCGAAGACGGAAAAGTGACATTGACCATCACCCGCACATTGCAGATACCCGCCTCCAGCGTGTTGGGCACAATCACGCGAACGCAGTTGCCTTGTACCGTGGAGACCGGAACCGGCGCGCCTTCATCGAAGGAGACCATCGTATTCGAGGGTGCGCCGCTGAGGAAGTTGCTGCCGTTGATGGTGAGAATCTGGCCGGGCGCAACCATTGTCGGTGAAACGCCGGAGATCACCGGGCCGATGGAAGGCAGCGCCACGAGAGAACGGTTCTGCACGGGAAGATTTGACTGGTAGCCGCTCGTATCCTGAATCACGACGACAGATACCTGGTATGAAGTGGTGGGCCGGTAGCTGGTCTGGAAAGCCGTCCACAAGCGGTAAATCTCTTCCGTAGTCAGCGCCTCGGGCGTGATGCGGATGTGCTCGATCTGGTTAGCCAGCGTGCTCGCTGAGATCAACTGCTGCTCTGTTGAGGGGCTGCCTGTCGAGAGCGCCGTCAATGCCGTTTGAATTACGCTGCGCGGCACCACCGGCGTGTTATGAAAGACCTGCATCGCAAAAGCCAGCAGAATCTCCGGATCGAATGGATTGGCCCCATACGCAGTGACCAGATAATGCAGATTGATGGCCAGCGGCGGATTGCTCAACTGAGCTCCGCTCGCATTCATCGACGGCAGCCCCATGTTGCGCAGCGCCGGATTGATGCTGGCGTAATACATGAAGAGATTGAGCTGCGCCGGCTCATCCGGTCCGGTGACAATCAGGTCCGGCGCCTTGTTGGTGATGCCCGGCGGCGAAACCAGAACCGTAGCCGGCCCGCCCTCGGAGAGTCCCGTGTTCAACAACGCCTTTAATACCGCGCTTACGCCGCCTACCGCCAGATAATCGCTCATCTTCCTGCCTCCGGCTTACGGCGCAAAAAGTCGTTCAATGTGAGCCGCGGGCGGAAAGGCGCTGCCTGCGGACGGGCTTCGACGCGCGGAGCGCGCAGTTCAATGCTGCCGATAGAAATATGAATCTCTGTCTTCTGTTCGGCCGGCGCATCTGGAAGGGAAGCTTTTGTCTCGTTACGCGCCGCGATTCTCTGCTCGGGCTGTCGCTGTTGCGTCGCTGTCTTTGCACCGGGTCGCACAGCCAGTTCAAGTTCTTCGCTGCGTTCCTGAGCCTTTTCCACTTCAACAATGCGTTCAATGAGTGCTGAGGTAAGGATCGCCTCTTGGCGCGCTTCCCCCCGCTCGAGAACTTCACCCACTGCGCGCCCCTCCGTTGTTGCCCGAGCGCCGGCTGTTGGCCCTGAGGTCTTTCGCTGCTCGATTACGCCCGCTACTCCCTCGGCTTCTCGTTCTTCTTCCGCCTCTAATTTTCCGGCCTGCTCTTCGATGCGTTGACCGGAGCGCAATTGCCGTTGCTGAGCGGGGTTCTCAGTTGCTGCTCCGCTCCGCGCCGCTGCTTCGCGCGGAATCTGCGTCTGAGATGATCGCGGCTCCGTGATTGCTGATTCCCAGATTGCAGATTCCGGGCCGCCGGCATTCGCGCGCGCGGGCGCCGGACTCTCTGGCCGTATTGCTCCGCGTACAGGAATCTCCTGCAAATTCTCGCCGGGCTGGTTGCGCAATCGGCCCTCCTCGCTCAATCGCTGTCTACTGCGCTGCCAACGGTCAACACCGCCGCGTGAACTCTCCACCTCGGCCGAGACTTCCTGAATGCCGGAATCATGAGACCCCACGCCCGCCAATCCAGCAGCCGCAGGCGCAAAGAGCGGCGCGCTCCGTGGCTCCACCTTGGGCAGCGCGCCCAGCGCCCGCTTCGCCATTCTGTCCAGAACTCCGCTCATGCGTTCAGCATCTCCAGATAAGCAGCCCGCCGCGCGCCGCTCATTCGCGCTATTGATTCCTCGCTCCAGCCGTAGGCGCTGGCCAATTCATGAATCTCTGCCATCAAGCGCCGCGCGGCCCCGGTAATCTCGCGCGCAAGATAATGCGCAATGTCCAGATCAAGCCGTGGACGCGCCGCGCATCCGGCGCACTGCAACTGCACTTGAATCTCTGCCGCTTCATTCAGCCGGTCGAACTGCTCTATCACTGCGTTCAACTCTTGCGCCGGCAAACTCTGAAGCTGTTCTCGGCCCGGCTCTGCTTCCTGCAAGCTCACTGTCCGTTCCAGCAACATCGATCGCGCATCTTCCTCGTTTGCTGCCCGTGCGCAGGCCAGCAAATCCTGCGTATTCACGGGGCGCATTGCAAATCCTTCCAGCTTCCCGCTGTTCGCCTGGATTTGCTCGCGCAAGCCGCGCGCCAGTTGCCGCGCGTCCAGTTCAAACTCCAGTTGCATCCCGCACTCCGGGCAAACTGCGCGGCCCTCCATCGAGCGGCCCAGCGTGCCTGCGCGCAACTCCAGCAGCAGCGCATTGCGTTCCCCTAACGGCATGGCGGCAAGCTCGCCAAACGACCGCTCCGGCAACGCCAATGCCAGCAAGCAGAGCGCTGTCTCCTGCTCCGGCTGCTGACGCGAACCTTCCCAGGCAATCAATAACTCTTCGCCGTTGAGTGCGTGCATGGCTCTGGCTCCTGCGTTCCCATCGGGGAAACGGGGAATGGTGAGACGATGAACGAGCGCCGTGCAATGACGCTGCTGCGCAATTAGCCGCGCAACAGCGCCGAAGCCGCTCACTCGCCTTTTTCCCAAGGCAACAGAACCGCTCCTGCGGTTCTCCAATCGGTCTGGAGCGAAGTTGATGCTCTCAAGCGGCTCCTTCTCAGTAAAAAGCCGCCTTGCACAGCTTCAACCACTCCACGAAAATTGGAGAACCGCATTATGCCGCGGTCGAAGTGTAGCTGATCTCGGTCGGTTCCATGACCGAGGTATCGCGCTCCCAGCCTTCGTTCTCCAGCACGATGTGCTGAATCGCGACGGCGTTGGCGTTGGCGTCCAGATCGGGCAGCGCCGTGTACTCCGAGACCCAGGCGCGGAAGATCTTGTAGCTGATCGCCAACTGCCCAGCCTCGTTGTAGAAGTCCAGAATCACGTCCTTGCGGAAATCCTTCAGCGAGACCTCTTTGCCGAGACCCGCCTTCACCTGCCAGACCTTTGCCGCCCAGGCCTCGAAGGCCAGGTCGTGGGTTACGCCGCGCTCCAGCGTGATGGGCGCAAAATCGCTCTTGCCCGGAGATTTGCGGCTGGTGCTGGGATCGCCGCCCTCGCGGTGTTTCACCACTTCCGTGGTGCGCTTGAGCGCCGAGCACTTGCTCACCCCGGCCACATATTGCCCATCCCACTTGAGACGGAACTTGAAGTTCTTGTACGGATCGAAACGCTGCGCATTGACTGTGAACTCCGCCATGATCTCTCCCTTGTCCTTTCGTTACTATTGGGTTTCTGCGACATAACTCATCGCGCGGCTTCTGGACAGCAGCTACGAGCCTGCCTGTCCTGTCAACTGCTCAATCTGGATCACGACAAATTCAGCCGGCAGCAGCGGAGCGAAGCCAACCAGAATGTTGACCACCCCGTTGTCGATGTCGGCCTGCGTCGTGGTTTCGCTGTCGCACTTCACAAAGTACGCCTCGTCGGGAGTCGTCCCGGCAAATGCGCCCTTCAGGAAGTAGGTCTGCATAAACGAGCTGACATTGAGCCGGATCGCCGCCCAGAGCGGCTCGTCATTCGGCTCAAAGACCACCCACTGCGTGCCCTGGTAGAGACTCGACTCCAGGAAGAGCGCGGTACGGCGCACCGGCACATACTTCCACTGGCTGGCCATCGCGTCCGCGCCAAAGAGAGTCCGGGCTCCCCATAGCACCGGCCCATAAATCGGGAAGGTGCGGAAGCAGTTCAGGCCCAGCGGATTCAGTACGCCATTTTCGGCGTCGCTCAACTGGTAGGTCATGTTTTGTACGCCGTTCAGCGACGCATTGATCCCGGCGGGCGCCTTCCACACTCCGCTGGTTCCGTCGGTGTTGGCATAGACGCCTGCCACAAGTCCGGAGGGAGCAAAGGTGCGCAGCGCCCCGTTGTTCAACTGGTCTGCAAGCCGCAGCCTCGGCCAGAACGCCGCGCCATTGGCATTCGAAACTCCAATGTTGCTGCTGATCCAATCCACCGCGCCGGCAACCGTGGTCACATAAGGGGGCGGATCGATCAGCAGCATCGCCCGCGCCTGATCGCAAAGCGTAATGGCAGAGGAGTAAATCTGCACCGGGTTGATGTTCGGGTCCAGCGAACTGGGACTGCCCGGCAACGCGCGCGCCGCCTCGGGGATTGACAGCAGGTTGAAGCCCGGTACCTTCAGCAGCGCGTAGATACCGCTGAAGGCCTGCGGATTGCCGATCAGTTCGGTGCTGTAGGGCAATCCAACCGGAGCCACTGCCTGCGTCGAGGAGAACTCCTGGCCCTGCACTGGCAGCGGCGTGACGCCAATGCCGGAACCCAGCGCATAGTGGGCTGCGTTGCTCGATGTGAGCGTGGCGCTCGTAAGCCCCAGCGCCGTGGCGGTGGTTGGGCCGGTCAACGGGTCGCTGAAGTTGATGATTCCGTCCGGCTGATTGGGCAGCAGCGCGTTCACTCGAATGCCCAGGCTGCCGGTGGTGCCGATGGGCGCGGCCGAGCAAACCACAGACGCGCCGGAGATGCTGATGGCCAGAGCCTGATTGATGGCCTGCTGCAGTTGCGAGGCGAGGCCCTGCACGGTCTGCGGAATCGCCTGGCCGCTGCTGATGACGCGGATGGAGAGCGGCGTTCCCGTGGTAATTGCGGTCGCGGAGCGCGCCGGGGGCGTGAGGGTCAGATAGCAATCCGCGGCAGCCACCGTTGCCCCGTTGTTCACAAAGGTGATCGACGTGGCCACGCTGGCCACCGCGGTAATCGTCTGTCCCGGTTTCGCTGTTACCTGCACCACGCCGGCGCTGGGGTTGGTGTAGGTCGCCTTCGAGAGGTTGGCATCGGCCGAGGCCGCCAGCATCGTGAACAGCGCCGTCGCCGTCGCCGTCGCGTTGGCGCCAATGTTTACCTGATTCCCCGTCGCGTTCGAGGTCTCAAAAGTTACCACTGTCCCGTTGATCGTCAACGTATTGCCGGCCACCGGGTTCGTCGCCACAGTAATCACCGTTGTGGTGACGCCGCCGCCAAGATCGATGTTGACGCCGGTCAGGTAGTTCGAGGTCACGCCCCCCACGGTCACCGGTTGCGAGGGGATCGCCCCGCCCAAAAGGCCGGTTACCTCCAAGGCATCGGCTGCGGAAAGCGTCGCGGGAATGCTGGTTGTCAAGGGGTTCACGTTCACCAACTGCGATCCGTTGTCCACGTCATTGATCACGGTGGTGATAAAGTTCTGCAGGTTGCTGTTGAGCGTAAGCGCGGGAAAATACTCCGTGGTTCCGTTCGCCAGGTTGGTGGTGGTCAGGTTGAACGAATAGGGGTCTCCCGTCACAGGGGACAGATTCAGGCCCTGGACATCGATGTCGATCAGCAATTGGCCATTGGCCCACTGCCCGCTGCTCAACGACTCGAAGCCGATCCGGCTTCCCACCGGGCCAAAGACCACTTGCGCGTATCCTTGCGCGGGAGTGGTGTAGTGCATCGGCGTGCGCACCACATACGCCTGTGAGCCGCCGTTCTGGTAGAACTGCTGCACCGCGTAGCTGACTTCGCTGTTGGATGCCAGCCCGCCGAAGAGCCGCTGAAAGTCAGAGAAGCTGTAGATGGCTTGCGCCCGGTTGTCGATGCCGCTGGCGGTGTAGCCCACGAATGCCGCGATCGACGTGGCCACGCCGGTGATGGAATGAACCGGGCTGGGCAGTTCCTGGATATAAACGCCAGGGTAGCTGTAAACGCTGGACATAGTTCTCCTCCCGCCGCAATGGGGCGTATCTTGACCGACGAAGTCGTACTGCTGCGCGCTAAGTGAAGAATCCGCGGATCGGTTTGGGGATGCGGATCCACAACAAACATTCGCCACAACTACGGCGAGGGGCCAGATTAGGCTGGGCATTGGGGTTCGTCAAGCAAAATTTTGCAAAAATCTTCTTTTTGTCATGGGGGAAGTACGCCTTTCCCCGCTCCAATCAAGGAGAACCTGTTACTTGTTAACTATCTTGTAAATAACCAATTCATAACGGATATTGGAGACATTTTGATGATAATCGAGGCTCGCGCAGATTGCGATTGGAGGTCCGGCTTCACGGAATCCGCAAATCATTTCATTAAAGGAGCGAGAATGCCGCTGAGTTAAAACTGTACAGCAGCGGTTGCGGTCCATCCGGAGCCAATGATTCCTTGCCCTCGAAAGCTGTCGTCCGTTGCCGGTATTGCGCCGCGGCAGAACCTCTCTACAGGAGTCCGGAGAACAGGCAAGCGGAAATAGACCCGATTCTGCGGCCTGACAAACGGGACGCAACCGCCGATGCCCCGCCCAGCCAATTCGAGGGCCGCGCATGGTTTCATGCGTCAGCTTTCAATTTTGGCAGATCGGGAAAGGGAACGCGAAAATAGCATGCCTCCCCGGAAAGCTTGTCTAAGAGTCAAATAATCAATGAATTACTGGAATCTTCATGCAAGCTCTCACTGTCACGGCGCCGCAGCGATTGTTGTGGAAATCTTTGACATTTCGTGCCGGGGACGATACACTTCAACCACTGCGCGTTCTAATTATGCGGATGATCCTGACCAAAATCGCCTGTTGTTGTCTCTGTTGTCGCTAGCGCCCGCTGGCTTGTCACGATTTTGCTGTCCCATCCAATATCGCCCTTGGCGATCTTCAAAAAAACAGGATGCCCGTGCCCACTTTCAGTTCAATACGCACATCTATACGCGGCCGCGACTTTTCTGGTCATCGCTCCGGCGCGAACAGCGCGACAGCGCATTTATCCAGAATTCTTCTACTCACGGCAGCATTGACGGGAATAGCTTCCAACGCCCAATCGCAGTTGCCGGTGCGCGTCGGTTACTTCCCGAACATCTCCCACTCACAAGCGCTTGTCGGGCGGACCCAGGGCGACTTTGAGCGTTCGCTTGGCCCCGGCTTCCGCGTGGAGTGGAAGCAGTTCAACGCTGGGCCCTCCGTGGTGGAGGCTATTTTCGCCGGCGCGCTCGATCTGGCTTACATCGGCCCCAGTCCCACGCTGAACGGCTACATTCAATCCCACGGTGAAGCGTTGCGCGTGGTCGCCGGCGCGTCAAGCGGCGGCGCATCGCTGATCGTGCGCGACGGAGCGGGCATCAACAAGCCCTCCGATTTTCATGGCAAGCGCGTCGCCTCCCCGCAACTCGGCAACACCCAGGATGTAGCCCTCCGCGCCTGGCTGCATTCGCAGGGACTGAATACTACGGACAAAGGCGGCGATGTACAGGTGCTGCCGTTGGCCAACCCCGACCAGCTGACCCTGTTCGTAAAAGGTGAAATCGACGCCGCATGGGCGCCGGAGCCCTGGGCCACGCGGCTGATTCACGAAGGCCACGGAAGGCTCTTCATCGATGAACGCCAGCTCTGGCCCGGCGGGCAGTTTATCAGCGCGCAACTGATCGTGCGAACAGATTTCCTCCGCCAGCATCCCGAGGTGGTCAAGCAATGGCTGCGCACCCATGTCGATGTCACCGACTGGATCAATACGCACCCCGCCGACGCCAAGAAGCTGCTGAATTCAGAGATACAGGCAGCTACCGGCAAGGCGTTGCCTGCCGCCGAGTTGGACGAAGCCTTTGCCCGCATGACTCCGACCTGGGATCCCGTGCGCAGCTCCCTCGCCTCCTCGGCGCAGCAATCCGTGCAGGCGGGCTTGATTCGCCGCCTGCCCGACCTATCCGGTTTGTATGACCTCAACCTGCTCAATCAAGTGTTAGCCGAAAAGAAGAAAAAGGTGATTCCATGAGTGCAGCTCAGTTATCTCCCCTGGAACCCAAAGAAACCTTGCATGTAGTGCATCCCCGCCATTTGAGCGGATATGAAGCATCTCCTGCGAGCATTCGCCTGGCCGCCATAGAACAGAGTTTCGAGTCCCGCAAAGGACCGCGGCTCGTGGCGCTCAACGACATCAATCTGGATATTCGCGCCGGCGAGTTTCTTTGCATTGTCGGCCCTTCGGGATGCGGCAAGTCGTCGCTGCTCTCCCTGATCGCGGGCCTGGCATTTCCCTCGCGGGGCGAGGTTCGAGTCAACGGCCAGATTGTTACCGGTCCCGGTACCGACCGCATCCTCATCTTCCAGGAGCATGGACTCTTTCCCTGGCTCACCGTCGGCGGCAACGTCGAGTTCGGCATGAAGATGATGGGCATCGGCCGCCGTGAGCGCAAGGAGCGCGTGGAGAAATATCTTCAACTCGTCCACCTCTCCGGCTTTCGCGACAGTTATATCCATCAGCTCTCCGGCGGCATGCGCCAGCGCGTGGCCATCGCCCGCGCCCTGGCCACGCAGCCCAGCGTTTTGCTCATGGATGAGCCCTTCGCCGCGCTCGACGCGCAGACCCGCGACATGCTGCACGATGAGCTGGAGCGCATCTGGAGAGAGACCGGATGCACCATTGTCTTCGTTACACACAACGTGCGCGAATCGGTGCGCCTCGGCACCCGCGTTCTGCTGATGACCTATCGCCCCGGAACCATTCGCAGCGAATTTGAAATCGATCTGCCCCGTCCCCGGCACATTGAAGATGCCCGGGTGGCGAAGTTGTCCGGCGGAATCCTCGAAGAACTGCGCGCCGAGATCAACAAGGCAGTTGCAGCGGAGTATGGCCATGCACAGAATTTTTAAGAACCTGCTCTTCTACGGATCGCTGCTCGCTGCCTGGGCGCTGATCGCTCATGCGCGCATCTGGCCGCCGTATCTGCTCCCCGCCCCGCTCGATGTCTGGCAATCCCTGCGGGATGGCTTTGCCGACCACAGCTTCTGGATTGCGATTGGCATCAGCATGAGGCGCGTTGTCATCGGCTATGCCATCTCAGTCGTTCTGGGCATGGCCCTCGGCTTCGGCATCGCCAGCAGCAAGTTCCTCGAAGAAACGGTCGGCCCGCTGCTTACCAGCCTGCAAAGCCTGCCCAGTATCTGCTGGCTCCCTTTGGCCATGCTGTGGTTTGGGCTCAGCGAAAAATCCATCTACTTTGTCGTGATTACCGGTTCGGTTCTCTCCATCACCATCAGCATGGAATCCGGGCGTCACGCCATTCCCCGCATCTATTCAATGGCTGGGCGCAACCTCGGCGCGTATGGATGGAAGCTTTTTGTCTACGTGCTGCTGCCTGCGAGCCTTCCCCACCTGGTCAGCGGCCTCAAGCAGGGATGGGCCTTTGCCTGGCGCGCGCTGGTCTCCGGCGAAATGATCGTCGCCGGCCTCGGCCTCGGCCAGTTGCTGATGATGGGGCGCGATAATAGTGATATGAGCATGGTGCTGGCCGTGATGCTGCTGATCGTTCTCATCGGCTGGGCTGTCGATGGACTCCTCTTCCGCTCGCTGGAGCGCTGGTTCGAGCGTCGCTGGGGCCTGGGAGCAACAGCATGAAGCAGAGATTGATATACATTTGTACCCAATTTGGTTCTTGGCAGAGGTTCAAGATGAAATGGAGTTGTTGTGGCCACACTGGCGCCGAGTAATTCGTTTGCAGCACAGCAGGAAAATGTAGATCACCCTATCCCTGCATTGAACAACCTACGCGCCCTCGAAGCGGAGAGCATTCATATCCTGCGTGAGGCTATGGCGGAGTTCGCCCGCCCGGTCATGCTCTACTCCATCGGCAAGGATTCTTCCGTCATGGTGCGCCTTGCGCAGAAGGCCTTTTTCCCCGGACCCATTCCCTTCCCGCTGCTGCATGTCGATACAAGTTACAAATTCCCGGAGATGATCTCCTTCCGCGATAACTACGCGAAAGAATTAGGCTTCAAGCTCCTCGTTCACAGAAACGAAGAAGCACTGGCCGAGGGCGCAAACCCGCAGAAGCTCGGCACGCAGAATTGCTGCGGCCTGCTCAAGACCCGCTCCCTGCTCGATGCGCTCGAAGAAGGTGGATTCGATGCAGCCTTCGGCGGCGCGCGCCGCGATGAAGAGAAATCCCGCGCCAAGGAACGCGTCTACTCTTTCCGCGACCCCGCCGGCCAATGGGATCCGAAAAATCAACGCCCCGAGTTATGGAGCCTCTATAACTCGCGGCTGCGCAAAGGTGAGTCCATTCGCGTCTTCCCGCTCTCTAACTGGACAGAACTCGATGTCTGGCTTTATATCCATGCGGAAAAAATCCCCATCGTTCCGCTCTACTTCGCTGAAGAACGCAATGTTATCCGCCGTGGCGGCTCGTTGATTGTCGCCTACGAAAATACGCCCATGCTGCCCGGAGAAAAAATCGAGCGCGTTCGCTGCCGGATGCGTTCGCTGGGCTGCATGCCCTGCACCGGAGCCATTGCATCCGATGCGACAACCGTGCCGGAGATTATCGAAGAACTGCTCAGCTTTCGCCGCTCCGAGCGTGAGAATCGTGTCATCGATCACGACGAAGAAGGTTCAATGGAAGCCAAGAAGCGGGAGGGATATTTCTGATGGCCACTCCCGTCCTTGAAACACACAACAACTTTCAGGAATTCCTCGACGCTCATCTGGGTCGCGAGATGCTCCGCTTCACCACAGCGGGCAGCGTCGATGACGGCAAGTCCACGCTGATTGGCCGCCTGCTCCACGATACCCGCGCCGTCTACGACGATCAGCTCGCATCCATCCGCTCCAGCAGTGTCAATCGCTCCACCGGCCCGATTGATTTCTCGCTGCTCACCGACGGCCTGCGCGCCGAGCGCGAGCAGGGCATCACCATCGATGTCGCCTATCGTTATTTCTCTACCGCGCGCCGTAAGTTCATCATTGCCGATACACCGGGCCATGAGCAGTACACGCGCAACATGGCCACCGGCGCATCAACCGCCGACGTCGCCATCATCCTCATCGATGCCGTCGCCTTTGAGCGCCTCGGCAGCCTGCTGCCGCAGTCACGCCGTCACACATTCATCGCGTCGCTGCTGGGCATTCCTCATCTGGTCGCCGCCGTCAACAAGATGGACCTCGTAGGCTATAGCGAGGAGCGGTTCGCTGTCATAGAAGAACAGTTCCGCGCCTTTGCCGCCAAGCTGGGACGCGCCTATGTGCAGGTAATTCCTATCAGCGCTCTCGCCGGCGATAACGTCGTTGATCCCAGCACGCAGATGCCCTGGTACAAAGGCCCCGCGCTGCTTGAATATCTTGAGACCGTGCCGCTGGCTGACAGCCGTGCCGCGTCCACTCCGCTGCGCTTTCCCGTACAACTGGTGCTGCGCCCAGACGCGAACTTTCGCGGCTATGCTGGCCAGGTTGCCAGCGGAACGCTTCATGCAGGCAGTGAAGTTCTTGCGCTGCCCTCGCGCCGCCAAACCCGCGTCAAATCCATCGTCACCTTTGACGGCAGTCTCAATTCAGCCACTGCTCCGATTGCCGTAGCCGTACAACTGGAAGACGAAATCGACCTCAGCCGCGGCGAGATGCTGGTAGCTCCAGAGAACCTGCCGCATATATCCTCGCGCTTTAGCGCCAAGGTTGTCTGGATGCACGAGCAGCCCTTGCGCCCCGGCAGCCACTATCTCATCAAGCACACCACGCGCACCGTTCGCGCAACAGTCACGGCCATTCGCCATCGCATCGATATTCAGGCGCTGGAGCCGGTTGCGGCACCCTCTCTGGCCTTGAATGAAATTGGAGTCGTTGAGTTTGAGACCAACCGCCCGCTCTTCTTCGACACATATGAACAAAATCGCGCCACCGGCCACCTGATCCTAATTGATCCGTTGAGCAATGCCACCGTCGGCGCGGCGATGATTGATGCATCCATCGGCGAAGAAGAAGCATCAACTAAGCCGCTGCCGGTGCTGTTGCATCTGCCCGCGCAGCCGGAGCTTGCCCGCGAATTTGTGCAGGCAATGCGCGCCTCGGGCCGCGCGGTCGTGGATCTGGACGATTCGCATATTGCGCCTGCTGCTTTGCCTGCGGCTGTTCGCGCTTCGCAGATGGCTAACGCTGTCGCGGTGACTGCGCAAGCGATACTGCCGCAATCGTCCGCGGCGGAGATCGCCGAATTTCTCGGCGCCGATCAGGCTGTTGCGTGGATAGGGGATATAAGCGGAAGCCACAATCTCGCCGATCTTCTGGACAAATTAGGAGTGGAGTTATGACCGGGATTCTTGCTGAAACCGCCGATGAGTTACTAGCTCCCGAAGCCTGCATTCAAAAGGCTCTCGTCGCAAGGCCCGGCGCGCAAGCCTGCTTTACGAACAGCTTTCAGGCGGAAGATATGGTGGTTCTCCATCTGCTTCGCCAACAGATACCCGATGTATCGGTGCTGTTTCTCGATACCGGCTACCATTTTCGCGAGACATATGAATATCGCGACCGCATGACCGCGGAATGGAATCTGAATCTGGTCAATGTCATGCCGCGCGAGACGGTCGCGGCGCAGGAATCCAAGCTCGGCCTTCTCTATCTCGTCGAACCCGCGCAATGCTGCAATCTGCGCAAGGTAGAGCCGCTCTTTCGTTCTCTTGAGCCATTCGATCTCTGGTTCACCGGACTGCGCCGCGAGCAGTCGCCGACGCGCCGCAACCTCAAGCAGATTGAAGAGCACACCCTTGTCTCCGGCAAAATATTAAGCAAGGTATCCCCGCTGGCCGGATGGACATGGAACGATGTGGAGAGTTATGCCTCCGCGCATAACATCCCGCTGCTTCCACTTTATGAGCAGGGATACACCAGCATAGGCTGTGAGCCGTGTACCGCGCGGTCGACTGATCCTGCCAATCCCCGCGCTGGCCGCTGGGGCGGCAAGAAACTGGAGTGCGGAATCCATACCTTTGTTCCGCCTCTAGATCAGGGCACAGGCAACTCGCAGTAAGTCAATCGGGAGAGATTCAAATGGCTGAAGTCAGAGAAACAAAGGCGCAGCGCTCGGAGCGCTTGAAGGTTGAGAAGAATCCCTTCGAGGCTTTGGAGGAGTTGCGCGGCTTTGCGCGCGATGGCCGCGCCAGTGTTACCCCTGCATGGGCGTCTTTCTATTCAAAATGGTGGGGAATTTATACGCAGGGGGATGGCGCAGGAGCCACCGGCGGTGTCGGTGGAGAAGGCGTGGTTACCGACTACTTCATGATGCGCATTGGCATTCCCAACGGAATTCTGACTAGCCTGCAAGCACGCACCATCGGAGAGCTGGCGCAGAAGTACGCGCGCAATCTTGCGGATATAACTGTACGTCAGGCGATTCAACTGCACTGGCTCACCGTCGAATCATTACCAGAGATGATTGACGCGCTATCTGCCGTCGGCTTGACTCCCAAGGGAGCCTGCGGCGACGTGGTGCGCAATGTGACCGGCTGCCCGGTTGCAGGCGTGGATGCGCATGAGTTGGTTGACGCATCAAAACTGGCGCGCGATGTTTCGAAGGCTCTCTCCGGCAACAGCGATTTCTATAACCTGCCACGTAAATTCAAGATCAGCGTCTCCGGTTGCGCCGATTGGTGCAGTTACCCGGAGATTAATGACGTAGGCCTGGTTGCGGTGCGCCGTGGCGAAGAGATTGGTTATGCGGTTCACATCGGCGGAGGACTCTCGCGCGAACCGCACATCGCCGTGCGCCTCGACGTATTCATTCCTTCGGATAAAGTTGTCGCCGTAGTTACTACAGTGGCCGAGATATTCCGCGACCAGCAGAAGCTCCGCGAAAGCCGCGAACGCGCCCGCCTGAAATATCTTTTCCTGCGCGAAGGCTGGACGGCAGAGAAATTCCTTGCAGAAATAGAAACGCGCCTCGGCTACAAACTTGACCCCGGTGTATCAGTAGCTCCTCCCGACGACGTGCTCCGCGACCACACCGGCATTCATCGCCAGAAGCAGCCGGGACTGAGTTATGTGGGAGCCAGCGTACTGCGCGGTCGCCTCTCTGGCGAGCAGCTTGTAGCCGCGGCCAATCTTGCCGAGCAGTACGGCAATGGCGAGTTGCGCACTACGGTGATGCAGAATCTCATCTTTGTAAATATTCCCAGCGAGCGCACTCGTGAGTTAGCTCAGGAGTTAGGAACGATAGGCCTACAGGTTGAAGGTTCTGTATTCTGGAAAGGCACAATCGCCTGCACCGGGACCGAGTTCTGCAAGCTGGCAATTACCGAGACCAAGGGTTTTGCGCGCTGGATTGTCGATGAGATGGAAACCCGGTTGCCGCAATTCGATCAGCCATTGCGGCTGCATGTTACCGGCTGCCCCAACGGCTGCGGCCAGCACTGGATAGCGGACATCGGTCTCGAAGGCAAAAAGATCAAGGCCGATAGCGGGTTGGTCGATGCCTACCTGTTCTCCGTCGGCGGCGGAGTCGGCGCTCATGCCGGCATCTCGCGTCCATTGGCCTATCGTTGCCTCGCAACTGAGGTTCCCGAGGCCGTGGAGCGGCTGCTGCGCGGCTATCTCGACCAGCGGCAGAACAATGAAACACTGCGCGGGTATTTTGCTCGCACACCGGATGAAGAGTTGAAAGGCCTGCTCAGCGGCACTGCTGCCTGCGCCTAAGTTAGAGAACTCCAAGCGCAATGCAAAGTGCATTGCGCTTGGAGATTGTTTGTATACTTCCGCGCCGAGTTATTTCGCTTCCGTTATATCCTCAGGCCCAGGCTCATTTTCCTGCGGCAGAAGATCATTTGTTTCACGTGTCGCCAATAACTCCGTGTCTAACTCGTGTTCGTGGTGATAGTGCTCAGCGTCCATCTTGCCATTCCACCACGCCCAATTCATCGGATACACATCGGGATCGAAGAATACCTGATAGAAATGCCAGACGATGATCGCCAGCGCGGCCAGAATCGCTTCGTAGAAGTGTACGGCGGTTGCCGCATCCACCCACCAGCGAGCAAGAAGATTGCCTACATAGACCTTGGCCCAGAGCATGATGCCGGTGATCGCCATCAGTGCAGTGCCCCACACCAATGCCCAATACTCGGCCTTCTCGGCATAACTGAAGCGGCCAAATTTTGGCTTCTCGCGGGTTAGCCCAAGATAGTAGCGCATCGTCCCCAGTGCATCGAATCCGTCCTTGGGCACAGGAGCAAGGTCGTGCACCAGCCGCCGCCCTTGTTTGGTTACGACAGCATAGATTACATGATAGAGGCCCGCGCCGATCAGAACGACTCCCGCGACGCGATGAATGATGCTGCGCAGATTCTCGCCCATCGCCAGCGTATGAGCCAGCCATGAATAGGGATACTTGAGCGCGAATCCGGTGATAACGAGAACAATGAAGCTAACCAACAGAACCATGTGCTGTGCGCGCTGGTTCTTCGTCATGCGCTGTACGGTTGCAAGCTGCGCCCTGCGCCGCGCCAGAGCTTTGGCGCGCCAGATGATCACATTGTGCAGGAACATCGCGCCGATAACTGCAAAAATGAGACTCAGATAAAAGCGCCGAATCCAGCGCACCGCCACGGCGCCTTTATCCTGCGAAACTGCGGGAGCGATGTGGACTTGGCTAAGCGTAAATTTCTGCGTAACTCCCTGATGGCATTTTCCGCAGGTTGCATCGAGGTTGGCTTTATTGATCGTCGAGCGCGGGTCGCTTGATGGCAGAATATTATGTACACCATGGCAACTGGCGCAGTTCGCCACGACGGTTGATCCACCCTGCGCGGCCAGGCCATGATAGCTGTCGAGATAACTCGAGATACGATTTCCTGCAACGCCGAACTCTTGCGAGAGCCTGACGCCCTCATGGCAGCGCGCGCAGGTGGCGCGGGCCAGATTCTGCTCCGCGACTGGCGAGGTAGGATCGAGATGGCCTTTGATCGAGTGAATGCCGTGGCAGTCGGTGCAGACAGGAGCAAGTCCGTTGCCCTTCGCTACTGCCTGACCATGAATGCTGTCGTTGAATGCCTTTTCGATCGGTTCATGGCATTTACCGCAGGTTTGCGGAACATTGAATTTATATATTTGGGATTTAGAGTCATTGGCCGCAAGAATTTCATGCGATCCGTGGCAATCGGTGCAAACCGCCGCCTTCTTCGATCCTTTTTCTATCGCGCGTCCATGCACACTCTCCTGATAAGAGAGGAAGGGCTGATTGCTGACGCCATTCGACTCCATCAAGAACTTCTGCCCGTGGCAGCGGCCGCAGGTCTCGGGAATATTCGCATGATTAACCGGAGACTTCGCTTCATCCGCGGCCAGAATTTCATGCGCTCCGCCGTGGCAATCCTCGCAGTTGGCTGCAACTCCGCCCGTCTTCGTCAACTTGGCGTGATAACTATGCTCGTAAGCCTGCTGCGCGTCGGCATGGCACTGCGCGCAGGTAATCTTTGCCGGAGTCGTTTCATGCGGCGCATCTTTTACATCCGTGTGGCAATCAACACAACCGAGCATGCCGCCGTGGATTGAGTGCTGCAACTTGCCCGGATCAACATAGAGATGTGTTTTCTTGCCGTTGGTCTCCGTATCAATCGACCGGTCGCCATGACAGACAAGGCAATCGGCATCCTTCGGCTTGTGCGCAGTTTGCGCCGAACAAACCCCGAGGGGCAGCCCAACCGCTGCAATACAAACGAGAATCAAGTTTTTCAGTGTCACAGTCATTAGAAGATTCCTCGTTTGTACTGCCGGTCTGTGACTCGAATCACTCTGCTGTTCATCGTCAAAATGGGACGCGGGGTTGAATTCCTGCCCGGATTTGGGCGTATACTCTCGTTGGACGGGCCGTATCCTGAGTGGACGGAGCGGCACTGGAGACACGATGAGCATCACGCACTTCCCCGGCGGCAATGGCGCCGCCCCTCTCGGCAACGCAATCACAAAAGTCACCCTGCCTGCTCTGGCTGGAATGAAGCGCGAGGGCAAGCCCATCTCCGCGCTCACCGCTTATGACTACGCCACCTCGCGGCTGGTGGATGAAGCGGGCATCGACATGATCCTGGTCGGCGACTCGCTGGCCATGGTGGTGCTGGGCTACGAGAACACCCTGGCCGTCACCGTGGATGAGATGTTGCACCACACCCGCGCCGTGCGCCGTGCCGTGCGCCGCGCGCTCGTCGTTGCCGATATGCCCTTCGGCAGCTATCACGCTTCCCTTGCCGATGGGATCGCGAACGCCGTCCGCTTTGTCAAAGAAGGGGGCGCGGAAGCTGTCAAGATTGAAGGGCCGCGCGTTGAACTCACCCGCGCGCTCACCGAAGCGGAAATTCCCGTCGTCGGCCATCTGGGCCTGACCCCGCAAAGCATTCATCGCATGGGCGGCTACCGGGTACAGGCGCGCACTGCCGAAACCGTTGTCCAGCTCAAGGCCGATGCCCACGCGCTCGAAGACGCCGGAGCCGGCGTGATTGTGCTCGAAGGTGTGCCGCGCGAAGTAGCAGCGGAGATTACCGCCGAACTGCACATACCGACCATCGGCATCGGCGCAGGGCCGGATTGCGATGGGCAAATTCTTGTCTTCCACGATCTCGTGAACCTTACCTTTGCGACCCCGGCCAAATTCGTGCGCAGCTATGGCGATCTAGGCGCTGCCATCCGCACTGCTGTCGAACATTATCGTGAGGATGTCGAGCATCGCGCCTTTCCTTCCGATGAGGAGAGTTACCATCTGCCGGAAGAAGCGCGGCGGGCGTTGAGTGCAACGCAGAGCACAGGCGGCTTGCGCAAAGTCTAATGAAAATTCTGACCACCGTCTCTGAATTGCGCGCATGGGCGCGCTCCAGCCACGCAGCAGGCCAAACCATCGGCATTGTGCCCACGATGGGCGCGCTGCACGAAGGCCACGCGTCTCTGATTCGAGCCGCAAAGGCTTCCTGCGGCGGGGTTGCCGTCAGCATCTTCGTCAACCCCACGCAGTTCGGGCCGAATGAGGATTTCGCCCGCTATCCACGCACCTTTGATGCCGATTGCGCTTTGGCCGAAAAGGAAGGTGCCTCGGTAATTTTTGCTCCTGCGGTCGAAGAGCTGTATCCCACCGGCGCGGCAACTTTCGTTGATCTCGATGGCTTGAGCAGCCGCCTAGACGGCCACTCCCGTCCGGGGCATTTTCGCGGCGTGGCGACAGTCGTGGCCAAGCTGCTCATCGCCTCCGAAGCCGACCGCGCCTTCTTTGGCCAAAAAGATGCCGCGCAGGTAGCCGTGGTGCGCAGGCTGGCGCTTGATCTGCGCCTATCTGCCGAGATTGTTGTCTGCCCGATTGTCCGCGAGGCCGATGGGCTGGCTCTCAGCTCCCGCAACATCTATCTCAGCCCAGCAGAACGGAGTCAGGCGCTGGTTTTGAGCCGGGCTGTCCGGCAAATTGAGGCGTTGATAGCCGGTGGCGAACGCAGTTCCGACGCATTGATCAGAGCAGCCAAAGAAATCTTCGCGACCGAGCCTACGGTACGTATAGACTACATCGAGTTGGTAGACTGGGCGACGCTCTTGCCGGTCGAAATCGCCTCGCCGGGCAGCCTCTTCGCCGTTGCGGCCTATGTGGGTCCGACACGGCTGATCGATAACGCGATCATCGGCTAATACTCACTGGGCAGCTTCAGGTAAATTGGATTTGATGGAATCGTTGGCCAATTCAACGAATCCAAAAAGAAACTAATCCAAATCATCCTTTGGAGTCCTCGCCCTATGCCCCTATCCGCCGCTGAAGTCGCCCACTTGAAGAAAACCCCTGACAGTGACGGCGTTTCGCCCGTCGCATTGAACCGCTGGAGTCCGCGCGCCTTTGCCGACCAGGATGTAAGCCCTACTGACCTGAAGACGATCTTCGAGGCAGCCCGCTGGGCCGCTTCCAGTAGTAACGAGCAGCCCTGGCGCTTTCTCGTCGGACGGCGCAACTCATCGACTTATCAAAAGATATTTTCCACGCTTGTACCCTTCAATCAGGGCTGGGCGCAGGCCGCTCCGGTATTGATTCTGGGTGCGGCCAAAAATACACTCACCCTCCACCACCAGAGGCCCAACGCTCACGCACTCCATGACCTGGGCGCGGCCGATGCCACGCTGGCGCTCGAAGCCGCTCGGCTGGGTCTCTCCACGCACTTCATGGGCGGATTCGACAAGGACGCCGCCCGCGCCGCCTTCGCGATTCCCGAAGACTTCAGCCTGGGCGCGGTCATCGCCCTCGGCTATCAGGGCGATCCCGCTACCTTGAGCAATGCGGAACTGATTGAGCTGGAGGTTGCTCCCCGCACCCGCAAGCCGCTGAGCGAGATTGTCTTCTCCGCCTGGGATCTGCCGGCGGATCTGGGGTGATTCTTTAGCAGATTCCTCAAAGCAAGAAAGCCGCTTGCGACCCGCCGCCGCAGGATAAAGTGGAGGGTGAGGAAAGTGAGTTGCCGAGTACGTTGGAAGCCAAGAAGCCTCGTCGAAAGATCAAAGTCCGCGTAACCGGCATTCCCGGCATTGGCGGGCGACGCCCGATCACGCCAGATGCCTCCCGGCGTGGGCTTGGACTTTTGCGGCTGACCTGGCGCGGCAAGCTGGTTCTCTCCTTCGTCGCCGAGGCGCTGGTCGTGCTGGGCTGGGCAGCCGTTGCCCGGCAGCTTGCGCCCGATTCCAATACCTCGCTCAACCGCTTTGACGCGATTATTGTTCTCGGCTCCCCGACCGACAGCGACGGCAACCCCACCCCGACGCAGTTGGCGCGGGTGACCGAAGCGGTGCGGGAGTACGAGCGTGGCATTGCCCCGCGGCTGATTCTCTCCGGCGGCCCGGTGCAAAATCATTTCGTCGAGGCCGAGGCAATGGCCCGTTCGGCCCACGCGCTGGGCATCCCTGAATCCGCCCTGTTTCTTGAATCCAAGGCCTGGAGCACGACCCAGAACGCCCGCTATTCGGTGGCGATCATGCGCTCCCACGGCTGGCGGTCGGCAGAGGTCATCTCCAGCCAGGCCCACCTGCCCCGCGCGGCGATGGTTTTTGCCCGATTGCCCATCGAGTGGCGCACCCACGCTGCACCGCCGCTCGAACCGGAAAGTGGTAGCGACGTCTTTGCCCGGAACGCGGACGAAACCATCAAGACCGCGCGTTACCTCGTCTGGAACCGCTGGGTCGAACCCTGGCAGCCGTAGGACATCCCCTTGCTGAGTGACCTGGTCGAGTGGCATCCAGCTCCCAAGGCTCCTTCCGCTTGAACACCTGGGAGATTACAGGACAAAGATCAGCAGCAAGGAATCACCTCACCCTCGCTCGGTGCGTGTTTTTTGCGGCTGCGGCATATTCGATTTTTCTGTTTACGGAAACCTGCGGAATAACTGCCTTTTATATTGAGAAAAGCCGCCTTTTACGATCTCAAACGTCAATACAGGGATAGAAAATGCTCTAAAGCGAGAAAGCACAACGAAATGCACAACAGAGACAGTCAGAATGCTCCGCCGCCGAAATTCCCTCCCCCGCTGCGTTGTCCCACCTCGGCGCGCTCCTGTAAGCTGGGAATGATGCGTCTTTCATTCAGCTTTACAGCTTCTCTCCTTGCCGTTGCCACATTGGCCTTGACCGTCGGAACCACTGCCCAGGCGCAGAGCACCGCCTCACCGGCCGCCGGCAACGGAACCTACATCGCCATCGATCCGCTGGCCAATGTCCGCTATGACAACAGGTTCGATGCTTCGCTCGGCGCGGCGTATGCCCGCATCATGGCTGGCCCAACAGGTTTGGACGTTCATGGCGCCAACCTTGGAGGCCTGGATCTTAGCGGCTCTTATTGGTTCAAGAAGCACTGGGCCGTCGAAGGCACTGGGCGCGGCTATCTGGGAACCAGCGGCGTCGGCAGCAGCGAGGTCACCCCAAATGGGCTATCCAACTCTGGACCGAATCTGGTGAGCGGGCCCTTTGTCAGCCAATATATCTTTGCCGCCGGTCCTGAGTGGCTCGGCCCGCACAACAAGCATGGCGCGCTGATTGCTCATGCTTTGATCGGCGGTGCGTACGGCAACTTCGATCAGGATCTGCGCGTCCTTTCGCCCCAGAATGTCAGCTTCTACCCGAACCAGTTCGCCCCGGCGGCCATCTTCGGCGGCCATATCGACCTGAACCGCTCCCCGCAGTGGGTCTTCCGCATCACGCCCGACGCGCTGATGACCCGCTACGACATCAACTACGGCAACAAAGCCACCTTTACCAACTGGAACTTCGGCC
>Ga0181534_10000644_pt1 | contig 24300 bp, 17 predicted proteins | sample PEATcosm2014_Bin_37_FD_119758 | JGI IMG/M metagenome (GOLD analysis project Ga0181534, IMG submission 119758) | Peatland microbial communities from MTU Mesocosm Facility, Houghton, MI, USA - PEATcosm2014_Bin17_10_metaG | ecosystem: Environmental > Terrestrial > Soil > Wetlands > Peat | place...
ATTCGGTTTTTGCCGCGCTGACAGTGTTGGCTCGTGAAGCCGATAATGGGACGAAAACGAGAAAAGCCATTGGGATGGCCGGCTCAAACTGAAGTTGGTAGCGCGCACGGGAATCGAACCCGTCTTTCTATTCTATCCTCTATATTTGAAGAAATCCCTCGTTTTGTGACTGTTTTGACTTGCCTGACGGTGGCAGGACAAACCGCACCACAGGCACCCCAGAAAAAAGACTGGTGTAAAAAATTGCCGACGAGTTTGAAGAATCGGCAAAGCAGGCCAAGAAAAACCAGTTTCGGGAATGACCGGAACTGTGACCAACAACCTTTCTTCCGGCGCGGGATTCCGGCACGCCATCTGGCTGCCGTAATTTCTCAAATCAATTTTGCGCGGGCTTGGACGCGCGTGGCAGTGGCAATGGCACCAGGCCGGACGCGGCGCGAATCGGGGTTATGCCCTTGCGATATTCCGAATCTTCCAAACTCAACGAGCGGGGATCGTTGACCAGGGTATGCATGGCCTTGCTGGCGACCGGCCCGGTGTCAACCATCTCCGCCCAGAGCATCCACCAAGTCCATCTTGGCTGCTTTTCCAGCACGTCAATCGTTGGTGGCGGACCGACTTCGGCAAGCGTAATCGGTTTTCCGTCCGCCAGCTTCCGCAAATCGTCGTAATAAGATTGGCGGAAATCGCCGTGATAAACGTCAAGCGCCGCGATGTCGAAATAGTTTTTTCCGGGATAGTAATCGGCAAATTGCCGGTTTGGCGTGGATGGCCTGTCCACGCTCCAGATCCAAATCAGATTGTTCAGGTGGTGATAATTCGCCAGCCGATCGAACAACTGGCGGTAAAGCACGGTGGTGCCGCGTTCTCCCCGCCGTCCGCCCCACCAAAACCAGTTACCATTCATTTCGTGGTAGGGCCGCCAAAGCACCGGAATGTGCGCGTCGCGAAGTTGCCTGAGGTAGCCCGCGATGACGTCCACTTGTTCGCACCAATGCTTGTTGAGTTCCGTTCCGGGCGTGATGAGGTCATTCCACTGTTCATCGGTCAACTGACCCTGAACGCTGGCAAGCCGGTTGGTCGGCGTGCCCTTTCGTGGCATGAAAGTGATCGGTTCATCCGCCGTTGGCGGCACTGCGTGCCAGCATAATGTAATGATGGCGCCATTTGCATATTGCCGCTCGGCCTCCGCGATGATGTCGGGCCGGGCGGCCGTGGCGTCTTTGTCGCCGGGCGCGGCGAAACCAAAGTCCTGGCCGAAAATAGCCGGGGTCTTGCCCCAAGCCAAGGCAGCCTGCCGGGTGGAAGTGTCGTGCGTATTTGGATAATTGTGCTGGCCGGTGAGTGTGTGTTTGTCGGAAATGCCGTGCAGGTATTTCAGCAATGCCACCGCCTCCGGCGAAGCATCGGGCGTCACCGGCCTGACTGAACAGCATCCGCCGCCCAACAAGCCGAGCAACAACACGAGCATGATTGGTCTGTTTTTCATAATGGAATGGTCCCTTTTGTTAAATGGATTCATCACCTGCGGCTTTCTACCGGGTCAGCCGCAGGTTTTTCTCAATCAACCGGCAACGTTGCTCGACGCAAATCTTCGAGCGTATTCCGTCTTCCGGCGTGTTCGTGACGTAATCCAAAAGTTTCTCCACCGTCGTCATCGCGACATGCGTGCGCGTGTCGGACGAGCCATAATAAATAAACACCTTGCCGTCGGCGCGCGCCACCCAGCCGTTGGCGAACACGACATTCGAGACATCGCCCACGCGCTCTTCGCCTTCGGGAGCCATGAAATATCCGCCGGGCGACTTGATGACCCTGGCGGGATTCTGCAAATCGCAAAGGAACAGGTAGAGCACATAGCGCATGCCAGCGGCGGTGTTGCGGACGCCGTGCGCCAGATGCAGCCAGCCCTGTTTTGTTTTGATGGGTGCCGGGCCGAGGCCGTTCTTGCCTTCCTTGATCGTGTGATAAAAACGCGGATCAAGAACTTGCTCCTTGTCAATCACGGCATTTTTGATGTCGTCGCACAGGCCCCAGCCGATGCCGTCGCCGCTGCCGGTGGCGGCGAAATCTGCCATCGGTCGCGTGTAAAAGAGATACTTGCCGTTCACGAATTCCGGATGCAGCACGCAGTTGCGCTGGTGAAGCGAACCGGCCGTTTTCAAATCGGCAAGCCGCCGCCATTGAACAAGGTCTTTGGTGCGCGCGATACCGCAACGGGCAACAGCGGCGGAAAGATCGCCCGGCTTGGAGTCATCGTGCCGCTCGGCGCAGAAAAGGCCGTAAATCCAGCCATCCTCGTGTCGCACGAGGCGCATATCGTAGAGATTCGTTTCCTGGTCGTCAATTTCCGGCATCCGCACAGGGTAATCCCAAAACCGGAAGCCGTCCACGCCGCTTTTGCTTTCCGCGACGGCGAAAAACGATTTCCGGTCCCAGCCCTCGACCCGCGCCATGAGAACGATGTTGCCGTCCCAGTCCATCGCGCCGACATTGAACACGCAGTTGACGCCCAGCCGGGTCATCAGATGCGGATTCGTGGCGTGATCCAAATCATAACGCCAGAACAATGGCGTATGTTCGGCGGTCAACACCGGGTTTTCGTAGCGGTCAAAAATGCCGTTGCCGCTTTTCTGCGGACGGTTTTTACGCCGGATGAGGTGTGCGTGCTGATGCTGGAGCTGCTCCAATTTTTTACTGAATGCGGTCGTTGTCATGTGAATTGGTCGGGGTTAAGAATTATTTGTCCGGCAAAGCAAAACGAAACGCCGGGATTGGCCGTTCCTCGCTGCCATCGGGCAACTGCCAGAGGACATGAAGCTGCGTCGAGCCGCCGCCCTGCCACTGGCGGAGTTCAAAATCATAACGCTGACCGGCGGTGAGCGTGACGAACTGTGATTCCGCTTCGTCGATATGCGGCCATTTGCGATATGGCGTGCTACCGGTTACGGCGGCGATTTTTATTTTATTCGCCGACGAACCGTCGGGTGTAATCGGCGTGTCCGCGGCAAATGCTGTGGCCGTTGAAGCAGCGGCCCACGCCATCATCAGCGCCGCGCATCCGGCGAACAGGCCGGCCCGCCTTTGTTTAGGAACAAAGGCCACGACTGGCCCTGACTGGCTGATTTTCGACCGGCCCGTGATCATCGGTTTCTGGAGAACAAAATGATTTTGCCGCAAGACAGTGCTGGACTTCAAAACCAAAATATCCCAAAAACTGACCACACGAAATGTCTTTTCTCTTCTTCACCGCATGTCCAGCCTTGATCCAACATGCAAATTTGAAAACCATTCAAGACCTTATCCTTCCCAATGATGGAAAATAAACCAGGGAGGCTGTGGTCGCCAAAAAATCATGAGCAAACGACACATTTCACGCAGAGCGTTTATCAAAACCAGCGCCATGGCGCTGCCGTTGATTGCGGCCGGATGCAGCGGGCTGCAAACCAAGTCGGCCTCCACCACAAGGAAGACGAACGATTTCGTCACCGTCCGCAACGGGCGTTTCGAGTTGCGTGGTCGCCCTTATTTCTACATCGGGACCAATCTTTGGTATGGCTGCTATCTCGGCAATCCCGCGCTGGCCGACGGCCGTCAACGCCTGGTCCGGGAACTTGATCGTTTGCAAAACATCGGTGCCGGCAACTTGCGCCTTCTCGCCGGCTCGGAAACCTCGCCACTCGCCGGTGCCATTCCGCGCGGCATCACCCGCGCGCCGCACGACTGGGACAAGGATTTGCTGCGCGGTCTGGATTTTTGTCTGGCCGAAATGGCCAAACGCAATATGCGAGGCATTCTTTTTCTGTCGAACTATTGGCAGTGGTCCGGCAGCTTCGCGCAATACGTCCGCTGGATCACCGGGGAGAACATCCCAGACCCGGACCGCCCGGTGATGGCGCACGGTGACTGGCGCGGCTTCATGCAGTTCTCGGCGCGCTTCTACGCCAATACCGCTGCGAATGATCTCTATCGCGCCTATATCACACATTTGATCCAGCGCCGCAACACGGTCAACGGCCGGCTCTACCGCGACGACCCGACGATCATGACCTGGGAACTGGCCAATGAGCCGCGGCCGGGCACCGATGACGCGGACGACAAAAGCGTTCAGGTGTTTTGCCAGTGGGTGGACGAGACCGCCAGATTTATTCATGCCCAGGACCCGAACCATCTTGTTTGCACCGGCTCGGAAGGCATTTGGGGCTGTTTGAAGAAGCCCGAAGTTTTTATCCAGGCACATCAGACCCCGGCGATTGATTATGTGACCGTGCATATGTGGTTGAAAAACTGGGGCTGGCTGAAAGACCCGCAGCTCGGGTCTGATTACGAACAGGCCGCGGTCCGGGCCAAAGACCACGTTGAACAACATACCGCCATTGCCACCAACACACTGCACAAGCCGCTCGTGCTGGAGGAATTTGGCCTGCCTCGCGATCATGAAAATTATGATCCAAGTTCACCGACAACGGCGCGCGATGATTATTACAACCGCATGTTCAATCAGGTGGCGGACTCATGTAACGAGGGGCGCGCCCTTCAGGGAGCAAATTTTTGGACGTGGGGCGGTGAAGGCCGCGCCGGGACGGGCCAGCCGGATTCAACCACGGCCTTGACGGGTGATCCGCCCTGCGAACCACAAGGATTGAACTCCGTTTTTGACACTGACACCGGCACGCTGGCCGTCATCGCTCAAGCGAACGAAAAACTCGCGGCCTTCGCAAAATAAAACTGGAGTGAGGCGTCCTAAATTTTATCCAACCGAAGCATCAACACGTCGTGCCCCGGCACTTCAGCGTTGAGAATCACGCACCCACTCGACGCCTTGGTCGAGCAGCTTGAGATAATTTTTCTTGCCGTGGATATGCCACGCCGCCGGATGCGCGGGAAATCTCACGACGTTCGCACCCCACGATTTGGCCATTTCAAATAATGTTTGTTCCACTGTCCATTTCGGTCGGGCTTGTCCAGATCGCTCGTGTCAAATCCACGGAAAACAATCGTCTCGCCATCGGCGGTGACAAAGTCACTGACTTGCACGCTGACGTGAGAGATCTGGGCCAATCCCGTCAAAGAAAACAAAATGGAAGCGGCTGACCATGGAATTATTTTTATAACATTTTCAGTTTGGTTTTTCCATTGCCGAAATGATTTGCAATCGGTGCAGTGCTTCCAGACATGCGCGCGAGGCATGATACGGTTCCTTCCACTCGCTGACTTTCGGTTTCGTCGCATCCACCAGGCCTTCCGGCGTGATGCGCCAGAACCATTCGCCGTGGACGCGGTCAACCAGATGCTGCTCGATGTAATCCCAAACTTTTCGCGCGGCTTTCAGGAATTTTTCATCGCGCGAAAGCTGGAACGCATTTAAGAATCCAACGACCGCCTCGGCTTGCGGCCACCACTCCTTGCCGCGGTCAATAATCATTCCGCCCTTGCCTTCGTAACACACACCGCCGTCCGTTTCTACTCCCTCGTTCAGAGTCACCCCTGCCATGCGCAACGCGCCGGCGCGGATTTCCTTGAGCAGCGCCTCGTCGCCGAGAACTTCAGCCGCTTCGCACAAAAGCCAGCTTCCTTCGATGTCGTGGCCGAAGGTGTAGCTGTCCGAACGCACTTTCCACGTCTCGTCAAAAAAGGCGTTAAAATGTTGCGTGCGCGCATCGAGAATTTTTTTCTGAAAAATCTGGATCAGTTCGCGCAGGCGCGCGGCGACGCGCGGTTCCTTCCAAACGCGATAAAGATTGGCGAATGCCTCCATGACGTGAAGGCTGGTGTTCATGGATTTTTTCGCATCCTGATCCTCCTCGCTGATGCGCGTTTCCGGCCCGGCTTCAGTCCAATCGCGCCGGCAGCTTTCAATGTAGCCGCCGTTTTGGGGATCGTGCGCGTGGCTTTCCAACAACTCGAACAATTCCTTCGCGCGAGCCAGCGCCGGCGCGGAATTGAAGGCGAGATGATATTCTGACAGCGCGTAAATGTAGAAAGCCTCGCCGTAAATTTTCTTGTTGTCGTCCTTCACGCGTCCGGCGTCGTCAATCTGCCAGAACGCGCCGCCGTATTTTGTGTCCCAAAAACGGTTCATCACAAAATCCAAGGCGCGGTCGGCCATTTCATGATAAATGCCCCCATTTCTGGCGCGATGAACGGCGGAGAATGTCCAGAGCAGGCGGGTGGTGATGATCAGCCCCTTGGGTCGGGCGCGGTCGGGCTTGAGATCGTTGGAAAGCCATGACATCCAGCCGCCGTGCTCGTGATCCACCGCCGGACCGCACCAGAACGGCATGATGTGACCGAACAATTGGTCGCCGGCGCGGCGGGAAAAATCTTTCAGTTCGTTTGCGTCCATTGTTTTGTTTGTAATCGAATTTATTTTCAGAAATGTCCCGCGGATCGTGATTTGTTCCTGATTACAATTGAACGGTTTCTTTTTCGCCGAGGTATGAGACAACCTTGTCCGGACTGCCCGTAATTTCCACGCCTGCTCCATGATTTTTCCCGACGATGACGATATTGAAATTCCGTTCCTGCACCATGCCGGGGAAGGATCCCTTTCGGTCTTCAATCGTCAGCCGACGACGGATGTTGTCCCAGTGAAAAGTAATGGTGGAATAGACGCCCTTTTCATAATTGTAGTTGTCGTTCTCGTCTTCATACAGCGTGAAGGTTCCATCTGCGCCGGGATAAATGCGCAATTCCACCGGGTCTCCCGGTTTTTCGGCGGCGTATTGAACAAAAGCCCCCATCGGCACAATGGAACCGGCCCTGACTAAAAGAGGAATTTTATCAATCGGCGCATCCGCCTTGATAGACTGACCGCCGGGAATGGTCTGTCCGGTCCAAAAGTCAGTCCATTGGGTTCCCGCCGGAAGATAAACTGAACGGGTTTGCTGCCTTTGCTCCACGATTTTTTCCTTCGCGAAAATGGCGGGTGTTTTCCAGAAGAGCTGGGCTTTGAAAGCGCCCAGAACTGAATTGGCCGTCTCGCAGGCAAAGTCGTATTCCTTGCCGGCTTGCAGCTCCACCGGAACGGTGAAAGCTTCCGACCCGACGTAATTATTGTGAATCTCCCTGCCGTCCAGGAAGACTCGTTTCGGGCCGAAGCTGATGAAATGAAAGCGGTAAGTTCCGGTTTCAGTTGGAACCAACTTGCCTTCCCAGCGCATCGAGAATTTCGGGCTGGTGATATAATCCGGCCAGCCGGTATACCAGTAGAGATTAACATTAGTCTCCACCTGCTCATGAACGAGTGTCCCAAAATGATCGTCGCTGTAATATCTGGCCGTCAGGCCCGGCTGGCCGTCTTTTGTGCGGAAGAATTCCGGCGCGATGGGGATGCTTGGTTCCGGCGGCCGATGGAGCATGTATTCCGTCACCGGACAAACCATGATGTCCGGGCCGAACATAAACTGGTCGTCTATGCCATAAGTCTTTTTGTCTGCCGTAAAATCCATCGGCAGGCCGCGCATGATCGTATAGCCACTGTCCGTCACCTGCCAGGCGAGTGAATAGATGTAGGGCAGCAGGCGATAGCGCAGCTTGTCGAACTTCACGAGCACGTCGCTGAAATCGCCAAACTCCCAGATTTCGCGCGGCGTTTCCGAACCGTGGGAACGGAAGATGGGGGAAAAAGCGCCCAGTTGAAACATCCGGGTGTATAACTCCTGGTAGGCCGGATCCTTGCCGCCGCCGGGGAAAACCCCGCCGTAGCTGCCGATGTTGAAAGCGCCGATGTCAAACGTCCAATAAGGAACGCCGGCCATGCTGTGATTGATGCCGGCGGAAATTTGTTTCCGATAAACATCCCAGTTTGCGCCGATGTCGCCCGACCAAGTGGTGGCCGCCGCGCGTTGCTGTCCGGCGAAGGTTGAGCGGGTCAGGATATAAACGCGCTTCTGATCGGTCTCCTGCCGCTGATGTTGATAAACCGACAAGGTGTCGAGCAATGGATAAGTGTTGAGATAGCGGGCGAAGGAACCGAGATGATTCGTCCCCATCCGTTTTAATTCATACTCCTCCGATTCCTTGGTGATGGCGTTGACAATGTCCGGCTCGGTTGAATCCATCCACCAGCCGTCAATGCCCTGGGAAAAAAGCCCCTGGCTGATGTATTGCCAGTAGAGATCGTTCGCCGCCGGATTATACGCGTCGAAAAATTTGAAATTGGCCCAGCCGACGGTCGGGTAAAGGTAACCTCGTTGTTCCATGTCCTTGTAAATCGGCGTGGCGGCGCCCAGCCCAGCCCAGATGGAAATCATCAGATGAAAATTTTCTTGATGCAGAATATCAATCATTCCCTTCGGATCGGGATAGGTGGTCTTGTCAAAGAACATGCCGCTCCAGTTTTCGTTGCCGCCCCAGTAATTCCAGTCCTGGACAAGGCCATCAATGGGAATCTGGCGCCGGCGGTATTCCTGCGCAACGCCCAACAGTTCATCGCGCGTGGCATAATGCTCCTTGCTTTGCCAGTAGCCGTAAGCCCATTTGCCATACATCGGCGCATGGCCGGTCAAATCCCGGTAGCCGGCAATGGCGCCGTCCATCGTTTTGCCGTAAATAAAATAGTAATCAAGGTTGTCGGCCACTTCAGACCAGAAAGAAGCTTGTTTCTGGTCATCCGAAAAAATCGTCTTGGAATAATTGTCCCAAAGAATTCCGTAGCCCCGGGTGGAAACGAGCAATGGAATGGCCGACTGCGTGTTTGCCTGCACCAGCTTGACCGTGCGTCCGCGATAATTCATGTAACCGGATTGGTGCTGGCCCAGGCCGTAAATCCCCTCGTCAGGCGTGAGCTTGAAATTTTGCCGGACGCTGAAGGCGTTCGTTTCGTATGCGATTTTGACCGGAGTTACCAGCGCCATGCCCTGCTCCTGCAAAATATTCTGATGGTCGCCGTCGAGATATTGAATCGCGCCGTCGCGCTTGGACAATTGCAGGGTGACTTTCCCGGAGCCGAGGGTGACGGTTTTGGCGTCCTCCTGAATCTGGAGGTTCAAATCCGGCAGGTTTGTTTCAATCACCACCAGGCTCAATTTTTCCGGCGTGCCGCCGGACACCCATTTGACGACGCGGACAATGTCGGCGGCGTAAAACTGCACCCGCACATTCTGTGCGGCGGTGTTCAGTTGAACGCCATTCTGGATGCGCTGAACCGCAGACGGCTGATTCGCCTGCGCGCCGACGAACGGTGATGTTTTCGTCTGGCACGATGCCAATACAAAACTTAAGCCGAGCAGGCACAACGATGCCATCAATGGCGAAAGGTTTTTCATGGGAAAACCAAAATCAATTTGTGCCGCCAATCAAACAGGGCAGTTTCATTTAGCGTTTCCCTCCATTTCGGGGACGGGGTCGGGTGTGGGTGCCGGCAGGCGGTCATACCATGTTTTTTTCAGGATGAAGCAGGTGACGACCAGCACGACGAACGTGATGGCGGCGTTGCGGAAGCTGCGCAGAACCAAAAACATCGCGAGCACGATGAAACAGGTTTGCCAGACGGTGCCGATGCCGATGTTGAACATGTCGCGGAAGAAATCCTTGTTCCGCTGGAAGCTTGGGTCTTCCTGAACAACCTTTCGATGAATCGGCCCCCAAAAACCCCAAGGCCGCACCCGGCGATAAAAGTCTTTTAAGATTCCATCTTCCTCCGGTGGCGTCAGAAACGTTCCGAGCAGGGCGGCCACGAGCGAAACCACCAGAATAATCGGAAACTTGTTGATGTCATGAATGTTGGGCAAAACGTATGGCGAAGCCATCACCACGGCGCTGGTAATTCCCACGGCCATGCCCCAGAAATATCCCCAGCCGTTGAATCGCCACCAATACCACTTGAGGACATTCGAGACGATGTAACCGCCCCACAGTCCCGATACAATCCACGTCACAATCGAATTGATGGAATGAGTAATGAGACCGAAGAGCAGGCCAACAACCACCACGCCGAATGAAGCCAGATAGCTCAACCAAACGTAACGCTTTGGCGGGGCATGGGGATTGATGTATCGCTTGTAAATGTCGTTGACGAGGTAGGCCGGCGCCGCGTTGACCGTCGCCGCAAAATTCGACATGAACGCTGCCAGCAACCCCGCCATGAGCAGGCCGAGGATTCCGACGGGCACAAATCGGGCCAGCGCGAGCGGCAGTATTTTTTCCAAGTCCAATTTGTCGCCCATGGCCGCCAAATCCGGCGTGTAAAAGGCGAGAGCCAAAACCGTCAGGCCCGTAATCATCATGTAGCGCGGAAAAAACAGCACCACATTGACCGTTGAACTCATCAGCGCCGCCTCCCGTGGACCTTTCGTTGAAAGCACGCGTTGCATGTCATAATTCGGCGCGGGACCTGCCGCGCTGATCAGGATTCCCTTGAAACACATCATCATGAAGAAAATGCCAAAAAGCGAATAGCCGTCCGACGCGATCCGGTTGTTGATTTCGGGAATCGAGGCCCAGTTCAGGTTGAGATTCCAGCCAAAGAACAGGTCATGCCAGCCGGAGGGCACGATTTTGTCGAGCACGTCGGGCGTGACCTTCATCATGGCGATGATGCCGATGGCAATGGATGCGACGGTCAGGATGCAGAACTGGACAACTTCGGTGAAAACCACGCTGAACATGCCGCCTTTGACGACGTAGAATGTCGTGATGCCCATCAGGATCCACGCGTAAGTGTCGTCCGAGAGATGTCCCGGCAGGAACTCGCCCGCGAATTTGCCGATACCCTTGGCAGCATAGGCCAGAAAGCCGATGACACTGACCAGTGCGAATACCACGACGATGATGTGCGAGGCGGTTGCGCCGGGACCCTTGCCAAACCGGGTCTGGATCCATTCCGCCCCGGTCATCACATTGGATCGTCGCAGCCAGATGGACATATAGACCATCAGGAATATCTGGTTGAACACCGGCCAAAGCCAGGGAAGCCACACGCCTTTCATGCCGTAGGTGGCCGTGATGTAAACCAGCCACATGGTTCCGGAAATATCAAACATCCCCGACGCGTTGGAGACGCCCAGCATATACCAAGGCAATTTGTTGCCGCCCAGGAAATAAGATTTCATGTCCTTGGAAGCCCGCTTCGACACCCAGAAACCAATGGAGACCGTGGCGATTAGATAGATGGCGATGATGCTAAGGTCAATCCAATGAAGTTGCATAAGTTTTAGAGTGGCTGCTTTTGGTGACGTTTATGGACAGGCGCAGACGTATTGGGTGTAAAAAATCCGCTGTGCATGACGGAGATGGTATTTTGTGGCAAGATTGCGTCAAGGTGTAACCGATGGTGATTTGTCACTAAAATTCATGACATGCTGCGGGTCGTGCCGGCTTTGGACATCAAGCGTCAAGCGCCGCAATCTTGGAATTGATTCCTTGACCTGGACGCGAACCGGGTCGTTGGTTTCGCCGCGCGGAAAAATTCCCAGCAAAACAATCTTGCTTTCCGGCAGCCGGACGCGCAGTTCCTTGACGATGGTGGTCTTTGTCCAATAAAATCTGAACAATGTCTGCATGGCCATTTTGAACTGCAAACACCAATGCGTTTACATCTTCGCGGTTTGCGCTAGCCCGCAATTTCGGGACAAGGCAGCTGGCAATGCTAGTCAAACCACCCAAAGACTGGAAAAAGTGGGATTACGCATTTGACATAAAATGGTTTGTGGCATACTGGAGCCACGAAAACGAAATCGCCGCTTAAAGACCTGACACTGATTCAAATCGTTGACCGCTCCCCCGGCGAAGATTTTCCTTCAGGAAGCGGCTTGTTTGGATTTGGCGCGGGTTTCGTGTGGCGATAACGCCGCCAGCCGCACATTGGTTTTCATAAATATGCGCTACGGACATTTCGACGACATTAAACGGGAATACGTCATTACCCAGCCCAACACCCCGCTGCCGTGGATCAATTACCTCGGCTGCGAGGCGTATTTCGGCCTCATCTCCAACACCGCCGGCGGCTACTCTTTTTACCGGGACGCGCGCCTGCGCCGCCTGACGCGCTACCGCTACAACAACGCGCCGTTCGATTTCGGCGGGCGCTACCTCTACCTGCGCGACAACGACACCGGCAAATTCTGGTCGCCGTCCTGGCAGCCGACGCGCACCAAACTGGACAAATACGAATGCCGCCACGGCATGGGCTATACCACCATCGGCTCCACCTGCAACCAGATCGAGGCGCAAACCACCTATTTCGTGCCGCTCGGTGAAACGCTCGAAATCTGGAAATTCCAGGTGACCAACCGCCGCAAAAAACCGGCCAAGCTCTCGCTCTTTTCCAGCATCGAATTCTGCCTTTGGGATGCCCAGGATGACGCCACCAACTTCCAGCGCAATTTCAGCACCGGCCAGATCGAGATCGTGGATGGCGTCATTTATCACAAGACCGAATATCGCGAACGTCGCAATCACTTCGCGTATTTCGCCTGCTCGGAAAAGCTCGCCGGCTACGACACGCAACGCGACACGTTCCTCGGTGCCTACCGCAGTTGGGACAACCCGGCGGCGGTGGAGCAGGGGAAGTCCTTCAACTCGGTTGCGCATGGCTGGGTGCCGCATGGCTCGCATCATGTGAAAGTGAACTTGAAGCCGGGCGAGACGAAGGAAATCATCTTTGTCCTCGGTTACCATGAAAATCCGGTGGACAAAAAATTTGACCCGCCGGATTCCCAGACCATCAACAAAAAGACCGTCAAACCGGTCATCGCAAAATATCTGGATGCCAGGAATGTCGCCGCGGCCTTCCAGACCTTGCGGGAAAACTGGGATGGCCTGCTCGGTGTTTATCAGGTGCAGTCGCCCGACGTCCATGCCAACCGCATGGTCAACATCTGGAACGCCTACCAGTGCATGGCCACGTTCAACATGTCGCGCTCGGCGTCGTTCTACGAGTCCGGCATCGGCCGCGGCCTGGGCTTCCGCGATTCGAACCAGGATCTTCTGGGCTTTGTCCAGATGGTCCCTGCCCGCGCCCGCGAACGCATCCTCGACATCGCGGCCACGCAGCTCAAATCCGGCGGCGCGTTCCATCAGTATCAGCCGCTCACCAAACGCGGCAACAACGACATCGGCAGCGGGTTCAACGACGACCCGCACTGGCTCATCCTGGGCGTTGCTGCCTACCTCAAGGAGACCGGTGACTGGGGCATCCTCGACGAGCCGGTGCAGTTCGAGAATGAACCCGGCTCCGAACAGCCGCTTTACGAACACCTGCGCCGCAGTTTCAATTACACGCTCGAACGCATCGGCCCGCACGGCCTGCCGCTCATCGGCCGCGCCGACTGGAATGATTGCCTGAATCTCAACTGCTTTTCCGACACGCCGGGCCAGTCGTTCCAGACCACCACCAACAAGGACGGCAACACGGCTGAGTCCGTCTTCATTGCCGGCCTGTTTGTCATGGCCGGGAAGGAACTCGCTGCCATCGCCAGACGGCGCCGGCAGAATACGGAAGCCGAACGTTGCCTGGCGGAGACGGCCAAAATGGAAAAGGTCATCTATCAGCATGGCTGGGACGGCGACTGGTTCATCCGCGCCTATGACGATTTCAGCAAGCCAATCGGTTCGAAAGTCTGCAAAGAAGGCAAGATTTTCATCGAATCACAGGGGATGTGCGTCATGGCCGGCATTGGTCTGAAGGACGGCAACGCGAAGCGCGCGCTGGATTCGGTGAACAAACATCTCGCCACGAAGCACGGCATTGTGCTTCAGCAGCCGGCCTTTACGCGGTATTATATTGAAATGGGTGAGATCTCCTCGTATCCGCCGGGCTACAAGGAAAACGCCGGCATCTTCTGCCATAACAACCCGTGGATCATCATCTCCGAGACGATGGTCGGCAACGGCAATCGCGCCTTCGATTATTACACCCGCATTAATCCGTCCGCGCGCGAGAAGATCGGCGACCTGCACCGCTGCGAACCGTATGTTTTCGCGCAAATGATTGCCGGCAAGGACGCGCCTACGCACGGTGAGGCCAAGAATTCCTGGCTCACCGGCACCGCTGCCTGGACCTACTTCACCGTCACCCAATGGATCCTCGGTATCCGGACCGATTACGACGGACTACGGGTTGACCCGGTGATTCCGGCCAAATGGAAGGGCTTCACTGTCACGCGCCGTTTTCGCGGAAACACCTACGTCATCGAGGTGAAAAACCCAAAAGGCAAACAGCGCGGTGTCAAAAAGTTGATAGTGGACGGGAAGGAAATCTTCGGCAATCTCCTGCCCGTGCGCCCGTCGCGCTCCGAACCAATCCACGTTGAAGCCGTGCTCGACGCCTGAAAAGCTTTCAGTTTCGAGTTTTCCGAACTGAAAACTGGCCACTGAAAACTTGGAGAATTTTTTTGGCTTGCGCGCGGTTCGCGCCCATCAAAATTTCAAAAGCGTCCCTCCATCGGCCATTTCCAGTTCGACGGCGCGCCAAGCGGCGCATAGCGGCATGGCCGACACGCAGCTTTACGCTGGTTTGCGCGCGGCCCCGCCGCTATCCAAACAAGTTACGGGCGATTTTCGATTTTCTCCTTGGACGGCAACTCCAACTTGGTGCCAGCAACCATGTCCCGAAACTAGCGCAACTTGTCGTGACGCAATTTCCGGTTTTTTGTGCAGAGCGACTGAACGTCAGTCCACTAGGACAGCCCCAGCCGATTCAACACGTTGGTCGAGTTGTAAGAGTCCCGGAAGTATCCTTCCGAATACATCAGGTCTTAATACTTGGTGACTTCGCGTTGCGCGGCTGCGGCCTCCTTCGACTTTGGCGGCAATGTATCCCGCCGCCGAACTGCCGTTTCAAACAGCGGCTCATATTTCTGCATCAGGGGATGATGGATTTTTTCAATGTATAGGTCTGCGCCCATAAGGGTCTCTTTTCAATGTGCTGGGGGGTTGAACAAATGACGGACTCAAAGAAGATGAGTCCCCTCCAACATAGCATCCTAGCGTGGACGCCGGTTTTTGGGAAGGGAGGTGGAATTAGAGCAGCCCGCGCTGAACCAAATCATCGGCCAGCAACTTCGGCGAAACAATCTTTACGCTTTGAACCGTCTTGCCGAAATAAATGCCAAAGTCCTGGTGATCACCGGTGAGCAAATGCGTTGCGTTTCCGGCAACCGCCCCGCCCAATATCGGAACATCCTTCAACGGCAATTTCACTTTCAAATCCTGAACGACAGCGGGGATCAATTCACATTTTCCAGTCAGAGAATCCAGATGCGACAACGCCGCCGGGAACTTCATTTCGAGATTCCGACGCGCCTCCTCCACGGCGTAGGCATTGGTGATGCACTCGCCATGCTTGAACAACACCTCTAAATAAACGCGCATCCGACTGTGTGGTTGCGCGCCAGAAAAGAGAATGTTCGCATCCAGGAACACTCTCATTTCGTCTTGAGGCGGTAACGGGCCAATGCCTGTTCGTTGTTGCGGTCGAATTCAGCCAGCCGCTTTTCAGAATACAACTCGACGGGGAAGGTGACACCGGCGCGCAGCAAAACACCGTCGCCGGTTTCCTCGGCGATGATCTGGCTGTTGCCGTTGACGCCCAGCCGTCGCCGCATTTCCTTGGGCAGCGTCAGGATGCCGCGATTGTTGATATTGATGACCTTTGTCATACTTACAGTATTTCATACTTTCAGTTTTAATGCAAGCAAAAAGGCATCCTTCGCCAAAAGGAGGCCGTGGATCGGGTCAATCATCCTCCGGGAGCAAAACCGTGGTGGCCGAACGGTCAGCTTCCGTGATGAGCCAAAATTTCGTGCCGTTGGCAGCGCGATACACGACAGAATCCGCATCCCCTCCGCCAAGTCACGGTCATTGGTCTCTTTATCCTCGGCACAAACGTCTCCCCAATCGCTGCGAGGATGTCGTCCTGCGTGATGGATTCCAAGGCGTTGGGTGTTGCCACGATGCGACCCAAGCGAAACTTGGCAACGGCATGAACAGCCGATGCACTCATACCCGCGAAGAGGTGGATGCGCTAGTGCTGGCATTGCGTTCGCTGAAGCGGAGTTGATGTGATAGATTGGCCGCCATGAAAACCATCTCGCCGGTAGAACTGCAAAATCTTCTCACGACGCAACCCTCGCTGCCAGTTATTGACGTGCGGACGCCGGTGGAATTCGCGGAAGTCCACGTTCCGCAGGCCCGAAACGTTCCGCTGGATGAATTGAAGCCGGGTTCGCTGCAAATTCAGAAGGGCCAGCCGGTTTATTTGCTGTGTCGCAGCGGCCAGCGCGCAACGAAGGCGGCGGACAAATTTGCAAAGGAAGGTTTCTCGCAGCCGGTCGTCGTCGAAGGCGGCACGCTTGCATGGATTGAAGCCAATCTGCCGGTGATGCGCGGCACAGTGAAAGTCATCAGCCTTGAACGCCAGGTGCGCATCGTCGCCGGCGCGATTGTTTTAACCGGCGTGTTGCTTGCGCGTTTTGTGAATTTCAACTTCATCTGGCTGTCAGGATTTGTTGGTGCGGGTTTGATCTTCGCCGGCATCACGGACTTTTGCGGCATGGGATTATTACTCGCCAAAATGCCGTGGAACAAACTGCGCCACGAATAAATTGTCAGCTTGGGAAATGTGGCGTCCGCTGGGTTCGATGTTGTAACATTTTCGTTGTTTGTTCACCCCTCAAACCAAACTGCCGATTCCGCAAGCGGTTTGGGAGCGGATGAAAGTTTTCCAAAATGACGCGCTGGTCGATTCATCGGGGAATGTCGGAATTGGAAATAAGATGCCGGGGCATTCTCACCTGTCAGATTTTCGATGCCGCGAAACCTGTTGAGAACAGAAGCTTTTACCGATTAAAAGCAAGAAATGGTAAGGCGTTTATTCTCACTTTGCGATTTTGAAAAATCTGAAAATGAGAAATACCATTGGTATCATTTGCTCAAATTTGGATTGGTAGCGCGCACGGGAATCGAACCCGTCTTTCAGCCTTGAGAGGGCCGTGTCCTAACCGATAGACGAGCACGCCGCCATTAAGGATTTAGGGTTGAAGGTTGAAGAGATGGAGTCAATCAAAAATGTGAAGGGTTGGGAGTGGAAGTTGACGGTTCTGTCACGAATCTGGAGGCGAGCCGGACGTGAGCAAGCAAGCTCAATGCGAAATTCCTCCAGACTCAAGCCGCCACATTATCCCCTGGCAGCGCCTCAATAGCCGATGTCACCGTTGCTGACGCCCTCAAGGTGTCTGTCACGGGCGCAAGCTCGATCACCTGTTCCGGCAACCCAAAATCGGTGGAGAAGCATATCGCCGGAGTGGGGACAATCCAGACCGACCATGACTCCTGGCATCGCGTCGGGACTGGGAAGTGCAAGTTGCGAAGGCCGAAGGCCGATGGGCAAATATCCGGTTGTATTTCCATCCCGAACCGGCGGACGGACAATTGACGAAACCCCGAGCACGTTCAGAACGTCTTGTCCGGTAAATCATGAACCAAAAAATTACCAAACCAATTGGTATTGCCCTGCCCATGCTGGCCATACTGTGGATTTTTGCTGTAACCGCCCAGGCCGCCGCCAAACGCTACGTCATCACCGATTTCGGCGCGGTCACCAACAGCCAGGTGGTCAACACGAAGGCGATACAATCGGCCATTGACCTTTGCGCGGACAGCGGCGGCGGGGTGGTTGTCGTGCCCAAGGGCACCTACATGAGCGGCGCGCTGTTTTTCAAGCCGGGCGTCAACCTGCTTGTGGAAAAGGATGGGGTGCTCAAGGGCACGACCAATCAGGATGATTATCCGCAGATCAACACCCGATGGGAAGGCGTGGAGCGCACATGGACCAGCGCGTTCCTCAACTTCGACCACATGACCAACGTGCTGGTCACCGGCGAAGGCACGATTGACGGTTCCGGCGATTTATGGATGCAGAGCAGCGGTTTCGGAAGACGTGGTCGGCGCGGCGGCCCCAATCAGTTTCCGGGACGGACCAACAACCCGGCGGCTTCGCAAAATGCCGTCGCCTTGCAGACGAACACTTACGCCAACGCCTCCGGCACGAATGGGATTCCACGACGCGGCCGGCCGCGAATGATTTGTTTCAGCAACTGCCGCAACGTCCGCATCACCGACCTGCACCTGCAACAACAGGCGGTCTGGTGCCTGCACCTTTTGTATTGCCGGAACGTGGTCGTGGACAACCTCGACATCCGCGCCAAGCAGTATATTCCCAGTTCCGACGGCATTGACGTTGACTCAAGCCGCGACGTGAAGATTTCGCGCTGCGCCATCTCCTGCTTCGACGACGACATCTCCATCAAGTCCGGCAAGGACGCGGACGGGCTGCGGGTGAACCGGCCGTCGGAGAACATCACCATCAGCGACTGCACGATTGGCTTGGGTGGCGGGATTGATTTGGGCTCGGAGGTCAGCGGGTCAATCCGCCATGTGCTAGTCCAGCGGTGCAAGTTCACCGGCACCAGCAGCGCGGCGCGCATGAAGTCCCAACCCAGCCGTGGCGGCGTGATCGAAGACATCACCTGGCGGGACATCCAACTCGACGGCGCCCGCCAGGCGTTCGATTTCAATCTGGCGTGGCGGATGGTGCCGCCGATTGCCCCGCCCGCCAAGGTCCTGACCGTGGTGCGGAACGTGCGGCTCATCAATTTTTCCGGCACGGCGCAGTCCGGCGGTGACATGCACGGCCTGAAGGACGGCCCGATTATGGGCGTCAAGTTCAAGAACTGCAACATAACGACGCAGCGCGGCCTTGTCCTTTCGAATGTGCAAGACCCGGACTTGTCCGGTCTCAAACTCAAGGTCGCCGAGGGCGAACCGATCATTCACAGCGACGCCGTGGATCAACCGGACATGCAGCAGTAAAGAAGTTCGTGTCCGGCAATTCCTGATAAAATTTCTTTGCGGTGCTGAAAAGAACGGTCAACAATCGTCCCACAAATCCTTCACATGAATAATTCCATCAACCGTCGTGATTTTATCAGAGCATCCGCGCTCTTCACCGGCGCGGGTTTGACCGCGCCACTCTGGTCGGGTTGCGCCCATACCGGTGTCAGTTCATCGGGCGTGACATCCACAGCCGCCGGACCCTTCGAGCCCACCTGGGAATCATTGGAGCGGAATTACAGGTTGCCCGACTGGTATCGCGACGCGAAGTTCGGCATCTGGATGCATTGGGGGCCGCAATGCCAGCCGGGCGACGGCGATTGGTATGCCAAATACATGTATGACCAGGGCCGGCCGCAATATGAATTTCACATGAAAAAATACGGGCATCCGTCGAAGTTCGGTTTCAAGGATGTCATCCACACCTGGAAGGCGGAGAAATGGGATCCGGCGGCACTGCTGAAACGATTTCAGGGCGCGGGCGCGAAGTTTCTGGTCTCGATGGCCAACCATCACGACAACTTCGACAATTTCAATTCGAGACACCAACCGTGGAATTCCGTCAAAGTCGGGCCGAAAAAGGACATCGTCGGCACCTGGCAAAAACTCGCCAGCAAAGCCGGCATGAAATTTGGCGTCAGCGTTCACGCCGCCCGTTCCTGGAACTGGTATGAAGACGCCCAGGGCAGCGACAAAACCGGGCCGCTGGCCGGCGTTCCCTACGATGGCAAGCTGACCAAGGGCGACGGCAAAGGTTTGTGGTGGGAAGGTCTCGACCCGCAGGATTTGTATGCGCAGAACCACGCCATCGGCGCGGAGCCGGACGCGGCTTATGCGGACAAGTTTTTCAACCGCATCAAAGACCTGATTGATGGTTATCATCCCGACCTGATTTTCTTCGACGACACCAAGCTGCCGCTCGGCGACACCGGGTTGAAACTTGCCGCGCATTTTTACAACGCCAACCAGCAGTGGCACGACGGAAATCTCCAAGCCGTCATCATTTCCAACGGGAATTCTGTCATTGAGCAACAAGCCATCACCAACAACCTCGAACGCAACATGACATTGGACATGCTGAAGATGCCGTGGAACAAGGGCAATTGTCTCGGCCCGTGGCATTACAGCATCGCCGATTACAACAAAGGCTACCGAAGAACGTCGGATTGGATTCATCTGCTCGTGGATGTGGTCAGCAAGAACGGCACATTCCTGCTGGCGATTCCGCTGCCCGGCAGCGGCGAGTTGGATGACAAGGCGGGCGCCTTCCTTGACGACATGTCAAAATGGATGGCCATCAACAGCGAGTGCATTTATGGCACGCGCCCGTGGGTGATTTACGGCGAAGGCCCGTCGGTCAAGGACGACGCCACCGTCCGGGACAGCGCCGGCAATCCGCCGCGCGGCCTCGGCCCGAATCTGACCGCCAGCGACATCCGCTTCACCACCAAGGGCGACATTTTGTATGCCGTGGTGATGGGCTGGCCCGACGGCGGGAAAATCAACATCAAAGCGCTGGCCACCAACTCGGCGAATTACCAAGGCGACATTGGCAGCGTTCAAATGCTCGGTTCTTCGGGAAACCTGGAAATCGCCCGTGACGAAAACGGGCTGGCGGTGACGCTTCCGGCGCAAAGATCGGAAACCGATAATTACGGCATTGCGCTGAAAATCATCCCGAAGGCGTGAGCGTCCACTAAAAATGATCGGGCCAGTCAAAAGACCAACCTTGAATGTCTTTAGGATTCGGATAAAACGGTGGAACGCGTTTTCGGGGCGAAAAAATGGCACATGGTTAATCGTCTCTTAATCTGGACTTGTATAATGAAAAAGTTCCGGCCGATGTTCGCGCTCCGGAAAAAATCTCACATGTTGGTGTCGAGGAGGCACCCCGATTTGTAAGCCTTTTGGTTTCTCAACCTGTAGTTACATCCGCTCATTCGTGAAACCCTCCAGCATCTGGCATTCCGGGTTCCAGAACCAGGCACGGAACAAAAGTATATTGCCCTGCAATCGGGCGGCATCAATCCCGGCCCTGTCACTGGAAGCATCGCCAATGTCCAGTGCCTGGAAAGAACCTGGAAACAGTTTTCGCGACCATTCTGAGGTTCCTGCCAGGTCGCCCTTGCGCAAGGCAGCATAGGGAGCGCTGAACGCCGAGTAAGGCAGGTAGGTGTGTTCAGGAATCAGCAGGATGTCGGGCCGCAGTTCTGCCAGACGGCGCAATTGCCATGCTTCATCGGGTCGCCGGATCCCGCCATTGGAGTCCACATAAAAAATTGTGGCACCCCAGCGTGCCCGGGCATAATCAATTTTCTCGAGCAGTGTTCGCTCAATGTCGAACACCTGCGTTTGCCGGGGCTGCCCGTGCTCGTCGAAAACCAGCTGCTGTGGGCGAACCGTCAGCCCGACTCGCAGCCCGGCACTCCGCAGCCGTCCAAAAAACTCATCCGCCACCGGTGCCATTTCAGGAGCCAGACGGTCCAACAAACGAGGATCGCCGATGTATGTGGTCTTTTGAAGATATTCTTCTCCCTCCAGATCCCAGACAATCGCGCCCTGCGCTCCCGTCCGCTTCAGAATGGCGATGCTGCGGTCGGCATAATCAAGCAGCGCTTTCCGAAATCGTTGCGGGCCATCCGGTCCGGTGACATCCAAGCTCGGATCATTGAACCAACCCCGCGGGTTGGTTGCGGAACAGTGGAAGTTCGATGCCAGAAACAAGACGCCAATGGGTCGGCGATCAGGCCAGTGAACGCGCACCGGCTTGATGATCCACAACCACGTCAGAACCATCGCGGCCACCAGAACCGAAGCGCCTGCAGAGACCAGAAATTTGCGCTTTAGATCCCGCCAGTTCATGGGTGCTGTGCGGGTGATGGAGATTTGCGGAACTGGAATCAAATGTTTGCAGTGCGGGCATTTGATTTTCACTGCACGACTGCCCGGTAAAATCTCTGGGGAGCGTTGGCTGCGGCAGGATCAATGACCAGCCCGGTGCCGTTGGTGAAGACAAGATTGGTTAGCACTGACCAGGAAGCTGTCAAATCGGTGGTGACTTGGATTTGTATTGAAGGTCTTGCCAAACCATTGACGGCAACCTGGGGTATCTGGCCTGAAAACGAAACCGGTCCCAGCATGGGTGGCACAATAAGCTTCAACACCGTGCCATTGGTCGCGGCACCGCCATTGGCAGTCGTGCCGTAGAAATTGCCGTCACTCCCTGCCGTCCAACCTCCATACGGATTTGCCCCGTTGGTATTGTTGAACGACGCCAGCGTTGTCAGCACGCCGTTGGTTGTCATTTCAAATGCTGTTCCCAGATTGCTGCTGCCGCCATTGACAGTCGTGCCATAAAAATTGCCGTCACTCCCTAATGTCAATCCCGCGATCGGATTTGCCCCGTTGGTATTGTTGAATGACACAAGTGTTGTCAACACGCCGTTGGTCGTCACTTTGAAAACCGTTCCCAAACTGTTGCTGCCTCCATAATAAGTAGTGCCATAGAGATTGCCATCATTCCCGGGTATTAATGCCGCCCGCGGATAGGCCCCATTCGTGTCGTTAAGGGAGACCAGCGAAGTCACCACGCCGTTGGTAGTCATTTTGAAAATTGTCCCATAGCCTCCATTCGTCCCTCCACTGGAAGTTGTGCCATAGAAATTACCATCGCTTCCAAGCATCAACCCTGCGTGCGGACTCGATCCGTTAGTGATGTTGAACGACACCAGCGAGGTCAACGCGCCGTTGGTTGTCACTCGGAATATCGTTCCCACGCTGTTGCTGCCACCAAAGTAAGTCGTGCCATAGAAATTGCCGTCGTTGCCCAGCGTCAAACCCGAGTAGGGAAATGCCCCATTGGCGTTGGTAAAGGACGCCAGCAAGGTCAGCAGTCCATTGGTCGTTACCTTGAACACAGTTCCATAAATGCCGCTGGTTCCACCAACAACAGTTGTGCCGTAAAAGTTGCCGTCACTTCCCTGCGTCAATCCTGCTTGTGGATCCGACCCGTTGGTATTGGCAAAGGACACCAGCGGAGTCAGCAGTCCATTGGTCGTCACCTCGAACACGGTTCCATTGTCACCATTCGTTCCCCAACGGGTGGTCGTGCCGTATAAATTGCCGTCCTGTCCCGCACAAAGGCCCGCAAATGGATTGATTCCATTATTTGTAGAGGTGAATGCACACAGCACCTGCACTTGTGCAGTCTGGGCTTGGGCTGTTTGCCAAAACGCTCCTGCCAGCGTGGTGGCACAAAAAAAGGCGGCCAGGATTTGTTTTAAGTTATGCATTTTTGCGGCGGCAGAGACAATCGGCAGTATCGAGATTTTTTATCAAAGTTAAACTATTGCCTGGTTTTCCTGAAAAATCAGCAGCAAGAAAGGTTGCCGCGCCACAGCCTCAATCTAATCCATATGGCGTGCAATAGCAACACAAATGTGGCGGAGCGGTTTAATTAAAGCTGTGGCCGGGTTCTGAAAGCCCGCCGCAAATTTCCGCGAGGTTTTGGACTGCGGCAGCCCTCTGCCGCTTTTTCCACTGCAGGCTGATGACGCAATAGCGGCAGAGGACTGCCGCAGCCCAAGACGCTGGCGCGTAATTCGGTTGCTCCAGGTTTTTGCAGCGCTGCAGAATTTTTGAAACTGCTCTATTTCTCCAAAGTTCTTCAACAAAAAACGGGGAAGTCATCCAGCCAAAAAAGCAGGCCGCTCTTGCGAACGGCCTGCTCAAAAAGAAGAATGTAAAAACAAACTCCAATCAGACTGCGCGTTCTTTGCGCAGGGAACGTATGGCACCGACGCCAAACGGCAGCAACATCAAGGCACCAGCCATGACTGTTGACACTTCCGGCACAGGAACAGGAACGGATGTTCCGCCAACGGCGTCATTCCATGAACCCAAGGAATGATCATTCGCACTTGCGACGCCAGCGGTTGGTCCAAAATACGACGTATATGCAACTGTTTCCAAGATAGGTTGATTACCTGTAGTTAAATTCCAAGTAACCGAACTTGAGTCAGAAGCGCTGGCATCATAAGTGCCGGTCACTAAACCAAGCCCATAATATGCCAATGAGCCGGTCAAAACTGACGATACATAACTCGCATCAACAGTGAATTGACCTATGGGACCACCCTGAAAGGCGGTAAATTGGTAGACGTAAGTAAACAACGAGTTACCGGTGTCGAAAAACACGTCGTAATTTACAACGAGGGGGTTGTCAACTCCACCAACTAAATTCGCAGTCCCCGTCGTCTCTGTGAGCGTTGCTTGCGCAGCTTGCTGGGTGGCGAAAACCGCCACAGCAACTGTTCCGATTGTTAATAGATATCTTTTCATATTTTTCAGTTGTTTTTGTTTATTCTTCTTTTTGTTTCAAGCCCGACGTTCATCGCCGAACTTCTTGTTGTTGACTTTCGCACAAGCGAGCTTCCCCAACTATCGCAAAACAGGACATCTTTACTC
>Ga0181534_10000645_pt1 | contig 24293 bp, 19 predicted proteins | sample PEATcosm2014_Bin_37_FD_119758 | JGI IMG/M metagenome (GOLD analysis project Ga0181534, IMG submission 119758) | Peatland microbial communities from MTU Mesocosm Facility, Houghton, MI, USA - PEATcosm2014_Bin17_10_metaG | ecosystem: Environmental > Terrestrial > Soil > Wetlands > Peat | place...
CTCGCCAGCGTCCCAGGTTTTGACTGGGCGGCCAGTGAGCCTGCCACGAACAATACGGCCCCAAAAGTGGACAGCAGTCGATTGCGTTTCATTGCGACCTCTTTCTTTCGAACATTTTTCCTTCTCCCCTAAGACCCGCGTAGCGCCAAATTTTCCTTGGCATGGGAATCAAAAACTTTTCCCGTGAGGCGCCAGAGAGTAGTAGTGAAGAGCGCGAGAATGCTAACACTTTTGGCGGCGAAGTGTCGGAAATAAATGGGAGCGGTGTTCAAGGTCGGGCGGAGAAAGAGATACTACGGTTGGACGCCAGGGTTGCTTCCGGGAGTCGGGACGGGCGGAGTATCACCGGGGAGAACGGAATTCGTGCTTACGGGCGCACCCGGTTGGGGGCTGTGGGCGACGGGAATTTGCGGGGAAGAAAGAGCCGACGACGCCTGCGATACAACCGGACCGCTGGTCATGGCGCTATCCGGGTTGAGCAGGTGATCGTGGCTGGGGCCGAGTCCCAGGCTGATCAGGGCTCGCGCATCCGGCACGGTCTTCGATTGCCACCCGTGATCGGACTGGTAGCGCCGCATGGCCTCTTCGCTGTCCTGATTCCAGCTTCCGGCCGGCTCGCCGGTCAAATAATGCTCGCGGATCAGCGCCTGTTGAATGGCTTCGGCCCGCCCGGAATCAATCTTCTGCTGGCCGCGCGCCTTGCTCTTTTTGTTGCTCACATTCCTTTTATTGCTTACCTTCCTCAAGGCCCCTCGCGCGGCCGTCTTTTTGCGGACGGTAGAGGTTGCGGTTGAGCTGGCGCCTGACCTTGCCACAGCGGATGTTTTCAAGGGATGGGAGCTGTGGGAAACAGGGTGCGGGCTTCCTGCATTCGCGCTTTTTGTAGAGGATGATTTTGCGGCACCCGTGCCCGCGATCGTTGAAGCGGCGATCGTTGAAGCGGGACCCCTGGAAGCGGCGCTCCTGGAAGCAGGCGTTACGGATGTGGATTTCTTGCCGGCCGGGGCGGTTCCATCGGAAGCCCACGATCGTGGCTTCAAGGGTACGCAGAAGATCAGGGCTAGGGCGCAAACCCCGCCCAGCCTTGCCCTCCCCGATTTACCCTGAAACCTTTTGTCCATCGGCCCACCCAATACGTGTCAAAGTCCGGCCGAACCCGCCAGAGCCAAACTGAACCGGCATCGACATCATCTCCTTTCAGATGAATCGACGCCAGTTCCCGTTGGCTGCCTCGAATGGTTACGGAAGTGTTCCCGCCACGAAGATGGTCCCATCCTGCCGGGTGGAACCGCGCGGCCGCACCAGGAAAACCACGTCCTGGCCGCTCTTAAGCCCGGCCGCGACTTTGGCAAATTCCTCTTCACTGTTGACGGGTTGCTTATTCACTTCAAGGATTACGTCGCCGCGGCCCAGGTTGATGTCTTCGGCGAACGAACCCGGCTTCACATCCTGCACAATGACGCCTTTGCCCGCCGGCATGTCCAGCTTATCGGCCATTTCCGGGGTCAGTTTGCGGATGGTGATGCCGAACTTGTCCTGCTTGGGCGTGCTCGAGTCGCTGCCTTCGTCGTCCTCATTCAAACGCGAAGCGAACAACTTGGAACGATCGGCGATGGTGACGGTTGTATCCTGTTTTTTGCCGTTGCGCAGGAAATCCAATTGCACTTTCGCTCCCGGCCTGCGCGCCGCAATGTCCGCCACCAGTTCGGAACCTTTGCTGACTTTCTTGCCGTCCACCGTGGTGATGGTATCGCCCACCTTCAGCCCCGCCTGGTCGGCCGGACTGCCGGGCACCACACTGGAGACGGTTACCCCCGTTCCGGCGCCGTAAACCCGGCTGATGGCGGGGTTCTCCACGGCGTCAAACATGATGCCGATGGAACCGCGCACCACCCGATGATCGGGACCGATCAGCTGGTTGTAAACCTCGGCGACGGTATTGGAAGGCAGCGAGAATCCGACCCCCGCGTAAGCGTTGGTTTCGCTCAGAATGGCGGTGTTGATGCCGATGACTTCGCCATCCATGTTCACCAGCGGTCCGCCCGAGTTCCCAGGATTGATGGCGGCATCGGTCTGAATAAAAGTTTGAAACTGCTTGCCGGGGACAATGTCGCGCCCTTTGGCCGAAACGATCCCGGCCGTCACCGTGCCCACCTGGCCGAAAGGGCTGCCAATGGCCAGCACCCAGTCCCCCACCTGCATGCCGTCCGAGTTGCCCAGCTTGGCAGTGGGAACCGCCCGGTCCATCTCGATCTTGATGACCGCCAAATCGGTTTCCGCATCCTCGCCCACAACCTTGGCGTCGTGCTGAATGCCCGGGGGATCGTCCTGGAGCCGCACCCGGATACGGTCGGCCTTATCCACTACGTGACGGTTGGTGACGATGTAGCCCTTGGGATCGACGATGACGCCCGAGCCCAGGGAACGCTCTTTAATATCGGCGTTGCCGTTGGCCCCGCCCTGTCCGCCGAAAAAGCGGTTGAAGAAGTCATCCATGCCGCCATTGCCGCCACCACCGCTGTCATCGTCGTCGGGGGCCTGGCCGCCGCGCCGCTGACGGTGGGGATTCTTGATCGTTGATTCGGTGTTGATGTTGACCACGCTCGGTCCCAACTGCTTGGCGATCTGCGAAAAGGCGTTCGACAACTGCTTGGGCGAAGGGATGGTCAGAGGGGTGGCGTCGGAGCCCTTTTGTCCTTCCTTGCCCTTCACTCCATAAGAAATCACCGAGCCGATAAGAATGCCCAGTACCAGGGTCGCCGCGATGCTGAAAGAATAGACCCAGCCGTGGGTCTTCACCCGCAGCCAAAATGCCCGCGAATCCATATGCTTACTTTCCTCCGAGAAAGAACCGTTCTATTATACCCTCGGGCGGAGGCCCGGCGCGTCAGGCTTATGCAGGTACAGCCGCGCCCTGCTGTCCGGTCGAGCGCAGCTCGATGTGCGTGCCGTGGGTGTGCCCTCAATTCATGGAAATGAATTCGGCACAATCCTTACAAGCGGTTACTTTCGTTCGTACACCGTTTTCCCGCCGACCACGGTGCGGAGCACGCCGGTCTGCATAACGTTCGCCGGCGAGACTGCGGTTACATCGCGGTCCAACACCACAAAATCGGCCAGCATCCCGGGCGCCAGCTTGCCTTTTTCTTTCTCTTCGAATTCGGCGAAGGCCGATCCCGCGGTGTAGGCGGCAATCGCCTGATCTATGTTCAGCTTCTGCGCGGGAAAATATTCCTGCTTTCCATCCTCACTCTTGCGCGTAACCGCCGCGTATAGCCCGCGAAATGGCGTGACCGGCTCCACGGGATAATCCGTGCCAAAGGCCAGCGGCACTCCTTGATTTAGGAACTCGAGCCAGGCATAGGAAGTTGCAGCCCGCTTGGCGCCCAGCCGATCCTGCGCCCAGCGCATATCGTCGAGCAAGTGGCTGGGCTGCATGGACGCCACTACTTTCAATTGCTTGAAAAGCTTAATCTGAGCGGGCGTGGTGACCTGCGCGTGTTCGACGCGCGGCCGGAAATCGTTCAGCACGGGCGACTTGGGGTTCTGCAGCTTGGGGTCCTGCAATAAGATGGCCTTCTCGGCTTCGGCAAAAGCATCCAGCGCCATCTGCACGCCCTTGTCGCCGATCGCGTGAAACCCCAGCTGAAAGCCGGCCTGCGCCCGCTCCCGCGCCATCGCATTGAGCCGGGCCGCATCGTAACGCGGCAAGCCGGAGTTCTTCGAATCGTCCGCGTAAGGCTCCAGCAGGGCGGCAGTGTGACCGCCCAGCGATCCGTCCATAAAGCCCTTTAACATCCCGGTATGCAGCATCAAATCGCCCTGGGGATGCGAATCCCGTTTCTTTTTCAGCTCCGCGACCGAGTCGTCGAAGGGCAGCCACTCCGAAATTCGAGTGGTTAATTTGCCTTCTTTTTCCAGCTCCTCGTAGATTTTGAAGTTCTCCCATGCGGGGGAATAATCCTGCGCCGAGGTCACACCGTGTTCGGCCAGATCGGCGAGCGCGACCTCGATTCCCTGACGCCGCTTCTCCCTGGTCGGCGCCGGGATGATCGTCCGCACCGAACCCGCGGCGGTATCGCGGAGAATTCCGGTGGGCTCTCCATTTTCGTCGCGGTCGATGCGACCGCCTTGCGGATCGCGGCTGGCAATGGTGATATCGGCCATGACCAGGGCTCGCGTATTGGCCACCGCCAGGTGGCCATCCACCCGCTCCAGAAATATCGGATGACCTCCCGAAACTGTATCCAGATCCCAGCGGCTGGGCAGCGCCGTCACCGGCCATAGGGTCTCATCCCAGCCTCCGCCCACAATCCACTCCCCCGGCGCGGCCGTCTCCACACGAGTCAGCACCCGCTCGCGCAACTCGTCCACGGACTTGACTCCGGTCAAATCCACATCCAGCTTCTGCAACCCGGCATCGGCCAGATGCAGATGCGCGTCGTTGAATCCCGGCATCACGAAGTGCCCGCCCAGATCGATCACTTCCGTCCGGGGTCCCTTCAGTTTCTGTATCTCCGCATTCTTCCCCACCGCGAGAATCCGATCCCCGCGCAGCGCGATCGCCTCTTCCCGGTCGACCGAACCAAACTGCCGGTTGGACTCGACCCCGGTGTAAATGTTGGCATGAATGAAAATGACGTCGGCCCTGTTCGGTAGATTCGACACGTCTTGAGTGCCCGGCGGCAACTGCTTCACCGGAGGCACAACCTGGGCCAGACCGGGGTTCCAGGAAAGTAAAGCCAGCAGGGTAGTCCGCACCAAAGCCGGGTTCGTCATCTTTCGCGTTCCTTGCGAAAGGTAGGATTCCACTGCTGCCTGCAGCCTTTGCGTGGCGCGGTTCAGGGTTTGGGTGGCGCAGCGCTTCAGCCCTGCGAATGGATGGGCGGGCGGCCCGCCTTTCCGTGTTTCTGTTTCTAGTTCCGAAAATAGGGGTGCCCCGTCCGCGCGCTTTTTGCGAGGGCGGGTACGATGCTGCTTATAGCATGGGTTGGTCATGCCTGCCGGTTTGTACCGCAACTAGGGGCGCTCATCTGCACTTTATCACCGGTTTCGCGTTCGCGACGACTGCGACTCCGGGCTTACGCGCGTGAGGGCCCGCGCTATCGACAGCATCGATACCCGCCCTCGCCAACAACCGCGAGCACGGGGCCCCCACTTTTCGGTGATGGCGGCGAGGTCAACCGCCTGGGGCACCCGCCCCAGATATCCCTGGGTTGCGCGCCTGCTTAGCTCATTCGCCCGCTTCCCCCAGCGCCAGCATGGTCAACAAAATTCTCTTCAGCCCGAACTCGCGGCCGCTGGCGTCAAACCACTCCTGAAGCGTGTGCGCTCCGCCGCCCGACCCTCCGCCGCCCATGGCGATGGCCTGCAAACCCAACGACAGCGGAATATTCGCATCGGTCGATGCCCGCTGCACCTGCGCCGTGTTGTTCAACTGCGTATCCACCGCCCGGATCACATGCAGGATTCGCGCCCCGGTCGCCAATTCTCCCGCCGGACGGTTGCCGATGGCCACCACTTCGCAGTGCACCCCCAAAGGCCGCCGCTGCAAGGGGGAACGCATCTCGGCCGCCATGGTCTCATCCTCCACCGCGCGGTTGAGCGCCTGCCGCAGCGCCTGCTCCAGCCGCTCCATCTCCACCATCGAAGTCGAGCGGATATCCACCTTCATACTGGCCGACTCCGGAATCGAATTCACCGATGTTCCCCCGCGAATCACGCCAATATTAAACGTCGTTTTCGGGGCAGACGGAACGGGAGTGGAAGAGAATGTATCGACCGCCCGCGCCAGAATCACGATGGGATTGGGCGCGCCAAAATCGCTCCACGAATGCCCTCCCGGCCCGCGCACCAGCACTTCGAAGCGCCGGCTGCCCAGCGCCTCGGCCACAATGGTATCCGCCCCGGCGCCGTCGAGCACCACGCTATACGCGATCGAATCCTTCCACCGCGGCGTGGAAAAAATGTGCCGCATCCCCCGCAGATCGCCCTCGCCCTCTTCCCCAACATTGCCGAGAAAGACGAAGGGCAGTGCATGGCGCAGCTTTAACGACCGCAACAACGTGGCAATCGCCAGCATCGCCGTCACTCCCGCGCCGTTGTCGGAAACTCCGGGCCCATAAATCCGGCTGCCTTCCTGCCGGATATTCAACGGCGTGTTCGCGGGGAAGACGGTATCGATGTGCGCGCTCAGCGAGACATATCTGCGTCCAAATCCCGCTTCCGTCAATCCCGGATGGACTCCCAGCACATTCCCCACATCGTCGATGCGCACATCGTCCAGCCCGATCTGGCGGAACTTCTCCGCCAGCCACGCCCCCCGCGCCGACTCGCCAAACGGAGGCGCCGCGATCCGCGCCATCTCCATCTGCCACTGCGCCCACTGCGGCTCCTGGTTGCGGAGCCAACTGAAGGCCGCCCGCAGCTCCGGGGAAGCCGCCAGCCGCGCCACTTCCTGCGCGATGCTGGGCGCAACGTCCGGCAAATCCGCACGCGGAGGTGTGGGGCTCATGGTAAGTTATGCGACAGTTTACAACGGGGGACGGGCTACGAGAGCAGCGAAGAGGGTTGCAGCGTGGTAACAGATTTTGTGACTCGCGAGAAACGAGGATGATTCGGTTGGGCGCTGCGGGAAGGGCAAGACTTCAGAGGCTGCTGAAAAACTCGCCCCATAAAGAAAAATACCACCGCGAGGGCTAAAGCCCGCGAACTTTTCCAAGGACTTAAGCGGCTCTGAAGAGCCGCTCTTCCACAGTCGCCTATGATTTGGGGAGTTTTTCCGCGGCCTCTTCAAGTCGCGCCATCAAGCTCCATAAGTTGAGGGCTTCAGCATCGGAGCGAGTGGTCCCCAAACTGCCGCCATTTCGGCACGAACGCACCCCAATTTTTTGTCATTCCGCTCTCTCCACTAAACTGTCAACCACCCCCGCCCGCCGCTCCACCGCCGCCACCAACTTCCTGGTCGCCGGAACCTCGATTCCGTGCTGCCGCGCCCCGCGCAGGATCGGCCCCGCGATTGCCTCCAGCTCCGGCGTCTTGTGCGCGGCCACGTCTTTCATCATCGAGCTTCGCATCCCGCCCGGCATGGCGCTCACCGCGGAAAGCACCTGATCGGCATTCACCCTCGCGCCCTCGGCCGTGGCCACCGCGCAAGCCTCCCGCACGCAAGCCTCTCCCAGTTTCCGCCACTCCGCATCGGCCAGAATCTCACCCACGGTTTTATCCGCCGCGGTCGTGGCCAGCGCAAACGGCGCCAGAAACACCAGCTTGCCCCACATCAAGCTCGCCTCGCTGTCCACGAAGCGGCACTCAAAGCCCAGGCTTTGCAACTGATCGAGCGTTCCCGTCAGCAGCTCTTTTCCCGCCGACGAAACATAAAGCCGCGCAAAGGGAGAGCGCTGCACGATGTTTCCCGGACTGGCGCGCTCGGTCTCAACCGCGATCGTCGCCGGAACTACCCGTTCCGCCCCGTATCCGGCGCGCAACCGTGCAATGTGATCAATGCCATTCAGCAGCGGAACAATCGCCTTCACTTCGTTCGGACTGGTGATCGCCCCCAGCGCCGAATCCAACTGCGTGGCCTTTACCGTAATCCAGAGCACATCCACCGCCGACACCTCCGCGGCTATGACGACCTGCGCGATGAAGGTCCCGAACGCGCTCTCCAACCGAAGCTGGTTGGGATACTGTTCCAGGGTTTCTCGCCGCACCACTAACGTCACGGAGTGGCCCAGATGCGCCAGGCAAGCCGCCATCAGCCCGCCCACCCCACCTGCTCCCAGAATGGCATGCCGCAGCGGCTTTGCATTGATTTCCAAGATGTTCAGCTCCGCTCACTCGCCGCCGGCAAACATTCCGCCACCTCGGCGTCGCTTAAAGTGCGATCGCTGGCCTTGGCCCGCAAGTAAATGCGCTCCACGAGTTCGTCCGTCACCGGGATTCCCCGCCGCTCCAGCCAGAACAACACATTCGACTTCCCGCTCATCGGTCCAATATCGATGATCTGCTCGAGCCCGAAGACATGGGAGGGCACGCCCGAGTAGACCGTGTTGGCCAGCACCACATCATTCTTGCGATACGCCTTGATGATCGCGGCGGCGTGTACGCCGGTCGCGGTGCGGAACGCATCCTCGCCCACCACCGGATAATTCGCCGGGACGGCTACGCCCGTGGCCCGCGAAACCGCCATGCAATAAGGCTTCAACTGGGTCAGATCCTGCCGGTCCCAGGGCGCCACGCCCATCAGTTTCAGGTTCACCAGCATCTGGTCCATCTGCGTGTTGCCCACGCGCTCGCCCAGGCCAATGGCGCAGGCGTGAACGCAATTCGCCCCCGCCAGAGCCGCCGCCAGAGAATTCGCAATCGCCAACCCGCGGTCGCTGTGACCGTGCCAGTCGACGCGGATCTTTTCCCCTGAGGGCTTCACCACTTCGTCCCGCACAAAGCGCACCAGGGCAAAGGCCCCCAACGGGGTCGCGTGGCCGGCGGTATCGCAGATCACAATCGCCCGCGCCCCGCAATTGATCGCCGTCGCGTACAACCGCTTCACCGTCTCCGGATCGCAGCGGCTGGTATCCTCGGTGACGAACATGCAACCCAGGCCCAGCGAAACCGCATACTTCACCGCTTTCTCGGCGGTCTGCAAAAGAAAATCGTCCGACCATCCTTCGGCAAAACGCCGGATTGGACTGGACCCAATGAACGTGGCCGCCTCAATGGCCAGTCCGGTCTTCTGCACGATTTCTGCGATGGGACGAATATCCTTTTCATGAGTTCGCGCGGCGCAGTTGGCGCGAATCTTCATCTTGCTGGCCGCAATCTCCCGCGCCAACGCCGTCACATGCTCCACGGCCCGCGGCCCCGCACCCGGCAGCCCGAGATCGAGCGAGTCGATCCCCAGCGCCTCCATGCAATGCAGGATTTCAATCTTTTCCGGAATGGAAGGATCGCGCACCGAGGGTGACTGCAGGCCATCGCGCAGGCTCTCGTCGTTCAGTTGCACTGGCCCCGCCGGCTGCATCCCCGGAGGATGATTCCGATTCCAGTCGTAGATGAGTTCGGAGGAGTTCATCGGAACAAGCTTCCAGCTTTTAGCCGTTAGCTGTTAGCGGGAACTTGCAATTCAAAGCCAGCCAAAATACTTGCTAAAAGCAAAGCTAAGATCCGGTTTTCGGCGGCAGCGTCAGCCCAAATACTGAAATCATGCCCTGCCCCGCAACATTCACCTTGGCCTCGTTCGCATTCGGCAGATACAACGTCTGGCAGTGCTCGCAACGGTAAACTTCCGCGTCCACGCCCCAGGCTTTTTCCGCGTCGCCACAAGCCTGTTCGATCACGTCTTCGCTGTAAAACCAGCGCTTCAAATGCCCGCCGCAGAACTTGCCCTTTTCGTTTTTCTCGTTGCAGGCGCGCTGCCCGGCCTTCTTGATTTTCACTTTATGACGGGGAAGTTGCGCCGGAGTTTGCGGCTCCGAAGCGGTCGCTTCGCCACTTGAAATTTCGCCAGTCGCCACCGTAGTCCCTCTCCATGCCAGCGGCATTCCCACCGCCGGATTCGGCCTTACGTGCGAATTGTACTCGAAGCGGAAGGCCAGCCCAAGCCTGGGATGTCGTATCCTAATGCCTTGGTTCTTGTGCCCGGCTGTTTACCGCCAGAATTCAGAATGAGGATTTTCATGATGCTCGCGCGGTTTCAGAGACGCTTGCGCTCTCGCCCCAAAACCATGCTCCTGGCCGGCTCGGTCGTACTGCTCCCCGTTGCCTTTCTCCTGCAATCCAGCGGCGCCCAGGCCCCGCGCCAGAAAACCGCTTCACTCAGTGACATTCAGCAGGAACTGGTCCGCACCGAGACCGGCTTCTTTGAAGCCTGGAAGACCAACGACGAAGCTTACAGCCGGGCTCACATGCCGGAGGAGGGCATTTTCTGGGGGGAATCGGGCACGTTTTCCCGCGAGCAGCAGTTGCAGCAGCAACAGGCTCTCTCCAAGGTTTGCAAAGTGGATGGTTACGGCCTCTCCGACTTCGGGCTGCTGCCGCTCGATGCCGGCGCTTACCTGCTCACCTATCGGGCCGAGCAGTATGCCACCTGCAATGGCGAACGGATCCCGGTGCATATAAACGGCAGTTCGGTCTATGTTCTGCGGTCCGGCCACTGGCAGGCCATCTATCGCGCCCAGGTCACCAATCTAGTTCCGTAATTCAATCGCGGGGGACGGATGATCACAGTCGTTTCGGGGCTGCCGCGTTCCGGCACTTCGCTCATGATGCAGATGCTGGCGGCGGGCGGCATGCCCATTCTTTCCGACGGCGAACGCCGGCCGGACGTCGATAACCCGCGCGGATACCTGGAGTGGGAGCGCATCAAACAACTGCCGCAACAACCGGAGTGCATCGCCGAAGCGGAAGGCAAAGCCGTAAAAGTAATTTCGCGGCTGCTGCTCTCTCTTCCCGAAGGCCGCGAATACCGCGTGATCTTCATGCGCAGGCCGCTGCTGGAAGTGCTGACTTCGCAGGAGGTCATGCTGCGCAACCGGGGAAAATCCCAGGCGGCGGATAATTCCGTGGTGGGCGCCGCTTTCGAAAACCACCTGCGCGAAGTCAATGCCTGGCTGCAGAGCAAGCCCTACGTGAAAATCTTGCCGGTCTCCTACCACGAGCTGCTACGCGATGCCGAACCCATTGCGCGGCAGATCTCGGAATTCCTGACGGTTCCGCTGGATGCCTCCGCCATGGCGCAACAAGTGGATGCCACCCTCTACCGCAACCGATCGTGAGAACTAAGCGATTGAGCGATTGGGCCATTAAGCGATGGGTGATTGAGCGATGGAGCAGTGAAGCGATTGGATGATCGGGTGATGAGACTGCTTCTCCGAATGTCCAAATCCCACATGGCTTCCAATCGCGTAATCGCTCAATCTCTCAATCTCTTCAGAACTCCCGCTTCGGCGCGGCCTGCTCCGCGCCCACCCGTCCGATTATGATCTCCGCTCGGTGAAAATTCTCCGGCCGCACCGGCGCGCCCGCCATGCGCCGCAGCATTGCAATCTGGCCCACATGGGTGAGCGCGTCCGCCACCGGCCCCTGAAACAACTTATCCAGCGATTCATGCACCTCGGCGCCCGACGCCAGATAATCGTCGAAATTCTTCAGCGCCACAAAGAACCGCTCCACCTCTTTTTCCCAGGGCAGGGGTTTCGAGTCATGCCACTCCTGTTTGCCCCGGACAATCGAGAGAGCCCAGTCGAACAAATCCCCCATATGCGCCAGAATCTCCCCCGGCGAGCGCAAGCCCTCGGCGCCACAGAAGTCCCCAAATGTTGCCGGCGCGTGGCGCACCGCTTTCCCCGCGCGATAGGCCAGAGTTGCCAGCGCATGGCGGAACAATTTGCGAGCCGCATCCGAGTTTGCAGGCAAGTTCATCCCCACACCATCCTCTCGCCGTCAGGAAAGATGAAGCCTTTTTCGCGGCGACTGACGACCCTTGAATCCACGTCAGGGGTCAAAGCCTCTTTCTCAGCACCACCCCCGCCGAGCGCCACCCACCCCGCAGCCGTTGCACCCATCCCCGGGCAAATTGTAAATCGAGAAACCCTTCCATCTGGCGGGCGAAACTGGCGCCGTATCCATACCACCAGACTTTCTTCATTCCCGGCGTTCGGTCGCAATCGACGTACTTCAACCAGACCATCTCCTGCAACCCGAAGCGCCCGTGGGTGCGGCCCATCCCGCTGCTTTTCGCTCCGCCGTGCGGGGCTTCCCGGATTCCGAAGCAGGAAAGCACGTCGTTGACCATTACGGTACCAGCATGAATGCGCCGTGCCAACCGATCTCCGCGCCGTGAGTCGCGCGTCCATACACTCGCCGCCAGGCCAAATTCGCAGTCGTTGGCCAGCCGCACCGCCTCATCGTCGTCATCGAAAACCGCAATGGAAAGAACCGGCCCGAAGGTCTCTTCCCGCATGATCCGCATCTTCTGCGTCACGCCTACCAAAACCGCCGGGGCGTAAAAATTTGGACCAAGTCCAGGCAGCCGCTGGCCTCCGGTCAGAAGTTTCGCCCCGCGGGCCACCGCGTCTTCCACGTGAGCCTCCACCACCCGCACTTGCCGCCGATGAATCATCGGCCCCACGTCCGTCTCGGGATTCATTCCACCGCCCACGCGCAATTTTTTCGTCTTCTCAACGCAGGCTCGCACGAACTCCTCATACAAGAAACGATGCACATAGCAGCGCTCCACCGCCAGGCAGGTCTGCCCGGCGTTGAGGAAAGCGCCCCACACCGCCGCGCTCGAAGCCACGTCGACATCGGCGCCTTCAAGCACCAGCATGGGATCTTTGCCACCCAGCTCCAACACGACGGGCAGCAAACGTTCGGCCGCTGTCACCGCGATGCGCTTGCCGGTGGCTACGCTGCCGGTGAACATCAGCTTATCGATTGGGGCGTGCAGCAGCGCCGCCCCGGTCGCGCCATTCCCGACAATCACCTGGAAAACATCCTGCGGCACTCCGGCCGCGTGCAACAGGGACCTCAGTTCCAGCGCCGCCAGGGAGGTGAATTCCGAAGGCTTCAGAACCACCGCGTTTCCCGCCACCAGCGCGGCCAGGGTTTCGGTCGCAGGAATCGAAAACGGATAATTCCATGGTGAAATGATGCCCACCACGCCGTAGGGCTGGCGCACCAGCACCCCGCGCTTCAGTTTGGCAACCGGATTTCCGTGAGGCAGCGGCTCGTCTTGCAGCAACCGGTAAGCGTTCTCGATCAGAAAGCGCGCAGCGTCCAGCACCACCAGAACTTCGGTGGTCAAGGCCTCAGCCAAAGGTTTGCCGGCCTCGCGCGTAATAGTCTGAGCTACGTCGCGTTTTCGTTCATGAAGCCTGCGTTGAAACTCCCGCAGCACCGCAATGCGCTCCCGAACCCCGCTCTCAGCCCACGCCGTCTGCGCTTCCCGCGCCCGCTCCACAGCTTCGCCAACTTCCTCCGGCCCGGCACACGGCCATTGGCGCAGCAACTCTCCCGTCGCCGGATTCACCGACGAGACTTTGCCCAACTCGAGTTGCAGATCCGTGGCCATGCGAACTCAGTGTAGATCAGCTCCTGACTCGTCTAACCATTCCTGCCTAATACTCCACCTTCACCAGATACAAACCACTGGCGGGCGCGGTCGCGCCCGCCGCCGATCGGCTCCGCGCCCCTAGAATGCGCGGCAAATCCTCCCGCTGCAACGTTCCCTTGCCCACCAGAATAAACGTCCCCACCAGATTCCTCACCATGTGGTGCAGAAATCCCGACCCGCTCACGGTATACACGAACTCATCTCCATCCCGCCGCCATTGCGAAGAAAAAATACTCCGCACATTCGACTTTCCTTCATGGGGCTTCCTTGTTGAATCTTCGTATGTTTCATGGTTTCGAGGGTTTTCCGATCGCTCCGCATCCACCGCCGCGAACGAAGTGAAATCATGCTCGCCCTCCACCACATCCGCCGCCCCAAGCATCGCGTCCTCATCCAAGGGAAACGGATAGTGCCACACGTACCTCGCCAGAAAAGGCGAGCAAATCGCCGTCCGATGAATTCGATAGCGGTAGGTCTTTCCCCGCGCCGAATGCCGCGCATGAAAGTCCGCCGCAGCCTCTTCCACGGCCAGGACTCGCACCGCCGCGGGCAAAATATCATTGAGCGCCTTCACAAAATTCTGTGTGGGCACCGTCGATTCCGTCGCAAACGTCGCCACCTGTGCCAGCGCATGCACCCCTGCGTCCGTCCGCCCCGAGCCCTGCGGCAATACCTTTTCCCCGGTGATTCGTCCAATGGCCGAGGCCAGAGTGCCCTGAACAGTCGACGCGTCCGGCTGCACCTGCCAGCCGGCGAAGTCCGACCCGTCGTAGGAAAGCGTTAGTTTCAGGTTGCGCATGTCATCTTTTGCGAGTCTCGCGGCGGCGCTGCTTCATCCAAACTCTTTATCGCGGGCGAGTCGCGGTTCGCGAGCTCTCAGAAGAGCATCGCACATCGGATATACTGTTGCGTTTACACAACTTTATCGTCATCCAGGGCTTTTCGCGCACGGCGCTCGGGCGGGCGCGGAAAAATCCAATTCCTTCATTTTTGAGGAACCCGAAGGGCAAACAGTTCGTACTGACTCCTGAATAGCGCTTCATCAGGGAAGCTCACTGCCGCTGCGCGTCGATTCCGGAGCATGGCCAGGTTCATTTTTCGAGAAGCTCTTAGCCAAAACCAGAGTGAGGAAACCGCGTTCTTATGAACGGAGATGAGTCGATGTCATTCGCAGGCGTAGCTTTCAGCATGCGGCGGATCGCCGCCGCTTTCCTATTCGCCATGCTCGCCCTTCCCGGCTGGAGCCAGGAGCCTCCGGCCGCGCCCACGCCGCAGAATACGCCGGAAGCGCGCCCCGTTCCCACGCTCAATTACTCGAGCGCGGTGTCGCATTTTCCCAATCCCATCGCGCCCTACCAGCCCCGCCATTTGCCCCAGCCGAACGTGGGCAACACCGCGCGCATCGATCAACTCATGCACGATGGCAAGCTTTATCTTTCGTTGAATGACGCCATCGCCCTCGCCCTGGAAAATAATCTGGATATCGCCATCGCCCGCTATACCCTCAACATCGCCGATACCGACGTGCTCCGCGCCAAGGCGGGCGCCAGCATCCTCGGAACCCCCCTCGGCACCGTGCTGAATACTCCCGGTGGCGGCATCGGCGGCATCGGGGGCAACTCCGGCGCCTCCACCGGCGGCACCACGCTGGGCTCCGGCGGCGCCGGCGGCGGCACCAACGGTTTGGTCAGTTCCACCCTCGGCATCGGCCCGCCCATCAACAGCTTCGATCCCGTCATCACCGGCACCTTACAAGAGGATCACTACAAGCAGCTCGCCACAAGCATTTTTTCCGGCGTCGATCCCGGAAGCGAACTCGCCCAGAACACCGGCACCGTCGATCTCGCGTACAATCAGGCCTTCCAGTGGGGCACGCAACTTTCCGTCGGCTTCAACAACACCCGCGTCACCAGCAACAGTTTCCTCACCAGCCTCAGCCCGCAGTTGAATTCCAACTTCCGCGCCACCCTCACCCAGCCCCTGCTCGCCGGCTTCGGGCTCGCGCCGAACACGCGCTTCATCCGCATCGCCAAAAATAACCGCGAACTTTCCGACGTCGGCTTCCGCCTGCAAATCATCGATAGCGTCGACCAGATCCAGAATATCTACTGGGATCTTGTCTACGCCTACGAGAATGCCCGCGTGCAAAACGAATCCCTGGCCTTCGCCCAGAAGACGCTCTCCGATACCAAGAAACAGGTCGAAATTGGCAGCCTCGCGCCCATTGAAACCGTCCGCGCCCAGAGCACCGTCGCCCAGGATCAGCAACTGGTCACCCAGGCCCAGACCAATCTTCAGTTGGAACAACTCTTGATGAAGAATGCCTTAACCCGCACTTTGAAAGATCCCGCGCTGGCCAATGCCGATGTCATTCCCACTTCCACCATGGACGTGCCCGCGCAGGAGCCGGTCGTGCCCACCGAAGATCTGATCAACGAAGCCTTGCGCCATCGCGCCGAGTTGGTGGAATCGCGCATCGACCTGAACAGCCGGGAACTCAGCAACAAATCGGTGCAAAGCGCTCTGTTGCCCACGGTCAACGTCTTCGCCTACTACGGCGGCGCGGGCCTGGGCGGAGTGCAGAACCCGGCCAACCTTTGCTCCAATCTGGCTCCGGAATTGCAGGCCTTCGGCTGCGCCGGCACGGGCACCGGCCAGCTCCCCGTCAACCCCACCACCAGCCTCAACGGAACCTTGAATCAACTGGTCAACTCTACCTCGCCCGATAAAGGCATCGGCTTGTCCCTGAACATTCCCCTGCGCAACCGGGCTGCCCAGGCGGTGCAGATCCGCTCGGAACTGGAATACCGCCAGGCCCAGGTACGCTTGCAGCAGATCGAGAATCAAGTGGGCATCGAAATCCGCAACGCGCAATATGCCGTGCAGCAAAACCGCGCCAGCGTCGATTCCGCCAAAGCCGCGCTTGACCTGGCCCGCCAGTCGCTCGATGCCGAGCAAAAGAAATATCAGTTCGGCACCTCCACCACCACCCTCGTCCTGCAATACCAGAGCGGCCTGGCCACCTCCGAATCCACCCTGGTGAACGCGCTCGTGGCCTACGAGAAATCCCGCGTCGAACTCGACCGCGCCACCGGACTGCTGCTCGATCATGATGGCATCAGCGTGGACGATGCGGCCCGCGGACAAGTTGCCCGCATGCCCAATGTCCCCTATATCGCCCCCCGGAAAGATCTGCCCTCGGTGGCGCAGCCCATGCCCCGGCCGGGGGCGCCGCAATAGCGCAGTTTGCGGCCCGCTTCGCCGGCCCGGGCACGAAGTTTTCTGAAGATCGAGACCATGCTGGCATTTTAGGTCGGCGCATTATGGACAAACGCAAGTTGAAGCCGATCCGGCAGAGAGGCACCCCGGACCGCCGCGGTATGGGAGCGGAAGGCGACGCCATCTCGGAGCTGTTCGTCCCCGACGAAAATTACAAGGCCCATCAGCAATCAGTAACCCGAACCCTGGCGGCCGCGGGACTGAGTTCTAAAGAAATCGCCAGCATGTTGCCGGTGCCAATCGAACCGCCTCACCAAGCCGAACCGGCAGAGGGGAAATCGAAAAAACCGAAGTCCTATTTTCTTGTGGCCAACTTCAGATTCCCCGGAAACTTTTGCGAAATCAAAAAACGTGAGACTTCTCACAATTCTTTACAATCCGCGCCAGTTCCCGATCATCACTCTCACAGCTAAGGGGCGAATTGGGTTCAGCACTTCGAAATCCGCCCCGGTCTCACTAAACTTTGAGAGACCCAAGATTTTTGACGCTTCCGCTTCGAGGAGATGAAACATGTTTTTTTGCCCGCCGCGATTGAGTGCGGCGCAAAATATCCCTGGGCTGGTAAGGGCTGCGACCCTGTTGCTGGCAGCCATTTCGCTGACGCCCTCGCAGGCTCAGAATGTTCCGCCCGCGCCCACGCCGCAACCCATGGCCCAGCGTCAGTCCATCAATCTCCAGGATTACTCGCGACCGCGGTCGTCGTTTCCTAACATCCTCCTGCCCTACCGCTCGCAGGAGTTGCCCCACCCCAATCTGGGCAACTCGCCGCGCATCGATGCGCTGCTGCGCGATGGGAAGATCTTTCTCTCGATCGACGATGCGGTGGCACTGGCGCTCGAGAACAATCTGGACATCGATATCGCGCGCTACAACCTGAACATCGCCGATGCCGATTATCTGCGCGCCAAATCCGGGGCCAACGTTCTCGGGGTCAACGCAGGCATCGTGCAGAACACTCCCGGCGGGGGCGTGGGCGGACTCGGCGGCACGGTCGGCTCGGGCACCGGCGGCACCACCGTCGCGGCCAGCGGCATCGGCACCGGCACCAACGGCCTGGTCAGCTCCACCCTGGGCATTGGAGCGCCCATCACCAGCTTCGATCCCCTGATCACTGGTACGCTGCAACTGGATAAGGACAACACCGAATCCACCAGCGTTCTCAGCCCGGTGCCGGTGCTGGCGCAAAATACCTACACCGGCAACGTTTCCTACACCCAGGGCTTCGCCTACGGGACGGCGCTGACCGTGGGCTTCAACAACACCCACGTCACCACCAACAACCCCACCAGCCTGCTCACTCCCGATCTCGCCTCCAACTTCCAGGCGCGCATCACGCAGAATCTTCTGCAAGGCTTCGGCACTCTGCCCAATCTTCGCTTCATTCACATTGCCAGGAACAACCGCGAAATTTCCGATGTGGCCTTCCGCCTGCAAATCATCACCACCGTCGATCAAATCGAGAACATGTATTGGGATCTGGTTTACGCCTACGAGAATGTGCGGGTACAGGAGGAAGCTCTGGCCTACGCTCAAAAAGCCTTGGACGACACCAAGCGACAGGCCCAGGTGGGAACAATCCCGCCGATCCAGGTGGTGAGCGCGCAGAGCACTTTGTCGACCGACCAGCAAAACCTCATCCTGGCGCAAAATAATCTCGAACTACAGGCTCTGCTGATGAAAAACGCGGTGAGCCGCAGCATCGACGATCCCGTGCTGGCCGACGCCGCCGTGATTCCGACCTCCGCCATGCAGCTTCCCGAGCAGGAGCCGGTCACGCCGGTGCAGGATCTGGTCGCTCAGGCGCTGGATCATCGTGCCGAACTGGTGGAATCGCGTATCGATCTCAACTCCCGCGATTTGAGCAGCAAAGCGGTGCGCAACGCGCTGCTGCCCACCCTCGACGCCTTCGCCTACTATGGCGGCTCGGGCGTCGGCGGCAACGTGAACTCGGCCGTTCCCGCGTGCGCCACCCATCCCAACAGCAGCTTCTGCTTCAATCCAACCACCGCTCCGCCCCCGTTTCAAAGCGCGAATTCGGTGGGCTACGGCGGAACCTTGAATCAGTTGGTCAACTCCACCGCCCCTGACAAGGGCGTGGGGCTTACGCTGAACATTCCTCTGCGCAATCGTGAGGCCCAGGCCAACCAGGTGCGCGCCCAGTTGGAATACCGCCAGGCGGAAGTGCGCCTGCACCAGCTGGAAAATCAGGTGCGCATCGAAGTGCGCAACGCGGAATTTGACGTGAAGCAAAATCGCGCCTCGGTCCAGGCGGCGCAATATGCCGTCGACTTCGCCCGCCAGACGCTCGATGCCGACCAGCAGAAACTCAAAGTCGGCCTAACCACCACCACCGCCATTCTTCAGGACGCTTCGGTCTTGACCACGTCGGAGTCCAACCTGGTCTCCGCCAAAGCCGCGTATGAAAAATCCCGCATCGAATTGGAACGCGCCACCGGATTATTGCTGGATCACACCGGCATTGACGTTGCCGAGGCCACGCGGGCACAAGTGACTCATTTGCCCGTGGTTCCCTACGTTGCCCCCAGGCCGGACGCCACCCCGGTACCGACTCAGACGACAGGTCCGTCCAAGCCTACGTCGTAGATGTTGTGTGGAGGGCACTCTTGCCCGCTGCTCTTGTCGGTGCTGCAGGCAGCGGGCAAGAGTGCCCGCTCCACATCAACCCAGTTTACATCCGCGAAATATATCTATAAGCTATTTTATGCGATACGATTCGATTTAACGAGCGCCAACCCTTGGATGAACCTCCAGCTCCATCCAGAGGCAGATCTTCGCGCCACGGGCTTCTAATCTCAAGCAATGGGCATCCCACGAAGCCGGCCGAAACGCAAAATGAGATGCTTGAATCGCTCCACCTCGACAACTAATCATAACTGCAAGATATTAAACGAGTTAGCTTCCCGGCAAGTGGGTGGGCACGCCGCCCGATCGGGAACTCGATCGACCTCAGCAGAAAACAAACAACTTAGCTCCGACCGCTTCAAATTCCCCTGAAACCCGGACTTCCCCGCCAATTTCCCTCCCCACCCGAACGTTGTATCCTTCCTCCCGTGACCCTCTCTCTCTCCGTCGTCATCATCACCTACAACGAAGAAGCGAATCTCGCCCGCACTCTCGAGAGCGTCCAGCCTCTGGTAAGCGACGGCAAAGGAGAGATCATCGTCGTCGACTCGGGCTCTACGGATCGCACCGTCGAGATCGCGAAATCCTACGGCGCCAAAGTTTTCGTCGAGGAGTGGAAAGGCTTCGCCGCGCAGAAGAATTCCGCCATCGATAAGGCGAGAGGAGATTGGATCCTGAGTTTGGATGCGGATGAGGAAGTTTCCGTAGAACTAAGCACGGAGTTAGACGAACTGGTATCCCTTCAGCCCGGAGCGTCCATTCACAAATTGTCGATCCCCGGGGCAAGGCAAGCGTGCATTGAGGGCAAGGATGTTCTTTTCGTAACCTTCGACGATCAGCGAGAAGGCCCGCTTGCGGGTGCACAGCTTCCAAGACGGAATTTCTTCCTTGGCCGGTGGATGAGACATGGCGGCTTCTATCCCGACCCTAAACTGCGCTTCTTTTTGCGCGAATCGGCTGTATTCGAGAACAGGCGGGTGCATGAGGACGCTCATACGACCGGATATGTCGTTCGATTGCAGGGTTCGCTTATCCACCACTCCTACCCCATGCTCTCCGACTACATCGAGCACATGAACCGCTACTCGTCTCTGGGCTCGGAGATGCTTGCGGCCAAGGCTAACGGCAAGGTCCGCTTCAGCGTAATCAACATCGTGCTGCGCCCGCTGCTGACGTTCGTCTACAACTATTTTTTCCGCCTGGGCTTCATGGACGGCCGCGAAGGGCTGCTGCTGCATCTCTACCACGCAGTTTATGTTTCCTGGAAATACGCAAAGGCGTGGGAACTCTCGCGCCGAAAGCCGGACCGACCGGTCGATTGACGCACTCGTTCTCGCCTTGCTCATCCCCTCACGCTTGCTTATCATCAAAATTGAACAGTGGGGATCGTGATGGAAAAGAAGCCAAGTCAGCCGCCAGTGGCAGAAAATCCCGTCGCCGATGTCTTTGAAAATCGCCATCCCTCCGCCGGAGAAAAAGATTGGGCGGAGAAGACGCTCGCGCCCGCGATCACGAAATCGTCGGAACGCCCGATCGGCGCGGCCAGCGGCGTAAATCTCGACGAGCACGGCCAAGCCCGCTTTACCACCATCTCCGGCGTGCCCATCCGCCGCCTATATACGCCTGCCGATCTTCCCCAAGATTGGAACGAGGAAAAATATCTCGGCTATCCCGGCGAAGCGCCCTACACGCGCGGCATTCACGCCACCGGATACCGCGGCAAGTTATTCACCATGCGCCAGTTCTCCGGCTTTGCCTCGCCGGAGGAGACCAATCGGCGCTACAAGTACTTGCTGCAACATGGCGGAGACGGCCTTTCTGTCGCCTTCGATTTGCCCACGCTGATGGGTTACGACTCCGATCATGCCGCGAGCGAAGGCGAAGTGGGCAAGTGCGGCGTGGCCATCGATTCGCTGGAAGACATGGAAATTCTCTTCGACGGCATCGATCTGGAAAAAACCACGGTTTCGATGACCATCAATTCGCCCGCCTCGGTGCTGTGGGCAATGTATTTAGTGGTCGCGGAGAAACAGGGCGCCGACTGGAAGAAGATCTCCGGCACCATCCAGAACGACATCCTGAAGGAATATATCGCGCAGAAGGAATACATTTATCCGCCCGCGCCCTCGATGCGGCTGGTGGTGGATAGCTTCGAGTTCGGATCGAAGTTTACTCCCCGCTTCAACACCATTTCGATCAGCGGATACCACATCCGCGAGGCGGGCTCGACCGCGCTGCAAGAATTGGCTTTTACCCTGTATGACGGTGTGGAATATGTGGAGTGGGCGCGGCGGCGAGGACTCGATGTGGACGAGTTCGGCCCGCGACTCAGCTTTTTCTTCAACGCGCATAATGACTTCTTCGAGGAAATCGCCAAGTACCGCGCGGCGCGCAAGATTTGGGCGCAAGTCATGAAAGAACGCTTTGGAGCCCAGAATCAGCGCAGCGGATTGCTGCGCTTTCACACCCAGACGGCGGGGGTATCGCTGCCCGCGCAGCAGCCTTTGAACAATATCGCACGAGTGGCCTTGCAGGCACTGGCTGCGGTGCTGGGCGGGACCCAGTCGCTGCACTGCGACTCCTACGACGAAGCCCTGGCCTTGCCGACGGAGGAAGCGGCGCGCATCGCATTGCGAACCCAGCAGATCATCGCCTACGAATCGGGTGTCACCCACACCGTCGATCCCTTGGGGGGATCGTATTTCCTGGAAGCTTTGACCCTGGGAATGGAGAAGGGAGCGCTCGACTATTTCGGCAGACTGGATGCGATGGGCGGCATGGTGAAGGCCATCGAGCGCGGCTACCCGCAAAAGGAAATTGCCGAGGCTTCTTACCAGTATCAGCGCGCGGCGGAGGCCAGGGAAAAAGTCGTCGTCGGAGTCAATGAATTCCTAGTGGAAGAGCAACCGCCGCATATCCTGTACATCGATGAGAGCGTTGCCCGACAGCAATCCACGAAGCTGAAGGCGCTGCGCGGACTGCGGTCAAACCATGCGGTTCAGTGCTCGCTCGATGCCCTTAAGAACGCGGCCGCGCAGGAGCCCAAGGCAGGAGAAAACGGAAGCGTTTCTGCCGCCAACACCATGCCTTACATCGTAGCCGCGGTGCGCGCCTATGCCACCGTGGGCGAGATTTGCGAGACCCTGCGTGAAGTGTTTGGGACTTATACCGAGGTGAGCATCACCTGATTCCCCGAGGGCATTCGAACTTCAGGAAAGCATTCCGCATCTTACGTCGATCATTGGCATTCAACAAACCCAATTTTCTGCAAAACCAAAATGGAACGCCGTCGCTATTTTATGCTCCCGGTTTCGCCACGGTCGGGCCAGTGCGGGCTATGATGGTCGCAGATTGGCCCAACCAAGTGATCATCTCAAACAAATCTGCCCTGCTGCGAATGCCCATGGCGCCACTCTCACCGGCTCCCAATGTGAAGCCTCGAATCCTAGTGCTTCGGAGACGACGAGTGATCCTGGATGTGGACCTGGCCGAGCTTTATGGCGTAAGCGTGAAGCGGCTGAATCAGCAGATTATGCGCAACCGGGAACGCTTCCCTGCCGACTTTCTGTTTCAACTTAATGCGAAAGAGGAAAGGAGTTTGAGGTTGCAAATTGCAACCTCAAAGAAAGGGCGAGGCGGCCGGCGCTACCTGCCGTATGCGTTTACCGAGCATGGCACGATCATGGCGGCGACGGTGCTGAATTCTAAGCGCGCCGTCGAGATGAGCGTGCTTGTGGTGCGGGCATTCGTGCGATTGCGGGAGATGCTGGGCACGAATCGAAAGCTGGCAGTGAAGATCGATGAGTTGGAGGAGCGGCTGGACACGCACGATTCGGTGATTCGGGATTTATTCGGAGCCATCAAAGAGTTGATGACACCCGATAAGTCACGCAAGCGACGGATCGGATTCCAACTCCCGACGGCAGCCGGCAAAGAGCGCAGTCCGGGCGAGCGGCAGAGGCTAAAGGCAAGGATTGCGCCTGCGGCTCCCCGTAGAATCCTGGCTTGAGCTTCTTTTGGCAGTCCGGTATCGGCGACTGCCCCGGCAATCAACGTAGCGATTGTCGCGAAGGAAATCTCTCCATCGTTTATCATTGTTGTTCGGCGGATGATAAGGACTTCCTGGAATGCGACGAGCCTTGCATCATCTTAAGAAATCCGATCCCGTGCTACGTGCGATCATCGAGGGCATCGGGCCATGCCGCATGCAGTTTGGACCACCACAGTTTCACAGCCTGGCCGAATCCATCGTCTATCAGCAACTCAACGGCAGAGCCGCGGAGACCATTTTTAGACGGTTCACCGCGTTGGCGGGCGACAGGCTGACTCCGGAAGTCATTCTCCAGCTTAGCGACGAGCAGATGCGCGGCGCGGGATTGTCGAAGCAGAAGTCTGGATATCTGAAAGATCTGGCCAGCAAAACCGCGGCCGGCCTGCTGGATTTTTCCATTTTGCCGGATTTGCCGGACGCGGAGGTGATCGAACGTCTCACGCAGGTAAAGGGCATCGGGGAGTGGACTGCGCAGATGTTTCTGATGTTTACTCTGAAACGCGAAAACGTTTTGCCCACCGGCGACTACGGCGTGCGCATGGCCATACATAGGCACTATCTCGCCGCACGGAAGGCGAAAGCGACCAAGCGAGGGGCTGCCGGAAAAAAGCCACCTGCAGCGAAGAAAGGGACGAAGCAGAAAATCAAACTACCCACGCCGCGGCAGATGGAAAAGATCGCTAAATGCTGGGAACCCTACCGCAGTGTCGCGTGCTGGTATTTGTGGCAAAGCATCGATAGCAAGCCGCTCTAGCCTGCTGTCCCGCAAGGTCTCGGCCCAATACCCCGTTAGTATCTCGCGACTCAAGATCCACGGATCGCCGACTAAAGCTCAGTTTTGACAATGGCGTATTCCTCGCCGGGTCTGAGCCGCGGGCTTTCAAAGCGCGAAGCATGTGCCGCGACATTCTGAGACACAACAATAACTCCCATCCGCTTTGGCGGGCTTTCGTCCGGGCCCGATTGCGGCTCCTGTGGTTAAATGAAGAGCGATGGCAGATCCTAAAATTCGCGTTCTGGTGGCGAAGCCGGGACTAGACGGCCACGACCGCGGGGCCAAGGTGATTGCTCGTGCGCTGCGCGATGCCGGAATGGAAGTGATTTACACCGGGCTGCGCCAGACACCGGAGATGATTGTGAACGCGGCGCTGCAAGAGGATGTACAGGCCATCGGCCTATCGATTCTCTCCGGGGCGCACAATGTCA
>Ga0181534_10000646_pt1 | contig 24252 bp, 22 predicted proteins | sample PEATcosm2014_Bin_37_FD_119758 | JGI IMG/M metagenome (GOLD analysis project Ga0181534, IMG submission 119758) | Peatland microbial communities from MTU Mesocosm Facility, Houghton, MI, USA - PEATcosm2014_Bin17_10_metaG | ecosystem: Environmental > Terrestrial > Soil > Wetlands > Peat | place...
CCGGCGCACCGTTACCGCTGGCGCTTCCCGCCGCACTGGTCGCCTTCTCGGATTTTAAATCTCCGGCATGGGGATCCCTGGATTCCCCGCGCTCATTGGTTTTGCGAACCGCTGGCGAGGGCGCGGTCGCCGATGCGTCAGTGGCACTTGCGGCGGCTGCAACGGTCGCCTGACGAGCGTCGCGCTCCTCAGAGATTTGCTGCTGCTCTTTCTTCAGACGAGCGTCAAATGTCCCCAGCGAGTCATCGAGCTGCTTGTCGAGCACCTTACGGCGCTCATCGGGGGTTTGAGCTGGAGGCGGAGCAGGTGGCGGTGATTCGGCCGGGGCCGCAGCATCACCAGGCGCTAAAGACGACCGCGAGGTTGGGTGCGAAGCCCCCGCAACAAGCGAGTCGGACTTAGGCGGCGGCGCAATGGCGCAACCGCGGCCTGCGGCTGCGACTGCCATCGCAAGCGCAATCAACGCAATACGCACCCGAGTCCTCATATCCCGTCATCGCTGCCCGTGAAGAAAGTACGAAGCTGGCTACCCATCCGATTGCATGCAGTGCCCTGTACGCGCGCAATAAAAGGCAAAGGCAGCACAGCGCCGATCACCGCAGACGTTCCGGTCACATTCGTTCCTACGCTTCCCGCGGTCTTCGCCTGCTCGAGGTCCCAAATGGTGGCCTCGTAATTGGCCTCTTTCTCCCACCAACCGAAGCCAATGCAACCCGCCACGCCAGGAGATGCTCCACAAGCCAGGCTGCCCCCGCCATCTGTCTTTTGGGTGCCCCCGTCCAACCAGACGATGTAGCGGACACCTGACTCGGCCACTCGTTCCGCAACACCCGGCCTAGTCAGCAGGGCCGCAACGCCTTCGGGCTTCGTCGGAGCCGTTCCAGGCTCAAACCAAGGAAACAGGGCATCAGTGAATTGCTCATCTGTCCGCGTAGCAATCACAGTTTGACTGCCCTTTCCCGCCAACTCCGCCGCAACGCAATGCATGAACTGATCCTCAGCACTCGCCCCTTCTACCTGCGGTTTGGCGAGGATCACGACGGCTTCGCCCTTCTGGATGCGGGTATGCAGCTCACGGGATTCGTCCACGCGCGATTGCATGCACCCGGATACGAGGAAGAAAAACACAAGGGCGGACGCCCACTGAGACCCGAAACCTAGGCCGTGCATGGCTTTTTCCCTGGGCCATTCTCAGCCGAGTATGCCACTCCCGAGTCAGGCGGGCTTGTTGAAACGATCCATGGTGCGCAATTGGGGAAACAGCCGGGTGTAGGTAGCCACGACGACGAGAGTGGCTATTCCGCCCAGCACCACAGCAGGGATCAGCCCGAACCATCGGGCGGTCACGCCGGATTCGAATTCGCCCAACTGGTTTGATGCGCCGATGAACATGGAGCTCACGGCGCTGACGCGCCCGCGGATGGCATCGGGTGTCTCCAGCTGCACCAGGATGCCGCGGATGAAGACACTGATCGTGTCGCCGGCGCCCAGACAGATCAGTGCGACCATGGAGAGCGCGAACGAATCCGACAAGCCAAACACAACAGTCGACAGACCGAACAGGGCGACACCGCCAAACATCCAGCGCCCGACGGACCGCTCAATCGGCCAGATACCCACGATGAGCCCGGTAATCGCAGCCCCGATACTCGGCGCGGCGCGCAAGGTGCCCAGGCCCGCAGGACCGATGTGCAGGATGTCACTGGCGTAGGCCGGCAGGAGCGCCGTGGCGCCTCCAAACAGCACTGCGAACAGATCGAGAGAAATGGCACCGAGGACCACCGGCCGGTGCATTACAAACCGCAAACCGCCCAGCAGATCCTCACTGGCGCTCGCGTCCTGGGAAACAGCCGCACGAACCGGCTTTATGCTGTAAACGAGTCCAACAACTGCGACGCCCATGGCGAACGCAACACCGTAAACGACGAGCGGTCCCAACAGATACAGCACACCTCCCAGCGAGGGGCCTGCGATGGTGGCGATCTCGAGAGACACCGAGTTGAAAGCCAACGCCTGGGGGAAAACCGCGCGCGGCACGAGATTCGGCACCATTGCCTGAGTGGTCGGCATCGAAAAGGCCCGCGCGCTGCCGGCCAGTATCATGGCGGCAAAGATGGGCCAGACCTCAGCGGAACCGGACAGCGTAAACAACAGCATGACACCCGAGCACAAACCTTGAACCGAGTACGCCACCGTCAATACGAGGCGCCGATCCGAACGATCGGCAACGTGACCCGCCGGCAGTACCAGCAGTACAAAGGGAAGGAACTGGGAAAGGCCCATCAAACCGAGCAGCAAGGCGTTGTGGGTCAGCTGATAGACCTGCCAACCGACTGCAACGCTGAGCATGCCCCAGGCCAGTGAATTGAGAAATCGAGCCGCTGCGTACACCGCGTAATCGCGGTAACGCAGGACTGTGAACGCTTGCATCATGGAGGCGCGCAGCTTAACAGCTTGCACACCCCGGGCTGCTGAAGATTACTGCAGTGAGCGCAAAAATTGGCTCAGCACGGTGGGTTCGACGGGCTTGACGAGATAGTCGTCAAACCCGGCCTGAACAGCGCGCTCTCGATCCGCCTGCTGTCCATAACCACTCAGCGCCACAATACGCATCTGCTCAACCGGAATCAGTGCACGCAGGCGCCTGGCGACTTCGTATCCGTCCATTACCGGCAGGCCGATGTCGAGGAGCACGACATCCGGCTTGAAAGATTCGACGGTCTTGAGCGCAGCCACGGCACCGTGCACGCTCTGCGCGTTGAAACCATCAATGGACAACAGCAAGGCGATGCTGTCTGCCGCGTCCACATTGTCATCAACAACGAGCACCTTCAGTGCCTTTTCGGCGTTCGGGCTCGAATCCGAGGCAACGTGCGCCACGTCAGCCGCCTGCAGTGTTGGGATCGCCGTGTTGGCCGGCAACCGTACTATGAACTCGGCGCCGGTGTCCGTGCTCGCATTCCGGGCTTCAACCGAACCGCCGTGCATCTCTACGAGCAACTTTACGAGCGTGAGCCCGATACCCAACCCGCCTTGCGCGCGATCCAGCGTGCGCTCGGCCTGCGTAAACAAATCAAAAACGTGCGGCAACAGTTTGCGCGAAATGCCTGGGCCGGTATCCCGCACCCGTATGACGACTTCGCTTCCCTCAATCCACACGTCCAACCAGATCTGGCCGCCTTCGTCGGTATACTTCGCGGCGTTGTTCAGCAAATTGGCGAGCACCTGCGCCAGCCGGGTCAAATCGCCTTCTATCGTCAACGAGCCGGGAGGAAAATTGACGTGCAATTGATGACGGCGCGCGCGGATGAGCGGCTGACTCGTATCCACCGCATGCTGGACCAACTCAGCAATCTCGATGCTCGCCTTCTTGAGAACAATCTTACCGCGCACCATGCGCGACACATCCAACAGATCATCCACCAAGCGGACCAGGTGACGGGTCTGTCGCTCGATGACAGTACGCGCCCATTCGAGCTCGGGCACGCCCGTAGAGTGCGCGCGTAAAACCTGCGCAGCGTTGCGAATCGGCGCCAACGGATTGCGCAGCTCGTGAGCGAGCATGGCGAGGAATTCGTCTTTCTGGTGGTTGACTTCCTTCAAGGCCTCTTCGGTCTTACGCCGCTCAGTCACATCCATGCTGATGCCGACAATCACACTTGGCTGCTGATCGTCTACGAGTCCAGCGCGGGTGTGTATCCAACGCAGCCCGCGTACGGGATGGCGGTAGCGATATTCCGCCTCGGCGGTGCCCGACTCATTGCAGTCTTCGATCAACTTCTCCAACGCCTTGCTGTCACGCGGATCGATCAGGCTCGCCCACAGTTGATACAAGTTTGCCTGGGCACCCTCGGTCAACCCGAACAGATCGAAACTCTCAGGCGAGAAATGCACACTGTGTGATTCCGGATCCAACTCCCAAGCGCCGATCTCTGCCACCGCCTGAGCGAGTCGCAGCCGCTGCTCGCTCACCGCCAGTGAATGGTCCGATCGAGCCTTTTCCAATGCCGGCCAGACCAGCTCTGCGAAGCGGCGAGTCATTTCCACCTCGGAGTCGCTCCACCGGCGCGAGGTTTCCTCTGCAACGCTCAGTGATGCAACCAGATGGCCGCCCTGCAGCACGGGTGCCGCAACCACAGCGCCGACGTGTTTCATGCCGTACCAGCGGCTGAAGAAATTGGCGATCGGCTCATCCGCTGGCACTTCGTTGAGTACCGTAACCAGGCCCTTGCGCGCCTCAACCGTGAGACATTCAAACGGCCCGACGGGAAGGTTGACCACCTGCAGATTCGGGCTGTCGAAGCGATCCTGCCGAAGCATGACAACCTGACCATGAGCGTCATCGAATTCAGCGAGGCTCACCTGCGCAGCTCCGAGCCGCTGCCGCAACCGGAGCATCGCCGTCGCAACCAGCTCATGCGGATTGTCTATGCGGGCCAGGTCAGTCGACATCTCCAGCAGAAAGGCGGTGAGCTCCTCGCCCTGCTTCACGCTGTGCACGTTGGTCGAGGTGCCCATCCATTTGATGATCTGTCCAGTCTCATCTGTTATGGGCTCGGCCCGAATCTGGTGCCACCGGAACGCGCCATCTGCCCGCAGCAGGCGAGTCTCGATGCTGATGGCCTCACGAACCTCCAGCGCTTTCTGCCAGGCGGCGAGGGATCCTGGATGATCCTCCGGATGAGCAATCGTGCCGGAGGGAAACAGCGTGATGGCGTTGCGCAACCGCACGCCAAAATAGCTGAGCCCGTGGGAGTTTATGTAGTCGAGTGTGCCGTCCGGCTTACAGACCCAGACCATATGGGGCACATGCTCCGCCAGGCGGCGGAAGTCCGAAGGAGCAAAGGCCTCCGTGGGGCTCTGCAAGAACCCGATGTCCGCCTCCTGTGTCCTCGGCGCTTCACTTCCCATGGAACCCCGTCTTCGTCATCATGCGCCCCTCAGCGGGGGCCCTAAAAAATGTTAATAGTCATAAGCAATTGGCGTGCCTTTGCACTGGCTGTTCTATCAGTTGCCATCGTGGGCTTCGCGGCATGCACCGTGATCCAGCCGCCCCCGGATTTCAGCAATCCGCCCAGTGTTCCTGACCGGACGTTTGACGAAATTGCACGGCGCTATCTGGCGGAAATGCTGCCTTTGACGCCCGTACAGGCGACCTCGCTCGGCGAGCATCGCTACGACTCACAGCTGGATGACGTCAGCGCCGATGGCCAGTCCCGACGTACCGGTCTCGCTCGCCAGTTGCTCGCACAGATAGAGACCCTCGACCTTGCGCAAATGTCGCGCCCACACCAGGTTGACGCCCGCCTTCTGAAAAACCAGCTCGAATACCTCGTCTGGTCTGCCGAGGAGTTGCAAGAATGGCGCTGGAACCCGCTGATTTACACGGACCTGGCAGGCAACAGCATCTATCTGCTCATGGCTCGCGACTTTGCGCCGCTGCCTGCGAGGCTCCACAGCGTTAGTGCCCGGTTGTCGCAGCTGCCGCGGTTGTTGCAACAAGTGCGCGAGTCCCTCGACCCTGCTCTCGTCCCGCACATCCATGCAGAGACAGCGGTCAAACAGAACACCGGTGTTTTGAGTCTGATCGATGAGCTCGTGGTGCCGCAATTGGGCACTCTTCCGGAAGCGCAGCAAACGGAGCTGAAAGCCGCGATTGCAACGGCGCGAACAGCCGTCGCACAGCACCAGATCTGGCTGGAAAAGAAGCTGCTGCCGGCAGCGGCCGGCGACTTCCGACTTGGTGCTGCGCGCTACGATGCAAAATTGCACTTCAGCCTGGACTCGCAGTTGACCCGGCAGGAGATCCGCGCACGTGCGCAATCCGAGCTGCAACGAGTCCGTGGCGAAATGTATGACATTTCGCGTGCGGTCCTGGCGGGCCGCTCGGACGCCCCGCCCCTTCCGGTCATGCCCAATCCAACTGAGCAGCAGACCGCCATCCTCGCCGCGCTGGAGCGGGCTTACGAGCAACATCCGGCCCGCGACAAGGTGTTTGAAACAGCACAACATGCGTTCGAAGAAACGTCGCGTTTCGTCAAAGAGCACGACCTGGTCACAGTTTACAATGATCCCATCCAGATCATTGCGATGCCGGAGTTCCAGCGCGGTGTGGCCGTGGCGTACTGCGATTCCCCGGGCCCGCTCGACCACGGGCAGAAGACCTTCTTTGCCGTTTCGCCCATTCCCAAGGACTGGAATGACGAGCAGGTCAACTCCTATCTGCGCGAATACAACACCCGCTCGATTTATGACCTCACCATCCACGAGGCCATGCCGGGCCACTACCTGCAGCTCATGCATGCCAACCGCTACGACTCGCCGTTGCGGGCGGTGCTGGCTTCGGGCTCATTCATCGAGGGCTGGGCGGTCTATGCCGAAGGCATGATGGTGCAGGAGGGTTTCCTCAATCACGATCCGCTCATGCACCTGATTCAATTGAAGTGGTATCTGCGGGCGATCGGCAACGCGATCCTCGATCAGGCCGTGCACGTCGACGGCATGTCGCGCGAAGACGCGATGCACCTGATGATGCACGATACTTTTCAACAGGAGCGCGAGGCGGCGGCCAAATGGGTGCGTGCACAGCTCACCGCAACGCAGCTGCCGACCTACTTCGTGGGGGCGCAGGAGCACATGGCCTTGCGCGCGGAAGCACAGCAAGCCTGGGGCAAGGAATACACTCTGAAGCACTATCATGATGCGGTCCTGGCCTATGGCTCACCCCCGGTGCGCTATGTGCGGGAATTAATGTTGGAGCTACCGATCCAATGAGCACTCTGTTGACAGGACACTGCCTGTGCGGTGCAGTGACGTATGAATGCGGGGCGCCCGTGAGTGCACCGTGTCTTTGTCATTGCGAGTCCTGCCGGCGTGCAAGCGGCGCCCACGTTGTCGCCTGGGCCACCGTGCCTCGCGATTCCTTCAGGATCGTCAATGGCTCAGTGCGCTCGTATGCGTCCTCGCCGCCCGTGACGCGGCAGTTTTGCGAGCAATGCGGCACACCGCTCACGTACGGTAATCAGAACTGGCCCGACACGATTGACGTTACAATCGCCACACTGGACCAGCCCAACGCGATCCAACCCACCGAACACGTCTGGATGGAAGATGCCCTGAGCTGGGATCGTCCCCAGGACGGCCTTACGCAATACCCGCGCGGCCGATAGGAAAGTGTGATGAGCGCCCGATCGAACTTTGTTGACATGCCGGTGCCGGATTCCCGCGCCGAGAGTGACGCCCGCGCCCGCCAGCTGCAGCTCACTAAACCGCCCGGGTCGCTCGGCCGGCTGGAAGAGCTGGCGTGTTGGTTTGCCGCCCGCTCGCGCAACCCTATTCCTGAAATCTCACACTGTGAGATTTTTGTGTTTGCGGCTGACCATGGCGTCGCCGCACAGGGTGTGTCGGCGTTCCCGCCATCGGTGACCGGCCAGATGGTTGCGAACTTTGCAGGTGGCGGCGCGGCGATCAATGTCCTCGCCATGCTGGAAGAATGTCCGATCGAGGTTGTTGACGTCGGCGTAGCAAGCGCTGCAGAGCCACCGCGGTCGGTTCGCCAAGAGAAGGTTCGGCCAGGCACACGAGATCTGTTCGTGGAAGCGGCAATGACGGACGATGAATTGACCGCCGCGCTGGATGTTGGAGCGCGTTGCGCTGATGAGGCTATTCAGCGGGGCGCGCAGTTGCTCATCGCGGGGGATATGGGGATTGCCAATACCACCGCTGCTGCGTGTTTGATTTGTGCGTTCACTGACGCTACGCCGGAGCAGGTGGTGGGGCGCGGGACGGGGGTTGATGACGCCGGGCTGGCGCGCAAGCTCGAAGTTGTGACGGGTGCTTTGGCCCGTGCACGCAAGGCATTGGGTAATTTGCCCGGTGCGCCGGCTGAGACGCGGGAGGTAGGGGGCAACACGGATTCCGGGCAGGCTGAGGCGCGGAAGATGCTGGCTCAGGTGGGCGGGTTGGAGATCGCAGCTATGGCTGGCTTTTATATTGCGGCGGCCAGGGCCGGTGTGCCGGTGCTGCTCGATGGATACATTTCGGGAGCCGCGGCCCTCGCGGCCGTCAGGCTGGAACCGGGTGCGATGCCATGGATGTTGGCCTCACATCGATCTGCGGAGGGGGGGCACGGCTACGCGCTCCAGGCGTTGGGCTTGAGCCCGTTGCTTGATCTGGGAATGCGTCTAGGCGAAGGCAGCGGCGCTGCACTGACGTTGCCCATCATCCGGGCGGCCCTAGCGCTGCACCGGAACATGGCGACTTTCGCATCCGCAGGAGTCGACGGTAAATCTCCGTGACATCTCTGAGATTCCGCGGTCTGCGCCTTGCCACTCAATTCCTGACGCGCGTTCCTGTACCCGTCGTTCGGGACTTCTCGCCTGTTGAATTCTCGCGGTCCTCCGCGTGGTTCCCCTTTGTCGGGCTATTCATCGGGACTTTGGTCAGCGTAACTATCTATGTCTGCGCTCACCGCAACGCTACCCTGGCTACGGCCATCGGTTTGCTGGTCTGGGTGTGGACGACTGGCGCCCTGCACCTGGACGGCCTTGCCGACCTGACAGATGCACTGGCGGCTGCACATCGCGACAAGGAAAAGTTTTTCGCGGTCCTGGCCGATCCGCACATCGGCGCACTGGGGGTGGTGAGCATTGTGCTGATGTTGATCCTGAAGGCCACCGGCCTCGCGGAACTCTCCATCCGCGACCTGTTTGCTTTCCCGCTCATTCCCGCCTGGGCGCGGCTCGGCCCCCTGGCGTGGAGCCGCTGGTTGAAGCCGCTCAAGCCCGGACACGGAGAGCGCTTTTCCTGGCATCTGCATGTCGGTTGGATCGCGTTCTGGACGGTGGCACTGCTCGCAGCCAGCGCGGCGCTCGCCCCGATCCTGTGTGCTGCGCCCATAGCCATTGCGGCGTGGGGGCTGTGGCTGAAGCGGCGACTGGGAGGAACGACAGGCGACTGCCTGGGCGCCGGAGTGGAGATTACCGAGCTGGTGTTGTTGTATGCGCTGGTCCTGGCTTGAGGCACAACGGTAGACCGGCGGTCACAAAGTAGACCTCGTCGCACACCGCCGCGACCGACTGATTCAACCAGCCCTGCTCGTCACGGAACACCCGTGATGCAGCGTTGTTGGGTACGATGCCCGTGCCCACTTCGTTCGTAACGATGATGACATCCAGTTTGCACTTCGTCAGTGCCTCCAAAAAGTCCCGGCACTCGTGACGCCAGATCGTGTAGTCAGCTTCGGCACTGTTGGGCGGCCACAGGCAGTTGGATATCCACAGAGTCAGGCAGTCCACCAGCACCAACCCTGACTTCTCCTCGCGCAACGCACGACCCAGATGAACGGGCTCCTCACGAACTCGCCAATGAGTCGGACGATCACGGCGATGGGCGGCGATGCGAGCCGCCATCTCCGGATCTGACTCTGTGCCGGTGACTAGCGCGCAAACGTCGGAGGAACGTTCGGTTGACCAACGTTGAGCCAAGGCGCTTTTGCCCGAGCGGGCACCGCCGATGAGCAGGGTTCTCATGGGTGGGCCTCCGCGAATGTGACAATCGGCCGAGCCACGGCGGCCGGGTCTTCGTGATGCATCATGTGCCCGAGTCCGGGAAGCGTAACAATCTGCACATCGCGAAACATGCGCCTGAGGTCGTCGTCACCAAAATCCGCCAAGCGACGTTCCTGGTGGCCCGAGCTCGCGCCGGCGATGAACAACATCGGAATATGCACCCGGGCCCAACAGGCCTCTGCCTCTTCTCGCCGGTACAAGACCGGGTTGACGAATCGATGCCGGGGATCAAACGCCAATTTTACTCCGTCCCCCTCTTCCCGCGTCCACGCGCGAGCCACAAATTCCGCTCGATCCGCTGTCAGGCGTGGGTTGCGCCTCAACAACAGCTCGGCAAGTACCCGCACCGACGGGTAGCAACCATCGACCAATGGCTCCTTGATCTCATCCAGCCAACGAGCGTATTGCCCTGGGGCCTCGTCCGGAGACTTCTTGCGGAGCCCGATGCCCTCCAGGTTGACCAGCCATCGGAGTCGCTGGGGTCGAATTCCGCTGTAAAGGGTAGCGACGTTTGCACCCATGCTGTGCGATATCACTCGCGCAGGCTCGTCGGGTACGAGTTGGTCCAGCAACGCCTCCAGGTCAGCGAGGTAGTCAGGAAACCAATAGCCGCCCGGCGCCCATTCGCTGCCACCGAACCCGCGCCAATCCGGTGCAACCAACGACCAGTCATCCGGCAAGCAGTCCACGAGAAACTGCCAGGTGTCGCCGCAATCCTGAAATCCATGCAACAGGACAATCGGTGCAGCGGATGGCGATCCCCACCGTGTCAGGCGATGTTTGAGTCCACGCACGTTCAGTAGTTCGTGCCGAGGCGTTCGCAATGGTGTATATGTCACTCGCCCCTCCTCATGGAGCGACGTCGATGAACGAGCCGAACCCCGTTGCTGGCGTACCGACGCAGGATGAGCGCACCTGGGGGATGCTGTGCCACATATCAGCCTTTTCTTTGTTCCTGGTGCCAATGCTCGGTTGTGTGCTCGGGCCGCTCATTGTCTGGTTGATCAAGCGCGACCAGTCGGAATTCGTTGCCGACCAGGGCAAGGAGGCATTGAACTTCAACATTACCTTTCTCCTGGCCAGTTGCGTCTGCGGCGCGCTGGTGCTCGTTCTGGTCGGCATACTGCTGGGCGTCGCGCTGTTCTTCTACTGGCTGGCCATGACGATCATCGCCGGAATCAAGGCATCCGAAGGCGTACGCTATCGTTACCCCTTCACCCTGCGACTGATCAAGTAGCGTTCAGGCGCCGAGGAACATCTGGTAGGCCGGATTGTCGGTCTCCTCCACGTACGCGTAGTGCAGCTCGTTCAGATGCAGCATGAAATCAGCACGCTGCTCGGGCGGCACCTGGATGCCCGCCAGCACCCGACCATAGTCGGAACCGTGATTGCGATAATGAAACAGGCTGATGTTCCAGCGCGAGCCGATGGCCCGCAGGAACTTCAACATCGCACCGGGGCGCTCCGGAAACTCGAAGCGATACAGTAACTCGTTCTGCAAGCCGCGCGCATGACCGCCGATCATGTACCGCACATGGAGTTTGGCGACTTCATTGTCGCTGACATCAGTGACCGTATAGTCCGCACCACGCAGAGTCCGCACGACTTCGTCACGCTCAGCACGCCCGCGCGTCAGGTTGAAGCCGACAAAAATCTGCGCGGTCTGGGCCGCTTCGTAGCGGTAGTTGAACTCGGTGACGTTACGTTGGCCGAGGGTCTCGCAGAAATGCAGAAAGCTGCCGGGCTCTTCCGGAATCACCACTGACAACAGAGCTTCGCGCTGGGCACCCAGGTCGGCGCGTTCCGCCACGTGACGCAGCCGATCGAAGTTCATGTTCGCGCCGCTGTTGACGGCCACAAACTTCTTGCCCTTGCAGTTCTCGCGCGAGACGTATTTCTTGACTCCGGCGACCGCCAGCGCGCCGGCCGGCTCAACGATCGAGCGGGTATCCTCGAACACATCCTGAATCGCGGCGCAGATCTCGTCGGTATCGACCAGCAATATCTCGTCAACGTAAGTACGGCAAAGCGCGAAAGTCTCCTCACCAACCCTTTTGACTGCGACCCCGTCCGCGAAGACACCAACACGATCCAATGTAACGCGCTTACCTGCGCGCAGCGACTCATACATGCTGGCAGCGTCTTCGGGCTCAACACCGATGACCCTGATGTTCGGATATAGGTATTTGACATACACAGCAATGCCGGAAATCAACCCACCGCCACCGATCGGCACAAAGATCGCGTCAACGTGGCCGCCGGTCTGCCGCAGGATCTCAACACCGACCGTGCCCTGTCCCGCGATGACATCCGGATCGTCGAAGGGATGAACGAACACCAGGTTGCGTTCGCGCGCGAGTATCAGCGCGCGTTCAAACGCACTGTCATAGTCGTCTCCATGCAGAACGACTTCAGCGCCCAGATCCTGTACTGCCTGAATTTTGATGTGCGGGGTGGTCTGCGGCATGACAATGACAGCCGGGATCCCGCGACGCTTGGCAGCGAGCGCAACACCCTGGGCGTGGTTGCCTGCCGAAGCGCAGACAGCTCCCCGGCTGGCGACGGTGTCGGAGAGATTCGCAATACGGTTATAGGCACCGCGCAGCTTGAACGAAAAAATCGACTGCAGGTCTTCGCGCTTCAGCAGGACCTGGTTGTTGAGCCTGCGTGAGAGCCTGCCCGCTTCTTCCAGCGGTGATTCGACAGCCACCTCGTACACACGTGCTTTGAGGATTCGTTCAATGTACGGACTGGCCACTGCGCATCTCTTGCGAAAACGGGATTCAGAAGCTTAACCATTTTCGCGGGGGCTTGGCTGACTGATGGGCGCCGTCGCGAGGCTGGCTCCCGGCGAGCAAAGGTGCCGCCGGGAGACGGCCGCAGTAGGCGAACATCAGTCAGCCAGGCCCCCAGCAGCAGGAATCTCGAACACGCGGTAGGGGGGCTGATTGGGGAAAGTGCGCATGAGCAGGGGCATGGCCACATTGAAAACGGGGATGCCGGTACTCGTGCGGCCTTCGAGAGCGCCGTGGTGCGCGTGCCCGTGAAACACCATGTTGACCGGATGCCGGTTCAGGGGCTCTTCCAGCCGGCTGGTGCCGAGGTAGGAGTAGATCTCCAGCGGCTCGCCTTCAACCGTCCCCTTGATGGGTGAATAGTGCAGCATCGCGATGCGCTGGGTCGTTCGCAGCCGCGCCAGGGCGCCCTCGAACTTGTTCGCCTCATCGATCGCTTCCTGCACAAAACGCTTGATGGCAGGCTCACCCCAGGCACCCAGGGTGGCGCGGCCAAATCCGCCGGAAAAGCCCTTTGCCCCGGCGATACCGGTGCCGAGCACCTCGTGGGCTTCGCCGTCGAGGACCTTGATACCCGCCTCTGTCAGGATCTTGCACACTTCCACGTGTTGCCCCGACTCGAAGTCGTGGTTGCCGAGGACCGCAACAATGGGAATTCGGACAGCGGCGGCCAACTCCTCGACCAGAATATGCGCCTCTTCGGGCAGCCCGTAGTCCGTGAGATCGCCGCACAGCAGGAGGAAGTCCGCCTGATCGTTGACCGGCGCAAGCAAGGGGCTGAGCGCACCCCGCGACGTCTTTTTAACGTGGAGGTCGCCAACAGCGGCCAGGCGCGTAGCTTGCTTCTTGCTGCTCAGATGTAAGCCCTCATACGAGCACTGGAGAGCAATCTGCATGCCCGGCAGCCCGCCAGAGATTGAAGCAGCGCACGACTTCTACCGTCGTGTGATGGAAGCGCTGAACGATGCCAGCCTTCCATTCCTGGTGGGAGGTGGTTTCGCACTAGGTCAATACACCGCGGTTCACCGTGACACCAAGGACTTCGACATCTTCGTGCGTCGCGACGACTACGACCCGATTATGAAGGTTTTGGCGGCAGCGGGCTTTGACACCGAGTTGACGTTTCCGCACTGGTTGGGAAAAGCATCCTGCCAGCACGGTTATGTGGACGTGATCTTCAACTCGGGTAACGGCATTTCCTATGTCGACGACGGCTGGTTTCAACACGCCACTCACGGCACCGTGTTTGGAGTCGACGTGCTCCTGTGTCCGGTGGAGGAAACCATCTGGTCCAAGGCCTTCATCCAGGAGCGCGAGCGTTTCGACGCTGCCGATATCATGCACCTGATACTCGCCCATGCGGAGCATATTGACTGGGGTCGACTATTAGTGCGCTTCGGCCAGCATTGGCGTGTGCTGTTTTCCCATCTTTGTATGTTCGGCTTTATCTATCCGTCAGAGCGGAACAGGATTCCTGAGTGGGTGATGACGGGACTCATCGACAGACTGGAAAAGGATTTGCTGACGCCGCCGCCGGCGGACAAGACGTGTCAGGGGACACTATTGTCCCGAGAGCAATATTTACCGGATGTCCAGCGTTGGGGTCTCACTGATGCGAGACACACCAACGCCAGCTCAATGACGCCCGCCGACGTGGTCCTGTGGACCAAGGCGATCGAGGACAACAAGGACGCTTAGTTGTTGGCCTGCGGCGCAGTACGGGCCGGACGTATCGCAAACCGGAATGCTGTCTTCCCAATGACCACGTTGTCACCGTCCTTCAACGGCTGACGTGTGATGCGCCTGTTGTTGACCGAGACGCCATTCGTGCTGTTGAGATCCTCGATGATCGCATGCGCCGGCCCCGCCAGAATCACAGCATGATGGCGGCTGATGAACTTCGCATCGATCTGCAGATCGTTGTCTGGTGTACGCCCGACAGTCGTCTTGCGGCCGAGGACGTGGACGACTTCGGACTCGCCGTCTGTGCGGATCAACAACCGGGTTGCACCATCTGCAGCCGGCTCGCTGACACGCGGCGGCGCGTCGCTGTCCAAACGGTTGACGCTTTTCTGGATGTGGCCGACGAGCATCGCGCTTGCGGCCGTTTCCTGCTCCAGGCGCTCGATGAGGACATCGCGATCGGCGATCGCGTGCCGCGCTTCCTCGACGGTCGCGCGCCAGTCGTTGTTGATCTTTTCCAGCTCATCCACGCGTGAGCTTTTGCTGCGCACCTCGCTTTCGAGGTGATTGATGGAGCTTTCAGCCGCGCGCATTTTGCCTTCCAACTCGGCGATGCGTGCCGAGCTGACGGCCTCGAGCTCCGCCACGCGCGCCCCATGCGAGCTTTCGAGCTCCTTGGCACGAGCCATATGAGCATTGGATTCGGCCTGCAGCTGCCGTACCGTCTCCTGCTGTTCGGCCACGCGAGCTTCCAACTCCTGGATGCGGGACTCGCCGGCCGCGATTCGAGCGACGTGCTCGTTGCGCTCGACGCTGGCTGTCTCGAGCGAAGAGCTCGACGATTGCAGCTCGGCGCGGACCGCAGCCACTTCGCTTTCGAGTTGTTCGACCCGGCGGCGTTGCGCGGGAATGGTTGTTTCGAACTGGTCGATTCGGGCCTGCGCGGCTCGGGCCACCGCTTCCTGTTGGTCACCGCGAGCCGTCGCGGCTTTCAGCGCGGCCTCCAAAGATGCAGCGCCCGCTATGAGTTGCGCACGCTCAGCAGCGGCACGCTCGAGCTCGCTGCGCAGTTGCGCGGCAGCGATGGTGTGCTGCTCAACCGTGCCTTCCAACACTTTGACCCGGTCATTTCGCTCGGCCAGTGTCCCGTTGAGCGCGCTGATGCTCTGCTGCAAGCCTGCGCGAGCTTTTTCGACGTCTGTGTGCTGCTCGACGCGTTGCGCCAGGGCGGCAGTCAACGCACTCACTTGTTTGTCGAGAGCGGCAATCCGGGCAATCCGCTCGCGCAGCTCCGACTCCAACTCACCTTCGTGGCCGGTATGTTTGGCGAGATTGCTGCTCAGTTCGGCAATCCGCGCGTCCCGCTGCGCAACATCGTCTTCCAACGTGGCGATCAGGTCCTCGAACACGGACCGGCGGCCTTCAACGGAGCTCAGGGCCTCCAGGTATTCGGTGTTACGGTCGCGAGCTTCGGTCAGCTCCTTTTCGAAGCGGGCCAGCGCCTGGTGGTGGGAGGCAAAGCGGGTCTCGAAATCCTGGTTGCTGGCAGCCAGCTTCGCTTCAAACTCGCGGCCGGCGGCCACGAGCTGAGCCTGAATCTGCTTATTGCGCTCGTTGAGCTGCGACTGGATTTCAGCGTCCCGGGCACGGCGCGCCGCGTCGGCGGCCTGGCTGTCAGCCAGCCCTTTCTGCAACTCGCCAATGCGCGCCTGAGCCGCCGTCACGGCGGCTTCCGACTTGATCAGATCATCGTTCAGAACACGAGCGCGTTGTTCCGTTGAGTTGCGTTCCCCCACCGCGAGCTCGAGCTGCTTCTCCATCTCGCTGAGCCGCTCGCTCTTGCGAGTGAGACGATCTTCAACATCACGGAGCGTGGTTGCCAGCGAATGCAGGTTGGCTTCGAGCTTGGCGCGATTCTCGTCGATGACAGTGTTGGCAACGTCGGATCCGGGTGTCTTCGAGACACGCAAGGACGGCGCGGGAATGTGCCAGGTGTCAGTTGTGTTGAGAGGATCACGCTCAGGCACGACAACGGGATTGGAACCGGTGGTGGCAGCGGAAGCGGCACTGGCTTCATACGCAGCAACGTCCAGAACCGGGAGTTCGGCCGTGACTTCCAAATCATCTGGTTCGGGCGGCGACGATTGGCGTTGTTGTAGGTTCATCGCTTGTCCCCACTAATAATAATTGTGTTATAGCCTGGGCGGCGCCGACCAAAGTCTAGCGCTGCAGAGCACCGCCGGTCGCTATTCAAGACCAAAGTGTGAGACTTGTCCCGCAGATATGACATAAACCCGCTCCGCAATGCGCGGAAACCAGGGTCAACCGCGCAAAAATTCCTTCGTAACCTCGACCACGACCTCGGGTGTAGCCTCAAACAGGCCATTGCCCTGATCCGCCAGGTCGATAAATCGCGCTTTGGGCAGGAGCTCGCGGGCACGAAGGGTGGCTTCCCAAAAATCATCCTTAGGACGCAATACCAACGCAGATTGTGTGACGAGCGCAAGCCGTTCGCGTGACGCATATTGCTGCGCTGCAGCCAAGGCCCACGTTGGATGGACTCCGCTTTTCAACTTCTCGGCATAGGCGCGCGCTCGAACCTCGAGCGGAACGCCGGGGCCGTATGACTCCAACGTTCGCTTCCATTCGGTCAACAAGTGACTGCCATCTTCGGTTGGTGACGCTGACCCACGCCTGAATGCATCGCGCTCCGTGTCATTCAAAACAGGGACCGACACCATGACGACCCGGCGTATCTGCTTCGGGCGGGCAACCGCCATTTCGGCCGCAACCAACGCGCCTGCCTGATAGCCGAGGAGGTCGATCTGGCGGAAGCGCATCGTGTCCAGGAAGTCACCGATCGCTCCCGCATAGTCCGCAATCGTTGGCCGTGTTGGCGGGGGATCCGACTCGCCAAACCCGGGCAGATCGGGGGCATACACCGAACGGTCCCGACCCGCGAGGGCCAGGAAACGCTCGAAAACGCGGCCCGATCCGGCGGTCTGGTGGATGCACAGGAGGGGTGTTCCCTCCTCAAATCCACCACCTGGAGGAATGGCGTTATGAACATGCAACTGACCAAAGCGGCTTTCGAAGTAGCCGCGCCGGACGCGCGGCTCAGCCGCGGGTCGATTGGGGACAGTTCCCTTAGGCATGTACGTGCTCCGCCATGGATATCAATACTGCCACGAACCGTAACCGGTCATCTGCACCCGGTCACGAAAGTGAATGACTGTGCTTGTCGGGGCCCGCCCCCGCGGACCAAGCTCAGCGGTCAACGGAGGTTTCCCATGGCAAGGTCATTTGTGATCCTGAGCTTGGTGGTGTCACTGGCCGGCTGCGGTGTCGCTGACACCGGTGCGGCGGCCGCCGCGGCCGCTGCATCGAAGGCTCAAGAGGCGCGTGAGGGCCTCAAAACCGAGGCCCGGGTACGCGAGCAACTCGACGCATCCACGAAGCAGGCCGCCGAGCAAAGAGACGCCGCAGAGGCCGATTCGAAGTAGGTGGGTGGCCGGCCACCGAAGTAGCCGGCCGACGCCATTACTTCTTGCGGGCGGCCTTTCCTTTCGCCTTGGCGGGTGCCTTTTTGGCAGGCCCTTTCTTCAATTTGGCAGGGACCGCTTTTTTGGCAGCCTTTTTCGCCGCAGGCTTGGCGACTGCCTTCTTGGCCGCTTTCTTCGCGACTTTCTTGGCAGCCTTTTTGGCGGCAGGCTTCGACGCAGACTTCTTGGCTGCTTTCTTCGCAGCCTTACCGACAGCCTTCGCCGGAGCAGCCTTGGCAGGAGCCGCTTTCGCAGGTGCCTTGGCCGGTGCTTTCTTCTTGGCGGCCTTCCTCTTGGCCGGCGCGGGCTCATCCTCCTCGGAATCGCCAGCCGCAGCGGATGCCGGCGGCTCCACTACCGCAAACGCGCCGCCCTGGGGGTCGAGCATCATAACGACCCACGACCCGCCCGGAACCTCCATCGGCCCATTGAGGATCCGGCCGCCCGCGGATTTCGCCGCCTCGGCTGCCTTGGAAGCATCCTCGACATGCACGTAACTCAGCCAATTAGGCGGCGTGGTGTTGTCTTGCGGCTTGTAGATCCCACCCACGTCTTTCCCTTCGTGGGTCACGACCTGGTAGTGCATCTCACCCATATCGTGGGTGGTGCCTTTCGACCAACCGAACAGCTCCGAATAGAAACTGAATGCCGCATCCAGGTCCGTCGTGGCCAGCTCGTGCCAGGTGAAGTCACCGACGCCGCCGGCGGCCAGACCGTCCTCGGGCGCCGGAGAAGGCGTGAAGACTGCGAAAGCCGCGCCTTGCGGATCGGCGAGAACCGCAAAACGGCCGACATTCGGAATGTCGACGGCGGGCTTCAGAATTTTGCCGCCGAGTTTCTCGGCCGCGGCTACCGTGGCATCCACGTCCTCGGTGCCGATATAAATGATCCAATGTGGCGGCGTAGCGGACCCATCATCTTCCGGCAGGGCCATCAGCCCACCAGCCCGGACTTTCCCTGACATCCACAGCGAATAGGAGGGCATCCCCGAGTCTTCCGCCTTCCACGGGACGACGCGCGAGTAAAAATCGCTGGCAGCGTCGGTGTCCGTAGTCATCAACTCGTGCCAGACAAACCGTCCCCGAATCTCCGCGTTGCTCATGGCGAGTTTTCCCCTTGTTTGGAGCTATCGGCGCGACATTCTGCACTGTCTAACGCGCGAACGACAGACTCACGACGCCGACAACAATGCAAACAGCACCAATTATTCGCTCCGGCGTGGTTCGTTCACTCAATAACTTCGATCCCATGTATGCACCGGCGAGGGTTGCGAGCTCACGCGCGGGCGCAATGTGACTTATCGGAGCAATCCGCATGGCGAACAGCACCAGAATGTAGCCAATGGGGCCCAGGACACTGACAACCACAGCGGGCCCGGCGTACTCACGAGCCTCACGTCTGACTTCAGCTCGGTCCCGCCAGGCGATCGGCGAAAGCACGACGATGCGGATGAGGTTGCCTGTGAAGTCCACAATGAACGGAGAGATGGCGAGAGCCTTCACTGCCCAACCGTCGTTCAGGGTGTAGGACGCGATAAACACGCCAGTTAAAAGCCCGAAGAAGATGCCTTTGCGGGGCGCACGGTGGGGCTCTCGGGTCAAACCGGCCACTAGCAGAATGCCAGCGACGATGAGGATCATCCCCAGCGCAGACAGCGTTGAGGCGTGTTCGCCCAGGAGCACAACCGCGCCAATGAAGGACAGCAACGGACCAAAGCCGCGGGCGATCGGATAGACGAGGGTCAGGTCAGAGCTGCGATAACCCGCCTGCAAAGAAAGCGAATAGCCAAGGTGCAGAACGCTGGTGGCAGCGAGAGCTATGTACTGCCGCGTATCGAAATGGGGGCGTTGCTGGATGCAGATCCAGAGGATGATCGGCAGGTACAGGACGGCGGAGCCGACTGAGTACAGCCAGACGAAGTGCCGCGCATGCGCCGCTCTCTTCGCTGAGATATTCCAGGTAGCGTGCGCCGCCGCGGCGAGCAGCACCGCGATCAGTGCAATCGTCGGGATGGCTTACGACCTCGTTGCCAGCGCCACGAAGTCTCCCACAAACGAACCCATTTCGTTGGAGGCGTGCAGCAACCGAGCGTTGAGGGTCATACGGGCTCGGCCCCGACGGTTGAGCGTCGTTCGAAACTTTTGCCATGCCAGGCCGTCCGCGAAGCTGCATTCGGCCTCAAAGTCACCCGCAATGGGCCGCTCGTACTCCATTGCGCTGCGCTGGATAACCAGCTGAGCGTCGAGATGATCGTGGGTCAGTCGCATGTGCAACAGTGTCCAGGCGGAAAGCGTCGCAAGCACCACTCCACTGCCACCGAACACGGTCCGATGATGGTTGATGTTGGGCCCCAGCGGCGCGAAGAGCAGTACGCGCTCCGGGGTCGCGATCTTCACCTGCACACCCATCGCCGCCGACAAGGGGATGTTCGAGTGAAGATAGGCTTCCATTTGTTCAGGGCTGAGTCGAATGAGCCTGGGTCTCCGATGCGATTGGCGGCACACGTTGTACATGCTCCCGCCAGATCAGGTACAGGCCGCTGGCGATCACGATTCCGCCGCCAATATAAACGCGACTGTTCGGGAACACTCCCCAGACGACGCGATCGATCCCGATTCCCCACAGCAGGGCGGTGTATTCGAAGGGTGCCACGACAGATGGGGGTGCAACTCGGAATGCCTCGGTCAGCAGATGCTGAGCCACCGACGAGAAGAGCCCGATGCCGGCGAGAAGCACCCAGTCCTCATCCCGGATCGGCGTCCAGTGCGGTGCCGCAAGACACAGTGCCATCGCCGTCATCAGACTGATCATCCAGAACGTCACACTGACGGTCGAGTCGGTCCGTGTGACGACACGCAGAGCGATTGCGTTGAAGGCATAGCCCGCGGCTGAAAGCAGAGCGGCTACGGCACCAAATGACACCAAGCTCGATGTCGAGGGTTTCAGCATCGTGATGACGCCGACCAGGCCCACGCAGATGGCAACCCAGCGTCGCCAGCCAACATGTTCTTTTAAGAGAGGAACGGACAGCGCCGTGACAATCAGCGGCGCGCTCAGGAAAATGGCATAGGCGTCCGCCAACGAAAGAACACGCACCGAGTACACGAAGGCCACCAGCACAAAGAGCTGTAACAGGGCTCTGAGGATGTGCATCCCCATACGGACCGGCTTCAGCAGTCTGAGGCGTCTCATCAGCACCAGCGGGACTACCATGAAAGGCACCGCTGAAGCGCCGCGCAGCGCTACTACTTGCATCGGTGGGTAGTGCTCGGACAGTAGCTTCAGGAGCGTGTCCATACCGCTAAACGCCGCGACTGCGACCAGCATGAGTCCGATTGCTTTGAAGGAAGACCGCCCGGCGGCCACCGGGCGGTCCATTCCCGTTACCTCAGATCAGAGAGTCGGGCTCGACGGCCCGTTGCGGCGGATGCAGCACGGCCGATCGATAGCCACGCCCCAGGAGCTTCGAGGGGAGCGGGAAGGCGCTCGCCAGGGAGACGATGAGCGAGGACAGGTACGGCACGGACTGGATCAACAGTACGACGACCCAGGCGATGCGGTCCGGTCCCCGTGTCTGGTACGTCGTGGAATGCGATACGCCCCAGGCTGAGAGCCACAATCCGAGCATGATCAGCGTTTCATCGCGCGCGGCCCCCAAGGCCTGGAATACGCGCTGAGTCCCGGCTTTCTTCGGTGTGCGGAAAAAGGGTTCTCCGCGAGTGAACAGACCCTTGAGAACAGCGGTACCGATAGTGTGCGTCAACGCCAGGCCGGCGACCGCCGCCGCCACGGTCTGACGGATGTTCGCACCCACCCTGACCTGATACAGGTGAGCCAGCTTCGCGAGCTTGAAAGTGAACAGCGACAGCGGGAGAACCGAGTACATCATCAGTGGCGGATCAATCTGGCGTGGCAGACACACAATTGCGACGCTCCAGGCAAGCGCCGCTATGTTGAATATGAGGTTGAAGCCATCGGCCACCCACGGCAGCCAACCGGCAATGAAATGATACCGTTGTCCGGGCGACAGTGAGCTTTTTTCGGTGAAAAGCGAGCGCGCGTGGCTCTTCAGAATCTGCATGGCGCCGTAGGCCCAGCGGAAACGCTGCTTCTTGAAGTCGATGAACGTGTCGGGCATCAGGCCACGCCCGTAAGTGGTGGGGACGTATGACGCCTCATACCCGGCCTCAAAGATACGCAGGCCTAGCTCCGCGTCCTCGGTAATGCACCACTCAGCCCACTCACCCAGTAGATTGCGACGGACAAGTGTCATCGTGCCGTGCTGGATGATCGCGTTTCGTTCGTTTCGCGTGATCATCCCGATGTGGAAGAAGCCGCGGTACTCCGCGTAGCACATCGCCTTGAAGGCACTCTGATTCTCATCACGGTAATCCTGCGGTGCCTGGACGATCGCAATGCGCTCATCCTGGAATCCCGGCACCAGCTCCCGCAGCCAGTTGGATTCGACCACGTAATCACTGTCGATCACGGCCACGATCTGCGCATCAGCGGCGGTCTGGCGCAGGGCGAAATTCAACGCACCCGCCTTGAAGCCGGCCAGGGGTGCGACGTGGAAGAATCGGAAGCGCTCACCCAACCGCTCGCAGTGGGCCGCCACGGGCCGCCAAACGGCCTCGTCGCGCGTGTTGTTATCAATCACCAGCACTTCAAAGTTCGAATAGTCGAGCCGGGCAAGTGCATCCAACGTCTCGATGACCATGTCCGGCGGTTCGTTGTAGGCCGGGACGTGGATAGACACCTTCGGCTGCGGCTGTCCATTCGAGAGGACGGGCGGCCCCAGCCGCAAGCGCGAGGTTACCCAATGAGCCTCAGCCCACTCATAAGCCTCGGCGAGCAAGACGAGAACGACGCCCAACATGCCCATCAGCAACAACACCCCGGATACCACGCTGGCGACGGTCATGTATTGTTGGGTGAAGTCGTAGAACATCCAGACAGTGGCCGTAGCGGCGGCATACACCACCAGCGCAAGGAAACTTCGCCCCCGGTTTCGGAGTGGCGTGACGTTGTTGAGGTAGAAGATGAACAACACGACGAAGGCGACGGCCACCGAAATGGCGGCGAGCATGTGCCACTCCGGTATGCGCACGATTCCGGCCGTGAATTCGAATTTCGGAATGCGTTGGGCGTTGTAGACACCCCAATACGCGCCTACATCACCTTCCTGGCTGGCTTTCCAGGGCTGATCAAACGCCTCCATCACGTAGTAGACGAAGTGTTCACGCTTGGCGCGCGCCAGAAAGCGACGCAAAAACAAAGCCTCATTGGCTTCCGAGGCCACTGCCGACTGGTGCGTGCGACCGCGGCTCGGCCAGCCGACCTCGGCAATGATGACTTCCTTGTTGGGAAACCTTTTCTGGATGCGGTGAAACTGTTCGATCGAGTAATCGACCGCGATATCCACGGGGACCCCTTCCCAGTAGGGCAACAGGTGGACCCCGATGAAATCGACGTGTTGGGCGAGATCAGGATGCTCCAGCCAGGTATTCCACGGCTCCGCCGTCCCAACCGGTTGCCCGATGGCGGCCCGGGCGCGATCTAGGTAGCCCTCCAGCTCCTTCACCGGAACATAACCCTGCAACGCGACCTCGTTGCCGATGAACACGCGCATGACATTGAGATGGGTGCGCGCCAGCTCGATGGCCGTCTTCAGTTGCCTTTCATTCTCATCGCGGTGGTCGTCGATCCAGGCGCCCACGGCGACCTTGATCCCATGGCGCTCGGCGAGCTGGGGGATATCCGCCAGCGAGCCCTGCACACCGTAGGTGCGCACCGTGCCGGTTTTGCCAGTCAGGAGTTTGAGATCCGCATCGATCTCCGCGTCCGTGGGCAAAATGTGGATGGTTGGATCCTCGCCCGCGCGGATGGGTTGGAACGAGAACCCCTGGATGTGGGCGGGCCATGGCGGCTCCGCGGCCGGGCGGTTGAGGAACGCCCAGACAGCACATGTCAACGCAGCGAAGGCTGCCGCAACAACCAGGCCAGGTATCGACTTCATGGGTTAGAAACCAACGTGGGGCGCGTGCATGATACACGCGAAGCGTGGCTGTTGGCGGCTGAACGGACGCTGTCAGCCTTTGGCGACTGAGTGCCGGGTTTTCCCGGCCATTGTCAAATCAGTTGGACAGGCAGGCGTGGGGCGGGCTACCAGACCCCGGTGTTCTGCATGGACTTCCAGGGCTCCGCCGGCTCCAGGCGGCCCCCTTTCTGCAGCAGCTCCACGGAAATGTTGTCCGGGGAGCGAACAAACGCCATCCGGCCATCCCGCGGCGGGCGGTTGATGGTTACGCCGTGATCCATCAGGCGTTGGCAGGTGGCATACACGTTGTCGACTTCATACGCCAGGTGCCCGAAGTTCCGGCCGCCGGTATAGGCCTCCGGATCCCAGTTGTAGGTGAGCTCCACTTGGGCGCTCTCGTCTCCGGGCGCAGCCAGAAACACCAACGTGTAGCGGCCCTGCTGATTGTCCATGCGGGACAACTCTGTCAGACCCAACGCATCCCGATAGAAGCTCAATGAAGCATCCAGGTTCGTAACCCGAACCATCGTATGGAGGTACTTCATCTAGAACATCTCGGACGCGCCGGGCGTCGTGACGCTGACCTTATAACGCGACGGAATGTGGTCGCCGGTGATCATTTC
>Ga0181534_10000647_pt1 | contig 24249 bp, 17 predicted proteins | sample PEATcosm2014_Bin_37_FD_119758 | JGI IMG/M metagenome (GOLD analysis project Ga0181534, IMG submission 119758) | Peatland microbial communities from MTU Mesocosm Facility, Houghton, MI, USA - PEATcosm2014_Bin17_10_metaG | ecosystem: Environmental > Terrestrial > Soil > Wetlands > Peat | place...
AAGCGACTGCCCGCCGGACGCGTTTCATTTCGCCCGGATCATTCGCGTCAAAAATCTTCGCCCACAACGGACACAGGCCGGTGGCACTGATGTAAGTCGAGCGCAGGTGATTCGCAAAATCGTGGTCAAAAAAATAACCGTGCTGGTCGTCCCACATCAAAGCCAGCATCGCCTTCTTGCGGACGGCGGCGCGCTGCCGCCAAAACGCCGCGTCGCCGAAATCCTTGCCAAGCGCAAGCAGTTTGCCGCCGAATTCGTTTTCGAGCAGCTCGGCGAAATCAGTTTCGTATTTGTAGAGAAACGAGTTCAGGTCCACGGAAACGAAATCCGCCGTGCGGTCATCAAAGCGGTGCGTCGTGTCATGGCCGGATTCGCGGACAGCGCGGTCGTGCTTGAAAAACTCGTTGAGCGTCAGGCCGTCCGCCTTCAAATCCGAATACTTGCCGGCGTAGAGATATTCGTTCAGAAAACGGAACGGCGTCAGCGGCACGTCCGGGTTTTCAGGTTTGATTTGAGAGAGCCACGGTTCAATTTTTTCGTCATAGTGGCCGGGTTCGACTTCCGGGCAGGGGCCGTTGCCGCCGTCGTGATAGCGGCTCAATTCACACTGGCCGATTTTCACGAGCCGGTCCGGGCCGAGCCAGACGTTTTGATATTCCGCCAGCGCGATTTTCAGCGCTGACGCCAGCCAGTTTTTATCCACCGTCCCTGAATCATAGACGGCCCGGATGACGCTCGTCAGGAACGGCGGCTGCGATCGCGTCAGATAATAAGTGCGGTTGGCGTTGGGAACTTTTCCGTAGTATTGAACTTCGTAGAGGAGGTTGTCCGCCATGCCTCGCGCCAGATCGTTGCGGTGATCCTGCAACAGGCCGAGCACGATGAAATAACCATCCCAGCAATACAGTTCGTTGAACCGCCCGCCAGGAACGACGTAAGGCACGCCGGTGATTTTTCCGTCCGCGTTCGTTTCCAGCGCGAGCGACAAAAGCCCGTGCGCCCCATCAAGGTTGCGGACGAATTCGCCGGTGATTTTGTCCGGCGTCGGCAGCAGCACCACCTTCAGTTCCGGTGAACGTTTTTTGGCGAGGCTGGATTTTCCGATGGACTCGAAATATTTGACCGCAACCTCGTCTGCGGCGGGCACATAAAGGCAGTCATATTTTCCGGCCGTCTTTGAGTCGCTAACAACCTGGTTCAGATGGCTAGCGTCAATGCGCCGCGTCAGGGCGTTCCAAAAATTGTCTTTGATGAACCGGTGGGTTCGATCCACGGCGGATTCATCGAGTTGAAGATTGTCCATGGTTATCTCCTTCGTGTGTTGGTCGTCCGGCATTTGAGTTCGTGCAATAGCACGGACATTGGGCAAGAAATTGGCGAGCCGGCTTCATGTTTTCGCCGGCGGGCTGCCGGTGGGGCTGGACATTTCCCGCAGCATCCGCCGCACGGAGGCAGGGTTGCCCAGATAGAAACGCGCGGTGGTGTTGGCGACGCCAACGCGCACCGAAAAGGCGGCCGGCGGCAGCGCGCGAAATAAATCCTCGTCCGTCCAGTCGTCGCCGATGCCCAGAATAAATTCCGGCGTTTGCGCCAAAAGCCATTCCAGCGCCGCCGCGCCCTTGTTGATGCCGGAATTGCGCACCTCGATGACCTTGTTGCCCTCGAATACCTGCACGTCAATGTTCCGCGTGTAGCCCGTCAGGTCGTCAAGCAGTTCCTTGGCGCGGAGCGAAGCCTGTTCCAGATCGGCGCGGCGGTAATGCCACGCGAGCGAAAATTCCTTTTCTTCCAGCAGCGCGCCCGGCAGGCGATCCACGAAAAGCTGAAGAATCGGCCGCACGCGTTCCTTCCAGTCGTTTGTCATGGTTTTCAACATGTGCCAGTCGTTATTTTTGTTCCGCAGCCAGACACCGTGTTCAGCGATCAGGGAAATGGGCAGTTTGCCGAACCAATTTTCGAGCGTGTGCCGTGGCCGACCGCTGACGATGGTTACTTCGTTGGCCGGATCGGAACCTAAAACCGTGAGCAGTTCCAGCAGTTCGGCATCCGGGTGCGCCAGCCTCGGCTCGGCGGCAAACGGCACCAACGTGCCATCATAATCCAGCAGCAACGCGCGCCGATTCGTGGAGCGATACCGTTGGATCAGCTCCGTCAGCGGCTTGCCAGTCAACAACCGCGCCCGCCGGGCCGCCTCGGTTTTCTGCGTGGACAAAAGCGATTGGATAAAGTCATCCGCCCAGCGCACGACATTGTAGCGCCGCAGCCGTTCCTGCATCAGCTTGTTGCGCCTGACCTGCTCCTCGAGCGGCATCGCCAAAGCCTGTTCCAGCGCCTTTGCAAAATCTTCGCGGTGAAATGGATTGATGATGAGCGCCTCGCCCATTTCCTTTGCTGCTCCGGCCATCTCGCTCAAAATCAAAACGCCGGTCTGGTCGGGACGCGACGCGATGAATTCCTTGGCCACCAGATTCATGCCGTCGCGCAACGGCGTGATGAGCGCCACGTCGCACAGGCGATAGAGCGGCACGATTTCATCGAACGTAAGATTGCGAAATTGATAGACCAGCGGTGTCCAATGCACGTTGCCATAATCGCCCACGATGCGCCCGACCGTCTGCTCCAGTTCGAGTTTCATCGCCTGATAACTGTCCACGCCGATGCGCGACGGCGCCACCGAAATGATGAACACCACCTTGCCGTGCCATTGCGGGTTGTTCTTCAAAAACAGTTCGTAGCCGCGCAGCCGGTTGATGAGGCCCTTTGTGTAATCCAGCCGGTCCACGGAGAAGATCACCTTTTGACCGACGCACTTCTGGCGCAGTTCGTCCACGCGCAATCCGGTTTCCTTTGCCGACGCGGCTTGGGCAAAATGCTCGAACTCCACGCCCATCGGAAACGTGTCCACTTTCACCACGCGTTCGCGCAGCGTAAGGCTGCCGAGCTGGTGTTCATAACCGGCCGTGCGCAGCACCGAGGTTAGAAAATATCTGACGTAATCGTGCGTGTGAAAACCAATCAAGCTGGAACCCAGCAGCCCCTCGATGATTTCCTCACGCCACGCGCGAGGCAGCATCCGGAAAATTTCCCAGGACGGAAACGGGATGTGCAGGAAGAAGCCGATGGGCATTTCCGGGAATTTTTCGCGCACGAGTTTCGGCAGCAGCAGCAGGTGGTAATCGTGAATCCAGAGCAGGTCATCCGGTTGCAGGGCTTTTATGACCGCCTCGCCGAAAACGCGGTTCACATTCTGGTATTCCTGCCAGTATTCCTCCTCGTAGTGCGTCAGCGTCGGGAAATAATGGAACAGCGGCCAGAGCGTCTTGTTGCAAAAGCCGAGATAAACCGGTCCATGCTCTCCTCCGGCAAATAAACCGGGCTGGACTTGAACCGTTGTTCGGCATAGATCCGCACCGCCGCCTCGTGTTCCGGCGGGACACTCGCGCCGGGCCAGCCCATCCATAAATGGCTTGGCTGCTCCACGCCATCCGCCGCCTTGCGATCCAGGTAACTCCACAGCCCGGTGGTCAACCCGCCGGCACTCGGCTTGAATTGTGGCATCCCGTCCTGGAATGACACCGTGAACGGCAACCGGTTTGAAACAACCACCAACCTCATATATTAAATTTCCGCATATGCCTCATTTTTTCAAGCCGGAAGTCCAAAGATTTTCACGCGGCCCCATGCGGTGTCCGATTGCGCCACGACCTTTGCCACGCTTTCCCTCGACGATGTGCTGGCCGCAATGGAACAGCCCGTTTGCGGCCGTTTATCAACCATGAGGCCGGGGAAAAATTCCCATCAACTGCCGTGTGTGGTCAAAGAGTTGCCACCACTGGAAAATAAATGGCCAACGGCGGGAACAAGCCACCGCCTCCAGACGGGAAAACCGTGAAAATCGGGGGCCGGTCCGTCTTTCAACCCTTGGCACGCTTTGCGCTGCTGATGGACGGCACATAAAACAAAACCGTGTGTGCCGAGCCGGAGACATCAACCAATCAACGAGAAAGAGAGAATTATGAATGCCTTGCTCGAATCGCCCTCACCCGCCACCCCGCCACAGCCGTCGCAGGAATCAAAGGAGAAAATCCTGCTGGTGGATGACGAACCCGCCATCCGGCAGATGCTCACGCGACTTCTGGCCGGGGAGGGTTACCATGTATTGCCGGCGACCAATGGCTCCGAGGCCCTTGAATTTGCCGGGCACGCGGAATTTGATCTGGTTCTGCTGGATTTGAACATGCCCGGCATGGACGGCTGGGACACCTTCGAGCAACTCACCGCAAAACACCCGCTTTTGCCAATCATTGTCATCACGGCCCGGCCCAACCAGCGTTTCACGGCGCTCGCCGCGGGCATCGGCGCGCTGATGGAGAAGCCGCTCGATTTGCAGAAACTGCTGCTCACGATTCGCGGCCTTTTGGATGAACCGGATGATGTCCGAATCGCGCGCATGGCGGGGCGGCCGTCTGAATTCCATTACGTCCCGCCGACGATGAACGAACCCGTCAAAGATGCAAGCCCATGGAGAAGTTTATGAAAAAACGGGCGTCATGGCCCCGCTGGCATTGCCCGGAGGCATTTGCGGGGTTCCAAGACACAAACCGATTTTAACCCTGAACAACAAATCGGGCGCGGATGAACATTCCACTCATCCGCGCTCTTGCAATTTCCGGGATTCCATTCCTTGAAATTCACTTCGGCATTTCGTCGGGCGTCGGATTCGGCAAGCGGTTGATTGCAACCTTCAGTGCTTGGATTCAACCCTTGACTGAAATTTTAGAATTGCTGGAACAACCGGCCTGCTGTATAATATGCCTTACTTGGAATGGATATGAGATGTAAAGCCCTTGTTCCCAAAGCGTTCCTTCTCCATGCGCGCAAAATGGGCGTGGGGCTTTGCACGGTTGCCTCCCTTTTGCTGGCATTGTTCGTCTCATCCGCCCGCGCCCAAACGCAGGAGTTCTACCCGTATTATCCACTCTTCCAATTTGCCATCTTTTACAACCTGAACATGGACGTCAGCCCCGGCCAGCCGATGAACATCGGCGGCAACGTGTTTTGCAACGGGACCATCTGGATGTGGCCGTATGCCGCCATGGTCTTCAGCAACAATGTCGAGGCCGCCGGGGTGGTCACCAACCAGATCGAGCCTTACGACCAGCAGTCTTCCGGCGGTTACATGGCGCCCACCTACATCGAAGCGGGCCAGCCCCAAAGCGGGGTGGAACCGCTGAACATGCCGACAGGCGCCGCCTCCAATACAAATGGCGTGGAAGGCCTTATCAATCTGCCACCGGGCACCAACGGAGCGCCCAATCCGGCTGCATATTTGCCCGCCGGCCAGGTTTACCTTTTCAACGAAGTGGACCTCATCATCTCCAATGCCGCCACCGGACTGTCCGGCACCAGAGGCGCCAACATCACCATCTGGTATCAGGATCCCAACAACGCCACGCCATGGATCCAGATCTCAAATGACTTTTACGCGCTCAAAACCGGCGGCAACACCAATGTTGTGAACCAAATTTCGGGGATTGACTCACCCACGAACGTCGCCTGGTCCAGCTTTACCTTTGCGACCAATGTTTCGTTCTACGATTACCGCGAAGCTGACACTGTCCAAGCCGTTCAAATTAACGTGACCAACCTTAATAACTGGCTCAACAACACCTCAGGAACCGGCGGCAATCAGTATAATCAGCAGAGCTTTTCAGACAACGGCCACGGCATTAATTCCGTCTTTATCTACAACAATGTCCCCTTGACCGGCTCGCAACTGCCGGCTGTTCGCCTCGTCAATGGCTATCAACTGCCTTCCACCACCGACCCCGGCGGTTCCGGCCTCACCACAAGCGGGCTGACGGTTGTAACGCCACAACCGCTTTATGTGAAAGGCAATTACAACGTGCAAACGGCCACCAGCAGCCCCGGCGCATCCGCCGGCACCGCCAATACCACCTACACCTATCCCGCCGCGCTCATGGCCGATGCCATCACCGTCCTTTCCGGCAATTGGTCGGACAGTTATACGCCCGCTACTTCTCTATCCACTCGCGTGCCCATTTCCACCACCGTCAATGCCGCCACACTGGAAGGCATCGTTCAATCCACCAATGTGAACGGCCAGAACTATTACAGCGGCGGCATAGAGAACGTCCTGCGGCTGGAGGAGAACTGGAGCAGTTCGACCATTCTCACCTACAACGGCTCAATCACGGCGATGTTCCCGAGCATCTACGCGACCAATTTCTGGAATGTTCCGGGATACTATTACAATCCACCCACCCGCCACTGGGGGTATGACGTGAATTTCAACAATCTTGGCAAGCTGCCGGCGCTCACGCCGTTTGTCTCCTCCTACACCAATCCTCCCGTGACTACCAATCCTCCAGTGATTACATGCCAGCCGACAAACCAGGCGGTGCAGGAAGGCAACGTGGTGACTTTCAGCGTCAGCGCCAGCGGGTCATCTCCATTGAGTTACCAGTGGAGCGAAAATGGGACGCCAAAGTTCGGGTTCACAACCAACTCATTCACATTGACCATTGTGTCAAACGCTCAATTTGCAGGTTCGATTGTTCTGGGCACTTTTCAAGTGGTTGTCACCAATCTCTACGGCAAGGTGACCAGCAGCAACGCGGTCCTGTCCACCTACGAAACGACCGAGCCGGTGCTGGATACACCCGCGTTTTCCAGCGGCAATCAAATCCAGTTCGATGTTGCCGGTGTTGCCGGGTTCAATTATGCCGTGCAGGCATCAACCAACCTGATTGACTGGGTGCCGCTCCTTACCAACACCCCGCCGTTCACTTTCATGGACACGAATGCCGCCGGTTTCCAGCAACGGTTTTACCGCTCCGTCTATCTGCCTTGATGCGCCCAGGAAGGTTTTCAGACGGAATTACAGAATGATACGGAATTGAATCCTGTTTATTCTGTCAATCCTGTCCAAACCGGTTGAGGAAGCTGCCGGCAATTATTTCAACATTTCGTCCAGCGCCGGCTCCATCGCGTCCGCCCAAATCTGGTAGCCGTGCTGGTTGGGATGCAGCAGGTCCGGCATGATGCTCCGGGGCAACGTGCCGTCGGATTCCAAAAAATTCGGGTCAATGTCCAGATAGCGCACCATTTTGCCGTCGTCGAGCTTGGCGATGACGGTGTTGATGAGGGCGACCTGGGCGCGCTGCGGATCGTCCAGCGTGCCGCGCGGGAAAATGGCCAGAAGGAGAATTTTGCTGTCCGGCAACCGGTCGCGGATGTCGGCAACCACCGCCTGCACGCCGGCAATCGCCTCGGGAACCGTGTTGCGAGGCGTTTTCTTGTCGCGCTCTTTGCCGGTGTTGTTCGTGCCAATCATCAGCACCACCACTTTCGGCTTGATGCCGTCGAGTTCACCGTTGTCCATGCGCCAGAGGACGTGCTGGGTGCGGTCGCCGCTGATGCCGAAATTGGCGGCGTGGCGCGGGGCGTAATACTCGTTCCAGACGTTCGAGCCGCGGTTGCGCCAGAAGTCGGTGATGGAATCGCCCATGAACAAAATGTCAATGCCGCCCTGCTTCGCCTGCGCCACAAAGCCCTCGTGGCGCTTGAGCCAGCCGGCGCCGAGCGGCACGGGATTGGTGGCGGTGTTTTCGACAACCGCATTCGTGACAGTGATGGCGGCATTGGTCTGCGCAAACACACTTGTGGCACAGAGGAGCGCGATGAGAAAAAAGAGCGGACACCGGATGCTTTTCATGTCTTCGAGATGCGAAAGTTATTTTTCCCCGCCCCGAAGGATTTCCGTTCCGGCGAGCATGACCGGGCCGCGGCCGTGCCAGTCGTCTTCGGGCCGCTGGCGGTTGATGTAGAAATCGAGGTCCGTGCCGATGTTCGTGCCTTCGCAGGTGCCGTTGACCGCGCCTTCGGGGGTAACATTCTTGGCGAGGGCGGCAAAGGCCCTGCGGGCGACGACCATGTTCGACGGGTCAATCCAGCCGCGGTTCACCGCGCGGGCGATGCTGTAGGTGAACATCGCCGTGCAGGAGGTTTCCTCCCACAACTCCGGCTTGTCCAAAACCTGCCGCCACATGCCGTCGGGCGCCTGGACTTGTTTGAGGCCGTCAAGCTGCTTGCGGAAAATATCGAGGATCTGCGGGCGCAACGGGTCGTTATCCGGCATCGCGGACAGGGTTTCGGCGAGCGTCACCATCACCCAGCCGTTGCCGCGTCCCCATTTGAACAGCGCGTGCTGCTTCTGGTTCACAAAATAGCCGTGGAACCACAGCCCGTCGGCGTCCTGCTCCAGCGCGGCTTGATGGATGATGTTGCTGGCCGCGTCGTCAATGTATCTCTGGTCGCCGGTGTAAGTGCCGTAGTGGACGAGGAACACGCCGCCCATGAAAAGGTCGTCCGGCCAGACGGTGCCGCCCAGTTGCCGCGAGCGCCAAAGTGTGCCGTCGGGCAGCCGGTCCTGCTTGTTGACCACCCAGTCGGCAATCCGCGCAAGGACGGCCTTTTCCTCCGGCGTGACCGATTCCGGATAGCGCGTCATGCCCTCGATCATTTCAGTTCCCATCGCGCCGCAACTGTCAAGGCTGCCAAGGCCCGTCAACAGGCGGAGGCTGCCCCGGCGCTCGAAGTCGGCGAGTTCGGTGGACTGGCCAAGTTGTTTTTCCAGCCCGGCAAGCCAGTCGTAGTAATTGACGCAGATGGCATTGTGTTGGACGACGAAGGGGCCTATGTCCTTGTCGCCGGTAATGTCCGTCGAGCGCATCATTCCGTAAAGCGCCACGCCCCACGGATAAACCCACTGGATGCCCCCCGGTGCCCTGGCGGCCTTCGCGCCGTCCAGGTTCGTGACCGAGGAATAATCGCCGTCGGCGAGAGTATGAACCTGGCGTCTGGCCACACGTTCCACCACGCCGCGGATTTCCGCGTCGGTGATGCCGCCGGAATCGGGCTGTATCGTCACCGGCGCAGGAGGCGTGTTGGATTCATGCCGCGACTGGGTGGCGCAGCAGCCGCTCAGCACCAGCAAAGCCAGCAGCGCCGCGAGGAAGGCGGGAAATAGAATTCTTTTCATGGAATGTTTTGTTGGACGGCGGCAAGGGTTAATTGTTCATTGCCAAAGGTCAAGCCTGCGGGTGTTGTATCATTTTGTTCGGAGTTCCGCGTTCACGCGGCCTCGGGACCACCTAAGGACGGAACTCCAAGCTTCAGATGATTAAAATAATCTGTTCGCTTTTCGCGCCGGTGTAAATATACCAGTGAAGTGATGACCGACGACATGACGTTGCTGCGGGAATATGCCGGGCGCAATTCCGAAGAAGCCTTTGCCGCGCTCGTGTCCCGCCACGTCAATCTGGTTTATTCCGTCGCCCTGCGTCAGGTCCGCGATCCGCATCTGGCGGAGGAAATCACGCAGGCGGTTTTCATCATCCTGGCGCGCAAGGCGAAATCGCTTGGGCCGAAGACCATTCTGCCCGGCTGGCTTTGCCGCACGGCGCGATACGTTTCCGCCAACGCATTGACGATGCAGCGCCGTCGCCAGCGCCGCGAACAGGAGGCTTTTATGCAATCCACCTTGAACGAACCAGCAGCCGGCGAAACCTGGCAACAAATCGCGCCGTTGCTGGACGACGCGCTGGCCCGGCTGGGACAAAAAGATCACGACGCCCTCGTGCTCCGATTTTTTGAAAACAAAAGCCTCGGCGAAATCGGCTTGGCGATCGGCGCGAGCGAAGACACGGCCCGAATGCGGGTCAACCGCGCGCTGGAGAAGCTGCGGAAATTCTTCACCAAACGCGGCGTGGACTCCACGGCAGCAACGATTGCCGAGACCATTTCGGCCAATTCCGTTCAAGCCGCGCCGGTGGCGCTGGCAAAGGCCGTGACCGCCGTGGCGCTGGCCAAAGGCGCGACGGCTTCCCTTTCAACCTTAACCCTCATCAAAGGAGCATTGAAAATTATGGCATGGACAAAAGCAAAAGCGGCATTCGTGATTGGCGTGGGTGTGCTGCTCGCTGCCGGAACAACCACTGTAACTGTCAAAGAAATTCAACAGCACCGAGTTTATCCTTGGCAGGTGAAGGATATCAACACTGCCCTGCAAATGCTGAACCGCGTGCCGCCGCAAGTCAGAATCGTTCCCACGAAATTCCCCGATGCCCCGGGAGATTGGGGTGACAGTTATGACAAGATGGTCGGCATCAGCCAGCCGGTTAAAAAGATTGTGCAGACCATCTATCCTTGGAGCACGGCGCGGACGATTTTTACAGCCGAACTGCCTTTGGGGCGCTATGACTATATCGCTAACCTGCCCAAGGGAAACGTCGAGGCATTGCAGCAAGAGGTGAAAAGGCAGTTCGGCATCGTGGGAAACCGCGAAACGCGGGAAACGGACGTTTTACTTCTTAAGATTAAATCCCCGGGAGCGCGTGGATTAAGACCAAGCCAGAGCCGTAAAATGTCAACCGCAGGAAAGGCCGGTCAATACACATGCATCAATGCCAAGCTTTCCAACTTGGCCGAGTTTCTGGAAATCTACTTTGAAATCCCGGTTGTTGACCAAACCGGCCTTATAGGTGGATTTGATTTTGATCTCAAATGGGATGAGACGGATTGGCAGCACCACCATCCCGACGCGCTGAAGCAGGTTCTCCTCGATCAACTCGGCCTCGAACTTGTGCCGAGCCGCGAGCCTATCGAAATGCTGGTAGTGGAAAAAACGGGAAAATAGAAATTCTTTGGCTGCGGCTTGGGCGAATTATACTATTAGTCTCACAGATGAAAGTTACACACGAATATACTCCAGAAGAAATGCAACGTTGGGAATCAAGGGCGCCGGGTTGGCAGATTCGTTGTCTTAAATGTGGCTTCACGGAGCCGTGGGGCAAATACGGCATCCGCAAGGTAGCCGCTGGCAGGCAATACACCATTGGATTTTGTTCCCATTGCCGATGGCTTCGATTTTACGTCATTGAAAAGCGAAAAGATGCCTGACCGGGATAAACACATGCCGGCTAACTAGCCCTCGAACTGATGCTGACCTGTGCCGCAAAATATTACGTGCTCGCGCTGGTGTAACGCCGCAGCGATTTCCGCCAGAACCATTCCGAAATGGCTGCCCACGTCACGCCCAGCCCGATCAAGACCAGCCACATCGCCGGCGACGCAATTTTATCCGCCAGCACGCGCACCGGCACGTTGCTCACCAGCAGCACCGGCAGCGCAAACGTGAACACCACCTTGAACGTCCCCTTGAACGCTTCGTCCGGCATCCGCGCGATGTTGAACAAGTTGTAGTAGCCATAAACAATCCCCTGCGCGCGCACCGTCCAAAAGCTGATTGAGGCGAGCATGAACATCAGCGAGTAATGCACCAGCAGCCCCGCCGCGCACAGCGCCGCGAAGCCGGCGAGTTGCATCACCGTCGGGTGCAGCGCAAGCTTGTGCGCCGCGAACGCCATCACGCACGCGGCGAACGCGGCGTTCGCGAACGACGGGATGTCCACCTGCCGCATTGAGACGATGAAGCGCGTGTTGACCGGCAGCAGCATCAGGAAATCCATCTTGCCCGTGCGAACCAGCTCGGACAGGTTGGTGCAGTTCACGAGGAAGAACGCCTGGTAGATTTCCTGGATGAAATTGCTCGTGCCCGTCAACAGCACCACCTGCCACACCGTCCACGTGCCGATGGTGGTGGTCTGGGAAAAAATGACGCCGACGAACGCCAGTTGCAGCCCGAACCAGAGCATCTCCACGAGAATCCAGAGCAGGAAATTGCCCTTGAACGACATCTCCCGCGTGACGGAAGTCCGCCACAACGCGCCGTAAATCGTGAGATAGCGTTTCAGGTTCACGCGCTGAAAATAGTTCCCGTTCCTCCAACAATCAACTCATCGTTTCCCAAACTTCCGACCGGATTTCATCGAATCGGTTGAACTCCCAACTCAACTGTGCCTTGCGGAAGATTTTGGATGCGTCTTTCTACTTGACAGAATGCGTTTAATTTATGAGCTTCGGGCTTGCCAATCAGGTCATAAGCCATGAAAAACGGGCAGCGGGGTCAAAACCAGCCGGCGATAATGCTCGGTCAGATTATTGCGTTGTGTGTGCTATGCCTTCTCCCCCGTGCCGCTTCGGCTGACACCATCGTATGGACCAATACCGTAGGCGGCAATTGGAGTGTCGCTGGCAATTGGAGTCCAAACGAGGTTCCCGGCTCATCCGACGATGCATACATCACAACCCCCGGCATCTATACCGTCACGCTCGACATCGGAGAGTATGTCAACAGCCTGACATTGGGCGGAACCAGCGGTCAACAGACGCTTGATACGGATCAAAATTTTCTGGGGCTTATCGGCAACAGCATCGTGAACTCCAACGGAGTGTTGAGCTTGACGTATGCCAGCATGTTTGCCGAGTCGTCGCTGACAATCAGCGCGGGCGGGGTATTGAACATCGGCGGCGAATTGGATTTGATTGGCCCATTGACGAACAGTGGAACGGTGAACTGGCCGGCGGGAAACGTGAACGTGTATTACCAACCCGCCAACAGCCAGTTCGGGGAGATTTGGAACGAGCCGGGCGGATTGTGGGATTGCGAGACCAACTATTCCATTTCGTCGGCATACGGGGCCGAGCAATTCAACAACCTCGGCACATTGCGCAAGAGCGCCGGCGGCGGCACCACCAGCATCGGCGTTTATCTGAATAACAACGGCGGCACGGTGGACGCGCAGAATGGAACCCTGTCGCTCGACGGAGGTTTCAGCCTGTATGGCGGCACATTGAATTTTGGCATCAACAGCCTGACAAATTTCGGGCAGGTCTATCTTTCCGGCTCTTCGGCCTGGCTGGATGGCGCGTTTAGCGCAAGTTTGAACGGCGGTTATGTGCCAAATCCGGGCGATTCTTTCGCTCCGCTGCAATACGCCGCCGAAACGGGAACGTTCACAAATTTTAACCTGCCGTATGCCGTCGTGTGGCAGACAAATTATAACGGCACGGACTTCACATTGACGGCGTTGAATGTCCGGCCTACGCCCACGCTGCCTTCAGCGCGTGGAACAGTCGTTGCATGGGGTGACGACACTTATCGTCAGACGAATGTTCCCAGCGGCCTGTTCGCGTCAACGCTGGCCGCAGGCTACTGGCACAATCTCGCCGTGACCCCTGCGGGCAAAGTGGTGGCATGGGGACTGGACGACTACGGCCAGACCAACGTCCCGGCGGGACTTTCCGGCGTCGCAGCGGTCGCCGCCGGCCATGACCACAGCCTGGCTTTGCAGACCAATGGCGTGGTGGTGGGCTGGGGCGATGACACTTTTGGCCAGATTGATATTCCACCGGATTTGACCAACTCCCCCGGCAATGCGGTCGCGATTGCCGCAGGAGCTTTCCACAGCGCGGCACTCCGATCCGATGGCACGGTGGAGTGTTGGGGCTATGATTTCTACGGCCAAACCGACCCTCCTTCCGATTTGACAAACGCCATCGCCATCGCGTGCGGCAACGCCTTCAGCATGGCATTGAAAGCAGATGGAACCGTGGTTGGGTGGGGCGATGATTTTTACGGCCAGATAGACATGCCGGCCGATTTGACAAATGTTGTCGCCATTGCCGCCGGTGGTTTTCATGGTGTCGCGCTCAAAGCGGATGGCACGGTGGAATGTTGGGGCTACGATGCCTATGGGCAGGCCGATGTGCCGGCTGATTTGACCAACGCCACCTCCGTCGGCGCCGGTTATTTTCACAGCCTCGCCGTGAAACCGGATGGCAGCGTGGAACAATGGGGCGACACGTCGTTGGGGCAGGCGCTGGGGTCAACCAATATTAATAAACCAAACCGGTTTTTGGAAACCGACGGTGGATATGGCGGCAGCATCGCCCTCAAAGACGCCACAATCATCATCACCAACCAGCCGGCGAACGTGACGACCAATGCCGGCTCGGTGGCCAAGTTCGCGGTGGGCGTGTCCGGCGCAACACCGCTGTCGTATCGCTGGTGGTTCAACAACGCCGTGGCCGCCATTACCCTCAACTCCCTCGCGTCGAGCAACACGCTCACGTTGAACAATGTGAGCGCCAACAGCGACGGCCCTTACTTCGTCACCGTCAGCAACGCCGCCGGGGTCGTCACCAGCAGTGTCGCCAACCTGTTCGTCTATTCCGGGAACAGCCCCACCATCATCACCAATCCCGCGAGTCAAACCATCAATGTCGGCAGCAACGCGACCTTCTCCGTTGTTGCCGTTGGCGTGACGCCGTTCTACTACCAGTGGTATTCCATCCAGACCAACATCAACATCGGCTCCACCAACACCCTGGCAACCAACGCCATCCCCGGCGCGAATAATATTTCCTGCACCATAAGCAACGCGCAGCCGACGGATGCCGGCCGCTATTTCGTGGTGGTGACGAACGGCGCCGGCTCGGCCACCAGCACCAACGCGACCTTGACCGTGCGTTTGCCGCCGGTTGTCACCAGCCAGCCGGTGGACGTGATAACCAACGACGGGGCGGTGGCGAAATTTTCGGCGGGCGTGACCGGCGCAACGCCGCTGACATATCGCTGGTGGTTCAACAACGCCGTTGTCTCCACCACCCTCAACAGCGGCGTGTATGGCAACACGCTCACGTTGAACAACGTGACCACCAACAACGCCGGCGCCTACTTCCTCACCGTCAGCAACATCGTCGGAGTCGTCACCAGCAGTGTCGCCAACCTGTTCGTCTATTCCGTGGACAATCCCACCATCATCACCAACCCCGCGAGTCAAACCATCATGGTCGGCAGCAATGCAACCTTCTCCGTCGTCGCCATCGGCCTGGAGCCGTTCAACTACCAGTGGTATTCCATCCAGACCAACATCAACGTCGGCTTCCCCAACACCCTGGCGACCAACGCCATTCCCGGCGCAACCGATGATTTCTATGCCATAAGCAACGCGCAGCCGACGAATGCCGGCCGTTATTTTGTGGTGGTGACGAACAGCGCCGGCTCGGCCACCAGCAGCAACGCCACGCTGGCCGTGCTGTTCCCGCCGGCCATCGCCAGTCAGCCGGTGGATGTGTCAACCAATGTCGGCGCGGTGGCAAGGTTCGCGGTGGGCGTGACCGGCGCAACGCCGCTGACATACCGCTGGTGGTTCAGTAATGTCCTCGTCTCCAGTAACGTCCTTGTCTCCACCGCCCTCAACACCGCTGCTTTGAGCAACACCCTCACGTTGAACAACGTTACCACCAACAACGCCGGCCCCTATTTCGTCACCGTCAGCAACATCGTCGGGATCGCCACCAGCAGCGTGGCCAATCTGACCACTTTTTACAGCCAGTCGTTGACCCCGGCCCAACTCTGGCTGTTGTATCACTCCGGGACAAGCGGTGATGCCTTGATGATTGCGCTTGAAGCGGGGAAAAACTACCGCATTCAGTCCACAACAAATCTTCAAAATTGGTCGGATGTCACGAACTTCCTGAGCGATTCCACCTTGATTGAATATACCAATTCCCTGTCAACAAACGCGAACAGCATGTTCTATCGCATCGTGTCGCCTTGACACAACCCTGCCCGCCACAGCGCCCTGTAAATGCCGCCCGCAACATAATTGATGGCCACCGCCGCGCCATCCCGGGCGAGCCGTTCAACAATCGCCCGGCCGATGCCGCGCGAGCCGCCGGTGACCAGCGCGACCTTGCCTTTGAGAGAATCATTCATGGGTGAGAAGTTAGCGCAAAACAGCGTCAGCGCAAATGCCTGCGCGTGGATAAGCGATCAAAACATTGATGGAGTTTGTGTGCGCTGGAGTGTGCGCTCCGCAGTAGCCCACAATTTCGGGACAAGGCCAGTCCATGACTGATGTGGCAATGTAAACGTTCACCGTTCCATCGCGTCATTGAAGAGCGGGTTCAGGCGAGACAGGGCATCTCATCCCACTTCGACTGGCTGAACCAGTTCCTTCTTTTCTTCAGCCGCATTGGCGGCCGCCTGTTTCTCGCGCAGTTCCTGGAGCGGACGGAAACGGTCGGCGCGAAAGCCGCGTTCCAGCGCCGACTTGGAATCCGCCTTCGGGTTGACGAGGCCGATGAGCAGCACCGACACGTCGCCTTCCAGCGTCAGGTTGATGCCCAGCCGGATGTCGCGCACGACGTAGGTGGAATCCTTGACCGGCAACGCGTCGTAAAGCTTGCTGATGTCCGCTGGAAACTTGTCATCCACGCAAACCACCTTGTCGCCGATGCCGTAATTGAGCATGGCGCATTATCCCACCAGCCTGGCTTAAAATCAACGGTGCGCACGGAGTGACGCGCCCTGCCAACTCCGCAATCCAAAATTGTAGCAGCCATGTGAATCGGCTCAATTATACCGGTAGGGCGGGTCAGTCCTCTGCCCGCCGAACGTCCAAACGCAAAGACCGGCGCGCACGGAGTGACGCGCCCTACCAGCCCCATTCCGAATGCCGCAGGGGCAACGGGGCGCGGGGCGCACGCACGAGGCTGGGCGAGGACGGAAATCTGACTTGTCGCGCTGACGTGCCGCGCCATAGCAAAGCGACGGCGGGAATCACATGAAAGCGGATGCCGGCGGACGGGAACTCTTTTCCGTCATCCATCTTGGAATGGACCATTGGCCGACTTTTCGGAGTCATATTTTTTCGTCAAAATTTCCGGTCAATCCTCATCACGTCCAAGCCGATGTCTATCCGCCTTTTGACCCATTCGGCATCGGCTGGCTTCCACTTCTGGTCAACGATCAGGTATTTTTCGATTTCATCCGTATTCACATTCGCGCCGTATCGGAACAGCGCGCAGATAAACACGTCCAGTTTCTCGATGTCTGACGGGTGTGTGGGAAGGGAACTTGAATCCCAAATGGAACAATTGAGGTATCGCTCGAAATATCCACGGCATTTTTCTCCCGGAATTATGTCAGCCAGGGTCTTGTTCGCATTCGTGCAATGCACACTTCCGCCGAACGCACTTTTCTTGAGCCACTTTCGGAAATCGCGGACAAAGGCCAGACCGATGGCATTGTATTCTTCTATCGTCAGTTGAAAGCAATCGCGCGGAACGATGTTCGCAACATAAAAGGTATTGGGTTGTTTTGCTTTTGCGGCGGCAAACGCGACAAGCGCGGGCTTGATACCTTTGCCCGGCTTGAGAATCAGATAACCACCAGCGCCACCAATGTGTTTCTGGTAAGTTTCTGATTCCACCTGCGGGAAAGACCAGCCCTTTGAGTCACAAGCAAATTGGCGGAGAACATTTTGCAATGTTTTTCCGCCATCCAGATCAAGGCGGATATAAATTTCAATATGTGCTTTCATGCGCGTTGGCGAATTGTGATTTCCTGATGGCCTACAAAGGCCACCACGGGAAAATATATTTCAACATTGCTGTGAACGCATTCCAAATCCCGCTCATGACCTTTTTTGAAAAAACCAACGGTTCACATTTTATATCCAAACTACATTTGCTTTCACGCTTAAATGAAATCTTCATGGTTACAGTTAACCATGAGACCGGATTCTCGTCCCTTACAGCTATTTGGCGGTTGATGTAGGGGTTGAGCGCCGCGTCTTGATTTCTTCCAGCTTTTGTTGATTGAGATACTCGTAGTGGCTCCGCCATTTTGCATGAATCCTTGACCGTCGTTTTCGTTCGCGGCTCAATTCGATGCTTATGCGTTCAGGTGTGATTTTATTTCCGAACCATTTCTTGAGAATTTCAGCTTTGCGCCGGTTCCGCAGAGGAAGAGCGGGCCTTCTTGTGTCAGGCTTCCCTTCATATTCTGCAAGCGTTGACAGGTAAGCCAGCTTGAGTGCCAGAGGCCATTCCTTTGGTGAAATCGCATGAAATGATGTCATGGCGGCGAAAAGTGGCGCGGCGAAATCAGGATCGCCATTGTAGCAATTAGCGAACGCCGCCCAGTGGTTGTGTAGAAGTCGCTGCTGTTTCTCATCATTGTCGGATTTCGCTGGTGGAAAAAACCCATGCTCACGCAACGGATTGTATCTTCGCGTGACAACTTCGACGACCTCCCAGCAGGTGATCGGCCAACCAAGATGTTCTTTGCGGCGCGAAAGAATATTTTGCACGTCTTTATCGAAGAAGCTTGGATTCTGGGCCCAAGGTAATCCGTCCGCTGCGTGTGGACCCGGCCATTTGCGCTTCGTCAATTCATTACCAAAGCATTTCACAAATTTAGACCAGCCTGTTCCGAACCTTTCACCTTTGACTCCGGCGCTTTCTTGAACGTCTCATCTGACGAGGCGGCGCTGGTCGGGCGTTCGATGCCTTTGCCTTCCATCAATTCTTTCACGGTGCGGAGTTGCAGGCGCGGGAACTTTTGCTTGTTCGTTTTGTGTTCGTAAAAGCCAACACTCGCGGCTTCGGTCGCCATCGGGCCGGTCGGGTCTTGCAGGGAAATCAAAATGCCGATGGCGGCTTTCTCGCGGTCTATCACGCCGCGCAAATCGCGCACGTCTTTCACGCCGGTCTTGCCGCCTTTGACTTGAATGATGATCTGCTCAGGCTTGTCGGCTTTCGGGTCGTCACGGAAAAGAATCTGGCCGTCAATGCCGTGGTCAGCGCCCTTCTTCAAGTCCGTGCCGCGCGCACCCACCAGACCCACCGCCCACCATTGGAAGGCAAACTTGTCATCCTCGGCCAGCTTCGCGGCGTCGGCGGGCGTCACGGGCTCGCCGATGATTCGCACGATCAATTCCTTGTCGGAAGATTTTGGCTCGCCTGCTTTGGCCTCGGCATCGCTGCCGCGCAGAAAACGAACGGTCTTGGTGGATTCGTAAGTGTCGAGCAGGCGTTTTTTGATCGTGGTCATGGCCACCTGCGTAATGTCTATACCGATCCAATCGCGGCCATTCTTCTCGGCTGCGTCAATCGTCGTGCCGCAGCCGCAGAACGGATCAAGCACCACGTCGCCGGGATTGCTGCTGGCTTCGATGATACGCTCCAACAAGGCAACAGGCTTTTGCGTTGGGTAGCCGAGACGTTCCTTCGCTTGGGAATTCAAAGGAGATATATCTGTCCATACATCTTGAAGCGGGACGCCATCGGAATCCTCAAGAAACTTTTTCATGCGCGGCCAACCACCTTCCTTCTTTGGCCAATAAATCATTCCTTTAGCATCAAGCTTGTCTAGCTCGGCTGGCGGAAAAGCCCAGTGCCGCCCTTTGGCTGTCACGTCAAATCCACGCCACGAAAGACCTGTTTCTCCATTTCGTGTGCCAGAACCAGTCAGGTCAGCATCTTTCCATTTCTTCGTCTCTCCATGCTTAAACCGCTCCGTAAGGTATTCGTCATCGTAGGGTTGATAGATTTGATTCCAAATGTAGTCGTCGGATTTTGAATAAACGAAAATTACGTCATGCACCGGCCCGCATCGTTTTGCGCTGCTGTGCGCGCTTGTGCGTTTCCAAACGATTTCACTCCGGAAATTATCTTTTCCCATTATCGCATCACAAAGCAGCTTGAGATAATGCGAGGCGGTCGGGTCGCAGTGGAGATAAAGCGAGCCGGTGGGTTTCAAGACGCGGCGCAATTCGACGAGACGCGGGGACATCATCGTGAGGTAAGCCATCATGTCGTTGCGACCGAGGAAGGTCATAAAGGCTTGCATCACTTCATTCACCTTGCCGGTCTGCTCGGTGAGTTTCCGATACATCGCCTCGGCGTCCTGATTCCAACTCCAGGTGTCCTCAAATGCCTGAATCTGGCTGGCGGCGGCGCTACCGTCTTTTTCCTGAAAGAAGGCGTTGTAGTTCTGGTCGGATTTGAACGGCGGGTCAAGATAAACGAGGTCAACCGATTCATCCTTGATATATCGCTGGAGAATGTCGAGGTTGTCGCCGTAATAAAGCGTGCCCATTTGCGGTGAGAATAGTTATTTTCAGTCGGCTTGCAAGTTTGCACCGCTGCCAATTTTGCCTGCCGCTCGGCGCATCTGGGCGGCATATGGCGACGGTCGGTTTTCCCGACATCGGTTTGCAGGATTTTTTAACCACGAAACACACGAACTACACGAAAACTGAAAAACAGGTTCATTTTGTGTCCGCTTTCGTGTGTTTAGTGTATTTCGTGGTTGAAATCTTTTCCTGTGCTTTTGGCCAAGGGGGAAATCGCGTCGCTGTCCGGCGCGGGGGATGACCCGCGGTATTTTCAAATCAGCGTGCCGGTGCAGCCGGGTAATTCGGGCGGGGCAAATTTGGTAGGGCGGGCAGTCCTCTGCCCGCCGTCCGTCCGAACGCAAAAGACGGCGCGCACGGAGTGACGCGCCCTACCGTTGCGGGGGCGGCGCTGGCGGCGAGCGGGGCGTTGCCGGAGAATGTGAATTACGCGGTCAAGAGCAGTCTGCTGTTGAGCTTCCTGGAGTCTGTCCCAGACCTGGCACCGAAATTGAAGGAGCCCAACACGGCGGATGAGAAGTTTGAGGACGTGGTGAAGTCGGCACAGGATGCCGCTGTCCTCGTTCTCGTTTATTGATTTGGTAGGGCGGTCGCTGCCGCGCCGCCCATTTATGATTTGGGCTGCGCAGCAACGCAGCCCTACCATCCACAAATTCAGAGCGAACTGACGTTCGCTGCCACGGCTTCTCTGCGTCAATCCGCGTAATCTGCGGTTACAATCATTTCACCAGTGTCCGGCAGAATTTATCAATCCGGTCCAGGCCCTTCTCGATGTTCGCCATGCCGGTCGCGTAGCTCAGGCGGATGTAATCGTCCGCGCCAAACGCGATGCCCGGAACGGCGGCGACCTTTTCCGCTTCGAGCAGCTTCGCGCAGAAGTCCGCCGACTTGAGGCCGGTCTTGGAGATGTTCGGGAACAGATAAAATGCGCCCCGCGCATTGACGCAGGAAATGCCGGGGATGGAGTTCAATTTCGTGTGCGCGTAGCGACGGCGTTTGTCGAACTCGGCCAGCCAGATTTTCAAATGATCCTGCGGGCCGGTGAGCGCGGCCACGCCGCCCTTTTGGGCGAACGAAGTCGGGTTGCTGGTGCTGTGGCTTTGCACGGCGTCAATGGCCTTGGCAATCGGTTCCGGCGCGGCCAGAAAACCGAGACGCCAGCCGGTCATGCTCCACGCCTTGGCAAAGCCGTGGACGATGATTGTGTGCTCCTGATGCGCTGGCGAGAAACTCGCGACGCTCTTGACCGTCGCGCCATCATAAAGCAAGTGTTCATAAATCTCGTCGCTCATGATGAGGACATTTTTCTCAATGCAGATGTCACCGAGCGCCTTGGTTTCCTCCGGCGTATAAACCGAGCCGGTGGGATTGCTCGGCGAATTGAGGATGAACAAACGCGTGTTCGGCGTGATGGCCGCGCGGAGTTGGGCCGGGGTGACCTTGAACTCGGTCTTGTCGCTCGTCTGAAGAATCACCGGCTTGGCGCCCGCGAGCTTCACCATTTCCGGGTAGCTCAACCAATACGGCGCGGGAATGATGACCTCGTCGCCCGCCTCGCAGGTGGCGAGGATGACGTTGTAGCAGGAATGTTTCCCGCCGCACGAGACGATGATTTGCGACGGCTTGAAAGTGAGGCCGTTTTCGCGCAGAAATTTGGCGGCGATGGCCTCGCGCAATTCCGGGATGCCGCTGCTGGGCGTGTATTTGGTGAACCCGGCGGCGAGCGCCTTGGCGGCGGCGTCCTTGATGTGTTGCGGCGTGTCGAAATCCGGTTCGCCCGCGCCGAACCCGACGACATCCTCGCCGGCGGCCTTCATGGCCTTGGCCTTGGCGTCAATGGCGAGCGTGAGCGACGGTGACAGCGACGCGGCGGCTTTGGATATTTTGTAATTCATAATTTGAGCGCGGAGAATTTACGCGCAGCGGGACAAAATTCAAGGACGGAATGATTTGCCATAGAGATTCAATACAACCACGGATGGACATAGCGCGGCGAGGCCGCAGCCAAATCGTCCTCGTCGTCGTCCTCGTTCTCGTAATCGAAAACGGAAAGCCGAGGACGAGGACGAGAAGGAGGACGAGCAGGAAAAATGCAAAAGGCTAATTTTGACGGCATGGTTCCGGTCAAGTTGGTAGGCCATTGACACAGGGGATATTATATCCTGTGTTCACAGGCCATGAAAACGCAGCCCTGTTGAATCGAGCGCCTCATGCCATATCAATTGCTCAATCTTGAAGAAGTTGCCCGGTATCTGCACCTGACCGATGCCGATGTCGAGTGGCGCGTGAAGAACCGCGAGATTCCATTTGAGAAACGCGGCGGACGGGTCGTCTTCAGCAAGCGTGACATTGATGCCTGGGCTTCCCAGCGCATCCTCGGCCTGACGGAGGAGCGTCTGGTGGAATACCACCGCAAATCCACGCACGGGACACGGGAATTTCTGCCGCATGAAGCCATCATCCCGGAAATGCTCGCCATTGGCGCGGTTGATTCGGCGATGAAATCTAAAACGAAAGGCTCGGCGCTGCGTGACTTGGTGGCTCTGGCGGAAAAGACCGGACAGGTCACTGATGCCAGGGAATTGCTGGAGAGCCTTGAGACGCGCGAGGAGCTTTGCTCGACGGCCCTGCCCGGCGGTCTGGCCATTCCGCATCCGCGTTTCCACCAGCCTTACCTTTTTGAATCCTCGTTCATCGTCGTGGGGCGGCCCATCCAGGAAATCCATTTCGGCGCGCCGGACGGACAGCCGACTGACTTGATTTTTCTGCTGTGCTGCCAGGACGACCGGATTCATCTGCACACCCTGTCCCGCCTTTGCATGATGGCGCTCAAGACGGAGATGCTGTCGCAGCTTCGGGCGGCGCCGGATGCCACCGCCATGCGCGATTGCATCATCGCAGCGGAGCAGGAAGTGCTTGCGGACCAAAAGCCGTCCGCCTGACGATAGTAGTGGCAGGCCTCCCGGCCTGCCGTAGAGCCTGGCTTCCAGCCCGGCGGACTAAAATCTCCCGATTTGTAGGCGACGAGGTGACGAGTCGTTTTGGAAAGCACTCCTTACGTCGTGCCCTACAACCAAATCGGAACCTTACAAAAAAAATGCCCCCGTCTTTTCCAGGCGGCAGGATGCCGCCCTCTACGTCAGGCCGGAGGCCTGACTCCACACCGCTCCGGAAGGTTGATGCTCCCGTTGCCGTAAATGGCCGCAATCAAAAAAACGGCGCGCCTTGCGGCGCGCCGTTTCTCCTGCGTGGCCTGTGCATCAGGGCACGAACCGCGAGACGGCCATGCTCCAGGCGCTGTAGCCGGTGAGGCCGCCGAGCGCCCGCACCTGGACGCCGGTCGCCGTGCCGGAGGTCAATCCGGGCAGGACGATCGAGCGCGCCGCGGACGAATACAGGACCGTGGCCCAGTCGCCCGTGCCGGTGCGCGTCTGCACCTCGTAGCCATACGCATTGTCCACGGGCGTCACGTGCAACGTCAGTTGCGCGGGCACGTCCGAGTCAATGCTGGTGATGGCGGGGGCATCCAATGCCACCTGGGCGCGGTTGGTGCTCGCCGGCACGAAGCCGGTGGCGATCACACCCGTCGGATTGTAGCGATAGACCGCCTGGATGAAAAATGCCTCTTGATCAAGCCCGTCGAGGGCAAATTCAAGCGCATCATTCTTGACCGCCGTGTCCGCCTTCCCGCCCACCGCCGAAGCTTCAATCGCCGCTTCGAGCTGCGTTTTGCGGGTGGTCAGGTCCACCGGGGCATCCGGGTCCGCCGGCACCGGGGGCGTGAGGGGCACGGGCGGATTTTTCAGCTCCGCCTTGCCCTGCATCCCCGTGATGACGGTGCCCATGAGGGGAACCACCATCTGCGCCGGCAGCCTGTGATATGCCAGACTTACTGTTATTTTTTTCATAATTCACCTTTCGTTGAATTGTTTATGAAATGGAAACATCCGTTGGAGGCCACCCGGCGAACTCACGTCGTTTCCGTTGACAGGAATGACTCAAGCGGAATCGGTGCCAACTGAGTAAGTAATTCTATCCCTATAAAACTGGATTAATAAGTTACTAATACAAGTCGGACAGCAGGCTTAAAAGAATGGAAACCCGAAAAGGGGGTTCCGCGCCCGGCGGAAATCATGATGCATGAACCTTCAATCAACGGGGGCCGGGGCCGGTTTGATTGCGGGCACAAACGGCCGGATTGCAAACACGATGGTTCCGCTTGCAAACAAGGCCTTTGTGTTTCGCGACACGGTTCCGGTGTTTCCAAACACGATCATCGTGAAGCCAAACACGATGACGCTGCTTGCAAACACGGCGGCTCTGTTTATCAACACAA
>Ga0181534_10000648_pt1 | contig 24239 bp, 21 predicted proteins | sample PEATcosm2014_Bin_37_FD_119758 | JGI IMG/M metagenome (GOLD analysis project Ga0181534, IMG submission 119758) | Peatland microbial communities from MTU Mesocosm Facility, Houghton, MI, USA - PEATcosm2014_Bin17_10_metaG | ecosystem: Environmental > Terrestrial > Soil > Wetlands > Peat | place...
ATGCGGCAAGCTGACCGCCAGCGGAAGAATCACGCCGCCTTCGACCGCGCCGTTTCCAAGACCATCCGTGCCCGTGGGAAACGTGACGTAAGGCAGAAGCGCAAAAGCAGTCTTCCCGCCGTCATCACCCCATAAATTGATTTTCAACCGAGTGGTGAGGTCGCCGAAGCCCGACTGCGTGATGGATTTGCCAGAGCTATCTTGCGTATGCACATTCAGGTAATTGTCATAAACGAGCTGGAGATCAACATTGTTGAGCAACCCGGCCTTGAAATTGAAATCGCCCACGTCCCACGTCTTGGTGGTCGTGCCGCCCGTTTTGTCGTAGGTGAAATTGGCAAAATCCATTTCCAACTGATAGTGGCCGGCGTCCACCGTGTAAGGCGACTCGGTCACGTCCGGGCGGTCGGGGCTTAAATCACGCATCAAATTCTCCGGCACAGGATTAAATAGGTTGTAGCTGCTTTTGTCCGGCGGATTGGAACCGGCTTCCTGCGCCGCCGCTTGGGCGGAGGTCGCGGCAATCAGGACAGCCGCCAGAAACAAGCTGATTCTTAGCCAGGACAAAATCATGTAGCACTGGTTACAACATAAAATCCGAGCCGTCAACAAATATGTAGCATTGGTTACAAAATAAAACCTCGACTAAATAACGAACTTGGGATTTATTTTCATGAATTATGCCGCGTTCCATCCGCAAACCGTCCACCGCACGTAAGCTTCAGGTGCGCCCGGCGTCGCAGCAGGCCGAGAACCTGCGCCGTTCGCGCCGCGACCGCGCGCTGGAGACGGCGCAGGATTACGTCGAGGCCATCGCCGATTTGTCGGCTTCGCTGGGGGAAGCGCGCGTGGTGGATCTGGCGCGGCGGCTGGGCGTGACCCATGTGACGGTGAACCGCACACTGGCGCGGTTGCGGGACGCCGGTTATGTGAACACCAAACCTTACCGGGCCATTTTTCTCACCGATGCGGGACACAAGCTCGCCGGCGAATGCAAACGGCGGCATGAAACAGTCGCGGCCTTTTTGCATTCATTGGGCATTTCGGAAAAGACCGCCGAGCTGGATGCGGAGGGCATCGAACATCATGTCAGCCCGGAAACCCTGGCCGCGTTCGAGCGGCTGTTGAAAGTGCGGATCTGATGCGTCCGACGGACATCCAGCACATCGGAAACGAGCTTGCCGTGAAATGGAACGATGGCTCGGAAAGTTTTGTTCCGCTGGAAAAATTACGGCGCGCGTGCCCGTGCGCGGGCTGCAAGGGCGAGACGGACATCATGGGCAACCTTTACAAAAATCCGGAACAAAAATTATCGGCGGCGGCGTTTCAACTGGTCCGGATCGTCCGCGTGGGAGGTTATGCGGTTCAGCCGGTCTGGGCGGACGGCCACGCGACGGGAATTTATTCGTTTGATTATTTGAAGCGTGTCGCCGGCGAAAATTCAGGCGGTTAGAAAAAAACGGCGCGCTCGTTTGAACGCGCCGTTGAAATTTCAGCAGCCTGTCATTTCCATCATTGAACTCTCACACGGTAGTAACGGGCGTTGCCGCCGGAAGAATCATGTATTTCCATGTTGCCGCCGGTGCCCGTGTTTGTGGAAAATGAATTCCATGTGCCGGGAAAAAGGCTGGCAGAACGCTGGACGACATATTGCTTGCCCGCCATGCTCGGCCAGTAAATGACGCTATCCTGCGGGCTTTGCGCCATGGCCTGGTCGGTGCCGGCGGTCAATTTGGATTTCGGATCGGTCGGATCAAGGCCGGCGACGTATTTCTGCCAATTGTCCATGCCTGTGCCATCGGCGTCGGCATTGGAAACGGATAACAGATTATTCACCGTGCCGAAATAGCGCAGACGCCATGAATCGGGGATGCCGTCGTTGTAGGTGGAATTGGTGCGGCTGGACAACGTGACGAGGCCGGTCAATGCCTGCCGTGGGAATGACACGGCACCGTTGGGCGAACCCGAAGCGTGGTCAAAATGGATTGCGTAAGAGGACAGGGTCGTGGCATTCGTGGGGATGGTGACGGTCAATGTGCCAATGACCGCGCTGTTGGAGATTCCGGCGATGGTGCTGTCCAGCCACGCGGCGGCATAATTGTTAACGCCATCGGAAGTCGTAAAGCCGGATGTGGGCGCGCCGAGCGCGGTGTTCGTGCCATTGGGCGTGAAAGAGATGGGAACCGTCAGCGCCGGCGAGCCGTCCATCGGCACAACGCTGATGTTCAGCATCGCCACGCGCAGCGGATATAAGCCGAAGACTTTCGCAGTGACGGGAATCTGAAGAACCTGCCCAGCGGAAGCCACAAAATCGGTGCTGGCGAAATTTACCGAGGGCGTGTTGGTGATGGAAACCGGGCCGGAAACCGGCAAGCCCAGCGGTTTTGCCGAGGAGGTGCGACTGACCAAATTGCTGCGCGCAAAGGGCAGCGCAGCGAGGCCGGAATAGCCATTGACCGTGTCATTCGTCCAGAACCGGCTATACAACGTCAAGGATGGATCCAGCGAACGGCGGAATGTGGTATACACGTCGGACACATCCAACTTGCCGTCGCCAAAGACGCTGAAGTTGACGCTGGTGTCATTGTTATTGCCGTATGCGGCTTCGCTGGCCACAGGAGGGCCACGCTGGAGATAACCATACCCGCCATAGTCCGCACCAGAACCTCCGGCGGAATCCATGCAGTCGAGTAAATCACTGCCCAGCGGCGGAGAATTCAGCCCGTAAGCCGCCGTCTGAAACACCTGCTCTACGTCAGCATTATCCAAGTTGGTGTCGCCGAAATCGCCAGCATTGAACCAACCGAACGGAGCTGAATCACCGACAAGATAATGAACCGATCCAATGGTCACATTTTTGATCGAATTAAGCGAACCGTTCGTAAGAGAACCGTTTGTAGGAGCGAAAATGAACACATCCGAACCCGGCGCGCCAACGCCGTCAGAAGTTGCCGACGGCAGACCAATCCGGATCTCGTAGGTCTGTCCGGGCGTGGCATTCAACGGCACCGTGAACGAATAGCCGCCGACAATAACTTCGTTGGGTTGTTGAGGATTTGGAAACAAATCGTCATGTGCTATTGAATATGTAATCAAATTCTGCGACAGGGTGTTGTAAAGGTTCGTCTCGCCACCGCGTGCCAGCCAGCCCACGCCAACCAGATTCTCCGAATCGTCTATATTTAACAAAGATTCAAAACCAGTCCCGGCGATAAACATTGCTGGCGGAATATTTGTGTATAGCGAAGTGCCGGGAATCGGCTTCATCAGCATGGATTGAAAAGGAACAACAAAGGGAACATTGTAGATGTAATATCCACCAAAGGCGGGCGCAGGGCCGGGATTCGGACCGGCATTGGTGACGACCAGGTTGAACTGCAAACTGTAAATCGCCTGGCCGGGCAGCGTTGTCAGCGTGACCGGAGCCACAAACGTCTCCCCGGGCGACCCGATAAAAGCGCTGGACGCCTCGCCGGAAGCAAAGCCAAAGCTGATGGTGTTTGCCACATAATTGCTCTCTGAAAAAATGTTGGTGACGATGCCGCTGGGCTGATAGTTCGCCTTAAAGCCCGCGACTTCAAACGTCATGTTGGTGCCGTTTGGAATTGACAGGGACAATGTCGCGCCATTTGTAACCGGCCCAAAGGCGGCGGCATTGGTCGGACTTGGAACACTGCCATCAGTGGTATAATACATCTGTGCGCCGGTCGTGATGTTGGCTACGATGAATTGCGCCGCGTTGGTGCCATTGACAAGCGGGTTCCCAACAACAAATTGAAATAACGCCGATACAATTGCACTGTTGGGGTGACCAGACTCTTCTCCAATGGCTTTGATGGCCAAGTTTGGTAAAATTTGCGCCGCTGTCAAGCCGGCAACAGTGGCGGAATTAAGACCATCTACATAACCTACAGGTGCTGAAATGGAAGCAGACGTGGGGTTGGGAACATTGGTAACAATCGGTGTATTCGCATAATTGTAGAATGTCTGGCTGCCTGCGGCTCCCACTATGACGATGGGCACGTCATTGTTGAAAGTTGCCCCAGCTGTTGAAACAGGATGAAACACGGATGTATAAGGGAACGGCGTGGATGTTGGTGGAAAATCCACATAGCCTATTTGCGGACTAGGCACCGGAGGTAACGGCGGTGTGGCGCTGATTTCAGCGGAGTTTGTGCTTTCGCCGCCGGAATTCACGGCTGAAACAACATAGTAATATGTCGTCCCATTGATCACATTCGTATCGGCGTAACTTGCGATGGCCAGACTGGCGATAGTTGTGTAAGGCCCACCTGTGGATGTGGAACGTTTGACGTTGTAACTTCCAGCTCCGGAACTCGCCGACCACGACAAATTCACCAGATTAAAATTCGTCGTCGCGGACAGCCCCGTCGGCGGGAGAAGCGTCGGCAGCGTGACACCCGTTTCAAATGAATTTGGACTCACGCCACCGGCACCCACGGCTGAAACAACGTAATAATATGTCGTGCCGTTGAGCACGTTTGTGTCGGTGTAACTTGCGCCGGACACATTGGCAATGGTTGTGTAAGGTCCGCCGGTGGTCAAGGAACGCTGGACGTTGTAACTCGTCGCGCTTGAACTCGCAGCCCACGTCAGGCTCACCTGCCCAAAATTCGCCGTTGCGAACGGTTCTCCTGGGATGCTGGGAGGCAACGGCGGCGGCACCAAACCGCTGCCCGTGACCTTGCGGATGATGTCATAATTAAGTTCAGTCACATAAAGCGTGCCGTTGGGTGCAAGAACCGCGCCGTATGGCAGTCGCGCTTCGACGCCGCCAACCACATCACCAGGAACATGAACCGTCCCGTCACGCCAGCCGGGATAAACAGGGGGCGAACCCTGAACCCAATAACTGGAGGGAACGCCATAAATATTATTCACGGAACCATCACTCGCCTTCACAACCTTGACGCGGTTGTTGCCGAAGTCGGACACTATCAGGCTTCCATCGCTCGCCTCGGCCAGGCACATGGGCATATTAAACGTGGCGGTTGATTTTGACGCCGAGTCAATCCCTGCAGGACTGAAATCTCCCGCACCATGAAATCCGGAGTAATTGCTGACAACGCCGCCTGCCGGATTGATGAGGTAAATGCCGTTGTTGGCGGAATCGCAGGCGGCAATCCATCCCGCGTTCGCCCCGGCCCTTTTTACAACGATGCCCTGCAACGCCGCCCCGGCAATGGTGGCGATGGTGGTGGTGTTGGTGCTGGTAATGCGTTTCAACTGGGTATGATTGACGGTGAAATAAATATTGCCGGCGCTGTCCAGAGCGATGCCGCCAACATTGGCCAGATTCACCGCATTGGTGGCAATCGTATCGCCAAATTCGTCAAATTCATAAATGCTTCCATTGCCACCGTTGCCGTAATTGAGGACGAAGACGTTGTAGTCGCTGTCAACGGCGACTCCAAGAGGCCTGTTAATGAGACTGGCATTACCAACTCCAAAAGTAGAACTCTCACCGAGGGTCAGGTCAATTCTTCGGATCTCATTATTATTTTGGTCGGCCACATACAATAAAGTGCCGCTGATGTCCATGGCAACGCCGGCTGGATTGTTAAATTGCACCGGGGAGTTGGGTGGGGCGATGCTGCCATCCGAATAACCGTAGTAGATATTGGGATTACTGTGAGGACCACCAGCCAAAGTTGTGACAACCGTCTGCGCGGTCAAATGGGTGGCGCCCAGCAACAGCACCAACATCGCCACGGCACCATAGATTGCGGTTTTCATAAAACAGCTTTTAGTTATCGTCATTGGCCACAATAGCATTTTTGGCGATGATAGCTAATCCGTGGTTTTTTGATTGATGATTACTTGAGTCGGGTCTGAATTCTTGGGGTTGCTCCAGTCATGCGGCTTGCCGCTCTCCCATGCGCTGTTCGGATCCAGAGGCTCCTTTTCCTTGATCGGACGGGAGTTCATGAATTCAGTGGCGGTGGGCTGAAAGTCGGTGTCCTTGACAATCGTCGGGGTGATGAAAATAAGCAGGTTTTGCTTGTCCATGGTTTTGGTTTCGCTGCGGAAGGCATAACCAAGAACCGGAATATCGCCAAGAACCGGCACTTTGGTGTAGCTGGCGGTCGGGCTGTCCTTGACCATGCCGCCCATGACAAGGGTGTTGGCGTTGGGAATAAGAACCTGGGTGTCAATCACCCGGGAATCAAATTCATCTGCCTGATTGATGAAACCGCCGACGGTTTTGGTGACAGTGGCATAAAAACTCGTTACCTGGGGCAGGACTTTCATCCAGATATAGTCGTTTGCGGAAATGTGCGGGGTGACCTGCAATATGATCCCGACGTTGCTGTAAGTGACGGAGGAGCCGCCCGGCGAGCCTTGCGTGCCTGCGGTGGTGGCGAAGATGGGGAACGCGCGGGTGACGGAAATGGTGGCCTGTTCATTGTCCAGCGTCACAATGCGCGGGGTCGAAACAACCTGCGCATCCGACGACTGGTTCAGGAATGAAAGGGTCGCCTTGACGCCATCCGCGTTGAGAAACCCGATTCCCGGCGTCAATCCGCTGAGGGTGTTATACATGAATCCGCCAGGGGTGGTGGAATTCTGTGGCTCGGAGGCCAGTGTGGTTGTAGTGCTCGAACTGGGGGTAGTGGTGGTGGAAAATGTGTTTCCGCCCGGATAAGTCATGGTGGTGGTCACAGGCGTGCCGGGAATGGCGGTTGATGATGACGAAGACCCGCTTGCGTTTAATACGCCGTTCCCGAAGGAAATGTTTTGTGCCTGGAGAGTGCCTGTCCAATCAACACCTTTGGTGGTGCTTGGATTGCTTGAGATTTCAATCAGGCGGGTTTCAATCAAAACCTGGCGGGTCGGTTTGTCGAGTTTTTGTATGAGCGCCGCCACATCTGTCTGCTCCTTGTCCGTGGCGACAACGATCAACTGGCTGGTGCGTTCGTCTGGCACCACCTTGCTGCGATGATCGGTAAAGGCGGTTGAGACTTTGTCGACCATGTTGGAGACGCTGGCATACGCGAGCTGATACACATGGGTGGTCAGTGGTGGCGGGGCGAGAGGATCCTTGGTGGTGATCTTGGCGATTTTTGTTTTTGGGTCTTCCACCAGTTGAAGCCCGTAGTTGTCCAGCACCGCGAGGAGCGCCTGTTCCGGTGTGATGTTATCCCAGCGGAGCGAGAGCGAGGGTTCGGGTTTGGGCTGCCCGGTTGCCGGATCAACCTGGCCATAGCCGATTTTTGGATCCAGCAGGAAATTGATGCCGGATTGACGGGCCAGGGTTTCAATGGCAACGGTGATTGGAGTGTCTTGCAACCGAATGTTGGTGACTTCAGCCGCCGCCGGCTGGTTGGTATCGGTTGTCCCGGCGGGTGTGCTGTTGGTATCGGCATCGGTGGCCGCTGGCAAATTTGTATCCTCAACTCCGGCGGTTTCATTGCTGGCAACGGGAACTGCCATCACATTGCTGGCAGCGGACGGCATTGGCGGGTTGCTGACGGCTGTGCCCGAAGAGGGTTCGTTGCTGACAGTGGAGGTGACAGTTCCATTGGTGAAGGCTGCGCTCGCGGATTCATTGCTGGCAGCGGACGGCATTGGCGGGTTGCTGACGGCTGCGCCCGTGGATGATTCATTGGTTGCTGTTACATCGGGGGCAACGGTGGTGGCGACTGTGCTGGTGGACAATTGCATTACGTTGCTGACCATGGCACCATAGACTGCGGGGTTGGCGCCCGGGGGTTGGTTCGCTTCCGTGGCGCTGGGTTGGGATAAAACATTCTGATGCAGGACAAGCCCGGCAAGCAGGACAGTGGCAAACAATTTAATTTTATTCATGGTTTTACTCCGGTTGCTTCTCCTTCGCCGAGAATAGGTGAAAAACTTGCAGATGCCAAACTTTTTCTTCCAAATTCATCCGTCCAATGTCGCCAGCCTTTTGTCCGGCTGGAAATGATGCCCGGGGTCAAACTATTGACGGTTGAAAATGTCAGTATCATGGGTTGGATAAATACAATTGCAGAGTTTGGCCTCCAGCTTCGATTACCGCAGAATCGGCTTTGATTTGAACACAGAGAACGTGAACCTTGCCGCCTGCGGGAGTCTTGACATCTGCGTCGTCCCCGACACCAAAGGTTACATTGTTGATGATCACAAAGAATCGGCTTCCGGCCCCGGTAATGCCTCCAAGCTTGAAATCTGAAATTGCAGTTACGCCGGGGTTTTGAGGGCGTCCCTGATATGGCCGGGGGGAATTTGGGAAAAATGGATCCCGGCCTTCCTTCGGGTTGTCGGGCAGGACAAAGACAGACTGAACCACGTTCGTGTCAGCAGACAGGATATCCTGGGCGGATGCCAGCGGTGACAGGCCAGCAACGGCCGCCAGCAGCAAGCCCGCTGACAGGTTTCGAAATATGTTTGCCGATGGTTTCATTTTGAGGCCCCGTTGGGTTTTATCAAGGCGATGATGTCCATCCTGAATGAAAGTTTTTCGCTGTCATCACCGGTTCCGCCGACTGGTTCAAGCGAGAGGTTGACCACCCGGATGCGCGGAAAATTATTTTCAAAGTGAGCAATGAAATCACCCAGGTCATGATAATAAGCCGTGCCAGTGATGGTGAATTTGAGCTGCTGATACGGGAAATTTGCCAGCAGGTCCACTAATTCAGGTGTCGGCTGGCCAACGGTGGGATCCACTTTGTTAGGTTTTTTGAAAGACCGTGCAAAGGCGTAAGTCCAGGAGTTAATGTCGCCGGATGCCATGTCTTCCTCGGCCTGTGAAAGCGTGTCGCTGATCTCAGCCAATTTCATGTTCGTATCGGCTGATTTTTTTATCGTATCCTCAATTTTCAGCAGTTTGTCTTGGGCCGCCAATGTTTCATTTTTGATTCTTGACATATTGCCATTCTGGGAACGGATCCAGCCAAAATAAATCGCTGCCAGCATCATGGCCGTGATGAGTCCCACTAGGATGAGGTGATCGCGCTTTTGTTTTGGCAGTTTGTTCATCGGGTGTGTTCTGGGAAGTGGCACTCCACAGTGAAAGAGGCAAACGACTTGCCGTCAGGACCGGTTTGTGGCGACGGCAACCCAACCAATTCCACACTGTTCGTCTTGTCCAGCATGGCTTTGAAATAGGACTGTCCGGCGATGGCCTGCTTGAAATTATTGACCTGGTCGCCGGGGTTTGAACTGAAATCGCGCGCGTCGAGGAACAAGACAATCGCTTCTCTGCTTTTGCCGGGAGTGCCAGGAATCAGGCCGTTTGGACCCGTTTGGGGATCGGTTCCCTGCGTGATAAAATATTTCTGCTCCACCCGCATCCGGGTCAGCTGCACCCCGTTCACCGTGATCTGCTGGAGCGCATTAAGCAGGTTGCCCTGTAGAAAACGGGCAGCCTGCAATTTTTGGAGTGAGGCCAGCTTGTATTTAGCCACGGCGATTTGATTCAGGTGCGCCACCACGTTGGTATATTTCGTGTTGTCGGCATCAATCCCCGTCTGAACCCCGGCGAGACGTTGATTTGCCAGTGAAAGGTTGATCTGCCCCATCAGACCCCAAAACAACATGAGCACGACCAAGGCTGATCCCAGAAGCGTGCCGCGCTTGACCGGGTCTCGCCGCCGCAAATCTTCCGCCGCCTGGGCTTCTGCAAGCAGGTTGATATGTATTGGCATAAATCTAAATTCAGCTAATAAGCCGCGAGCGCTGAGCCCACGGCCACGGTCAGTTGCGGCCCGACATGGTCAATTTCCACTGCCTGCTGCCCCGGCAACGCCATTTGCAAGAATCCCGTCGGGTTCCATGTCTTGCATTCTACAATCATCTCGCCATGCAGCATCTGCAAAATCATTTCGGACCGTGCCGTCCCGCCGCTGATATAGACTTGGGAAACCGGGCGATCCTGCTGGTGCTCGAAAAAATCCAGTGACGCGCGCAATTCACGTCCCAGCGGCATGACTTGCGCCTCAATCGCAAACTTGGCCTCCGGCGACATCCCCACCTTGGCACCCTCGGCCTCCGCATAGGTGGATTTCATTGCCTCGGCCAGCCCCGTTGTCAACTTGTCGCCGCCGATGCTGACCACCCGGCTTAAAACCAGTTCACCCCTGTCCAAAATGCAGATCGAAGTCTGTTTGAAGCCGATGTCCACCAGCGCCACCGACTCATTGGCGAACACCTGCGGCAGCGCCATTTCAAAAGCGTTCGCCGGGCCGATCAGTCCCGGCACGATGCAATCCGGCGTCAACCCCGCGTTTTTGATGGCCAGTTGAAAATCGTTCAACACTGACTGCTTGGCTCCCGTCGCAAGCACTTTCAGCTTCGGCACGCTGCCGACGGTTTTAGCCGCCTCCACCGGCTTGCCGTTTTCCTGTCTCGGCGGGAAAATATAGCAATCGAAGACATAATTCGGCAAATCCTGCTGCATGTAAGCCTTCGAATTATTCTTCAAGACCATCCTCATTTCGCTCACCGGAATTTGAGGCAGTTCCACCTGCCTCACCACCGCGTCATCAAGGCCAATGGCCAGCGTGACCAGCTTGGTCGGATTGCCCAGCGCCTCCGCCACTGACCGCAGATGGTCGGAGAGCAGTTCAACGGACATTTTCTTGTCATAAATCGGCGCGTCCACCATCGCGTAGCGGCACAAGGCCAGAAGCTCCCCGCGCCGTTCCAGCAGGACAGCCTTGGTCGTGCGGCTGCCCAGGTCAACCGCCATGATCTGGCTCCGCTTTTTCCTTGATGAACTGTGTAGGAACGGCAAATCCATGTGCGCTTTTTATACCGTTCCAATAATATATTGCAAGCAGCAATTCAAACAATCATCGCAGGCCGGTTTTGCAGCCGTCCCCCGCCATAATCCCGCGCACGCACGGCAAAAAACCTTCGCGCCCGCATTTGAACATTGATTATTGCCGCCGCTCCAATAAAAACTGTGTGCATGAATCAACCGGAACCCACGACAAGTCAAGCTTCGCTGCGCGGCTTCTGGTGTCTTTTTGTCACGCAATTCCAGGGCGCGTTCAGCGACAACGTCCTGAAAAATCTCGTCGTCTTCATGATCCTCGGCCTGGACGTCCCGCTCGCCCAGCAGCACAAAATCGGCGAGCTTGTCGGCGCGCTGTTCTCATTGCCGTTCATTTTATTTTCGATGGCCGGTGGCGTTCTTGCCGACCGGTTCAGCAAGCGCACCATTTCCATTTGCGTCAAAATCTTTGAGGTCTTCGTCATGCTGTTCGTCCTCGCCGGGTTTTACTTTAACCAGATGCCGATGCTGCTCGCCTCCGTTTTTCTCATGGGCACGCACAGCGCCTTTTTCGGCCCGTCCAAATACGGCCTGCTGCCTGAACTGCTGCCGGAGAAAAAATTGTCGTGGGGCAACGGCCTGCTCGAACTCGGCACGTTCACGGCGATCATTTTCGGAACCGTTGCCGCCGCGTTCTTCGCCAAGCATTTTCATGGCGAACAATTTTGGTCGGGAGTCATTCTGATCGCGCTTGCGCTAGCCGGCCTGACCACGAGCCTCGGTATTTCGCGCGTGCCCCCCGCCGACCCGTCGCGGAAATTCCGCGACAATCTCATCGGCCAGGTTTTCGGGCAGTTGCGCGCCATCCGCACGGACCGTCCGCTCGCGCTCGCGTTTCTTGGCAACACTTATTTCAATTTCATCGGCGCGCTGCTGCTGCTCAATTTGTTCTTCTTCGGCGCAAATGTTTTGCACGTTGACGAGACCAAAATCGGAATCCTCAACGTCGCGCTCGCGCTTGGCATCGGCCTGGGCAGCGCCGCGGCGGGCTATTTGTCCGGCGGCAAAATCGAATACGGCCTTGTGCCGCTGGGCGCTTTCGGGCTTTCCATTTTTTCCGCGCTGCTCGCGTCGCCGTATTTTTCACTTCACGGCGACCTGGTTTTGCTGGCGCTGCTTGGCTTCTTCGGCGGCTTTTTCATCGTTCCAATCTCCGCGCTGCTGCAGCACCGTCCCGACAAAACCAAAAAAGGCGAAATGCTGGCGACGGCGAACTTGCTCTCGTTCGTCGGCGTTTTTCTCGCGTCCGCTGCATATTATTTGCTGGCCGACGTTTTCAACCTGTCGCCCCGTGTAATTTTTCTTTTCGGCGGCGTTCTGACTTTCGTCGGCGCGATTTATGTCTTGTTCCTTTTGCCGGACGCGCTCATCCGGTTCGCGCTTTGGACATTTACGAAAACGATATACCGGATTCGCGTCGAAGGCCGCGACAACCTCCCCGCAAGGGGCGGCGCGCTGTTCGTCTGCAACCACGTTTCGTTTGTGGATGCGCCGCTGCTCATGGCCGCCACCGACCGGCAGATCCGTTTCATCATGCACAAGGTTTATTACGAGAAGCCGTGGATAAAACCATTTCGCGAAATCCTCGGCATCATTCCCATCGCGTCCGACCTCGGCCCGCGCGAACTGATAAAATCCCTGCAAACGGCGACGGGCGCGATCCGTTCCGGCGAGGTCGTCTGCATTTTTGCCGAGGGGCAGATCACGCGCACCGGCGAACTGAACGAGTTCCAGCGCGGCTCGGAGCGCATCATGAAGAACGTGGACGCGCCGATTGTTCCGATTGCGCTCGTCGGCGTCTGGGGCAGCATTTTCAGCTTCGAGCGCGGAAAATATTTCTGGAAATGGCCGCGCCATATTTTTTATCCCGTCACCGTGCGCTTCGGGAAACCGCTGCCGCCGACTTCGACGACCGAGGAAATTCAGGCCGCCGTGGAAAAGCTTTTGTCCGCAGATTTCACGGATTAGCGCAAATTTTACTTGCGATTTTTTAATCTGCGTCCGTCTGCGTAATCTGCGGATAGCTCAAACAATTTTGCAGGGAATCAAGGCGTCTTCATCAAACGAATACACGGCGCAAAGGCGGTGATAGCCGTCGGCGATGACGACCTTTCCGTTGCTTGCGTCGCGCACCAGCAGAAGCGGGGACAATTTCTTGCCGGCGCGGATTTTGACGCGGTCTTTTTCGACATGGGAATTGCTGACGCCAAGCAGCGACAATCCAGTCGCCCTGAAAATATCCTTGGCCTTGAATTGGGCGACCAACGCGGACTGGAGCGCGGCCACAAGACGCTTGGCGTGCTCCTTGTCGTGAACGAGGCTCAAGTAGGAAAGCGCGGCGGGATAATCATGCTCTTCGGGTTCGTCCAGCCATTGAATTTCCGGTCTTTTCACGGCCAGACTTTGCGCGCGCTCGAAAATTTTGTCCAGAATTCTTTGCGCGAAAAATCAAAGTGGAAAATATTCCGCGCGGATTTCTTTTTCGTCGCAGTGCAGGATGGCGACGCTGCGCTCCACGCCGAATTTCGGCTTGCCGGAATAGCCGGGGTTGAAAAACAAAATCCCGCCGATCGTCTCGCAAAACCGTTTGTGCGTGTGGCCGAAGATGACCGCATCCGGTTTTTCGCGCGCGAGCCGCGCCTTCAATTTGTCCGACGGCGCCTGCGGATAAACGATGTGGTGGACGAGGAATTTTCGTTTTGAAAGTTCGATGATTTCCGTCTCGCGAAAGGAAAGTCCGGCGTCGTTATTTCCCAAAACAGCGGTGACGGGCGCGATCGCTTCCAGTTCGGAAATGATTTCGGCAAACCCGATGTCGCCCGCGTGCAGGATGTGTTCGACACCCGTAAAAAGCTTGGAAACTTTCGGGTCGAGGAAATTGTGAGTGTCGGAAATGACGCCGATTTTCACGCCTTCGCCTCCTCCGGCGCTGCTTCCGTTTCGGATTCTGCGTCGCGCGCGCCGGCGTTTTTTTCAACCGGCGACTCGGCGGGCGCGGTCAGTTTCGCCGCGCCGACGAACAGCGCCGTGAAAATCCCGCCGCTCAAAAGCGTGTTGCGGAAAAATTCCCAGGTCGAAGGATAACCGCCGATACCCTTTGTCAGCGCGAGCAGCCAGCCGGAAAAGGTCTTCGCGTATTCGGCGTTTTGAAACGGATTGAAGAGCCACGACGCCGTGTTCGTGATGAGATAAAACAGGATCGTCCCGAGAATGCCGCCACCAAGCAGCGCGATGAAGGACGATTGCGGCTTGAACCGCCGGCCCAGAAAAATCAAGACGGCGTAGGCGGCGTAATTAAACGCCAGATTCGCCAGATTGGACGCGCTCCAGACATCGTCGCCCGGATATTTGTGCTGATAATAAAAATTCAGGGCGATGTCCGTCGCGAGCAGCACCACCAGCGGCAGCCACCATGAAACCTTTCTGGAAAAATAAACGCCTGCGCAAAACACGAAGGCATAGATCGCGCTGAAATTTGGAGGCAGCAAATGCGGAATCCGCGACACCGCCAGCACGGCCACGAACAGGATCAGCAGCAATTTGTTCCATTTTTCTTTCACCGGCGCAAATGATACGCCAGCCTGATTCAAAGACAAGTTGTGGAAAAACTTTTTGAGATCATTTTTGAGGACGCCGGCCTCCTCGTCGTCAACAAGCCCGCCGGCCTCGTCTGCCATCCGACCAAGAACGGCGAGATGTCCAGCCTCATCGGCCGCGCACGGCTTTACTTGAATGTTTCACCCACAGCCGCCAAAAGTGACGATGCGCCGGTTTCCAGCCTTCCGCCTTCTGCCTTCTGCCTTCGACCTTCCTTGGTCAACCGCCTCGACCGCGAAACCAGCGGCGTGGTTTTGATCGCAAAAAATTCCGAAACCGCCGGCGAACTCGGGAAGATCCTTGAAAGCCGCGCCATTCAAAAAGAATATCTCGCCATCGTCCACGGCCATGTCGCGGCAGGGCAGGGGACGATTGACGCGCCGCTCGGCAAGGACGAAGGCAGCATCGTCGCCGTCAAGGATTGCGTCCGGCCCGACGGCGCGTTGTCGCAGACGGAATTTTTCGTCGAGCGGCGTTTTGCCCGGCCAGTTGTGCAATGGGCCGGCGAACAATTCCCCCTCTCCGCCCGTTGGACGGGGGGAGAGGGCCGGGGTGAGGTGGGCTTTTCTCTTCTGCGCCTGCGCCCGCATACCGGTCGCAAACACCAGATCCGCATCCATCTTGCGCACATCGGCCATCCCATCGTCGGCGACAAACTTTACGGCGGCGAGGAGGATATATATATGGCGCTCGTCCAAAACCGCCTGACGCCGGAACAGCGAGCCATCTTGATTTTTGAGAACCAGGCGCTTCATGCCCGCTCCGTCAAATTCCACTGGCGCGGCCAGCCGGTTGAATTTTCCTGCGAACCTGAACCGTGGTTCACGGAATTTATTGCCACAGAGACACAGAGAACACGGAGCAGTTGAATTTTTCTCTGTGCCTCTGCGTCTCTGTGGCTAGACTTTCCCCGTGACCGCCATCCCCAAGAGCATGCGCGCCGTTGTTTATCGCGGCGTCAACGACCTGCGCCTCGAGACCGTCCCCGTCCCGCGCATCGGCCCGGATGAACTGCTGGTCAAGGTCGCCGTCTGCGGCGTCTGCCCCACCGACATCAAGAAAATCCATTACGGCACCGTCCCGCCGCCGCGCATCTTCGGCCACGAAACCGCCGGCACCATCGTAAAAATTGGCGGCAGAAATTCCGCACTCCGCACTCCGCACTCCGCACTCCGAATTGGCGACCGCGTTGCCCTGCACCATCATATCCCGTGCCTGAAATGCCATTTCTGCCGCCACCGCGCCTTTGCCCAATGCGAGACCTACAAGCGCACCGGCATCACCGCCGGGTTCGAGCCTGCCGGCGGCGGCTACGCCGAATACGTCCGTGTCATGGATTTCGTGCTGCCCGGCGTCGTCAAAATTCCCGCGCGCAATTCCTTCGAGGAAGGCGCGATGCTCGAACCCGTCAACACCGTCCTCAAGGCCGTCAAACGACTCAACCTTCTGCGCGGCGACAACGTCCTCGTCGCCGGGCAGGGGCCGATCGGCCTGATGTTCACAAAAATCCTGCAACTGCGCGGCATCAACGTTCTCGCCACCGACCTGCTCGAATCCCGTTTGAAACTCGCCGGACAATTCGGCGCGAAATGGACGATGCAGGTGAAGTCCGAAGTCCGAAGTCCGAAGTCCGAAGGAAAAAACCATGACTCACTTCTTACTTCCCACTTCCCACTTCCCACTTCGTTGGACTGTGCCGTGATTGCCGTCCCCTCCGACGCCGCCGTGACGCAGGCCCTCCAGCTCGTGCGCGGCGGCGGACAAGTTCTGTTGTTCGCCCACACCAAGCGGGCGGAAGTTAGAAGTCAGAAGTTGGAAGTCAGAAGTAAAAATCCGCACTCCGCACTCCGCACTCCGCACTTCGCACTCGACCTCGCCTCAATCTGTCTAGACGAAAAAGACCTCATTGGCAGCTATTCCTCCGACTTCACGCTTCAAGCCGAAGTCGCCCACCTCGTCTTTTCCCGCCGCCTCGACGTCCGTAAATTGATCACACATCGCTTTCCGCTTTCTGAAACATCCGATGCCGTTGGCATGGCCGCAAACCCGACGCCGGACTCGTTGAAGATTGTTGTTGCTGTTCCTAGCAACGACTGATTTTCAAGGATTCAATGGCTTTTGGACATTGCCGCTGGCTGCGATTTTTTCTCCCGTTCAATGACTCGCAGAAGGTATCCCGCCTGAACATCATTTGAATTTTGTTTCAGGACCATTTCGGTCATTGCTTCAGCTTGTTCCAAATCTCCGGCATGGAACAACTGTTCCGCATTTGATACGGCGCTTCCGTCCGATGCCGGGGATGGCATTGATTGCGGTGTTTGAAAGACGCATGGCACACCTGCGTTTGGAGTTGTGCCGAACATACAGCCGAATAATTCTCCATTGACGGTCGAAAAATCACTGAAAATAAGTTGTGCATTGATTGCAGGCAAAGATTTTAGTTCGGCAATTTTTTCATCGGTTGCTAGAAGTTGCTGGCGGGTGCGTTCGTCAAAATGATCCAGCATCCGGGAACCAGTGCCGAGGTAGAACGCGCGCGGCGCGGCGTATTCCAACACTGGGAAAAGATCGCTCTGCATCGGGCCGTCGCCCGCGATGGCAAAGCCAGTGCGTTGCGAGGCCAGTTGTCGCGCCATTAACGCTTCAGGCGATTGAATGTCAATCATCCACATATCCGTCCGCACGCGATCAATCGCAAAGCCCTGCCGGAACACGTCTGGTCCTGTGGGCCAGGGTTGCAATGACCCGAGCAGGACAATGTCGCCTGCGCCGGCATCCCAGATTTCCACATAAGGAAAAACGGAACTGAACGTGCGCAGCACCAGTTCCACCATGTTGTCCTGCGTTTCATACACCTGAAACCACTGGGCCACGATGCCTCCCGGTTTCAAACGGCTGGCGGCGAGCTGGTAGTATTCTCGGCTGAACACGCTGCCGGTGCCGACAAACCACGGGTTTGAGGGTTCGTTGATGATGACGTCATATTTCTGCGGGCGCAAGGCCAGCACCGTCCGGGCGTCTTCGCGCCACAAATGGGTTCGCGGATCGTCCAACACATGATGGTTCCAGTCGTCAAAAAGTTTGGAGGCATGGATGACCGCGTCGCAGTTCTCGGCGATGTCCAGCCGGTTGATGGGATAAGCCAATATCGCTCCGGCGGTCATTCCAGATGCAAGGCCCAGCACAAAAACGTCCTTCGCCCCGGGTCTGGCCAGCATCGGCAAATGCGACACCAGCAACTGCGTGCTCAAATCCAATTGCGTCCCGGCTTCCGGCTTGCCATTGGTCCGCAAGCCCATCTGCGCCGGCGCGATGATGCCGTCAACTTGTTCCACGGATACCGTGGCGTCCGGGCCATCCTCATAAAACAGAATCTTGAAATGCTGTTTTCTTATCGTCATCAAATTTGCCTCAAACTTGGTTTCCAAGATCCGAAAAACACCCGAACTCATCACATTCCGCCAGCTTTCGCCCCCGAAGATAAAAAGGCAGACCACCAGCACGCCGACGACGCCCGCGCTTGCGACCCCGGCCAGCCAGCCGCGCCGCAGCGCCAGGATCAATGCCACGAGCACCAGCACCAATGCCAGCACGCCAAAGGCATTGCGCAATCCATAAAGCGGCATCAATACAAAACCCGCCAATAAAGTCCCGGCCACCGCACCCAATGTGTTCCAAGTGAGCAAAATTCCAACCCGCTCCCCAAGCAATCCGCATTCGACCGACATCGCCCGGATCATCAGCGGCAGCACCGCTCCAATCAAGGCCGCCGGAATTCCCAGAATCACCAGCGCGATGCCGGTCGTCAGTAATTCATGATACACATAGCCCTCAGGCGTGCGGCTCAAGCCGATGCGCGCAATCCGGTAGAAATCCACCCATTGTTCAATGTTAAAAACCAGCAGCGTCACCCACGCCGCCGCCACGCACATCAGCAGGATGACGGTTTTCTCGCCCGCCTTGTTCGCCTGTCTTGGCGACGCAATCCACGCGCTGCCCAGGCCGATTCCCAGAATAAAGGAGATCAACACCACGGCGAACGATTGCAGCGACGAACCAAAAATCAGCGCCAGCGAACGCGATGCCAGCACTTCGAGTCCCATGGAAACGCCGCCGGTGAGCGCGACAATGATCCCCGCCCACCGCAGCGTTCCGGCGGCGGGCGGCGCTTCTGCGGCGGGATTTGTTGCTGGCTTACTTGTTTCTTCCAGCATATGTGGGCGGCTGATTAAAATGGCCAGCCCTCCGACAAGCAGGTTGACCGAGGCGGTGATCTGCATCGTCTTCACCATGCCGAACTGCTGCACCAGCCAGAATCCCGCCAGCGCCGCGCCAACGACCGCGCCGAAGGTGTTGACCGAATAAAATCGCGCCGAACGGCGTCCGGCATCCGGATAAAATTTTTGCAGCCACGCGACCAGCAGCGGCAATGTGCCGCCCATCAAAATCGTCGGGCCGAGCAGCAGCACCGCGCTCAAAACACCTTTCAGCAGCAGCAACCATCCGGCGTGTTCGACCATCGGCGTTCCCGCAGCGATAAAAATACGGTCAATCAAACGGTCAAAGGCTGGAAATAAAAAAGCATAGGCACCGATTAAAATTTCCAGCACGCCGTAGGCTTTTACCGGCTGCCGCAGCCGGTCCGACCAGCCGCCAAAAATCCGGTTGCCCAGCGCCAGGCCGCCCATGAAAACCGCCAGCACCACCGTCTGCGCGTAAATCGTGCTGCCAAACATCTGGACCAGAAATTTCGACCAGAGCACCTCATAAATCAAGGCTGTCGCGCCGGAGCCGAAGAACAGGGCCAGCACCATCCCGCCGCGAGTTTTTGATTGCATGGCTTCATGGTAGCGGACGGGTTGACTCGCTCGCAAGTTTTCAAACTCCAATTCCGGCAAGGATGCTTTCACCGTAAGGTATGGACATGTTCCACCATGTCCCGCTCATTTTCATGTCCCTGCGATGATTCTGTTTGAGCCACGACTGGTTTTCCGGCAGAATTCCACCTCATGAATTTTCGCCCGGCCATTTTCACCCTGTTCGGGGCGTTACTGTTCGCGTCTGTCACAGGCTGTCAAAAATCCGAACCTGTTAATCTCGCCTTGCCGTCCACGGTTCTGGCGCCGGACACCATCGCCCACATTCATTGGCTGGGGAAAAAGCGCCTTGGCATCACCGCCGGCGCTTATTATTTCATGCGCATCTGGCAGCAGCCTCAAAGCTCCCGCTTGGAGCGGCAGACCCTCAACAAACTTGCCACCATGCCAGGCCAATGGCTGCCCGGTGCAACCAATCTGAAAAATGACGACGCCACGCGGCTCTGGTTGATGCTCGATGACCTTCTTCAGGAAGAGTGTTATTTGGAAATCCGCCAGCCGACGAACGGAACCGCCGAAACCGTTTTCGCCATCCTGTTAAACCAGAATCAAACCGGCCAGTGGCGGACGAATCTTGCCGCCGTGGTGGAATCCTTGACCGGCACGCACACCGTGGCCGATTCCGCCGTTCAAGGCTGGACAACCCAGCCCGCCAAAGCCGGCCGCATCGCCCTGTCCCGCGTCGGCGACTGGACCGTTGTTGACGTCTCGTCCGGCAAAAATCCGCTGCTCGAGGAAATCACCACCCGCATCCGGCGCGACGGCGTCCCGTTCGTTTCATCCGGGACAAATCTCTGGCTCGAAGCCAGCCTCGACCTCCCGCGCCTCGCCGCCTGTTTTCCAACCATCAACCATCAACGATCAACGATCAACCACCTCAACCTCGCCATTTCCGGCGACGGCGGCAACGTCATCACGCGCGCCCAGTTGACCTTCACCCAGCCGTTGCCCGCGCAATTGGAACCTTGGAACATTCCGCTCGATTTGATTCACGAGCCGTTGACCAGCTTCACCGCCGTGCGCGGACTCCAATCATTGCTCGCTGGCTGGAAAACGTGGAGCGACCTCCAAATGGGCACGCCGCCGGACCAGCTTTTTTTCTGGACGCTCGCCGGCAGCCCTTATCGGACTTATCTTGCCGCAGCACTGCCGGACGCCGGACGGCAGGTCACCGCCTTGACCGATCATCTGCTGCAAAAAGCCAACCCCTGGCTCGCCACCAACGGCTACATCAGCTTTGACCGCGCGCCTGATTCCAACGGCGTCACCTGGGGCAGCCTGCCGGACATCAAGCCCTTCATCAAATCTGCCGGTTCCGGCGGCTGGCTCTATGCCGGACTGCTGCCCGATACCAACACCGACGCCGCCCCGCCGCCCGCTGGCATGATTCAGGACATTTTGAACCGCACCAACCTCGTTTATTACGATTGGGAAGTCACCGGCCCGCGCCTGCAGCCAGACCTTCAACTCGGCCAGACCGTCCGCGAGATTGCGCGCCGACCGCAGATGCCGCTGGATTCCGCCGGCCTGGACTGGCTCGCCCTGCTCATTCCCCGGCTCGGCACTTCCGCCACCATCATCAACCGCACCGCGCCCGACCAGCTTTCTTTATACCGCCGCTCCACCCTCGGCCTGACCGCGCCCGAACTGCACCTGCTCGCCGACTGGCTCGAATCCCCCCAGTTCCCGCGCGGACTCCATTCCACAACAATCCCGTAGGAGACGACCTAAGGAGTCTCAAATTAATTTTCGATATTGGATTTAGGATTTACGATGCCGCTTCCAATTTACGAGACCTGCGTAAATCGTAAATCAAAAATCCTTCACCCTTGATTTGGCCTTCACGCTTCCGGGAACATGGCCGGAAAATCCATCGCCCCATGCAGCAGGCGGACAAGTTCTTTGTTCGCCCACACCAAGCGGGCGGAAGTTAGAAGTCAGAAGTTGGAAGTCAGAAGTAAAAATCCGCACTCCGCACTCCGCACTTTTCACTTGATTTGGCCTCCGTCTGCCTCGACGAAAAAGACCTCATTGGCAGCTATTCCTCCGACTTCACGCTTCAAGCCGAAGTCGCCCGCCTCGTCTTTTCCCGCCGCCTCGACGTGCGGAGCCTCATCACCCGCCGCTTTCCGCTGGATCAAACCGCCGCCGCCATCCAGCTCGCCTCCCACCCGACCGAGGATTCCTTGAAAATCATTGTGGAAAATTTTTAGCCACCAGGACTCCAAAACCGACGGCAAAAAATGTTGAGCCTTTGGCAATTTGCTGGTAGCGGCCATTTCATCTTCCTGCAAAATTCAAACGCAGTCTGAAACATCCAATAAATTATGAACACCATCACTGAAAAAATCGGGATCGTCAACGAGGTCATCTCCTATATGCAGAATCCCGACAATCAAACGGCGCTCACGGCGAAAAACTTCGACACCACCCCGCACATCGCCCGGCTGCAGGGCAAAATCAAAACCTTCGGCGACCAGTCCATCCTCCAGAAAAATCTGGACGTGCAGAAGCAAAAACAGACCGCGGTGGTGCAGACCGCCGCCTACGACACCTATAACGATGCCAGCGGCACGATTGACGCCATGATGGGACTGCTGGGCAAAAACACGACGGAAGCCAAAAAACTGCAAGCCATCCGCAGCCAGGTGCGCCGTCATAATAAGGACAACCCGCCAACACCCCCGCCCACGGCAAAATCTTAACTATCTTGAAATAAATAGATTGAGAAACATTCCCGCCGGAAAAATGATTTTTCCGGCGGGAATTGTCATTTTTCCGGCAAGGGTCATGTTTCTGCCTCCGGCATCGGTGCCGGTTCTCCAGAAAATGGCGACATTTCCGGCTGGCGCAGGGTCAATTCCAGTTGGAGCGGAGGCTGTGCGGGGTGGCAAAACGGGCTTCCGGCTGGAAATATGATAATTCCTTCCGGCAGCATGACCATTCCGGTTGGAATGGCGGCAATTCCCTTCGGAAACGCGGCAATTCCTCCCGGAAAAATGGCGCGGCGCATCGGAAAAATGATTTTTCCGGCGGGAATCCGGCCCATATCGCCCGGCAACGTCGCCGCTCCGGTTGCCACGGAAGCCATCCTGATGGGAACGGAAACCGCGCCGGTTGAACCGGACACGATTCAAATGCGCCATGAAACCATTCACATCCGAATGCAGGAACGGGGAAGGCGGAACGCTCGAAAAATCACATGGTTATATCCCATTTCCCCGCTGCGCCCCTGTGACAGAACCTTATTTCTTAAAAATTCGTGTTCATTCGTGTCCATTCGTGGTTAACCCCGAATTCCGCGCTCATTGGATGTTCAAAGTTCAAAGTTCAATGTTCGGCGTTCGATGTTCCCGATTTCGGCTTTGAGTTTATGGATTTTCTTTGTGCCTTGGTGGCCGATTTTCGCACTTCTCACTTCACCCTTCGACCTTCAATCATGTTACATTTCCGCGCCAAACCGCCCTTTTTCCCGCCTCGCGCCCCGCGCCCACAGCCCCGCGCCTTGAAAAAACCCTTGAAAACACTTGCCAAATCCGTGTCCATCCGTGTTAATCCGTGGTTGAAATGCCGCCCCGAAAAATTGTTCAAAAAAAATTCAAAAAACATTTGACAGCCGCTTGACCTTCTGGGATATTCACCGCACACACGGTAACTAAAAACACTAAACACACAGACAAAATGAGAACAAAAACACTACTGATTGCGGCCGCAGCGCTTGCTGCCACGGTCATTTCCTCCCAAGCGCAGGTTTATTCTGGAGTTGTCGGATATGTAAATGTAACTGCTCCAGCAAACACATTGGTTCTGACTGCCAATCCATTGGACAACGGAACGAACGATTTGAACAGTTTGTTAGGTGCTCTTCCGGTTAAGTCAACGGCTCAAGTTTGGAATGGTTCTGGTTTTACGATATCAACCAAAGGAGGCAGTGGTTGGAATCCTGATCCAACGCTTCCTCCAGGCACGGGCTTTTTTATTAAGTCAGCTAGTGCCCAAACAAACACATTTGTGGGTAATGTGGTTGCACAACCTGGTGGTGGAACGGTTACTAATAGCTTGACGGCCAACATTATTGCTTTGGTAGGAAGTCCACTTCCATACGGGACAGATTTAAATGATACAAACAACACACTTAACTTGAATACGCTGCCGGTTAAGTCAACGGCTCAAGTTTGGAATGGTTCTGGTTTTACGATATCAACCAAAGGAGGTAGTGGTTGGAATCCTGACCCAACGATTCCTGTTGCCGGAGGATTCTTTATCAAATCATCTGCAACAACAAATTGGATTCAAACACTGCAATAAGGTAAAAATCGATTAAATTTAGCAAACCTAAAACTAAATAAAACTAAAATATGAAAAGAGCATTAATAGCAGCAATACTTGGAGTAGCCGGTTCAGTGGCTACAACTTATGGTCAGGGTATCATCACCTTCAACAATTACAGCACGCCTTCATATGAGCCTGTGATTTGGGGTGCTGGAGTTCCCGGTCAAACAGTGGGTGCAAACGTAAATTCAGCTGCGGTGGAAGTTGCACTGTATTATGTGCTTGGAAATGTTTCCGGTGACACGCAGTCCGCGTTTCTCACAGCGGCAGGATCTCCTGTTGCAACAACTTTCATTGATACTGGCTTAAATCAAGGATCAGGATATAGTGGAAGTCCTGCGGTTGGAATTGGTGGTAATGGTGGTTATTATGATGATTCAGCCACTGTAGGATTACCTGGTTGGACTACATCTTCAACAGCCACGTTCATGGTTGCGGCTTGGGTCACTACTGGTGGTCTTTCTCTTAACAATGCCCTCTATGCAGGTTACAGTTCATTGTGGACGGAAACCGTTGACCCAGGTTACGGAGGTGCAGGTAATACTGGATTTGGAATTGTGCCGTCATCATCCGTTGCAGGGCTTTTCGCGAATGGCCCCACATCAGTAACTGTAAGTTCTGTTCCTGAACCCACC
>Ga0181534_10000652_pt1 | contig 24183 bp, 22 predicted proteins | sample PEATcosm2014_Bin_37_FD_119758 | JGI IMG/M metagenome (GOLD analysis project Ga0181534, IMG submission 119758) | Peatland microbial communities from MTU Mesocosm Facility, Houghton, MI, USA - PEATcosm2014_Bin17_10_metaG | ecosystem: Environmental > Terrestrial > Soil > Wetlands > Peat | place...
TGCCAAAAACGCCCCTTTTTTGCCGATTTCCGCCACAGCTTTCTGCCGGTCTTTCTCAAACTCAGCCTTCATTCCAGAACCTTCAAAGCAACCGTCTTTCCTCTTTCGCCCAAACTTCAAATGCAATTGCCCTGCTGTCCTGAAAGTGCGGGTTGACCAGCGGCCCCGTTTCCCGTAGACTAAGAAATTGCGAGGGATGCGGCTCAAGTTGCATTCTCACACCGCATCATCCCTAGGATTGAAGGACAAGCAATGGCTAACCATGTATCGTCGCTGAAGCGCGCCCGCCAGACTGAAACCCGCACCGCGGTCAACCGCGCCAACCGCAGCCGTGTGCGCACCAGCCTGCGCGATCTGCGCGAAGCTCTGGCCAAAGGCGACGTCAAGGCCGCTCAGGAGCAGTATCGCTCCACCGTCTCCGCCCTCGACAAGAGCGTCCAGAAGGGTATTCTGCATGACAACACAGTCTCCCGCTACAAGAGCCGGCTCAATGCGCGCCTGAAGGCTCTGGTTCTCGCCAAGGCATAACTCGCCAGCCACACGCGGACAATTCGACATTCACCGGATCGGCCAAGGGTAAACTTGGCCGTTTTTATTCTTTGTAGCGGCGTTTACCAAGACCGTCAGGGCACCGGATCCTCGGTTCCCAAGGGTACGCTCGCCCGGCAGGAGGCTATGCGGCGCAGGCCCATCCATCCGCCCTTGGCAATGCCATATTTGCGCACTGCCTGTACCGCATAGTTGGAACAGGTGGGTTTGTAGCGGCAGCGGATCCAGCGCCCAGTCACGGGATGCAGATAGCGATGATAGCCGTCAACGGAGGCGGCAAAAAAGCGCACACTGACCTGATTCCGGGGTGGACGCATAGCATCCGCCCCGACGAGCACGGCCAAGCCAAGCAGCAGGGCCAGCCAAAACTCCGGCCTTCCAACCCAGTGGCGAAGACCTGTTGCCGGGAACACCGGCCTCAGGCGCCGAATCCGCAATGAGGGCATCTCATACTGCTCTGCAACCGGTTGTTGCCGCAATTGGGACACGGCACGGTAATGCCTTGCGGGCGCGAGAACAGATAGATGACCAATCCCAATAATCCCAGAAAGAAAACCAGAAGCATCCAAAGAACCGCGCTATCCATTCCGCGGGCTTTGGCATCGCGCGCGACCCAAACAAGAATCGCAATGTTCAAAGCCACCAGAGCAATCAGGATGAAGACACAGCCGCCGCATCCTCCACAGGCAGCGCAGCCACCGGTTGGATCCCCAGGATAGAACTGCGCCAAGCAGGCATCTGGGATCAATAAGGCAAGAACTGACAACAGCTTGGGAAACGTCATCCAGCTTTTCACGATTCACGAACTTTCTTGGGAGAGGAGCTTTGGCAACCCATCATAGGCAGAAGGAGATTGACTCGTCAACAAGAAAGAAATGGGCTGTTTAAAGCAGCTCAAAGATCCCCGCCGCACCCATCCCTCCGCCCACGCACATCGTCACCATGCCGTAGCGCACCTGCCGCCGCCGCATCTCGCTCAGCAGCGTTGCAGTCAGCTTGGCACCGGTACAGCCCAGCGGATGCCCCAGCGCAATCGCGCCGCCATTTACATTGATGCGCTCTGGGTCCAGGCCCAGTTCGCGAATCACCGCCAGCGCCTGCGCGGCAAAGGCCTCATTGAACTCAATCAGGCCAATCTCCTCCAGCTTCAATCCGGCCCGCTTCAGCGCCAGCGGAATCGCGGTAATCGGGCCGATGCCCATCTCCTCCGGCAGGCAGCCCGTCGCGGCGTAAGCCACCAGCCGTCCCAGCGGCCGCAGGCCCAGCTCGCGCGCCCGTCCCGCCTCCATCAACACAGTCGCGGCCGCGCCGTCGGAGGTCTGCGATGAGTTGCCCGCGGTCACCGTTCCCTGCGCGTGAAAGGCCGGCTTCAGCTTCGCCAGCGCATCCAGAGAGGTCTCGGCGCGCGGCCCTTCATCGACGGCAAAAACCTTCTCCGTCACCACCAGCTTGCCAGCCTTCGCACCCGGAACGGCCGCCGTCACCGTCACAGGAATCAGCTCCTCGGCAAATCGTCCGGCCTGCTGCGCCGCCACGGCCTTCTGGTGGCTGGCCAGCGCAAAAGCGTCCTGATCCTCGCGGCTGACTCCGTAGTGCCGAGCCACCCGCTCAGCGGTCAGTCCCATCGTCAGCAGCGAGGCTGGGTAGTTCTCCGCCAGCCAGGGATTGGGGCTGGGCTTGAGGCCGCCAAAGGGCAGCAGGCTCATCGACTCGACCCCGCCGGCCACCGCCACCCTGTCACCCCCGGCCCTGATCCGCAGGTCGGCCTGCACAATGGCTTCCAGCCCCGAGGCGCAGAGCCGGTTCACTGTCACGCCGGGAATCTCCACCGGCAACTGCGCCCTCAGAGCGGCAAAGCGGCCAATATTCCACGCCTGCTCCCCTTCCGGCTGCGCGCAACCCAAAATCACGTCGTCGATCTCGGCCCAGTCGAGCGCTGGAATCCTATCCAAAGCCCCGCGCAATGCAATTGCGGCCAAATCGTCCGGGCGAGTGGTCGAGAGCGCACCCTTGGGCGCGCGTCCCACCGGCGTGCGTACGGCGCTGACAATCACAGCTTCCAGCATGGTTGGTGCTCCTTTGCGATCCGATTAAGGAATCTCTGATTCAGTCAATATTTTGGAAGGGCGCGACTTTAGTCGTGCCGTAATTGCCGCAAAATCGGTCGGGCTTTAGCCCTTGAGGGAATTTTTTTACTCTGGCACATCCAACACCGTCCAGGCATCCGTCGCATAGAAGTGGTAGACAATGCGCCCATCGACAACCGAATCAGCCAGCGCGTCGTGGCCCACCAGCGCCGGATGATGCTCCATTCCGGCCTGCGCCTGGCGCACCCGCTCCGGCGATGCGGGATCGATCCCCCAGTTGAAGCCCAGTACGCCGCTCCGGTCATGGGCCTGCAAGCGTTCGGTCTCAGGCCCCGAGGCCAGCACCAGCAGCTTGGCCGGAGCGCTTGCAAAAAAGACAATCAGCGAGACCGTTCCCCGCCCCGAACTCGATTCCGTACAGAGCACCGCCCAATCCAAGGAGCCCGCGCGCTCAAAGCTGCCGTGGATCACATTCTCCGGCCGATGCGCCTCGTAAGTCTGCGGAATCAGGCAGCCGCGCCGATTCAGCAGCGCGGCAAATTCGCTGGGCAGTTCCGGAAACGAACTCACCGGCAGATGGCGAATCAAGTAAGGCGTCGCGCGCCCAGCCACAACAATCTGGCCGGATTCATTGAGTCGCGCCAAGGCTGGCTCCGGCTGCTGAGCCTGCGCCAGTGAGCAAGCGCAATACACCCCGCCCAGCAACCATGCGAGTTTTCTTACCCCGGCGCGAACCATCGCAGTCGTCCCTCTGCCCATCATCGTCCCAAAGCGCTTCGCCTGCAATCTCAATTCCGCAGCGGCTTGCCCGTCTTCAGCGTAAACGCAATTCGCTCCTGCGTCTTCGGCTCCCCGCAGAGCGATAAAAACGCCTCGCGCTCCAAATCCAGAATGTACTGCTCGCTCACCAGCGTCCCCGGCGTCACCCGCCCGCCGGCCAGAATATACGCCGCCCAGCGCGCCACCTTCTGGTCGTGCTCGCTGGCGTAGCCGGCCTCGCCCATTAAGTATGCACCGGTCTGCATCATGGCCAGCGCCGACGTGCCCGGCGCGGCGATCTGCATCCTCGGCTGCGGCGCGGCATAGCCGCCCTCGACCAGCGCCACAGCCTGCGCCTTCGCATCCAGCAGCAGCCGTTCGCGGTTCATCGAAATCCGGTCGGAGGCCGCCAGCAGCCCCATCGTCCGCGCCTCGGCCGCCGAAGTAGAAACCTTGGCCAGCGCAATCGTCTCAAAGCTACGCCGCAGCGCCGTCGCCAACTCCGCAGACTGCGCAAAGCGTGAAGGCGGGTCTCGCGGATCGGTTGGTGCCAGCGCCGCCGCCGCGTCCATCGACCGCAGCAGCATCTCCTTGGTTCCGCCGCCGGCCGGAATCAACCCCACCCCAGCCTCCACCAAGCCAATATAAGTCTCCGCATGAGCCTGCCGCCGCGCCGCATGAAGGCAGATCTCCGCGCCGCCGCCAAAAGTCATCCCAAAGGGCGCGGCCACCACCGGCCGAGGGCAAAACTTGATCGCCGCCGTCATCTGCTGGAAGCCGTGAATCACCGCGGCAAGCTCCTCCCACTCGCCCTCCTGCGCCGCCAGCAGCAGTTGCACCAGGTTCGCGCCGACGCTGAAGTTCTCCCGGTCGCTGGCAATCACAAAGCCGGCAAAATCGCGAACCGCATCCGAGCCGGGCGCAAGCACCGCTGAGACCAGCGCCAGCACATCGCCGCCAATCGCATTCTTCAGCGAGTGCAACTCGATGCAGCCGATGCCGTCGCCCAGATCCACCAGCGACGCCCCAGAGTTGGCCCGGACAATACCGCGCAATGGGCCATTCGCTCGCCGGAACTCCGCAATCCGCGCATGTCCCGGCGCAGTCGCCACCGGCTCCAGACGATTCCGCTCCGGTTGAAAGCACTCGCGTCCATCCTTTGCATACCACGCGCCCAACCCTGCCGCCAGCAGGGCCTCGGCCGGGGCGCTTACCGGCAGGCCTAGAGCCTTCATGCGGCTCACCGTCGCCTCCACCCCAGCCGCATCCCACATCTCAAACGGCCCCAGCTCCCAATTGAAACCCGCCCGCATGGCGCGATCAATTGAAGCCGCATCGCCGGCCACTTCGCCCACGCGGTCTGCCGCATAACTCCATAGCCCCGCCAGAAAGGGCCACAGAAACCCCGCAGCTTTATCTTTCATGGGGTCGTTGGCCAGCAACAGCCGCAGCCGTTCGCCGACCGAGCCCGCATTCTTGGCCATCTCCAGTGCCGGCAGCGCGGCCTTCGCCACTGGTCGATACTCAAAGCTTTTCAGATCGAGCGCCAGACGCGAATCCTTACCGTCCGCCTCGCGCACCTTCTTGTAAAAGCCCTGTCCAGCCTTGTCGCCCAGCCAGCCGCGCTTCAGAATCTCCTCTAAGATTTCGCTAAACCCGCTCTGCGTCACCCCCTGCGGAAAGTTCGCCGCCACATGCGCCAGAATGTCGATGCCCACCATATCGGCCAGCCGGAATGTCCCCGTACGCGGCCAGCCGACCGCTTGTCCAGTCAGCGCGTCTACTTCTTCAATGGTCAACTCCTGCTCCAGCATCAGCGCCGCCGCTGAAAACATAACCGCAATCCCAATCCGGTTGGCGATAAAGTTCGGCGTGTCGTTGGCCGCCACCACTTGCTTGCCCAGATTGCGGTCCGCAAATTCCGTAAACGCAGCCACCACCGCCGCATTGCTCCCGGCTGTCGGAATTACCTCCAGCAGACGCATATACCGTGGCGGGTTGAAGAAATGAGTACCAAAAAAACGCTCCGCCTTCCAGCCTTGTTCTCTCTCAAGGCTTCCTGCAAGCCCAGACGCAATTTGCCGCACCGGCAGTCCAGATGTATTCGTAGTCAGCAGCGCAAGCGGAGTCAGATGCGGCACAACTCTCTTCAGCAGCGCCGTCTTGATCGCCAGATCTTCGGCCACTGCTTCAATCACCCAGTCGCAGGTGGCGAGCTTGTCCAAATCGTCCTCAAAGTTGCCCGGCGTAATCAGCGCGGCCAGCCGAGGCTCATACAACGCAGCCGGTTTGGCCTTCGTCAGTGCCTCCAGCGCAGCCTTTGCCAGGCGGTTGCGGTCGGCCTCCCCGGCGGGAACCATATCCAACAGCAGCGCCGGAATCCCGGCATTCGCCAGGTGAGCCGCGATGCGCGAACCCATCGTTCCCGCGCCCAGCACGGCGGCCCTGCGGACCAGAAGCGGTGCGGCATTTGCAGAATTCGTGCTCATGCGGACCCTCCTTGCTTCGATTGGATCAACGAATGGGGTCTTGCGATTCGCTTTCGATTGGAACCGCTCCCGGCTGCCATAACGCCAACAGAAGCAGTGACCCGGCGAACAACGCAGCCGACAGAGTAGAGGAACCACCAGTCGCGCGCATCACAACTCCATACAAGGCCACGGATTCCGCCGACGCAAACCGCATGAGGTGCCCTGCTTTCCATCGGGAGAGCGGGGTTGATTTCCGCGTTGTCGCAAGAGCCTGGCCGCGAACCCGCAAGAACATGCGTTGTACGCTGAATCCCCCGGCAGCAGAAGCGACTGCGCACAAAACAATCACCCACTGCATAAAGTCATCCAAGCTCTGACCCGCAGGTTGAATCATCCGGCTAATGCGGTAGAACAACAATACAGAGACGATAAATGCAATTTGCATTACGCGCATCACACGGATATCCGGATTCATGCTGGCTCTCCCCGCGCGGCTTCAAAGCGGAAAGATCCACCCCGCGCGAACCACCGCAGCATACGGCGATGCACTGTGCATGGTCAAGGATGAAAGCCGGTCTAATTCAGAGTCGCGCGGGCTGAGGCGGACTTTTCCTCTTCCAGTAGTTCCGCCAGCGCGCGCTCCGGGCAGATGTGCCGCCGCTCCAACCGCTTCAACTCCTCGTCCGTCTCCACGGCGGAGGCGATAGTCATAAAGCAGTAGAGGCATCGCGTGTTGTAGGTGCCGTTCTCGTTTTGGGTGCGGCTATACATCGTACCTCGGAGCATCGTACCAAGTGGGCTGCCGAAAGATACGACGATGTTAGTCGCACTCAAGCCCCCGCAACGTGACCTGCATCACCGGATTGCGTTTGCCGGATTTCCAGGACATTCGCATTTGAGGTTTAGGCGAAAGATGAAAGGGATTGTTTAGCAGGCTCGGTAATGCGGCCTGCCTTGGAGTGATATCGGTTGAACGAGGTGCGGAAATCGGAAAAAATGCGAGCGCCTTCTAGCTTTTTGAAAGAGCGCAAACAATACAAGAGCCAGATCGACAGCAGCATCAAGCTGATAGCATCAAGCTTATAACTGGTAACTGATAACTAATAACCGCAAGCCGTAATCTAGAAGCCAGGAGCTAGAAGCTGGAAGCCGCACCTCATCCTCGCTACCTCGCCCTCGACGTTGGCAACCGCCGCATCGGCGTGGCTGTCTCCGACGAGCTGGGCCTGACCGCGCAGCCGGTGCTGACCCTGGAGCGCCGCCATAATCGCCGCGAGGATCTGCGTTCCCTGGCGCGACTTGCCCGCCGCTTTGGTGTCGTCGGCATCGTCGTCGGCAACCCCGTCCATCTCTCCGGAGAACAGAGCCCGCAAGCGGCCAAGACGCAGGCCTTGGCCGCCGAACTGGGCCAGTTGACCGGCCTTCCCATTCACATGTGGGACGAGCGCCTGACCACGCGTGAAGCGCATCATATCTTGTATGAAGCCGGCCACGCGCGCCAGCAGCATCGGCGAGTTGTGGATCAAGTAGCAGCCACGCTGATCCTGAAATCGTTTTTAGAGCAGAGAGCAGAGAGCAGAGATCAGAGATCAGAGATCAGAGAGCAGAGATCAGAGATCAGAGATCAGAGATCAGAGAGCAGAGAGCAGAGAGCAGAGATCAGTGCTCAGAGATCAGAGAACAGAGAGCAGAGAGCAGAGAGCAGAGAGCAGAGATCAGAGAACAGAGATCAGAGAGCAGAGATCAGAGAGCAGAGAGCAGAGATCAGAGAGCAGAGATCAGAGAACAGAGATCAGAGATCAGCGAGCAGAGATCAGAGAGCAGAGATCAGAGATCAGAGAACAGAGCTCAGCAATTCTGAATGACTCGGCTGGATAGGGCAGGAACTGCAAGGTTTCCGGGCAATGACTCATGCATCTGGTGCCTGGGACCAAGATTCTAGAATCGGCGCTAGGGCCGCAGACTGATTTCTGATCCAGGGCAAACGCATTTGAAGTTTGGGCGAGAGGTGAAAGTCAGGTGCTTTGGAGGTTCTGGAGCGAGGCCTGAGTTTGCGAAAGACCGGCGGAAAGCAGTGGCGGAAATCGGCAAAAAAGGGGCGTTTTTGGCAAAAAGAGGGTCATATTTTGCCAAAAACGGCCAAGAAAGGCACTCGAATGTTACTGATTGGTAACTAGTTTGCGTCCGTAACCTATTCAAATCGTGCTAATTACAAAAATACGAGGAGGCGAAAAAAGGGTAGGGGGGGTGGGGTACGCCGGGATTCTTGGCGAAGAATCGACGAAATAAGGAACAGGAAATAGGGTGCGGCGAAGAGAAACTGAGTGCGTGGGTTGGAGATTGGATGGCGATCATTTGGGCCTCGGGGTACCGCTGCTTTTATTGTGCGCGCTGGGGAATTAATTCTCCGCAAAAAAGCCGCACAAGGATGGGGCGATTTTGAAAGAGATGCGGCGAGTCGATTTTCAAATGCGATTGCGCTGATCTCTGATCTCTGCATCTGATCTCTGCCTCCCCCGCGTATAATAGGAACTTAAGCTCTATATCTCACGCGGCCTGAGCCACCTGCTCGCCGCCATGGAACCCCGGATGCCCGAGCACATTAAAAAGCAGCTTCTCGCCGAGATTGCACTCCTTGAGCACGAGCTCAACCGCGAGCTTCCCGCCGAGATCAAAAAAGCCGTGGCCATGGGCGACCTCTCTGAGAACGCCGAGTATCACGCGGCCAAGCAGCGCCAGACCTTTGTGGATGCGCGACTGGGCCAGTTGAAGCGCCGCATGGCCGAGCTCTCGCTGGTCAACCTGAGCAACATTCCCAGAGATAGAGCCGGCTTCGGATCGACCGTCGTCGTTTACGACAACACCAAGGACGAAGAGATCGTCTACCGCCTGGTCACCAGCGAGGAGTCCGACGTTGCCAAGGGCCTTATCTCCACTACTTCGCCCATCGGCCGCGGCCTGGTTGGCAAGCGCGTCGGCGACACGGCCATCATCGTCACGCCCAACGGCAAGCGCGAGCTGGAAGTGCTGAAGCTGACCACCATTCACGATGAAGCCGCCGCGGCTGAAGCTCAATCCGAGGCCGCTTCCGAGCAGAGTTTGGAGCAGAAGTAAGCAAGATGGCAATCACTTGGACCAGCGCTTTTGGCCGCGCCTGCGGATGGCTTCTTGACCGGATCGTTCATGGCCTGGCGCTGACCCGCATCTCGCCCAACGCGCTCACCATCATCGGGGTGGTCATCAATATCGCCGCCGCGTATCTCTTTGGCCACGCCAACGCCACCAACGTCGGCCGCATGTTCTTCTACGCCGGCATGGTTATCTTTGGCGCCGGCGCATTTGACATGCTGGATGGCCGCGTCGCCCGCCGCAACAACCAGGTCACTGTCTTTGGCGCATTCTTTGATTCGGTGATGGACCGCTACTCCGACGTGATTCTCTTCTTTGGCCTGCTGGTCTACTACGGCCGCATCAACCGCTTTCACTACGTGGTGCTGACGGCCTACGTCATGATCAGTTCCCTGATGGTCAGCTACACGCGCGCCCGCGCCGAAGCTCTCATTGGCCAATGCAAGGTGGGCTTCATGGAGCGGCCTGAGCGCATCGTGCTGGTGATTCTAGGCGCGCTCTTCAATCAATGGGGCGTCATGGCTCCGGCATTGTGGGTGCTGGCGGTTCTCTCCACCATCACCGTCTCCCACCGCATCATCTACACCTACCAAAACACCAAGCAGCTTGCGCCGCTCAGTTGACGGAGGGTTTGACCCTCCATGAATTTTGAAAGCACTCATAGGCAGGCAGCCATCTGCGCAACTTCCGGCGGAGCGCCAACTTCCAAACGGCTGAAAGTAAGAACGGTAATATCGTCGTCCTGCCCAAAGGCGACAGCTGCATCGGTGGCGGCATCGGCATCCGGCCGCGTGGCAAAGAGCTTCTCAAGCCGTCCAAAGCCGAAGAGTTCGCCGCTGGGCTTGCGCGCCTCCAGCAGGCCATCGGTGTACAGAACAAAATGGTCTTTGGCCTGAAGGTTGAAGGTGGACTCCTCATAGGCCGTCGCCGTGGCCACGCCCAGCGGCAGCGCGCCGGGAAGGCTGATCTCGCGGCCGTTGAGGAATGGCGAGGGGTGACCTGCGGTGGCAATGGCGCAGCCTCCGTCGCGATCTAACCGCAGCGCGACGCAGGTGGCAAAGCCGCCCTGCAATCGGCCATAGAGCCGGCGGTTCAACCCTGCCAGAATCTCCGCCGGATTGCTGGTCGCCTCAGCCAGCGCGCGAATCGACCCTACAATCATCGAGACGGCCATCGCCGCCTTCAGTCCCTTGCCGCTCACGTCGCCCAGAACCACCAGCGTTGAGCCGCCCGGTCCGTCCAGCGGAATGATCTGGAAGAAATCGCCGCCCACCTCCTGCGCTGGACGATAGGCGCTGGTCAGCGTAAAGCCAGGCAGCGCGGGCAAAGTCTCCGGCACCAGCACCTGCTGCAATTCACGAGCATTCTGGATCTCCTGCTCCAGACTGGTTTGCCGGCGTCGCTCGGCAATCGAATAGCGGACCACCGCATAAATAATCGAAATGAAGAGCAGCGTTCGGAAGAGCAGAAGAATGCCGATCGAGCTGCCGGCAAAAGAAAAAAGCGGCGCACTCATCTTTTCGGCCAGCGTCCAATGGGTAAAGCGCATGCCCTGCGCGGACAGGTTTTCAATCCAGTAGATAGTAGCGTTGAGGAAGGCGAAGATTGCCACCATCCAGCGGGCTGAATCCAGCCGCTTGCGCTGCGCCACGGCAATGGCCACCAGAATTGCGGGCACCACCTCGACCGGTAGTATGAAAAACGTGAAGACCGCATCCCATATCTCGAATTGGATCGCGTTCAGGAAGGCCGGATAGAAGTAAAACAAAATCCCATCCAAAGTGCCGGCGGCAATGCTGATCACAGCCATCGCGCGAATCCACAAGACCAGCTTCCGGTTTCCGTGCAGTTGCAAAAGCCACAGCAGCAAGAACAACTGCGAGGATTCCCGCACGTTGATCTCAATCTGGGTGAGACAGATCAAGGTGACGGTCGAGTAGGACAGGCGCAGTCCACCCAGAATCAACTCCACCATCGGAGTGAAGGCAAAGATCGTCATCCAGAACAGCAGCCACTGCTGACGATCGCGCAGCCAGCCAATCAAGCTGAGCAGAGCCACCAGTAAATAGAGCGAGGTCAGTCCAAAGGTAAACTGCTGCCGGCGCAGCCACTCAAAATCCATGCTGCCCTTGGCGGCAGCTATGGCCTTTGCACTGCCCAGTTGCGGCAAGCCTTCAAATCCGCCCAGAATGCCAGGATCGTTCGAGGGCGGCGGCGTCTTCCAAACGCGAATAGCCAGTACGCCGCTGTGCATTGAACCTAGATTGTAGATCTGCGCGGGAACGGCTGATAGCCAGAGCAGATGAGGCGGCATGGTACCCAGATGGCCGGCCAGCTTTCCGTTCCAGTAGATCTCGTAAACGTCGTCGATGGCCGGAATCAGCAACGTGAAATCGTCTGCCGCGCCGGGGGCGGGCGTGACCGCGATATGCCGCCGATACCAGGCGTAGCCATCGTAGCTGCCATGTCCCTGCAGGCCCCAGGGCTTATCGGCGGTCAGTTGCTCCCAGCGCGAGTCGTCAAAGCCGGGCGCTGCCCACGCCGGGTCGTCGCCCAGGTGGAACTGCCAGAGGCCGCCCAGCGGTGCCGTGCCTTTGCCGAGACCGTCAATGGCGAGTGTGGTGGATTGCGCATGAGTGGCAACCGCGGGCCAAGCCAGAGCCGCAGCGGCAACAATCAGTAGGAAAGCATGCAAGCGGAGGAAACGCGAGCAGCAAAGTGCCATGAGCCAAGCATACCCCAGAGATCCTGTTGGAAGTAAAGAAGATTCTGTGCTATTTCTGCTGAATCGGCGGGCCTGATAACGATACGATAGAAGCGTGGAGCCAAAGATGCCAACAATTCTGGACGGCGCTGCCATTGCCGCCGCCATCAAGCAGGAAGTGGCCGAGGAAGTAAAGCTGCTGGCCCAGCGCGGCATTTGTCCCGGCCTGGCCGCGGTGCTGGTAGGCCATGTGCCGGCCTCGGAGATCTACGTCCGCAACAAGGTGCAGAGCTGCGCCGACCTGGGCATTTACAGCGACCTCATCACTCCGCCCGCAACCGTCACCACTGAAGAGATGCTGGCTCTGGTGGCCGAGCTCAACGCCCGTGACGAGATTGACGGCATTCTGATTCAGTTGCCGCTGCCGGCGCAGGTTGATGCCAAAGCCCTGCTCGATGCCATCGACCCGGCAAAAGACGTAGACGGCTTTCATCCCGTCAATGCAGGTCGTTTGATGGCTGGGCGGCCGTCGCTTGCGCCCTGTACGCCCGCCGGAGTGATCGAGATTCTTCAGCGCAGCAACATCCCCATCAGCGGCCAACATGCGGTGGTCGTTGGCCGCAGTGACATTGTGGGCAAGCCCGCCGCCATGCTGCTGCTGCATCAGAACGCAACCGTCACCATCTGCCACTCCAAGACTCGCGACCTGCCGACGATTACGCGCCAGGCCGACATACTTGTCGCCGCCATTGGCCGTGCCGGCTTCATCACCGCCGAGATGGTCAAGCCGGGCGCGACGATTATCGACGTCGGCATGAACCGCATCACCGATCCCGCGGAGTTTGCCCGCATCTTTGCCGGCGACGCCAAGCGCGAAGCCATCTTCGCCAAGCGCGGCTCGACGCTGGTGGGCGATGTGCATCCCAAGGCCTTCGAGATATCCGGAGCCTATACACCGGTTCCCGGCGGCGTTGGGCTGCTGACGATCGCGATGCTGATGGGGAATACTTTGCGCGCGGCAAAGCTGCGGCGAGGGCTGTGAGGCTAGTCTGGGTTGTCCAGTAATAAATTCCAGCGATAAAGAGCGGCCTGTCATCCGACGACCCAATTTTCGGAGCGGATCATATCGATGAGGGACTTGCATTCCATACCAAACGCGGCACAAACATCCGGGATGTGAGGTATTCGGTCGCTTCCTGTAGGTTTCTCCTCGGTAACAACCGGAACCTCTTGAACGAGGGCGAGGGCGATCACGAAGGGGTCCGCAGATGTGTTCAGCTTCTTTTCTCCAACCAAGCGCGGGAACCTCGCCAGAACTTTGGCGGCCTCCTTCTGTACGGCGTCATCCAGTTCAAGGAATAAATCGGCCTTACGGGATTTCAGCCACATATGCAGTTCATTGGAGCGCTTTCCTGTCTCAAGAAAGACATCAATGGGCGAAATCATCCTTTTCTCAAAAATAAGGCCATCAACACGGTCCCAGAATTTGGGAAAGTTTTCGATTGGGTAGCGTTCGTGCCAAGCCGCAATCAACGAACTTGTATCAATACAATAGATCATCGTAGACGGAGCTATTCCGCCGTTTGAAACGCTGCCCTTTCTAGCGCTGGAATGTACTTCACCTTCGCGCCGAGATAGCTGGACACATCGTTCAGCGTGATTCGGTTATCGTAATAACTTCGCAGCACGAGGCGTGTGAAGCCTCTACCGTTCCAGCTCATCAAGAGGATTGAGCGTTTGATCTTCACTTCCTTCTTGGGAGCCAATGCCTTCGCTGCCACAGCTGCTTCGAAGTCATCTTGAAACTTCTTCCGGCGGTCCATATAGAAATCCCATGATGCCCGTCGCATTGTGACGAGCCGTAACAGGAATGCCTCGCGGCTTACGCCTATTGCATTTGCCATTGCACGTAACTCTTCATCGTTCCAACCTCGCTCACCGACCGGCTTCACTTGAGTGAAGGACAACATGAGGTCACGCGGCATCAGGGCAGCTGCGGCGACCTCATCACAGAATCGTTCAATCCTTCGCTCTTCAACCGTTCCGCCCTCTCCATTCGTCAGGGCGCTTTCTCCAATCAGAACGTGGGCAAGTTCGTGCAATAGGGTATAGCACTTGCCGCCCTGACTGTTATCCCGGCCATTGATGACGATAACGGGGATTTCATTGCGAGCTATGGCGAAGCCCCGCATTTCCTTCATATCGACGATATTATGTGGACCGCCGGCTATGAAAACCAAGATGTGCTTCTCTTCCAACTTCCGTCGCCAGAAGTCGAACGCATGCAGTTCTCTTGCGGCCTTACGCTGATCGGTATCAGTCACGCCAAAGAATTTGCGGATTTCTTCCCCTACAGTTTCGGGTGAATTCTTGAGAGTGGCTCTAAACTGGAATGGCTGCACCGGCTCGCCAAGGTCATCACGCAGCTCCAAAGCAAGCTCTCTCCGCTGGTGAGCATCGCGAATATGCAATGCTAGTTCCGCGCTGATCGTGCGGTCATTCACATTCGGCAGCCGACGGAAGTCGCGCAAAGGTAAGAAATCCGTTGGGGGCTTCGGAAGGTAGAAGAAAGCCAGCGGAAAATGATATTTCCCCGCGAGGTTTCGCAATTGGCTGACAGTTGGGGCACCATCTCCCGTTTCCCACCCCTCCAGGATCTCGGGGGCAACGTTCGCCGCTTTTGCGGCATCGTCCAACGTTGTCTTGGCGCGATTGCGCGCCCAGCCAAGTAACTCGTGTTTTATTAATGCCTTGGGGCTAGCCACAGCTATTATCAGGCGCCAGAACGCCTACCTCGTAAGTTCACCCAAGCGTAAAGCAATAGGCTACTTAATGCAACGTCACCGGAGATGCTCCGAATAGGGGACATGGCAATCTACCCCAAGACGCTTCAAAGACGCTGTCGGCAGATGCCTCTGATCCTTTCCGGGATGCTGGCGAAGAACTCGTAAACGGCTTGGAAGTCTTCCTTTTCTATGTAGGGGAAGTCGCGGAGGATTTGCGCATCGGTCATGCCGGAGGCGAAGTAGGAAGCCAGATCGTAGACGTTGAAGCGCAGGCTGCGGATGCAGGGCTTTCCCCCCATCTTGCCAGCTTCGACCGTGATTCGCGGATTCAAGGTGACCATAAACTGCCGTATCTCCTGCGTGATTTCATTCTTCGGCAGATTCGGCTTGATCGCCTATACTGCGTTCAGCGATGGGCGCAATTGAAAAACATTCCGCAGTGGCTAAAGCCAGCGTTTTTTTGTGATGTTTGCGGCATGGCTAAAGCCGTGCCCTTTCAACACGTCGACTCTGCTTTCAGCACGTCGACTTTTTAGAGGTCTAGAAAATGCTTCGAGTCGGTCTTACTGGCGGGCTAAGCAGCGGCAAGAGCACGGTTGCCGCGCTGCTGCGCGCGCATGGCGCTGAGGTCATTGAAGCCGACGAGCTGGGCCGCGCGCTGATGGAGCCGGGGCAAGCGGTTTTTTCGGCGATTGTCGGGCATTTTGGAGTGGAGGTCGTCGGCGCGGATGGGCGATTGAATCGCGCCCGCCTGGCCGATCTCGCCTTCAACCATGGCCGTCTGCAAGAACTGAACGCTATCGTCCATCCGGCGGTGATTGCCGCGCAGCAGGGCTGGATCGACGAGCTTGCAGCCCGCAATCCTGTTGCCATTGCCGTCGTCGAGTCGGCGCTGATCTTTGAAGTGGAGCGCGACGCCCGCGCCCGCGGCGAGAGCGAGACCCTGCTCGCCGATTGGCGTCGCCGCTTTGACCGCATCGTCGTTGTCACCGCGCCAGATGAGATGAAGATCGCCCGCTATGCCGATCGTGTCTGCTCAGAAGCCGCCGGCCGCGCAGCCGTGGAAGCTGACGCCCGCCTGCGCCTCAGCTACCAGATTCCCGACGCCGTCAAAGCCGCCAGCGCCGATTATGTGCTGGAAAATGCGAAAGATCCGGCATTCCTCCGCGCTCAGGTGGAAAAATTGTGGCAGCGCCTTCTGGCCGATAGCAACAAACAACCCGCGAGATGAGTCTTTAGAATAGAAATCAGGGGTTAGGGAAGAGTGGTCAGATGTCCCCGGCCACACGGCAATTGGTTTTTACTGACAACTGACGACTGATAACTGACAACTGTAAAGGTTCTCAACCGATGAAATTTCGTTTCGCTCGTCCGATTTTTTTCGTTGTTTTGCTGGTAGGCGGCTTCTGGTATGTCACCGCGCATCTCGCACCCGGCTGGAAGCCATGGCCGCTGCTTCGCACCTCCGCCACCGGCGCCGCACTGGATCTGACCGAGGCGCAGGCCGCACCCGCCTATGACGCCGAGGAGCAGAACAACATCGCCGTCTATAAGCGCGTACTGCCGTCGGTGGTCAACATCACCTCCACGACGCTGGTCTTCGACTTCTTCAACGGCGTAGTTCCGGCGCACGGCCAGGGCTCGGGCTTCGTTCTGGACAAGGCCGGCCATGTGCTGACCAACTACCATGTAGTCGAGAACGCCAACCGCGGCATCGAGGTCATGCTGAGCAACAAACGCCGTTACGCGGCCAAGGTCGTCGGCTCAGACAAGGTACACGATCTGGCGCTGCTGCAAATCGACGCGCCCAATCTTGAGCCGGTCACGCTGGCCGACTCATCCCAGCTTGCCGTCGGCCAGAAGGTCTACGCGATCGGCAATCCCTTTGGCTTCAGCGGCACCATGACGCGCGGCATCATCAGCTCCATCCGGTCGATTCGCGAGTCGGAGGGCGCGCTGATCGAGGACGCGATCCAGACCGACGCGGCGATCAATCCCGGCAACTCAGGCGGCCCGCTGCTCAACTCGCACGGCGAGGTCATCGGCATCAACACCATGATCGCCACCGGCGGCGGCGCGGACCAGAGCGCGGGCATCGGCTTCGCCATCCCCATCAACACGGCCAAAGCCGTGCTGGAAGACCTGACCCGCTACGGCCGCGTCAAGCGGCCATCGCTTGGCATTGTCTCGTATGCAATTGGTCCCGATCTGGCCTCGCAAATGGATCTCGCCGTCGACTCCGGCGTCCTGGTGCAGAAGGTGATTCCCGGCGGAGCGGCCGAGCGCGCCGGCCTGCGCGGAGGCAATCAGCAGGCTTACGTCGGCAACACGCCAATCATTCTCGGCGGCGATCTGATTGTCGCCATCGACGGCCACGAAGTGAATGCGCCCGAGGAGATCAACGCCCTGATGGAGAAGCACCAGGCAGGCGACACCGTCAGCGTAACCTTCTATCGCGGCCGCAGGCAAATTACGCTGAAGCTGATTCTGGGTGAAGCACGCGAGGCCAATTAGAGAGTTTTCGGATTGACTTGATTGCACCTTCCGAAAACGTTCTTTGATCTGGATGTAAATGCACAACGGCCATCCCGAGGATCTGGGATGGCCGTTGTATTTGGAGCAAGGCGAGAAGCCGAATTTAGCGCTCGGTCTTCCGCCAGTTGATTAGATCGCCAAGCGTGGTGGTGGAGCTGGAGACGGGGGCCTTGTGGGCGTCCTTCTTGTAGCTCTCCACCTGGGCGCGGCTGGCTTCATGGCTGCCCACGGCGCGCAGGCTCAAGCCCACCTTCTTTTCTTCCACGTTGATCTTGATGATCTTGAACTCATTCTCCTGGCCGGTCTCAAGCTTGGCGCCAGCTTCGTCGCCCGCCTCCGAGATGTGGCAGAGACCTTCAACGCCCTCGGCGATTTCAACAAAAGCGCCGAATTGCGCGGTGCGCAGCACCTTGCCGTGAACCTGATCGCCGACGCGGTGCGTGGCGAAGAAGCTTTCCCAGACATCGGGCTGAAGCTGCTTGATGCCCAGGCTGAGGCGGCGATTCTGGGGCTCGACGCCAAGGACAACCGCCTTGAGCTTCTCGCCCTTCTTCACCACTTCCGAGGGATGCTTGACGCGCTTAGTCCAGCTCAGATTGGAGACATGCACCAGACCGTCGATGCCGTCCTCGATCTCGATGAAGGCGCCAAAGTCGGTGAGGTTGCGGACGCGGCCCTCGACGATGGTTCCGGCCGGATACTTCTCGGTCAGATTCTCCCAGGGATTTTCCAGCAACTGCTTCATGCCCAGCGAGATGCGGCGGTCGGCCGGGTTGACGCTGAGGACGACGGTTTCGACTTCGTCGGCTGGCTTGACCAGCTTGGAAGGGTGCTTGAGGCGCTTCGACCAGGTCATCTCCGAGAGGTGAACCAGGCCTTCAATGCCCTGCTCGAGCTCGACAAACGCACCGTAATCGGTCACCGAAAGAACGCGGCCTTTTACGTGCGCGCCCACCGGGTAGCGCTCGGTTGCGTCCAGCCACGGATCGGGCGTCAACTGCTTGAAGCCCAGTGAAACGCGCTGCTTGTCCTTGTCGAACTTGAGCACCTTGACCTGAATCTCGTCGCCCACGTTGACCAGATCGCGGGGGTGCGTCAGCCGGCCCCAGCTCATATCGGTGATATGCAGCAGGCCGTCAATACCGCCCAGATCCACAAACGCGCCGTAGTCGGTGAGGTTCTTGACCGTGCCCGTGAGCACGGCGCCCTCGCCCAACTGGTCGAGCGTAGTAGAACGCTTGGCGTTCTGCTCTTCTTCCAGAATTTCCTTGCGGCTGACCACGACATTGCCGCGCTTCTTGTTCAGCTTGATGACACGGACTTCAATCTGCTGGCCCAGATAGCCATCCAGATTGCGCACTGGGCGAATCTCAAGCTGCGAGCCGGGCAAAAAGGCCTTGAGGCCGATGTCCACCGTAACGCCGCCCTTGACGCGGCTGACCACCGTGCCCATGATGGGCGTCTTGTCGGCAGCGGCCTTCTCAATCACGTCCCAGACGCGCAGGCGCTGGGCTCGCTCATAGCTGGCCAGATAGCCGCCTTCGGGCTCCTCGCGCTCAATCACCACTTCGATCGCGTCGCCGGGCTGGAACTTCACCGCCCCGGTGTGATCGGTAACCTGTTCGAGCGGCACCAGCCCCTCGGACTTCAGGCCCACATCGATAACCAAGTGCTTTTCCGTCTGCTTGATGACCGTGCCGGAGATAATCTTGTCGCCGTAGGCTTCCACAGCCGCGGCTTCAGCGGCCTGTTCGCGCTCAAAAGCCTCGAGGGCGGCGGAAAAGTCGTCCATGGATTCCAGGCTATGTTCGCCGTGCTCGGCGTGCGCTGCTGGCTTGGCCGGAGCTTCCACAACGGCGGCGGCAATTTCAGGCTCGGCGGCGGAAACAGGCTCGGCCACGGCTGCAACAACAGGTTCGGCTGCCGCTGCTACTTCAAGCACGACTTCAGGCTCCGGTTGCGCGGGAACTTCTGTTGCAACTTCGGCTGCGGGCGCGGCTTCGGCGGCGGCTTCTACCACCGGCGTGAGCTCTGCTACAGCTTCGGTTGGGGCATCGGCGTCCAGCGCGGCCAGTTCAACTACAGGGGTTTCTGCGGTCTCGGTGATGGACGTGGATTCTGGCAACGGCTGCTCTAGCTCCGTCGCAGGCTCAAGGGTGGGGGCTTCCAATTGGGTATTCAGGGTTGTACTCTCGGTTTCGGGATTGAGGAGTTTTGCCATTGTACGTGCCAGCTCCGGGATTCCTTGCTCTCGCGACGGATAGTGACTGCCGCTGGGATTTGCTTCCCTCAGGCGGCCATAGCCGTCAAAGAGGAATGCCTTAGGCCATCTCCCGGTCGGCAATTGGCCGTCTGTGATCAAGGCGCATTCACAAGGAACAGTCAGCCCCTCCAGCCTCTTTTAGCTGGCATGGAAGGCATCAAGTCTCCTTGGGAAGCACCCGGCAGACAACGGCATGCTGGTGGGCGGCCGCAACTCACTGCTGGAATCCGCGCAGAGAGCTACGCTCACGAGTTTAGCAACCTCAGCTTTCCCGCGTCAATGCGGCGGGATTGCCGATGCACGGGAGATTTCATCTTGCGCACGAAAGAGTGCGGGGAACAATGGGGTTGACGAGTTACGCGAGTTCTTAATCGATGAATTTTAATCTGCGAATTTAAATTTGCGAGGAGCTGGGAATCAGGAACCAGAAACCGCGCCGCGCGTTTTCAGCACCGCCTCGGCGCGCAGCAGATCCGCCTCGGTATCCACGCCGATGGTGTCGCCGGGGGCTTCGGCCACATAGAGATCGAAGCCGTTTTCAAGCAACCGCAATTGCTCCAGCCGCTCGGCGAGTTCGAGGGGCGAGGGTGGCAGCGCGGCAAAGCGCTCCAGCACGGCGCGGCGATAGGCATAGATTCCCAGATGCTTGCGATAGCCGGTAAACCCTGTCGCATCGCGGTCGAAGGGAATCGTCGCCCGCGAAAAATAAAGCGCGCGGCCATCCAGAGCCGTGACCACTTTGACGGCGTTGGGGTTGGCGAACTCGTCGGGCGGGCAGCGGACGGCCAGCGTACCGGCCTGTACTTCTGACCGGTTAAACAGCTCAATCAGGGGCGGAAAAAAATCCGGCGTCAGCAACGGCTCGTCGCCCTGGATGTTGACAATAATCTCCGCGTCGATCTGGCGCGCGGCCTCGCGGACACGGTCTGAGCCGCTGGGGCAGTCGGTCGAGGTCATCGCAACGGGAATCCCGCGCTCTCGGCAGACCGCTGCCACTTCCTCCGAGTCGGTAGCGACGACGACGGGGTCCATCAGTCCGCTGGCCATAGCCGCGCGCCAGACCCACTCCACCATGGGCCGTCCGGCAAGGTTGCGCAGCACTTTGCGGGGGAGGCGCGTGGAGGCGAGGCGGGCGGGAATCACCCCGGCAATCTTCATGGAGACGAGTTTAGCCTATTGGACCAGCGAGGAGCGAGTAAGCCCGCCACGGCTTCTGCTGGCGGGAAGAGGCTGTGGAACTTCCATCGTGCGCATTGCTCTGCTAACTTTTTTCATTGACTGGCCTCCTTTTAGCACCTTGAGTGCGCCGCGAACAGCTTAGCTGCTCGCGAGACCAGCCGATTCATCCCATCTGCAACGCGGACCTCCCGGTCCACGCTTGTTTCTTGTCGATTGGGCGACGGCGCAACTCCCGATTCCCGACCCATTGCCTTACCATGAAATCATGCCGCCGCCAAACCCCGATCACTTACTCCGCGCCATCGCTCTAGCCACTCAGAATGTCGTTAGCGGCGCAGGCGGACCCTTCGGCGCAGTCATCGTCCGTGATGGCCAGATCGTCGCCGAAGGGGTCAACACCGTGACCACAACCAACGACCCCACCGCCCATGCCGAAGTGAACGCCATCCGCAACGCGGCCCGCGCGCTGGGCAGTTTCACGCTCACCGGCTGTCAGCTCTATACCAGTTGCGAGCCTTGCCCCATGTGCCTGGCCGCGGCTCACTGGGCGCGAATTGACGCCGTTTTCTACGCAGCTAGCGCAGCCGACGCCGCCCGCGCAGGCTTTGACGACGCGCTGCTTTATGAAGAATTCCGCAAGCCTCAGTCCCTCCGTGCGCTGCCGGAGACGCAACTGCTCCGCGAGAAAGCCTGGGCCAGCTTTGCCGCCTGGCTGGCCTCGGAAAACAAGATTGCGTACTGATACGGACGCGCCCGTTCAGCCCTTCAGCTCACTGGCCCGCGCCATCAATTGCTCGATCGTCCAGGGAGGATCGCCCGCCTTTAGCATTGAGCGGAATAAGGAATAGTGGTCCGTCTTTGCGCCAGCCTTGCGCAGCGTCGCTTCATCGTTCACCCATGCATAGACGATGACCTTCTCTCCACTGTATTCCACCCCCGCCATTTGCGCGCGGTCGGAAAGCTTCGGCTTGCTGCTCTTCAGATTGGCCATCTTTGCGCCTCGATCCCTTGTTAGCACAATTGTATTCACGGAGAAAAAGACTCACTCTCCGCCACTCTGCCAATCCAACTCCATCCACTCACAGAACGAAATTGACATTGCCTTTGAAGCGCCCTTCCAACACATCGATCAGATCCTTTTGAAACTCGGGATGATCGCTCATGGCCAGCCGAAGAGCGTTGGCATTGACCTGCTGCCCCTCTTGCGTGCGTCCGGCAGCGATCAAAATTCTCCCCAGTTCGGCATTCGCAAAGGCGCTGTTGGGCGTCAGTTGCACGGCTTGCCGCGCCAAGGGCAGAGCCTCTGCGATGCGCTTTTGCCTGTAAAGCGCGGAGGCGTTTCGGGCGTAGATGATGGCGTTGATCCTGGAGACGTCGAAGGTGCCGTGATAGGCCAGGATGACGTTGCCGATCTCCGCATCCGGCTTGCGGCTGGCAAACTCCTCGTAGGGGTTGAGCGATCCCGGTCCCGAGATCAAGCCCGAGGCATCCGACGAACTGATCAAAACCGTGCCGCTGATGGTGGGTGGCAGCGAGGCCGGCAGTTGGCCCAACCCCCAGATCAACGCGATATTATTCGGCAGCGGCTTGCAGGCAATGCCATAATAAGCCGGATTGACCAGCGGATTCATGTAGTCGAACCAACAATCTTTGGAGGGGTGCTGGTCCAGATAGCTTTTGGTCCACTTCAGACCCTGGCCCCAGTCGTCGTTGGAGTCGGCAACCTCGCGCCAGGTGTTGGACGACCCGCCAAAGGCCTCATTGGAGTAAGCCAGATAATCCGGATAGGCGCGCAGCGAAGTAAGCAGTGTCATCCCCAACAGAATGGCAATCGCGACGCGGCCGGGCACGGAGCGCGCGGCCAGAGATGCCGCCGCGGCCGCCGCCAGCACAATGCAGAACGGATAAATAGGCAGGATGTGACGCACTCCCAAATTGAGCATCGAGGAGATGGACAACAGCAGGAAGAAGCCGGCCGGGAGCGTGAGAAACAGCAGCGCCCGCCGCTGGCTCAGCACACCGGCGAAAGGTACCAGAAGAAGCAAGCTCAGCAGTGTCAGTGTGCTCTTGATCAGAAAGACGCCGGGAAAGAAGAACCACTGCCCGGTGGGGAAGACGTGCCCGAAGATGAAGGTGTTGCGATAGCTGCTGATGAGCAGAATATCGGTCCAGCCGAAGAGATACGCCTCGGGAAAGAGATGATGCCGCGCAAAGTACAGGATGATGGATTCTTTGAGCGGGCTGAGGCCGGCGGCGTATTGCTCGAGGGTTGGAACCATCACCAGCGGCGCGGGCCTGGCCGCATAGCGGAAGCCGTAAGCCGTCCAGAGAATGGCGTAGGCGATCAACCCGATCACGGCCAGCGCGCCAGCCAAGTGCGCAAGACTCAGGCGGCGCGCCGGCCCTTGCAACTCCAGAGCGTCGTCCAGTGAGAAGCGGCGCGTAAAGTGATCGCCCAGGCCCAGCAGCAGCAACGTGGGCAGCACCAGAGCGCCAGAGTGCTTCACGGTCAAGGTCACCCCAGCGGCCACGGCGCACAACAATAGCCGTCCCACTGAGGGCCGCTTGAGAAAGCGATAAAAGGCATAGACGGTGGCAAAAAACAAACATGTGAGCGGGATATCGGTAGTAATCAGTGCGCTGTTGGCCAGCAGCACCGGTTCAAAGACGCACAGCCCCAGCGCAATCAACGCCGTCAGCGGACCAAACATCTCACCCGCGGCCATATACACAAGCCACGCCAGCGCCAGGCTGAACAAAGCCATTACCATGCGAGCGCGCAGCAGGATAGCATCCGCGTTGCCGCCGTCGTAAAGGAAGCGTGCGCCGTTGACAAAGTCTTCCGCCTTGTAGAAGCGAACCGGAAAGTGCGGTGGCTCTTTGAGACCCATCGGCAGCAGGGGGATTGCGGCAATCATCTTGGCCAGTGGCGGGTGTTCGGGATTGTCCCCGAAGTCCCCGTGCTTCCAGTACTCGTAGCCGGCGAACAAGTGGGTGGACTCGTCAAAGGTCTGCGACTCCTGACGAACCGAATTGAACAGGATAACCGCCAGAAGCGTCAACAAGGCTGCGGCAAAGAGGCGAGACAGACGCGGCGAAGGGCTCAATCCACGCAGATTCAATTGAGCCATGCGCGACGGAGGGGGGAAAGTGAGAATCGTAGACATTGCGTTTCCTCCGGGGGGAGTGATTTCGGACAATGCAAGTCCTAATAAAGCATATGCCCTCAAGAAATGAATATGGAATCAAAATCCGCGTCGCCCGCGCCGTAGGTGCAAAGTTTATTAGCCCCGCGTTTCAGTGTTGAGAAAGCGTCCTCAAGATGACTGGCCGGAGTTCCGGGGGGACGGCGCTCATGCTTCGATGTTTCTTCAAAATAGAAAAACATCAAATGAAAAGGGCATTCTTTACTTAAAAATGAGATACCAAAGTAACCGCGTACCAGATTATGTAAGAAACTCCTAAGATAGAACTAGCGCGGCAATAGAGTTTCCATCTATACTGCCAGCCATGCAACCTCACAGTCTTTTCCTGCTCCTAATGGTGTCAGCCCTTGCGGCAGCCCAATCCAAGGCTCCGTCTGGCACGCCCTGGGAGATGCAGGATTCCACTTCAACGGCCAGTTTACGCGGAATTGACTCCGTGGACGGATCGGTGGCTTGGGCCAGCGGCACTGAGGGAACCGTACTGAGGACCACCGACGGCGGCGCGCATTGGCGCA
>Ga0181534_10000653_pt1 | contig 24167 bp, 21 predicted proteins | sample PEATcosm2014_Bin_37_FD_119758 | JGI IMG/M metagenome (GOLD analysis project Ga0181534, IMG submission 119758) | Peatland microbial communities from MTU Mesocosm Facility, Houghton, MI, USA - PEATcosm2014_Bin17_10_metaG | ecosystem: Environmental > Terrestrial > Soil > Wetlands > Peat | place...
CCTGGGTCAGGGTCTGCTTGAACACGCGCGCACCGCCCGTCAGCGTCCACGCCGAGGTCAGGTGCCCGGTGAGCTCACCGAACACCGCGAGATCCTTGAAGTGGGTTTCGAAGTCGCCGATGTAGGCCTGGTCCTTGATGATCGGAATGCCGTAAATGTAGGTCGGCGGGTTGCCCGGCGTGTAGACCGTCTCGCCGATGCCGCACTGGGAAGGCGTCACGCCGTCCCCGTTGCTCACCCCATAGGCGGGCACGCAGGCATTGAAGTAGTTGAGATAACCGGGATAGAACTCGTGCTCCTGGATGTCCGTGGTCTGATTCTTGAAAAAGACGCCGCCCACCCAGTCGACCAGGCCGCCGGTTTTCGATGCCAGCCGAATTTCCTGGGACCACGGCTTGTCATTGAGCTCGTCGTGTCCGGTCACCAGCGCGCGCGGGTTCGCGCCATAGAGCGACGGATAGAACGGGAAATAGGTGTACAGATTGGTCAGGTCGCTGCTGGCCTGGTTGACGTGATGCGCCCAGGAGCTGTTCGAGGTGAGCGTGGCGAACCCGAGGTCGCCCTCCATCGTCAGCGCGAACAGATTGACGTGATCGTCCGCGGTGGCCGGCGTGTGGTCCGACGATGACAGCGAGTTCAGGCCATAAATCGGCGCGGCATACGGAAACCCGCCGGCTTCGGAGCGCTGAAAGTAATACGAGAGCTGCGCGTGAAACTCATCGCTCGGCTTCCACAGCGTCGCGATGCGGGCGGTTCGATATTCATAGGCATTGAGGCCGTTCTGCGAGTAGGTCACCGGCGGGCTCAGCAGATTGCCGGGCTGCGCCGCGATCGGCGCGCCGGAGGAGTCGAGCTTGTACAAGTCCGGTTGATTGATGAAGCCGGCCTCGTCGGTCCAGCTGGCGTTCAGACGCACGGCCAGCGTGTCGTTGATGGGCAGGTTGAGCATGCTGGACACGTCCTCGTTGAGCGCGTGGGTGTGCTCGGTCTTGCTCAATCCGGTTTCGACCTTGGCGTCGAAGGCCTCGGGGTTGGGAGCGTTTTGCACGAAGCGAATCGTGCCGCCGAGCGAGCCCGAGCCGTACAGGGTGCCTTGCGGGCCGCGCAGGATCTCCACGTGATCGAGATCCTGCAGGCGCAGGTTCACGAACAGCGGCGTGTCATCGACGTAGGTCGCGACCGGCGGCACGATGGGCGTCGCCAGGGCGACCTGTCCGCCCGTGGCCTCGCTGTTAAGGCCGCGGATGATGAGCGTGGCGCCGTTGACGCCGCCGAAGGGGCCCTTATCGGTGAAATTCACCCCGGCCATCGAGTTCGCGAGGCCGGCGATGTCGGTGATGCCCGCCTGGTCGAGCGCGGCGCCGCTCACGGCGGTGATGCTGATCGGCAGGTCCTGGGCGGAGGCGGCGCGACGGCTCGCGGTGACGATCACTTCCTCCAACGCTTCCTCGTTCGCCATGGCGTTCGTGCCATAGAGCACGCTCATGATGGCCGCGGTCAGCGTGGTCACTTTCTCGAGTCGGCGGCGGTATCGGGTGAATGCGCAATTTTGCGCGCGAGGCCCTGCTTGCACGTAACATCCCTTTGCCAGTCCCCCTTGCGTGTTGATGAATATCAAACTCGCTCGAGTGCGCCGACGTGGGGCGCACCGCATTTATGTGACACACAATTACAACGCGCGAATGCGCGTCGCAAGCGGTATTTCCATTTGCACGTTGTTGGTGCGCGACGGAATGTGAGTGCGATTTCGCGCGGCAAAAGGCGGCGTGTGACGCAGCCGAGTGGCGATGATTTGCAGTCGATCGTGCTCATTCGCGCGCATCCGCGCACGCAGGACACCAAGCCCCGTTATGGAGCAGGCGGCGCGAATCGCGGCGCCGGGCTGCGCCAGCGCGGAGCACGTCATTGACCCAAAACGTCCGCGCCACGCGCTATATTTCGTTGCATGAACCGCATCGACAGTCTGCTGATCGGCGACTTGCTGCACGGCTACCGGGCGCATCGATTCACGCCGACGCAGGTGATCGACAGCGCCCTCGAGCGCGCGGACCAGGCCGCGCAGCGTCATGTGTGGATTCATCGTCTGGCGCGCGATCGGCTGCTCGAATACGCGGCCGTGCTCGAGCGGCGCCCGATGCAGGAGCTGCCGCTCTATGGGGTGCCGTTCGTGATCAAGGACAACATCGATCTCGTCGGGGCGCCGACCACCGCGGGTTGCGCGGAGTTTTCTTACCAGCCGGCGAGCTCGGCCTTCGTGGTACAAAGGCTCATCGATGCCGGCGCGATTCCGCTCGGGAAGACCAACCTCGATCAGTTCGCGACCGGCCTCGTCGGCACGCGTTCGCCGTACGGCGCCTGCCGCAACAGCTTCGATGCGGATTACATTTCCGGCGGATCGAGTGCGGGCTCGGCGGTCGCGGTGGCGACGGGCCTGGCGAGTTTCGCGCTCGGCACCGACACCGCCGGTTCCGGCCGGGTGCCGGCCGCGTTCAACAACATCGTCGGACTGAAACCGAGCTGCGGCCGGATCAGCACGCGCGGCGTGGTGCCGGCGTGCCGATCGCTCGACTGTGTTTCGATCTTCGCCCTGACCGGTGAGGATGCCGCGCGTGTCCTGGCGGTGGCCGAAGGCTACGACGACGAGGAGCCGTATTCGCGCCGGCTCGGCGATGTCCCGGTGAACGGCCGGCGCTTCGGCATACCGCGCCGCGACCAGCTGCAGTTCTTCGGTGATCGCGACTATGAGCACTTGTTCGAGCAGGCGGTGGCGCGCATCGAATCGATCGGCGGCACGGTGTCGCGGATCGATTTCTCGCCCTTTCTGGAATCCGCGCGGCTGTTGTACGGCGGACCGTGGGTCGCCGAACGCTACGCGGCGATCGAGGAATTCATCTCGAAGCACGCCGCGGCCCTGCATCCCGTGACGCGCCGGGTCATCGAAGGCGGCACATCGGCATCAGCGGTCGAGCTGTTCAAGGCGCAGGACCGGCTCAAGACCTTGAAGCGTGCGGCCGACCGGGTGTGGGAGGCGGTGGACGTCATACTCACACCGACGGCCGGCACCATTTACACGCGGGCGGCCGTGGAGGCGGCGCCGATCGAGCTCAACAGCACGCTCGGCTACTACACCAATTTCATGAACCTGCTCGACATGGCGGGTGTTGCCGTGCCGGCCGGTTTCCGCCCTGACGGGTTGCCGTTCGGCGTCACCCTGGTCGGACCCTGCGCAAGCGATCGCTCGCTGCTCGCGCTGGGAGGCGAGCTGCACCGCGCGCTCGTCGACCGATTGGGCGCGCCCGACCCGGCGGCCGAGCGCATCGAGATTGCGGTGTGCGGCGCGCACATGGACGGCCTGGCGCTCAACCACGAACTGCGTTCGCGTGGCGGGCATTGTGTGCGGCGTACCCGCACCACGGCACTCTATCGGCTCTATGCGCTGCCCGGGGGGCCGCCGCGGCGTCCCGGCCTGGTGCGGGTCGGGACGGATGGGACGGCGATCGAGGTCGAGGTGTGGTCGCTGCCGGCCGCGGAGTTTGGCGCTTTTTCCGAAGGCGTCGCCGCGCCGTTGAGTTTCGGCCGCGTCTGGCTCGAGGGCGGCGGATCCGTGCTCGGATTCACCTGCGATCCCGGCGCCGCCGAGGGGGCGACCGACATCACCGCATTTGGCGGCTGGCGGGCGTACCTTCAGCAGGGGCCGTGAACGCCTTGGCATGCGCGATCTCGGCGCGGGTCGAGTGCGCGCCGTCAGAGGTCGCCTGCAGCAGCGCGGCGTAGTAACGCCCCGCCGCCGCCGGATCGCCGGCGCCTTCCGCCGCCCGGCCGGCCCCGTAGAGGCCGTTGAAGCGGTTGGGGCTCAGCTGCAGGGCACGGCCGTACTCGATGAGCGCTTCCTGCGGCCGATTCGATTCGAGCAGCATATCGGCCAGCATCTCGCGCGCCGGGATGTCGACCTCGCCCTGGCCCACCAAATCCTGCAGGTCCGCGCTCTCGCGCATGAGCTTGAGTGCCTCCTCGGTGCGTCCGTCGGCGAATGCCACCCACGCGAGTATTTCCCCGCGTCGAATCCGCGGCCCGGTGCCTTCGGCGTAGTAGGCGTGGCGCCCTTTGCGCAGCTCGTCGATCAAGGCATCGTGGGCCGCCGCCGCGGCCTTGGCGTCGGCCGCGCGCTTGAGGTGCCCGGCGGCGATGGCGTGCGCCCAGTACACCTGGGTTTGAGTTTCCGGCGGCGCCCCCTTGAGCGGTTCAAGCGCGAGCGCGTCCGCCCAATCCCGCGTCTCGAGCGCGAGGAAAATCGGCAGCTTTACGCGGTAATAGGGAAACATCCCCGCCATGTAGTTGTCGCCGCTCGCCATGCCGGGCATGGTCTCGTAGTGATTGATCGCGGCATTCGAGTCCGCGATCACCGCGCGCGCCTTCTCTTCCTGCCCGCTCTGCAGGTAGGCGTACACCAAGAAATCATCCGAATGGAACTGATCCATCCAGCCGGACTCATGGCGCGCCTCGGCCGCCCGGGACGCCTCCACCGAGGCTGCATTCGCGTCGATGTCCTCCTGCCACAGACCGAGCCGCGCGAAGATGTGCCCCGGCATGTGCACGGCGTGTGGGCCGGACGGTGCGACCTTCCCATAGGCGCGCGCCGCGACGAGACCATCGGGTGCGAGCGGCGGATTGTCGCAGGCGTGGATGATGTAGTGCACCACGCCCGGATGATCGGAATGCTTGTCCCAGAGCGGTGTGAGCACCGCCATCGCCTTGTGCTCCTGCTTGAGGCTGGTATCGGTCGGCTGCTCCGCCGCCAACAGCGAGAGCGCATAGAAGGTGCCGGCATCGACGTCATCGGGGTGAGCGGCGTACAGCCTGCCCATGGCCGCCGAATAGGCATCGATGCGGGCCTGAAAATCACGCGCGCCGGGCCGGTAGAAGTCGGCGAGCGCGGCGATGTAAGCCCGCTCGCGCTGCGTCTTGGGCGGATGCGCTTTGGCTGCCTCGAGTTCGCGCCAGCCCTTCGCGACCGTGGCATCGTCCGGGCGATCCCAGATCTGATGAAAATCGCTCATCACCAGGCCCCAATGCGCCATCGCACACTGCGGATCCTTGTTTAGAGTGCGCTCGAATTGCGGTCTTGCCTCCTCGTACCAAAAGTCGTGCAGCAGCGCGACTCCGCGGTTGAAGTCGCCCTGGACTGCCGGCGCGCACGAGACGTGAAAGGAGACCGTGCCCAATCGATCCGGCGGCAGGGCTGCCGGGGCCGGAGCGCTCAACGAGGAAGAACCGACCGCGAAGGCGGCAAAACATCCCAACGCCAGCCTGCCGGATAATGCGGGTGTTTGCAGCATGTTTTCGTACCGCTTGTTATAGGAATAGGCTGCGGAAAATACCACGCCCGGCGGGACGCAGGTGCGGAGCGCCGCGGGGTGACGCCGCTCAGGCGAGGGTTTGCACCCCCGCCATCGCGTTTGAAACGATTTTGGTTAGATCGTCTCGACAATCAGCGCGATCGTGATGATCGCCATTCCCGCCAACAGCACGTTGTGCCCCTGGCGTGCGAAAAATCCAAGCATAAGACCTCCTCTAAAAGCGCGCCGCATCGAATCGAAGGATTCAACGGGGCGCTGATCCTGTATGGAGGCGGAATCCGGTTTCTCAATGGCCGTCTTTTTGCAGCAGCCTTTTTTATTAAATAAAATCAGTTAGTTATAAGTATTTTATTTATTTCACTGAGGATAATATGCGCGCACCTTGGCGAGCGTGGCCTTCAGGGCCTGCAAGTTGGTCTGCACGCCGGCCGTGTCGTTGTGCTCCCCGGCCTTGTCGATCTTGCTCGCCTGGCTGCCCACCACCTTGACGCTCGCCTGGACGTCGGCGAGCTTGTCGGGCGGCAGCGAGGTCGACAACTGCGACACGCCCTTGAACGCGTTGGCGATGCCGTAGGCGGAGCTGCCGAGATCGCCGATCTTCCCCGCTTTGATCAGGCTTTCGAGTTGCGCCATGTCCTTGTCGATCATGGCCCAGCCGCCTGCAACCGAGGTCGGCGCCGGCTCTTCCTTCCAATCGGCCGCGACGACCGGGTTCGAGTGCCCGAGCGCGCACAGCAGCGTGGCGGCGGCGAGGGCGCCCATGAGTTTGTGGAATCGGGTCGAAACGTTCGAATGTGTCATGTGCCTGGGCTCCAAGTTTTTGTTCAATGAAATCGTCGAAATAGAATCGGGGCGATCGCGCCGTTCAGGTCTTCAAGGACGGCCACATGCGCTTGAGCACGGCATCGTGTTTGACGAAGCGATGGTAGAGCGCGGCCAGTATGTGCAGGCCGATCACGGCCAGCAGCACCCACGACAGGATGTCCGCATGCAGGTCGCCGAGTTTGAATCCGATCTTGGCTTTTGGCGCGACGATTCCCGGCAGCGGAATGAATCCGAAGGCGCGCACCGGCCATTCGCGCGCCGATGCCGACGCCCAGCCGGTGAGCGGCAGGATGATCAGCAGCGCATAGAGCCCAACATGGGTGACAGCGGCACTGGCCCGCTGCCAGGCCGGCAGCGACGGATCCGGCGCCGGCGCGGCATGGGTCAGGCGCCACACCAGTCGAAACAGCACGACGATCAACAGCGAACTGCCGACCATCAAGTGAATGCCGATGACCCCGGTGGGCTCCGTGCCCCATTCGATCTCCGGCATGCACCACCCCAGGGTGAATTCGGTGGCGACCAGGATGAAGGTCAGCCAGTGGGCCGCACGGGCGACCGGGTCGTAGCTCGCGCGCACGGCGGACGCCGCGGAATCCTGAATGCTCAATTAATTTCTCCGACTTCGATGATGGCGGGTGCGTACATTGGCTGCAAATACTAGCGCACGCCGGTCGCTCCCAGGCCTTCAAATCCTGCAACACTGAGTTGCCCAATTGACAGCGTCCGGCGGGTACACTGCATTGTTGAATGATTGACAACAATGGTCTCGTTCGGGGGTATCGATATGGACCGGTTTACCGTGATGAAAAGCCTGGTCGCGGTGGTGAAGTTCGAGAGTTTTGCGGGCGCGGCCCGGGCGCTCGGCATCTCGCGCGCCCTGGTCTCCCGGCATATCGCCGACCTGGAGAAGCAGGTCGGCATCCGGCTCGTCAATCGGACCACCCGCTCCGTGAGCCTGACCGAAGCGGGGGAGAGGTACGTCAAATTCGCCAAGGGCATCTTGACGCAAATCGCCGAAGAAGACGCCTCGATGGTTTCCATGCGCGAGAAGCCCGAGGGAGAACTCGCCGTGGTGTCGCCGAAATGGATCGGCAGCCTCGATCTCGGCGATGCCGTGGCGAGCTTCGCCGCGCATCACCCGCAAATCCACGTGCGTCTCGAGCTCGGCGGCATCTCGGAACGCACCTACGATTTCATCGAGGAGGGCTACGACATCGCGTTTCATACCAAGAATTTGCGCGATTCGTCTATCGTCGTGCGCAAGATTGCGCCGCTGCAGTTCGTGCTGTGCGCGGCGCCGGAATATCTCGAGCGGCACGGCGAGGTGCGCGACCCTCCCGACCTCGTGGGGCACGATTGCCTGATTCATGTGAATGATCCGGTCTGGCACTTCGTCAAGCAACGCAAGAAGTTTCACTACAAAACCCACCACGTCGTTTTTTCGTCGAATACCTACCTGGTGCTGCAGAAGGCGGCGAGCCGCGGCATGGGTGTTGCGCTGCTGCCGCTGCGCTCGATCTACCACGAAATACGCAGCGGTCATCTGGTGCAATTGCTGCCCGAATATGCGGTGCCGGATCGGCCGCTGTACGCGGCCTATGCGCCCGGCAAACAGGTGGTGCAAAAGGTCCGCGTGTTCGTCGATTTCATCGCCGAGTGGTTCAAGCAGCACCCGCTGGAACGGATTGTCGACGTGGAGCAACCACATCGTTGACTCAACTGCAACAGTAAAGCGGCTCCCGACTGTTGACAGCGGGGGCATCTGGCCCTGCAATGACAGCCTTCGACAGGAGGTGAATCATGGCCGAGGCAACGATCGTCAAAGTCGATGCGGTAAGGGTGCTAGACCGCGGCAGCGGGATCCAGACCATCCCCCTGATCACGCACCTGTCGGCCGAAAACCCGCGTTTCACCACCGGCATCAGCACCTACCCCACGGGTCGTGGAGCACCCCTGCATTCGCATAACTGCGACGAACAGGTCACGCTGCTCGATGGCGTGGGGGAGGTGGAGATCGATGGGGAGGTGACGCCGCTCAAGCAGTTCGACAGCACCTACATTCCCGCCAATCGCGAGCACGCATTCCGCAATACCGGCAGCGGCCCGATGAAGATTTTGTGGATCTATGCATCCAACGAAGTGACCCGCACCTTCGCCGCCACCGGCGAAACCGTGCGTCACCTGTCGGACGAGGATTTGATGGGCGCCCCACCCGGCGGCTAGGGCGCTCAGCCGTCCCGCGTGTCGTCGCCGGGAAACTTGAGCATCCACAAATTGTGCGGCGGCGTCTTCTCCCACAACCGTGGTGTGAACGTCTTGTCCATGCGGTCCATGTCGGAGGCGAACTCGATGCGTCCGCCGCAGGGCGAATGAAACATCCTGAACACATTGGAGCCGAGGTTGTGCCGGCCGAGACGGCGCGACTCCTTCCATCCGGCCTGGGTCATGTGATTGCCGCCCTCGACCACTTCATCGATGTCGCGCACTTCGAGCGCGATGTGATTGATCGCCAACCGGTCGGGGCGATGACACAGCAGGAAATTGTGATGCTCGATGTCGCCCTCGCACTGCATGAAACTGCCCATCGGCAGCACGGTGTCGATGCTGCGAAAGCCGAGCCGGTCCACATAAAAGCGCGTGGCCGACTCGCGCGATTGCGCGGTGATGTCAAATGCGACATGGATGATGCGGATCGGACGCGCGCGACCGTGCGGATGGAACTCCTCGTTGCGCCGCTCCACGTGACCGAGCACATTGGCCGGCTGCGGCGTGACCTCGACCGCATGCGGCAGCGCCACCCGAAAACCGATGCCAAAGCCGCTTTCGTCATGGCTGTGAATTTCGCCATGCTCGAATCGCACCGCCCGGTCGGTGCGCAGGGCGGCCGCCAGCCGGTCCAGCGCCTCAGCCGAGTCGACCCCCCAGACCACTTCGCGCAGCATGGGCCCGGAAACCGGGGTTTTCGGCAGGTCCGGGTGGTCCGCCGGCAACAGGTGCACGTATTGATTGACCGGTGTGCGAAACGAGGCGCGTTCGCCGGTCACCTCGATGGGTTCCAAGCCGACGTCGGAGAAAAACCTGACGCATTCGCCCATCTCCTCGACGCCGTAACGCAGCTCTTCAATCCGAACGATGGCCATGGACACTCCCGCCAAAATACAGTCGAAGCATACTCCCGTGCCGATCAAATCATAATAGGACGGCCCCGCTTTTCCTGTCGCAAATTGGCACACCAATGTTGTTGAAACTGTACCAATCGCAGCCGCATTTTCGCGTAGCTTAGTGAGCCGAACGAGACCGGACCACGATCAGGAGCATCCGCCGCGATGAGACTTCCGAAGTTGCCAGAGGCCGAATTGAGCGACCGACAAAAGGAGCTCCACGCGCGCATCGCGGGCAAACGCGGGCAGGTGCGTGGGCCTTATCTGGTGTGGCTGCACAGCCCGGAACTGTGCGATCGGGTGGAAGCCCTCGGCGCCTATGTGCGCTACGACTGTTCGTTGTCGGAAAAGCTGCGCGAGCTCAGCATCCTGATCACCGCGCGCTATTGGGACGCCCAGCACTCGTGGAACGCCCACATCGACAAGGCGGTGGCGGCCGGGATCAGCCCAGCCCCTCTCGCCGCGTTCGCCGCGGGCGAGACGCCGGTCTTCGAGGCGGAGGACGAGCGCGTATTCTTCGCCTTCTGCTGGGAGATGCTGCAGGAGCATTTCGTGAGCCGGGCGACGTTCGAAAAGGCGTTGGCGAGATTCGGCAATCAAGGCGTGGTGGACATCATCGGATGTCTCGGCAACTTCTCGATGCTGGCCATGTGTCTGAACGCCTTCGAGGTCGATCTCGACAAGAGCCGACCGCCGCCCTTCGCCGACATCCGCGGCTACGGCCGCGTCGCCAACGGCGCGATGAGCCCGCTGACTCCGTGAATTGATCGATCGTCTCACCGACCAAGAGCGAACCCAAACATGCCTTACGCGACATCCGGATCCGCCAACATCTACTATGAATTGCATGGCAAGGGTCCTGCCATTCTCTTCATCCACGGCTCGGGCGGACATCATGCCGCCTGGTGGCAGCAAGTCGCCTACTTCTCCTCCGAGTATCAGGTCATCACCGTCGACCTGCGGGGCTTCGGCAAGTCCTCCTCGATTCCCGAAGGGCCTGACGCCCAGGACTTTCCGCAGGACGTGTTGGCGGTGCTCGACCACGCCGGCATATCAAAGAGCGTCTTGATCGGCCAATCCATCGGCGCGGCGGCCGCATTGAGCATGGCCATGAAAAATCCGGCGCGGGCCGCGGCCGTGGTGCTCGCCCATTCGGTGGGCGGCATCAGCCATCCGGAGATCGCCGCACGCGTGCGCGCCGATCGGACCGAAGCGGAGAAGCTGCCGGTGCTCGACCGTTTGCTCACGCCCAATTTTCAATTGGCCCAACCGGCCAAGACGTTCTTGTTTCAACAGATGGGCACCTTCAATGCGGCCAAGATGAAGGATTTGCGCAATTTGACCTCCGCGGGTCCGAGCGTCGAAGCGGTCAATGCCGCGGGGTTTCCCATCTGCCTGCTGACGGGCGAGAACGATGCGGTCTTGAGGCCGGCCACCATTCGTCACGCGCAGCAGCTGCTCACGCACGCGACCCTGACGGTGGTGCCGCGGGCGCCGCATTCGATGTACTGGGAAGCACCCGAGCTCTTCAACGCGGCCCTGCACGTGTTCTTGAAATCCATTTACCCACGAGACTCCGCATCGGAAGGCGCCGGCACATGACCATCTCACTCGAGGCTGCTCGGAAAATCATCGATCTGGCCGCCCAGAAGGCCGTTGCATTGAACAAGCCGGTCACCGTCGCGGTGGTGGACGCCGGCGGTTACCTGGTCGCGGTCGATCGCATGGACGGCGCCCGGCCGCTGCAGCCGAGCATTGCGACCGCCAAGGCGTACAGCGCGGCCGTGATGCAGCGACCGACCGTGATGCTGAAAGGCTGGGCCGACAGCCAACCCGGCTTTTTCGCGCAGGTCGCCCGCATGGGGCACCAGCCGATCGTCGCCACCGAGGGCGGAGTTCCCATCAAATCCAACGGCGTGCTGATCGGCGGGCTCGGGATCGCCGGCGGGACCGGCCCTGAAGATCAGCAAATGTGCGAGAGCGTGCTGGCGGAGCTCGGCTACGAGCTGCAATTCGAGCAATTCAACCAGATCAAGAAATAGCCCCGCCGGCCTGGATCGCCGGACTAGAGTTCGAAGCCCCAGAAGCTGCGCGCGACGCCGACCACCAATTCGAGCTTGCGCCGCTCATCGCTCGCGCCGAGCGGCGCTTCCCCGCCGACCCGGCGCGCGAAACTGCCCTGCGTGCACAGTGCGAGATTGTCGGGCTCGAATACCGCCGCCGCCTGATCGATACGGTCGAGCACCTGGTTTTGATCCTCCAAGGCGGCGCTTGCGCTGCTGATCAGACCGAGCGCCACGGTCTTCTCTTTGGGCACCCAGCGCAGGCACTCGAATTCGCCCGGGGTGGTTGCGCCGAATGGAATGACGAAGCGATCCGCGGGCAGTTGACTCAACATCTGTTCGAGGCGTGCATCGTTGGCCCCACGCGGCCCGGCAGCGCCCGGGTTGGGATCGGAGAAATGAATGGCGATGCAGCACTCGTCGGATTTCTTGACGCCCCGCAACGAGGCCGCGTCAGCGGCCAGATAGGCCGCAAATCGTTCATCGGTGGGCGCGTCGGATGACTCCGCCGCCAAAGCCGCATAGCCCGGGCTATCGATCTGAAGATAGTGGACGCCCTGCGCCGCCAGCGCTTCGAGTTCCAACCGGGTCCACTGCGCGAGCCGCAATCCAAACTCATGCAGGTCGGCGGCGCCGCCGCGGTGGGAGGCGAACAACAGCGTCGCCAGATGAGCGGCGGAGGGCAGGGTGATCTTGATCCGGCCGCGGGCGTGGGCGAGCAGGTAGTCGGCTTCCGCCGCACTCGATTGCAGACGTCGCTGGAAGAGCTGTTCGAGTCCCGCCGAGGTGTCGGGCGCATCCGCACGCCGGAACCCGCCGTCGGTCAGCGCGTCGAGGCCGGTGTCCTGCTGCATTTGCAGGGCGGCGTCGATGGCGGTGTCCTGCGCCCGCGTGAGGCCGTCACGGTCGAGATTGCCGGCGGCGAAATCGCGCGCAGCCTGCAGCAGGGGTGCCGGGCGCATCAGATCGCCGACGTGATCGGCGCGATATTTACCAGGGTTGGCCATGATCAGTCCTCGATCCGCTCGTGGGTCGCTTCGGCGCCGCGCTTCCAGTAGCCCGCGGCCTTCACCCAGCCGTGGGTCGCCGCGCGTTCGCCCATCAGGTAGCGGCGAATGGCCCGGGCCACGTCGGATTCAGCCGCGGCCCACGCGAAGTAGTCGCCCGGCGGCCAGTCCGTGAGGTCGCGCAGGGCCGCGAGCAGTTGTGTGCCGTCGCCCGGCGCGCGGCCGTTCCGATGCACCCATTGGACGGTGACATCGGCCCGGCTCGAGAGCCGCTGCTCTTCGGCCGCATTCTCGACTTCCACGATGACGATTGCGCGTGCACCGCCGGGCAGCTCTTCCAGGCGCCGTCCGATGGCAGGCAGCGCCACTTCATCGCCGATGAGCAGGTGCCAGTCGAAATCCACGGGAATGATCGACGAGCCGCGCGGGCCGCCGATGCGCAAGGTGTGCCCGGGCCTGGCCGCCTGCGCCCAGTCGCTCGCGGGACCCGCGCCGTGCAGGGCGAAGTCCAAGTGCAGGATCCCCGCAGCGGCATCGGGACGCGGCGTGAAGTCGCGCATGGGCCCCCGATCGGCGCCGTCGCCCGGAAAAAACAGCTTGATGTGGTCATCGAACCCGGGACTGCTGAAACCGGCGAGTTCGGCGCCGGCGAGCGTCACGCGGCGCATCTTGGGGGTCAGATCCGTGACCTCGGCAACGGTCAGCAGACGCTGCACCGTTTCATGCCGCACGCGCCGGATCTCGCGCTGTGGATTGTTCATGGTTCCCGTCCTTATGTGGCGGTGAGGGTGTTCTTGAGCGTTCCGATGGAGCTGATTTCAATTTCGACCGTATCGCCGACCTTGAGGTTTTCGGCCACGCCTTCCGTTCCCATCCAGATGACGTCGCCCGGATGCAGGGTGATGTACTGGCTGATGCTCGAGATGTAGCTGGCGATCCCAAAGATCATGTCGTTGGTCGCGAAGGTGAGCTTGGTCTGTCCGTTGACTCGCACCGTGGTGCGCAAGGAATCCAGATCGACTTCCGTCTCGATCCAGGGCCCCATGGGTTTGAACGTGTCGCTGTTCTTGCTGCGCCAGAACGTGCGGTCCAATTTCTGCCAGTCGCGTTCGCTGATGTCGTTGCCGATGGTGTAGCCGAGCACGCAGGACAGGGCCTGTGCCTCGGTCAGATGCTTGGCCTTGCGGCCGATGACCACGACGAGTTCGGCCTCGTATTGCACACCCGCGGAGTCGGGGGGCAACACGATGTGCTCGCCATGGGCGATCAGGGCGCTGTTGGAGCGATAACCGGGCTCCGGCCGGGCGGGGAACACCGGTTCGACACCGAGGGTGCGGGCCCGATGGCGCACGTGCTCGGGATAATTGAGTCCGACCGCATAAAAATTCGGCGGCACGACGGGCACCAGAAGTTTGGCACGCTCCAGGGGCACCCTTGAATCGGTGCGCGTCCACGATTCGAAAGGGGTTCCTTCGATGGGGACGAGCGTGCCGCCTTCCACCAGTCCGTAGGTGGGGGCTCCGTTCCAGATGAAGCGGGCAAATTTCATGCGTGAGGCGCAGGCTGGCGCACGAAGCGCTGGGCGAGGGCGGGCAGCACCAGCAGATTCAAGAGGGTGGACGACAACAGCCCGCCGAGCACGGTGACGGCCATGGGACCCTCGATCTCCTGGCCCGGGCGATTCATGCCGAAGGCGAGCGGGGCGAGCCCAAGGGCCGTGACCGCGGCGGTCATCAGGATCGGGACCAGGCGCTCGTTGGCCCCGCGCAGCACGAGCTGCACGTTCCACGGTTGTGCCTCGACCTCGACCAGGTGCTCGTAGTGGGCGAGCTGCAGGATGGCGTTGCGCGCGCTCACGCCGAACACGGTGACCAAACCGACCACGGTGCCGAGCGAGATGCCGATGCCGGTCATGGCGATGGCAAGCACGCTGCCGATCAAGCTGAACGGCAGATTCGCGAGCACCAGCCAGCCGTTGGCGTGCCAGCGAAACGAGACGAACAGGATCATGACGATGAGGGCGAGGGCCAACCCCGAGTACAGCTCCAGCTCGGTGCGAGTCTGCTGCTCGGCGGCGGCCGCACCGGTGAACTCCAGGAACACCCCCGGCGGGAGGCTCACCGAGCGGGCGATGGTTTGCTGCGCCTCGGCCACCACGCTCTGCAGTGAGCCCGAGCCGACGTTGAAGGTGACGCTCACGCGCCGCTGGCCGCCGTCGTGCTCGATGCTGTAGCGATCCTGGGTGATGTTGAGTTCGGCCACCTGCGCGAGCGGCACCGGCCCCCAGGGACCCGCAATCATCAGCCGCGCCAGGCCCTCCGGGCGCTGACGCATGTTCGCGGGAAGCAGCACATCGACATCCACCGTGCGCGTGCCGTGAAAGGTCTGACCGACCTTGGCCCCGGCATAGGCCGTCTCGATCGTCTCGAGCACATCCTGCGCCTTGAGCCCGCTCGCCGACAGCGCTTCGGGGCGCAGCCGGATGGCGATGGTCGGGGTGCCGCTCTGACGCTTGAATTGCAGATCGACGATCGCCTTGATCGGGGTCAGGGCCGCCACGATCTTCATTCCGGTTGCATCGAGCGCGTCCAGGTCATCGCCGAACACCTTGATGGCCACCTGTGCGGTCTCCCCGCTCAGGCTCTCGCTGATCCGATCGCCCAGGAACGTAACGACCTCGCTCTGGATGCCGGGGTAGCTCTCCATGATCGAGCGCAGCTCCTCCTGGGCAACGCCCTGGTCGATGGTCGCATCGGCCTTGAGCTCGACGTGAAACTCGCTGCGATGCGGCCCCCAGGTATCCTCGCCCAACTCAGCCCGACCGACCTGCTGCTCGATGCTCTTGACGTACGGCAGCGCCAGCACCTGCGCGCTGATGCGCCGCCCGACGCCGAGCATTTCATCGAGCGAGGTGCCGGTGGCCGAGCTCGAGGCCTGAATCACGAAGTGTCCCTCGCGAAAGTCCGGCATGAAGGTGCCGCCCAAGAACGGCAGCGCCGCGAGCGCGGCGATCACCAGCGCGATCAGCACCGACACGGCCAGCTTGAAGTGCGCGCCCACGCCTTCCACCGCGCTGCGCTGCCAGGACTTCAAGCCCGTGAGCCAGCGCGCTTCGGCGCGAGTGTCATGGCCGCGCAACAGCAGCGCGCACAGCGCCGGGGTGGAGGTCATCGCCACGAGCAGCGAGGCCAGCACGGCGAAGATGAAGGCGAGCGCCAGCGGTCCGACGAAGCGGCCCTGCACGCTCGAGGTCAACAATTCCGGAATAAACACCGCGATGACCACCGCGGTTGCATAGATGACCGGGCCGCGCACCTCGAACGAGGCTTCGCGGATCACCTCGAGACGCGGGCGGGGGGCGCCGAGCGCGGCATTCGCGCGCAGACGGCGCAGGATGTTCTCGATCCCGATGATGGCATCGTCGACCAGGACCCCGAGGGCGACGGCAAATCCGCCCAGGGTCATGGTGTTCAAGGTGAGGCCCATGTGATTCAGCACCGCCACCGCGGCCAGGAGCGAGAGCGGGATGGCGGTGAAGGCGATGAGCGCGGCGCGGATGTCGCGCAAAAATAGGTACAGCACCGCAAGGATCAGCAGCGCCGCGATGAGCAGGGATTCCTGCAAATTCCCGAGCGCCCGCTCGATGAAATTCGCCGGGCGATGCAGATCCTTGTAGAGCGTGATTCCCTGGGCCTTCAAGGCCGGCTCGAGCGTGCCGAGGGCCTGCTCGACCGCGCGGGTGGTACTCAAGGTGTTGGCGCCATACTGGCTCGCGAGCGACAAAAGCACGCCCGGCTTGCCCATGATCAAGGCGTCGCCGAAGCGCAGCGCCGGGGCGAGCTCCACCGCGGCCACGTCCTTTAGCCGTATCGGAGTGGTGCCGCGCACGCCGATGAGCGCCGCACCGAGCGCCGCAATGTCCGGCTGCGGTGTCGGGGACTCGATGAGCACCCGCTGCGCGGCCAGATCGATGAAACCCGCACCGCGCAGGGGCAGCGCCGCGCGTGCCGCGTCGGCCACCTCGCTCACCGTCAGCCCGAAGCTTGCGAGCTTCGCATTATCGGGCAGGATCTGGATCTGGCGCACGTCGCCGCCGAACACGATCACGTGCGCCACACCGGGTACGGCCAGCAGCCGCGGCTTGATCACCCAATCGGCGGTGTCGCGCAGGGTGTAGGCATCGACCTTGTCGGACAACAGGCCGATCTTGAGCAAATCCATGGTGCTCGACACCAATGGGGAGAGCTTCGGGGTGCCGACCCCCGCGGGCAGGCTGCTGCCGAGTTCCGACAGCCGCTCGGAAATCCCCTGCCGTGCGATGTGCACATCGACGCCTTCGGCAAAGGTGATGGTCACCACGGACAGGCCCGGAATGGACTCCGAGCGCAGCGTGGCGAGGCCCGCCGCGCCGTTCACCGCGGTCTCCACCTGCTTGGTGACCAACTCCTCAACCTGGCTCGGCGCGAAGCCCGGCGCCTCGGTCTGGATGTCCACCTGCGAGGGCACGAACTCCGGGAACACGTCGAGTGCGGAGTGGAGCGCCGACCAGGACCCGAGCAGCAGGGCGAGCAGCGTCAGCACGCTGAGCGCGCCGTAATGGCGGACGCAAAGACCGATCAGGGCGCGCATCAGTCCGCCGCCGCCCCCGCATTGCTCTCGCGGGCCAACAACAGTCCCGCCGCCGCGGTGACGATCCGATCCCCGGCCGCAAGACCCGAGCTCATGAAATAGCCGTCACCCTGCGGCTGGTGCGTGTCGATCGCGACGCGCTCGAACACCCCGGGCTTGCGCTCGACATAGCACCATCCCTGACCCGCGCTGATCACCAGCGCGGATTCGGGGATCAGCACGCCGGCAACGGGAGCGCCGATCGGCGCGAAAGCCATCAGCCGCTCTCCCTCGCCCGCGTCGCTGCCCTTGAGCAGCGCAAAAAAGCTGCGCCCCGGCACGTTCGCATCCGCCGGCGCATCCCACACGGTGCCGGCCTGCCAGCCCTTTTGGGTGCGGCTCTCGTTCAGATGTGTCAGTCGCAGGCTTTGCGGTGCACCGCCCTCGAGGGTTCCCAACGGGAAGGTCACCCGCACGAGTTTGATTTTCCCGTCCGCCAGTTCGCGCATCAGCGCCATGTCACCCTCCGCCCACGGCGGATGCTGACCGAACACCGCCGAGAGGCGCTGATGCGCGAGCATCAGGGCCGCTTCATCGACCGCCGCCTGGCGCGCCGCCGACTCCTCTGCATCCGCGGGCATTGCGCCCGGCGTGCCGGCGAGCTTCTCGATGCGGGCGAGCGCGGCGCGGCTCTGTTTCGCCACCGCCTGCGCGCTCACGAGTTCCGCCACGCCCTGCGCGAGATTCTCGTGCGCCATCACCTGCGCATAGCCGATCGCCTGCGGCGTGTAACGTGCCGCCTGCGCAGCCGCCACGATGATTCCCATCTTTTGCACCTGGTCGGGGGTCAGCGTCACCCCGGCATCGGCGACGTCCTTGTCCGCCGGCTCCTTGTCCGGCACTTCCTTGCCTGCCGCGCTCGCGGGCGCGGCGGCCTGCGCGGCGGTACCCGGCGGCGCTTGATTGCAGCCGCTCGCCAGGCACAGGAATGCCCCGAGTGCGGCCAATCGCCGGAGCGGCGTGACAAAAAGCGAATACGATATCGATGTCATGGGTTCTCGTTCCTCCAGCCGCCGCCGAGCGCCTTGCACAATCCGACCAGCGTCTGCAGGCGAGCGAGCCGGTATTGCACCTCTTGATCGCGCGCCGCGTAGAGCGTGCGCTGCGCGTCGAGCAGCGTCAGATAATCTCCGGAACCTGCCTGGTAGCGCAGCTTCGCCCCGTCGAAGGCCTGCTCGCTTTGTGACAGGGACTCCTGTTCGAAGGGGCGCTGCTCGTTCAGGTGTGCGAGCGCCGCGAGCGCCGTCTCCACATCGCGCAGCGCCGCGAGAATCGCGGCCCGGTACGCCGCCAAGAGTTCCGCCTCTTTCGCCTCGGCTTCCGCCTGCACGGCACGCAGTCGCCCGTGATCGAAAATCGCCTGCGTGACCGAGGTGCCGAGATTCAAGGTCGGTCCGGTTCCGGGGAGGCTCAACACCGCCGCATTGAGCGCCGGATTCTGCACCCCCGCCTGCGCGGTCAAGCTGATGCTCGGATACAGTGCCGCGTGCGCCGCCGCCACATCCGCGTGCGCGGATTGCAAGTTCGCCTCCGCCATCGCCACGTCCGGCCGGCGCCGCAGCAGCTCGGAGGGTAGACCCGCTCCCACCGACGGCTCGTGCAATTGCGCAAGAGGCTGCGCCTCGATCTGAAAATTCTCGGGCGCGCGCCCGAGCAGCAGGGCAAGCGACGCCAGCGCCTCGGCGCGCTGCTGCTCGAGTTGCGAGATGGCGATCTCGACCCCCGCGAGCGCCGCCCGCTGCGTTGCCAACTCGACCGGACTGGCGAGGCCGGCCGAGAAGCGCGCCTGCACCACCTCGAGCACCCGATGGGCCGCCTCGCGGTTCTCGTGCGCAATCGCGAGCCGCTCGTCGAGCGCCTGCACCTCGAAATAGCCGTCGGCCACCCCGGCGAGGCTGGTGAGCGCCACGGTGTCGCGCTCCGCGCGCGCACCCGCCGCCGCGTAACCCGCGGCCTGCAATGCCGCGCGGTTCTTGCCCCAAAAATCAATCTCGTAACTGGCCGACAACAGCGCCGACCAATCGGTCTCGTGCGCCGAGCCGTTCGATGAGTGCCCGGCGAGGTAGTTGGCGTTTCCCAAGGCATCCACGCTCGGCAGAATGGCCGCGCCGGCCTGGCGCGCGCGCGCATCCGCTTGTGCGACCCGGAATCGCGCCTGGCTCACATCGAGATTGCCGCTCGCCGCCGCCTCGATCAACTGCGTCAGTTGCGGACTGGCGAACTCCCCATACCAGCGCTCGCTCGGCCAGGGGGCGGTCGATGCCGTCGAACCATCGAAGCCCGTGGGGACATCGACCGGCGGTATCTTCGAAGGGGCTTGAGCGCAGGCTGTGCAGAGCAGGGCCACGCCGAGCCAGGGTACCGCGGGGCTTTTCACGTCGCGGCTACTTGGCCACCATGACGTTCACGATGGCGCAAGTCCCCGCGTTCACGGTTGCCAAGGCTTCGGCCAGAGCAGGCTTTAGCTGCGAGATCTTCGACACCGTCACGCCGAACATGTCGAACGGCTGGCCGAAGGCTGCCAGGTCCGGCTGGGTCGCGAGACTCACGCCGCGGAAATCGCCGGTCCCCACCGCCACGCCATCCGGATAGAACCGCAAATGGTTGTACTGCATGGACAGGTATTTCTGGTTGTTGAAGATCACGACGAGAATGGGCAGATCGTTGTCGCGCGCCGCGGCGAGCGCTTGCACGATCGGATTGTATAGGAACGAACCGTCCCCGACCAACAGGATCACCGGGCTTTGCCGTGCCGCGAGCTTCACGCCGAGAGCCACCGCCAGTCCCTGCCCGAGCCCTCCCTGGACATAGAAATAGCGGTTCGGATCGTTGAGGCGCAAGTGCTGCTGCACCAGCCGGCTGTGGGTGATCGTCTCGTCGACGAACAGCGCGCTGCTCCCGGCAAGTTCGCGCAAACATTTGACCAGGTGCACCGCATCGATCGGTCCCGCGGATTGCGCCGCCGCCGCCTCGCTTTGATTCATGCGCGAGGCGAGCTCGAGATGAGCCGCCTCGAGAGTCGCGCGGCGCGCGGCCACCTGCTCCGCATCGAAGCCGATGGATTTCACCGCCGCCGCCAGCCCTTGCAGGGAGACGGCGACGTCCCCCTCGAGATAGGCATCGGCATGCAGCACCTGATAGACGATGTGCGGGCGCTGCGGCACCTCATCGATGACGATGGTGGTCGCAGTCGGCGGCCGGGCACTCGGCGGGTACCACGGCGCGCGGCAGTTCACCAGCAAGACGAGGTCGGTGTGCGCGGCAAGGGGTTCCACCGCGCCGCCCTGATGCAGCGGATTGTCGCGCGGGAAATTGGTGCTGACCGCGGATTGCGGCTCGATCACCGCGATGGCGAGCAGATCGCACAGCGCCACGAGCGCGGCGAACGCGGCCGGATCGCGACCCGCGCTTTCGGTGAGCACGAGCGGGGCCTTGGCGGAGGCGAGCAACCGGGCGATGGCTTCGATTTCCGAGACAGGGCTGATCTTCGCGCCCGGCGGCGCCGCGCGCTTGGGAAATTTCGGTGCGGCCCAGGGTTCGAGCAGCACCTCGACCGGTACATTCAAATAGGTTGGTCCCGCGGGCGCCCGCAGTGCCATCTCGCCGGTGCGCACCACCATTTCGTAGAGCGTTTCGATGCTCGGCGCCTGGTTCGACCACTTCACGATGGGTTGCACCAATCCGTGGGGACCGCCGACGATGGACAGATTGCGATACCACTGCGAGCCCGGATCGACCCCGGCACGTTCGCCATAAGTGATCGATTCCGAGGAGAAGACGATCATCGGGACACCGCTCAGCAGCGCGCCGTGGATGGCGCAGGTGCCCTGCAGCAGTCCGGGCCCCGCGTGCAGCAACACGGCCTGCACGCGTCCGGTCACCAGGGCGTAGCCGCAGGCCATGCCGACGGCGACGGTTTCATGCCATAGATCGAGGTAGACCGGACCCTGCGCCGAGTCGGATTTCTGACGCGCCAGCGCCTCCCATACCGGCGCCCACTCCGAGCCGGGCGAGGAGAAGATGTAATCGATGCCGAGGCTGCGGCATGCCGCGAGCAGCCCCTCGCCGCCATCGATATAGCGCTTCATGGACATGCCGAATTATGCCTTGATGGGCCATTCCAAACATTGGCAGATGCCCTTGCCCATGATCCACTCGAGTTCATTGGCGGAAAAATCCATGTGTTTGGTGAATTGCTCGATGGTGTCTTTATACGTGAGTCCATGATCCATCAGACGGGTCAGATCGGTGCCCCAGAAGCAGCGCTCGGGGCCCATCTTATCGACCATTTCACGTACGTACTTGGCGATGTTCTTGTGGGGGTAGGGCTGGGTCGAATATCCCGGTAGCGCGGACACCTTGACGTAGATGTTGGGATAAACGTGCAGGTCGGCGGTTTCGGAAACCCAGTAGCCGATGGCATCGTCGACGCAGCGCGCCATGATCCCCATGTGATCGATGATGATCTTGAGCCTGGGATGCTTTTTCGCGATCGCACCGAGCTCGGCCTTCCAGATGGGCGCGTGCACCATCGTCTTTACGTCGAGTTCCTCGGCGAACGGCCAATACCAATCGGCGGTGCCGTCGATCATCCAGTTGCGGTCCTGCGGCCGGTGAAACGTGAGCCGCGTTCCCTTGATGTAGGGGATTTGTTTCCAATCGCGCATCAAGGCCTGCGCCTCCTTGGGCTTGTTCTGCGGCACCCGAGCCATCACACCGAAACGGTCCGGATGACGCTCGCAGGCTTCGAGCGCGTAATCGACCCGGTCCCCCTCCCAGGACGGGGGCAGAATGAGCGCGCGATTCACGCCCGCCGCGTCCATCAAGCCGATGCATTCCTCATAGGAAAATGCCTTGAGGCGGTGACCGTTGAGCTTCATCCGCTCCCGTGCTCCGGCAACCCAAGGCCGATCCGGAGTCTCCTCCTTCCAAATGTGAACCTGCGAATCGACGATGAACATTGTGTTGGTCCCCTGTGGCGCACGGATGCCACCGGTATCTAAGCACAAGCGTTATTCGCGCACTGCATTCGCCTGCGCAATTCAATGATGCAAAATGTTAGACACTCTTCTGCACGGGGCGCCGATCCGCGGCGCTCATCAGATCGCGATTGGCGTGGAACACCAGTTCGATCATCGTGCCGTCGGGGTCGGTGATGTAGCAGAACTTGGATTGGTTCTGCGGACGCTCGATTGGCTTGGTGTTGCGCACGCCGATGGCCTTCAAATGTTCCAGAAAGCCGTCCCAGTCTTCGACCTCGACCGCGTAATGGAACGGCGCCATCTTGCGCATTTCCTGGATCGGAGTGAAATGCAGCTCGAAGTTGCCGTGGGTCATCAGCAAGACCTTGGTATTGGTCAGGTCGCTGACGTTGACGTGTTTCATCCCGAAGACTCTTGCGTACCATTCCTTGGTGCGCTCGACATCCGTCGTCGGGAAATTGACGTGGTGTATGGAATGCGGTTGGTTGCTCATGCGAGTTGCTGCTCCTCAAGGTGGATGGATGGGAGGTGTGCCGGCGATGCGGCACGCGGCTATTTCCCGGAGATCTCGGCCGTTGCGCGTTTCAGAATCTCCGCGATCCGCGCCTGCTCGCCGGGTTCGGCATCGAGCGCGTCGAACAGGACTTCCTTCAAATCGCGTCGCGCCTGGTCGAGTGCGTGGGCGGCCTCCTGGGGCGAACTGATGCGGCGCTCATCGGCATCGAAGGCGAGCCGCGCGCGGCGCATCTTTTGCCCGACATGGATGAGCCGCGCGAGCACGGCCGCGATCTCGCTGCGTTGCTCCGCGATGTGGGCGCGGCCGGCGTCGGTCAGCCGGTAGAGTTTTTTGACTCCGTCCGATTCGCCGAGCGCGTGGCCGATCTCCTCGAGAAAGGTGAGGGCGGGATACACCATGCCCGGGCTGGGCGTGTAGCCACCGTTGGTTTTCTCCTGGATCGCCTTGATGATTTCATAACCGTGCCGCTCCTTCTCCTCGAGCAATGCCAGCACGATCAATTGCAGATCCGCCGCCGCCAGCATGCGACCCGACCGAAAACCTTGTCCCCGATGACCGAATCCGCCGCGGCCCCGATGCTGTCCCATACCGCCGCCACCACCGCCCCCATGGCGGTTCATGGCTGAACCCGAAAATTTGTTGTGTACATGATGCATTTAATTCCTATGACTGTATCTTAGACAGTCGTAAGATATACGAAATGCCGCTAAGAGTCAACAAGACATAGTTTTTATCTATAAAGATACAGTCTTAAGACTACCGTGGGCGCCCGGATTCCGCGGCGGCGGCCGGGTGACACGGCGGGCACGGCACGGAAGGATCCGTCCCGGGGCGTGGGGTGATTATTCCGCACCGAATGGCCCGCTATTGTTCAATATTCGGAAACACTGACATTCCGGTTTGGCTAGGCGTGTTTGCCACCCACATCCAGTAGGGTGCGGGATAAATTTTAAGGGGGACTGCCGACATGATGAATCGCGACGCCGGACCGGTGAATGCCAGCTGGGGGCAAATCATCTTGATATATGCGCTGTGCGTGATCGGCGCGGCCACCATCAGCCAGGCGGTGCCCGTGATCGGCGACATCGCCAAACTGTTTCATTCTTCGCGCGAACTGACCGGGTACGTCATTTCCGTGCCTTCGCTCATGGTGGCGCTCGGTGCGGTGCTGGTCGGCTGGATCGTCGACCGCAAGGGCGACAAGCCGGTGATGCTGATTGGCTGCGTCATCATGATCATCGGCGATGTCGGGGTGGTGCTCAGCGAATCGCTCAATCAGTTGCTGGTGATGCGTGCCGTCGAGGGTCTGGGGTATGTGGGCGTCGCGGTGAGCACGGTGACCATGGTGACCCGCACGACGCAGGGGCCGCGACGCACCAGCGCGCTGACGCTCTGGTCCTCGTTCGTGCCAATGAGCTTTGCAGTGCCCTTGATTCTGGCGCGCCAGCTTGCCGGAACCGGGCAGTGGCGAATGGCATTCATCGGCCACGCCGTCATCGTCGCCGTGCTCGCGGTCATGGCATTCGTCTCGCTGCCGGCGTGGGATCACGTGCAGAATGCGAGCCGCACCGGCGGGTTGCGCAG
>Ga0181534_10000654_pt1 | contig 24165 bp, 19 predicted proteins | sample PEATcosm2014_Bin_37_FD_119758 | JGI IMG/M metagenome (GOLD analysis project Ga0181534, IMG submission 119758) | Peatland microbial communities from MTU Mesocosm Facility, Houghton, MI, USA - PEATcosm2014_Bin17_10_metaG | ecosystem: Environmental > Terrestrial > Soil > Wetlands > Peat | place...
ATGCATTATTGTATGGATCAGGTGCGTCCATAGGCAATTTTAGTTTATTGGGCCACGGCCTACGATAGACGCAGTTGAATCACCTGAAGAGTCCCATGACCACACACTTCCTGACCACTGACGGCGGACGCATTGCATACGACGACACGGGCGGAAATGGCCCGGTGATCCTGGCGATTCCTGGAATGGGCGATTTGCGGTCCGAGTACCGGCACCTGCGCCCTGCCTTGAAACAGGCCGGCTACCGCGTAGTCACTCTGGACGTACGCGGATTCGGTGAGACCTCGGCGCGTTGGAGCGACTACTCAGCACACGCAGTTGGTCGAGATGCACTGGCACTGTTAGATCATCTCAACGCCCGCTCAGCCATCATCCTCGGCAATTCATTCGCAGCAGGCTCCGCGTTGTGGGCAGCACACGATGCCCCCGAGCGTGTGAGCGGCGTGGTGCTGCTGGGCCCGATCGTCCGCGATCCGAAAGTGCCCTGGTTTGCGAAACTCGCCTTGAAAATAGGATTCAGCGGTCCTTGGCGGGCGGGATTCTGGATGACCTATTGGAACAGCCTGTTTCCAACCCGCAAGCCACCAGACCACGCCGCCGTCAAAACGGCCCTCGCGCGCAACCTGCGCGAGCCGGACCGCATGGCAGCGCTTCAGTCCATGATCGGCTTATCGAAGGCGGACACATTGGCAATCCTGTCGCAAAGCCGGGTGCCCGCACTCATTGTGATGGGAACCCGCGACGCGGACTTTCCGGACCCTGCCGGCGAGGCCGCGTGGCTCGCGGGCCAACTGGGTGCCAGGAGCGTGCTCGTCGAAGGAGCCGGGCACTACCCGCATGCTGAAATGCCGGAGCGGGTCGCGCCCGAGGTGCTGGCCTTCATCGGCGGCCTGAACCGTTGAGCCTCAGACTTCCATCGCCAGCACTTCGTGCAGGAGTATGCCCGGCACCTCCACTGTCAACTCCCTGTCCCGGACCGTCATCGTCAAATCAGTGCCGGTCGCCAGCGAGCGTACCTTCTTGACGACAACATCCGGTGGCAGGGTCAACTTCACCTGATACGGACCTGTTTGAATCAGTTCGCGAAAGGGCCCCTTCAACAGCATGGGATTAGTGAGATTGACCAGATGCAGGGTGATGGTGTCAGGTAACCGCCAGCAGGCAATGTCGAGGACGCCGGGCCCCTCGACACTGACAAACGGCTTCTCGTCGGCGGCCCACTCGACGGCGTTTCGCAGAATCAACCGTTGATCCGGATTCAGCACCTGCCAGAAGCAGCGGTCGATATCCATCGGGAAATAAACCACACGGCCCTTCCCGACGTCGCGGCAATACGCCATCGATGTATGCGTGGTTGTATCTCGCGGATAGACGCTCTCCATGGGCAGGTCCGGATAAGACGGGATCAACATGAGTGGCGAAGTCTCATCGCTCGAATGCGGTTGCACTGCCACATACCCGGTCGCACCAATGATGCGTGGGGTGTCCTCAAGACCCCGGGTCAGAGTATGGCCCGGTTGGATTGACAGGTACGAGTTGCGTACGTTCTTGTCGGTGTGTCCCGCGTACGAGCAACCAAACAACTCAGCGAGGCCGAAGTCCGACCGGGGCGCGCCCCATTCGTCGTATAGAGATGTCTCGTGAGTGGCGACGATGCGGCCGCCCGAGTGGACATACTCGACGAGTTGTCGACATTGCGCAGCGGAGAGTGCTGCGACGTTAGGCAGTATCAGTACACGGAAACGGGCCAGTGAGCTCGCGTCGAGATAGTGATCGTCCACGATCTCGAACGGAATGCGGGACTCTATCAGCGCGTGGTAGTAGCCAAACTGCGCAGCATCGAGCTCACCGCCTGATTGCTTGCGGTCATAAAATGCTGTGGTCTGATTCGAAACCACGATTGCCACCCGGGCAAGGTTATCGCCCGGTGTCAGGTATCGCTGGTTGGCTGCATGCCACTGATAGACGTCTGCGACTACGGGCATCCAACGCTTATCAAAAGGCTTGGCGTTGAATTTGCACAGCCACGGACGAAATCCCTGCGCCATCCCGTCCGCGAGCCACAGGCGAATCTCCGCCGGACTCTGCACTGAATCCTTCCACCGAAACACTTCCTCGAGACCGATGCTGAAAATGTTGGTGATTGGCTTCTTGCCCATGAAGGACCGATGCACTTTGGCCGTGCGCCCATTGATCCAGGCGGGGGTGTTGCCTGCCCTGCCCTGACGGTCCACGGTCATGAAGGCAATGGTGGCCAGGCGCCGGGGATCGAAGTCGAGGCGCGGCTGGGGTCGCGAGCTCGAGCCGGGCATGAAGAATCCATCCTTGCGCACCTTGCGAATGGTCGCCGTCCACAGGTCGATGAGACTGTAGAGATGCTCGTTTTCCCACACCATGTAGGCGCGACGCGCCGGGTCCCCGGTGTCCTGGGTGTCGGGTATGGCGAAGCCGGTCGCTTCACGGAACAGGCGCTGACAGCTCGCACAGTGGCAGACAGTGTGGCCGTCCCAACGATTTCCGAATATCGCATCGACCTCATAGCGTGCGACGATTTCGCGGATGACGCGAGGCATGAACTCGAAGTTGTAGGGGCCGTGTGAGCAGGTCACATAGCGCGTTGGATCGGCCCAGTGTCGCATCGGGCTGCCATCGGCCAGTCGGGCCGCCCACTCGGGGTGCGCGGCATAGGCTTCTTCGTTGATGGAATGGGGGTCAATCCGGCCGATGACCGCCATCCCCTGCTTGCGGCAACCTTCGACCATCTCACCGAAGCTGTCGCCCGTTCCCAGATAGGCGCTCCGATGATGAAAGGGTATGTCGGTCGGATAGAAGGCGATGGCGCCGCCGGCACTCAAACACGCGCCCTGCGCTTTGATTTCCTGGAAATAGCGGAACCACAACTGCGGGTCATAGTTGCCGGGATCATCTTCGGTGAACGCGACCTGGATCCAGCGGTAGGAGCGGTTGTACCAGGCTTCGCCCGGCGGTGTGCCTGCCCGAGTCTTGGCACTGGCGGCCGGCAACCGTAAGGCTGCTGATGCGGCGGCGATCGCTGCCAGGTGCAGCAAGTTGCGGCGACTGATGGACATTGCGAGCCCCCTCGAGGAATTCCCTGAACCGTACTGCCGCAACCCCAGTACAGTTCGAGCTCACTGTACCGACCCGGCGGTCGATGTTAGCGGTACGATTTTGCCACGCTCACCGCGTCTTGACAGGAGCTTGCCCGTGTCCCGACCTTTCCACCTCGTTGATGTGTTCGGCACCCGCCCGTTTACAGGCAACCCTCTGCCGGTCGTGGCGGCTTCCGAGGGGCTCTCAACCGGAGACATGCTGAGCATCGCCCGTTGGTTCAACTACTCCGAAACGACATTCCTGCTGCCTCCGACCGACGCGGACGCCGACTACCGTGTTCGGATCTTCACCACCGCGCAAGAGCTACCCTTTGCGGGTCACCCGACTTTAGGGAGCGCACACGCATGGCTGGAAGCTGGCGGGAAGCCGAAGCGCGCAGGAGTCGTCGTGCAGGAATGCGGTGCCGGGTTGGTCACTGTACGGCGCGATGAAGATCGCCTGGCATTCGCAGCACCACCGCTCATTCGCGGCGGTCAGCCCACTGAGCAGGAAGTCGCGCAGGTTGCAAAGCTGCTGCAGATTGATCGCGCCGCGATTGTGGATGCGGTCTGGGCTGACAACGGCCCGGGGTGGATTGCCGTGATGCTCGAGTCAGCTGAGGCTGTGCTGGCGGTCGAGCCGGTCCGGTATTATCCGGGTCAGATCGACATCGGCATCGTGGGTCGACACCCGCCCGGGTCCGAGACTGCTTTCGAGCTGCGGGCCCTCTTTTACGACCGACAGGGCACGTTGATTGAGGATCCCGTCACCGGGAGTCTCAATGCATCGGTAGGTCAGTGGCTGTTTGCTACGCAGCGTGCCAGCGGTCATTACCTCGCGGCACAGGGGACGCGCCTCGGCCGATCAGGCCGAATCCATGTTGAGCAGGATAGTGACGGACAGGTGTGGGTTGGCGGTGCAACCTACACCATCGTCTCAGGCGTAGTGAGTTAGCCCAGTGGGCACTTGAACGCGACACCCTCCAGGGGCCGGTCGAGAGTGCCTGAGATCACCAGTCCGGTATTGCCACCCAACCGCGCGACCCGGAGCCGAAATTGCAGGTCGTTATCCTTACCATAGTCGCGGTGGCCATCCGCCAATTGGATGTTCTCAATCGGCCTGCAGTCGGCAACCTCGGCCTGTTGGTCGGTGATATACACCGAGCTCCCACCGCCCCCGGCATACACGCTTGGACCGGACACGCATCCCGCCAGAGCGGCGACGGCCAACAACGTCAGGAGTCCGTGAATACGCATTGGCCCATTATAGCGTCTTCGCAGGGCTTCAGGTATCCGCCCTATCTGCAGTCAACGTGGCTCCTGTAGCAGCGGCTCACCGGTCAAACGCGGTCATCGCCTGTTGGACCGCCGGCCGCGCGGCGATTCGCTCGCGCCAGGCGGCGAGCCGCGGCAGTTGGTCCCAGGGCAGCGACTTGCTGACCGCGGTGGTGATGGTGAAGCCTGCGATGTCGGCCATGGAAAAAGTGTCCGCACCCATGTATCCGGCATCGGTGAGGAAGCGCTCAGAACCGGCCAGTGCCTCCAGACAGCGTTGGGTCAACACGTCGGCGGCGGAGTCGTGGTGGCCCTCAGAGCGCAGATTGAATGCGAAGCCATTGGCGGCAATGACATCGGTGGTGAAATAAAAATAGGCTTCCAGCGCCTCGATGCGGCTCAGTGAGCCCGGCGGCGGCAGGAGGCGGCCGGGGGCCTGCTCGCTCGCGTACCAGAGGATTGCACCGGATTGAGTAATGACCACCGGGGGGCTGCCCGGAACAACCAACACCGGCACTTTGCCGGCCGGATTCAGTGCCAGATGGGCAGCGGCGCGTTGCTCACCGGCCCGCAGGTCCACGTGTCGCACCTGATAGGTCAGCCCTGCCTCACTCAACCCAACGGCCGCGCGCAGGCAGTTGCCGGTCTTGGCCCCATACAATTGCAGCTCATTCACCACTGATCTCTCTCCAACGGCCCGGAGACAGGCCGAATGCCTGTTTGAAGTGCCGGTTCATGTGACTCTGGTCCGCAAAACCCGCGTCGAGCGCGGCATCGGCCAGGGAAGCGTTGCCGCGCAAGGTGGCACGCACGCGATCGAGTCGACGCATCGTCAGATAGCGGTACGGGCTCGTACCAAAATGGCGCCGGAACGCGCGTGCCAGCGAGTAGCGATTGAGTCCGGTGGCTCGCTCGAGCTGTATGGAAGTAACGCACTGCTGGAAGTATGCGTCGAGGTAGTCCCGCGCAATCGCAACACCCGAGAAGCGTCTATCAGGCGCCGCGCCGACGCGAGCCGAGGGATCCATCTCCAACAACGCATCCGCAATGGCGGCGATGATCTGATCACACTCCAACTCATCCAGCGGCCGTGTCATGTCAGAAAACGACGGCAGCAGCGCCTCATACAACCGCTGATCGCGGCTCAACACATTGCGAACAAAAGGCAAAGACCGCGCTCGGTCCCCCAGCGCATCGCGCACCAGCGCGGGCTGCAGGTAAATCATTCGATAGCGAAAACCGGGTGCGGCACCGGCGCGGCCGTCATGCACTTCATCAGGATGAATCACGATGAGGTTGCCGCGCACACTGTTCGCTCGCGCACCGCGGTAAACGAACGACTGGACACCGCTCAGCGTGTAACCGATGGCGTAGCAATCATGCCGATGCGGATCGTAGGCATGCCCTGTAAAGAACGCGTCGAACCGCTCCAGCCCGGGTTGCGCAGGGGCTCGGGAGATCCGGTCCCGGACGGGCTTGCACGATCGTTCTATAAGGTTTGAGGACGGCACGGCTAATGTGGCCTGAGACATGAAGAATACCGGACGGACGAATGTTCGACACCAAAATAGCGATTGTGGTGCGTGAAGACTTGCAGAATTGGCAGAAACTGAATGTCACCGCCTTCATGATGAGCGGAGTTGTGGGGAGCACCCCGGGACTCCTTGGCGACGCCTATAAGGACCGCGCCGGCAACCTCTACCACGCTCTGTCCATACAGCCGGTGATCGTGCTGGCAGCCGACGCTGAGACGTTGGTAAACGTCCATCGCCGCGCCTTGGAGCGCGGCGTACGGCACGCGCTGTATATCGAAGAGATGTTCTCGACTGGCCACGATGCTGCCAATCGCGCCGTAGTGGCCGAGTGCGATCCGCAGACCGCGAAGGTGGTGGGGGTCGGCCTGCGGGCTGACAAAAAGCTCGTGGATAAGATTACCAAGGGCGCACGGATGCACCCCTGAATCGCCGTCGGGACGCTACAGCAGCCGCCACAGCCAGCAGCGTTGTAATGTCCAATGCACCCCCGCCGGATTTTGGAGGCGCTGTTACAGTCACCGAGGAACTGGCAGTCACTGCTGTGTCGGCCGCCGAAATGGCGGTTACGGTCACTGTGGGTGCGCTGGGGACGTTCGCAGGAGCGGTGTAGACGCCAGTGGTTGAAATAGTTCCAGTGGTTGAATTACCCCCGGCGACGCCGTTGACTTGCCACGTTACCGCAGTGTTTGAGGTCCCCGTGACCGATGCGGTGAACGTTTGCGTAGCGCCTGTTTGCACGCTACCGGAAGTCGGCGAGACAGTTATGCCAGGCGTGACAAACGTAACTTGCGCGGCCCCCTGAGCGGAAGAATTGGCCGCCGTGATCGACACTGCGCCTGCTGACGGATAGGTAGAAGGCGCCGTGTACTCGCCATCGCTCGAGATCGTTCCGACAGTTGAGTTGCCACCCGCAACACCGTTGACCGCCCAGGTCACGGAAGTATCAGTTGCATTCGCAACACTCGCGGCAAAGGACTGCGCGCCCGCAATCGCCACGCTGGCGGTGAGCGGGCAGACCGCCACCTCGACCGCGGCAGCTGACGTGGAACAGGATGTTGCTGTCGCGGTCGTCGGACTCAACACCACGTTCGCCGTATCCGCGCGACCCGAATCATCCGTAACAGCAACCTGGAACGTGGCATACCCGCAGGCCGGCGCAGTCACCGTTGCAACCGCAGCAGTGCTGTTCTGGATCGTCAACGACTGACTTCCAACGCTCGTCCACTGATACGAGCTGATTGTGTGACCGGTGGCAGCCCCGCTGCCGGAGGCATCCAGAGCAACCGGCTGCCCGGCGGTCACCGAAGTCGGGGTCGACACCAACGCGATCGGCCGTAAAGCAGCCGTGACCGCCCCCGAAGCATTCGCCATACCCGCGCCACAGTTCTGTGTATTACAAATGCATTCTTGCGAGCTGGGGTCGGTCTGCGGGCAAACGGGTGGCTGCGTGGTCGCCCCCGCGGAGCTGGTGGGAAAAGCCACCGCGCCCTCCTTCAGGCGGGAAATGAGCTGACAGGAATTCAGATTGCGGTTGACGGCGGACATCAGGGCCGCGATACCTGACACGAGCGGCGCTGAGAAGCTCGTGCCCAGATTCGGGTTGTCCACCTGGTCGGTATAGGCATTGGTACTCGTATAGGTCGTCGAGGGAGTCGTCGTCCCTGCGTTGGTGGTGGAAGTGATCGGGTAGACACAGGGGGTTGCCGTGGTCAGCGTGCTATTCACGCAATTTCCGGCCGGCGCGCTGATCGCAACCTGGGACCCGAAGCTGCTGTATCCCACCTTGGTGCCGGTATGGCGCAGACCCGCAACTCCGGCCACTCCGGTGCAGTTGGCAGGCGCATCGACCGCGCCGTTCTCATTGCCCGCGGATACCACCACCAGCACTCCCTTGGCAGTGATCTGATTGATGGCGTCCTGATAGCTGGCGGGGCAGGAGCCGCTGCCGCCCAGACTCATGTTGATGATCTTCGCGGGAGTTGGATTGGTCGGTGCACCGGACACGGTGATACCGGCTGCCCACAACATCGCTTTGACAATATCGGAGTCCTGACCACCACACTTGCCGAGCGCCCGGATGGGCAGGATCTGGCCCTGCCAGGTCATGGCGGCGATGCCGGCACTATTGTTGGTAACGGCACCCAGAATGCCGGCGGTTCGCGTCCCATGCCAGGAGCTGTCCTCGGCTGAGGCACCGCTGCATTCGGATTTGCTCAGATCGGCCGAGGTGACCCAGTCACCGGGATCCGAGGCTTCCGCGTTCGACACCGTGGCCCCCAGGCAGGTCCCGCCGTTGTTGACGAAAGAGTCGGATATGAAGCAGTAACCGGGCAGGAGGCGCCCCTGCAGATCCGGATGGTCGTAGCGCACACCGGTGTCGATATCAGCAATGACGAGACTGGAATCGCCAGTGGTGATACCCCAAGCCGCTTCCGCATTGATGGCAGCCGGGGCGGAGACGGTCGCCGGGTTTTGCATGTACCACTGCCCGGGATGGGAGGCGTCGACCCGGGCATATAAGGTGTCATTCGGCACCGCATGCACGTACCGCCGTTGATCCGGCTCAGCGTACTCAACATCCGGGTCGGCACGCAGCCGGGTGACGGTCTGTGCCACCGACTCACCGGCCACCGCGGGCTCTACCTGCAAAACCAGCAATCGGTCCGCGACGACCTGCGATTCCACGAGGTTCATTCCGACGCGAGCCGCGACGCTTTGAGCGCGACTCTGGACGGTTGTGACTGCCTGCGCCTGCACCGCGCCGACGTTCGTGCGCAGCTTTGCGATTACCCGCTGAACGGAGACCTCTGCGTGCGCCACTGGGCGATGCCGGACCGGGTTGCTCTCGATGCTACTGATCACTCCCGCTACGGCCGTGGCGGACACCACCAACGCACAGATGAACAGACGCATTCAGTCCTCCCGATGCTTCGCCGCGCAATCATACCGCCCAGTGAGGTGATAAATTGTCACCAATGGGAAACATATTGGTCGTGGGCAGCATCAACATGGACCTGGTGACGCAGGCGAAGGAGTTCCCGCGTCCCGGCCAGACGTTGGTTGGGTCACAGTTTGCAACATATGCCGGTGGCAAGGGAGCCAATCAGGCAGTGGCGGCGGCTCGACTCGGCGCCCGAGTCACCCTGATCGGTCGGGTTGGAAATGACGCATTCGGGCACGAGCTGAAGGCACGCCTGGCGCGAGAGGGAATCGATATCCAATGGGTGCGTGAGGTGGCCGAGACCTCAACGGGAATTGCCTCCATCACCGTGTGCAACAGCGAGAATGCGATTCTGATCGTGCCGGGGGCTAACGCTTTATTGAGCCCGGAGGATCTGGACGCCGCCGCAACCGCGTTCGCGGCAGCCGACGTGGTACTGGCACAGTTGGAAGTACCGCTTGCAACGGTCGAGCACGCCGCCCTGCTCGCTCAACGGGCCGGCAAGCCTTTCATGTTGAATCCTGCACCGGCAATCCGACTACCGACCTCATTGATCGAGCGATGTACCGTTCTGACACCTAACGAACATGAGATAGCCACAGCGCTCGGCAGCTCTGACCTGTCGTCACTGCCATCGGGCCGTGTCGTCATGACGAAGGGCGAGGAAGGTGCCTACTACAGAGACACAACGGGGCAGGTACGGCACGAGCCGGCACTCCCGGTAACCCCTGTGGATACCACCGGGGCTGGCGATGCTTTCTGCGGCGCCTTCGCCGCCTTCTGGCATCTGGGTCTCGAAGAAGCCGTACGCCGCGGGTGCGCGGCCGCGGCGTTGTCGGTCACCAAACCCGGCGCCCAGGAGGGCATGCCAACACTCAAGGAGCTGGAAAGTGGATGGTGACGGTCGTGCCTTCGATCCGCACCTGCGCTGCGTACCGGGGGCCTGCAACGTCAACCTGGGCATCGCCTGTTCGGATCGTCAGCGCGCCGCTGTCCGCCTCAGCGGCGTTGATCACGAGGTTGAGCAGAGCACTCTCCAACTCACCGGGATCGCAATGGACCTGCAAAGGCTCCTGAGTCAGCTCCAGCTGCAGAGTGATCTGCTCGCCACAGATGCGACGCAACAGGTCCTCCAGCGAGCGCACCAGCGAATTCAACTCGACGGCTGTTGCGCCGTCCGGTTTGCGCCGCGCAAGATGTTGCAGATGGCGGCTCAGCTCTCCGGCCCGATGGGCTGAGCGCAGGGCCGCGGCAATGAATCGCGGCGCCTTCTCGAGATGATCCATCTCGATCAGCTTCTCAATCGTCGTCAGCGCCCCAACGATCGTTTGCAGGGCGTTGTTCAGGTCATGGGCGATGCCGCCGGCCAGATGGCCCAGGGGACGGAATTTGATGTCTGAAGGATCATCCATTGGGCGGGAATTCTAGCAAGGCTGCAGCGGCACCCGAGCTTTTTCGCTGCGGGACTGGAACGCATCCCGCGGGCCGAGCATTAGACTAACGCGAGCCCTCGTGCTCGTCAGAACCGTTGGGGGGTGAAGTGGCAGGCAGCAGCAAGGGTCTCAATTCATCGTTGGCGTTTTTGCAGGGTGAGAATGAGATGGCCCGCCTCATCCTGGCCCTGGATTGGAGCTCGAGCCTCGGACCGATCGATAGCTGGCCTGCCAGTCTCAAGACAACAGTCGGCCTCATGCTGCGCTCCCCGGTGCCCCTCGTCCTGCTGTGGGGACCGGACGGCATCATGCTCTACAACGACGCCTATGGCGGCTTTGCCGGTAACCGCCACCCGGGAATCCTCGGCGCGAAGGTACTCGAAGCATGGCCGGAAGCCGCCGACCTCAATACCCGGGTGATGGCCGTTTGCATGGCCGGAGGCACCCTTCAGTACAAGGACGAGCGCCTGGTGCTCAATCGCCGGGGCACCCCCGAAGAAGCCTGGATGGATCTGTTCTATTCCCCGGTCATCGACGAGTCGGGTCACCCCGGGGGCGTCATTGCGGTGGTCGTGGAGACCACCGAGCGCGTACTGGCCCGCCGGGCAGCGGTCGCCCAGTCCGAGCGCCTGGCGCAAATGTTCGAAGATGCTCCCAGCTTCATGGCGCTGCTGGAGGGACCTGAGCATCGCTTCATTTTCAGCAACGCGGCTTATCAACAGCTGATTGCCGGCCGCACGATCATCGGCAAGCCGATCCGGGAGGCGCTGCCGGAAATCGCGGGTCAGGGACTCTACGAGCTGCTCGACAAGGTGTATCGCAGCGGCGCAAGTTTCCGGGGTCATGCACGACCCGTGAAGTTGCAATGGAATCCCAACGCCGCGCCGGAAGAAAGGCTGTTGGATTTCATCTATCAGCCGGTCCGCAACTCCGCCGGCACGATCACCGGCATCTTCGTAGAGGGAATTGACGTTACAGACAGCGCGCGTGCCGTCGCCGCGTTGGAGAAGAACGAAGCCCGGCTCAGATTTCTGGACAAGCTGAGCGCCGCCATCGCGTCGAGTCAGGACGCCGATGCCATCCTCGCCATCACAACCCGATTTGTGGGCGAATACCTTGGCGTATCCATCTGCGCCTACGCGGACATGGACGACGATGCGGACGGGTTCACGATTCGAGGTGACTGGTCAGCGCCGGGCTCTGCGTCCATTGTCGGCCACTACAATCTGGCGAATTTCGGCCGCAAGGCCGTCACCGAGCTCTCCGCCGGTCGTCCCCTCATCATTAATGACAATCAGCAAGAGCTCGAGTCCAGCGAGGCGGCGACGTTCGAGAATCTTGGTGTTGGAGCCACGATCTGCATGCCGTTGGTCAAGGAAGGCCGACTCACTGCATTGATGGCCATTCATCACAAAGAGCCCCATCTGTGGACGGACCACGAGTTGGCGCTGATCCGCGAAGTCACCGAGCGCTCCTGGGCTCACATCGAGCGCGTGCGGGATGAAGTGGCGCGGCGCGAGAGCGCAGAGCGTCTGAGTCTGGCGGCCCACGTGGCGCAGATTGGCATTTTTGATTTCAACCCGATCAGCGGCGAGTTGGTCTGGGATGATCGTTGCAAGGAATTGTTCGGACTGCCGGTCTCGGCGTCCGTCAGCTACAATGTGTTCCTTGCCGGTCTGCACCCGGATGACCGCGAAAAGACGGATGCCGCCGTGAAGGATGCATTGGATCCCGCGGTGCGGGCACCGTATGACATCGAATATCGCACCATCGGCATGCAGGACGGGGTGGAGCGCTGGATTGCCGCGACCGGCCACGTCTTCTTCCGAGACGAGGCTGCGGTGCGCTTCGTTGGCACCGTGTTGGATGTCTCAACCCAGAAAGAGGCGGCAGCCGCGCTCGCGGACATCAACGCCACTCTGGAGAAGCGCGTTGAGGAGCGCACGAGCCAACTGCGACGTACCGAGGAGGCGCTGCGCCAGTCCCAAAAGATGGAAGCCGTGGGTCAGCTCACAGGCGGCATCGCCCACGATTTCAACAATCTGCTGCAGGGAATAACCGGTGCGTTGGAGCGGGCACAGCGCCGGATCGAGACCGGGCGCACGCCGGAAGCCGAGCGTTACATCAAGATGGCGGTCGACTCTGCCAGCCGCGCTGCCGCCCTCACCCACCGGCTGCTTGCATTCTCGCGGCGTCAGACACTCGACCCCCGCCCCACTGATATCAATCGCCTGATCGCAGGCATGGAAGAGCTCATCCGCAGAACCATGGGACCCGATGTCAAAGTCGAGGTCGTGGGTGCGGGTGGATTGTGGGCGGTCCACGTCGACATCTCGCAACTCGAAAACTCCTTGCTGAATCTGTGCATCAACGCGCGCGATGCCATGCCGGATGGCGGCAAGCTGACCATCGAAACAGCCAACAAGTGGCTCGATGACCGCACCGCACGCGAGCGCGACCTGCCTCCAGGTCAATACGTCTCCCTGTGCGTTACTGACACAGGTACCGGCATGACGCCGGATGTCATCGCGCGCGCCTTCGATCCTTTCTTCACAACAAAGCCGCTCGGACGCGGCACCGGTCTCGGCCTGTCCATGATCTATGGATATGTGCGCCAATCGGGCGGCCAGGTACGCATCTACTCGGAGGCGGGCAAAGGCACCACGATGTGCCTCTACTTGCCGCGTTACCTGGGTGAAGTGGAGGAAGAAGAGCAGAAACCGAGCGATCTCGTGGAGCGCGGCTTCGGTGAAACCGTCCTGGTCGTGGACGACGAGGAAGACATCCGGATGCTGATCTCTGAGGTCTTATCCGAAAATTACTACAACATTCTGGAAGCCAACGATGGCGCCGCCGCGTTGAAGATTCTGGCCGGCAAACGACCCGTACACCTGTTGGTGACGGATGTCGGACTGCCCGGCGGAATGAATGGACGGCAGCTTGCCGAGGCGGCGCGACTCGCCCGCAAGGATCTCAAAGTTCTATTTATTACCGGCTACGCGGAGAATGCTGCCGTCGGCAGTGGACATCTCGAGCCGGGAATGCAAGTGCTCGCCAAGCCGTTTGCGATGTCGACCCTGGCGAACAAGGTGCGGGAGATGCTGGAGTCGCGCGGTCAGAATTGACCCTGAGGGAGTGCATACGCTACGTATGCACTCCCTTGAGGTGCGTTCTTGTTGCGGGCGTTGTTGGTGGCAATAACCACGTATTGCCTGCCGCCGGCAAAATAGGTTGCAGGTGTAGCACAGCCGGAATACGGAAGATCCGCATGCCATACCAACTCGCCGGTTGCGGTATCGAACGCCCGCAACTGGTGATCAAACACGGTGGCGCCGATAAACAGCAGGCCGCTGGCCGTCACGATAGGGCCGCCATAATTTTCACTACCGGTGTCGGGCGTGCCCAGCTCCGGGTACTCGCCGAGCGGCCTGCGCCACAGATACTTGCCGGTATTCAGGTCGATCGCATTGAGTGTGCCCCAGGGTGGGGCCACCGCCGGGTAGCCCTGGGGATCGAGAAACTTGCTGTAGCCGGTAAACCGATAGCGCTGCGGACTGCCCGCGGCGAACAGCGAAGCACTCATCTCACGCTTGTCCTCGACTCCCTGCGTCGGAGCGGCGTCCTCGTGGCCGGTCCTCAGATAGTCGACGAGGGCGATCAGGGCATGTGACTGGATATTGCTGAACGCCGGCATGCGACCCCGACCGGACCGGATCACATCCGACATCTGCGCGGCGCTCAGGCGCTCGCCAACGCCGACGAGCGACGGAAATGCCGGCGGCGAGCCTTTCCTTTCAGCTCCATGGCACACAGCGCACTGCGCCTGATAGAGGGAAGCAGAGGGACCTCCGCCCGCGACGCTCTCTACCAGTCCGCCGGTCCAGGCGATGTCATTGGAGTTGACGTACAGGATGCCCGCCCGGGGATCTACCGCCATTCCCCCCCATTCTGCGCCGCCATCAAACCCGGGGAAGATGACAGTTTGCTGGCCAACGCTCAGGGGGAGGAACTGGCCTGCGCTGCGGAAGGTCTTGAATTGTTGCTCAGCCCAGGCGTGGGCCTCGGGAGTTCGTTGAGTCAACAGATCCGCTGTCAGACTTTGTCGGGCAAACGGCTCCGGAGTTGTTGGCCGTGGCTGCGTCGCTGCAGTCACTTCGCCAGGGACGGAGCTGGCGGGCACAGCGACTTCCTCAATGGGGAACAGCGGACGGCCGGTGGCACGATCAAACACGTACAGGTAACCCTGTTTGGTTGACTGCACGAGAGCTGCTACACGCTTACCCTTGCTCAACACAGTTAGAAGCGAGGGTGGCGCGGGGAAATCCCGATCCCAGACATCGTGATGGACACCCTGGAAGTGCCAGACGCGCTTGCCCGTCGCCGCATTGAGGGCCAGCAGCGTGTTGGCAAACAGGTTATTGCCTGGACGCTGACTGCCGTAGAAATCGGGCGCCGCAGATCCGGTCGGCACATAAACAATGCCCCTACGAACATCCAGTGTCATGCCTGACCAGTTGTTAGCGGCGCCTGCGTCGTTCGCCGCATTCGGGGGCCATGTCTCGACTCCGTACTCGCCCGAGTGGGGAATGGTGTGAAACGACCATCGCAGAGCACCGGTGCGTACATCAAATGCTCTGATGTCACCGGGCGGAGCCGGAAGGGTCTCCGAGGTGCGGAATCCGACAATGATGAGGTCTTTGTAAATGACCCCGGGCGATGTCAGGGCCACATAGTGTTGCTGCGGATCGCCGCGCAGTCCTTTGCGCAGGTCGATGACCCCACCTTCTCCAAAGCCCGGCACCGGCTTGCCGGTGCCGGGATCCAGCGCGTACAGGTAGTTCATGACGCCCGCAAACAGGCGCTTCTGTCCGCCCTGATCGAGATAGGTGAGCCCGCGGCTCGGTCCGGTGAAATGCAGTCCCGGGGCGGACTCCGTCCCGCGTACACCCGCATCGAACTTCCATCGCAACTCGCCCGTAACCGCATTCAGGGCGACGACCTGCAGCCCCGGGGTGAGGCCGTACAGGGTTCCGTCGATTACCAACGGGTTGGTCTGAGAGTCACCCACCGGGTCCATGTCGAAGCGCCACGCCAACTGCAGCTTGCCGACATTGGACTTGTTGATCTGTGTCAGGTCGGAATAGCGATCCTGGCTGGGGTGGGCGCCGTAATACGCCCAATTCGTGTCAACGGCCGCCGCTGTAACGCTGGCGCCCAACAGCGCCGCGGCGGCGCAACCCAGGAGACTTTTCATTAGAACAGGCGGCTGCCATCCGGTACCGGGTGATCGGGTTTGAACAATACCACCGCTCCGGCGGAATCGGCAAAACCGAGTGTCAACACCTCGGAGCTGAATTTGCCGATCTGCCGCGGCGGAAAGTTCACCACGGCCGCCACCTGCCGCCCAACCAGGCCGTCGGGTGTGTAGTGCTCGGTGATCTGGGCGCTGCTCTTCTTCCGACCGATGACCGGACCGAAGTCGATTACGAGCTTCAGAGCGGGCTTGCGGGCCTCCGGGAAGGGTTCCGCGGCCACGATGGTGCCCACGCGGATATCAACCGCCAGGAAGCTATCAAACGTGATGGGTGCGGCGGCGGGGGCGTTGAGGTCGTGAGTGGAGTGCATGAGTACCTATATTCTTAATCAATAATACCTTGGTGTAGTGGCGAGGCCCCAGCCCGCATGGCTCAATCCAGGCCCAACTAAAAATCGGGAGTTGCGGCCATGAAGTTGAAGAGCCTGCTGGTGGGTGCGGGGATCGCGGCGTTGGCGACCGGCATCGCGATTTCCGCACAGGACCGGTACACCGTCAAAGTACCGGGTGGCCTCGCCTTTGGCGATTTTCGAGGCTACGAGACCTGGCAGGTGATTTCCATGAGTCACAACGGCGGGATGTTGGCGATCATCTACGGCAACCCGGCGATGATCGCGGCATACAAGGCCGGGATTCCAGGCAATGGCAAGCCATTCCCGGATGGCGCCAGGATGGCGAAGATCCATTGGGTCGCCCGGAAGAATGAAACCGCCCCCGGTACCCCGCTGGTGGCCGGCGCCCTCCATGACGTCGACTTCATGGTCAAGGACAGCAAGAAATACGCTGACAGTGGCGGATGGGGTTATGGCGCGTTCGAGTACGAGGCAGCGACCGATTCCTTCCGGCCCGGCAACACGTCGGATTCACCCCCGCAGAGCAACGACGCGAAGTGTGGCGCCGCCTGCCACACGGTAGTGAAAAACAGGGACTACGTTTTCACCGAGTACGCGAAGAGATAGTTTCGCAGCGAGCGTGGCTGTAGCGATCGCAGTGCGGTGCCGCGTCGCCCAGCACGGCCTGCAGCGCAGCGGGAGGCAAACCTGTGTGACCAGGCTCTCAAACTGTGACAGCGGCCTTGGCAGGCGAGCCACAAAATGAAGACATTCAGGCATCTGCGGCTTCAGTGGCGAAATTGTGAGCAACTCATCCGGCGGCCTGCACGAGTTCGTCTCGCAACCACCCGCCGCAGGCGGCGATGAAGGGATCACCAAGGTGCTGCACGCCATCCGCACGCACCTGCAAATGGACGTGGCGTTCGTCTCCGAGTTCCGGCAGACAGACCGGGTTTTTCAACATGTCGATGCCGCCGGACGAACGCCGATTCACTCTGGCGATAGCGCACCTCTCGATCAAGGTTATTGCCAGCGCGTCGTGGACGGCCGCCTGCCCGAGCTGATTCCCGATGCGAACCATCTGCCCGCGACCGCCTGCCTGCCGGAAACCAAGGCTATTCCGATCGGGGCCCATCTGAGTGTCCCGATCCGTCTGCGCGACGGCCGCGTCTACGGCACCTTCTGCTGCTTCAGCTATCTTCCCGACCACTCGCTCACGGAGCGCGACTTACAGACCATGCGGGTGTTTGCCGACCTCGTGGCCGATCAGATCGACCACGACCGGGAGGCCCAGCGCGAGCGCCACGACCGCATCCGTCAAGTGGATGAAGTCATTGCCCGCGGCCAACCGCGCATCGTGTTTCAACCGATCTACGATCTGACGACGCGGCGGATTACCGGAGTCGAGGCTCTGTCGCGCTTCGATTCCAAACCCGTACGCACGCCCGACCATTGGTTCCGGGATGCCGCCCTGGTTGGATTGGGAATCGATCTCGAGCGACGCGCAGTGGTGTCGGCGTTGAAAGTACTCCCGCACTTGCCTGAAGCAGCCTATGTGGCCGTCAATGCGTCCCCGGATGTCGTTGAGAGTGGCGTGTTGGAACCACTGTTGCGTAATGTTGACGCCCGGCGCCTGATGTTGGAAATTACCGAGCACGTCTCGGTCGATGACTACGAGCGGCTAGGAGAGGCATTGGCGCCGCTTCGCGCGCTTGGCGTTCGTGTGGCCATCGATGATGCCGGCGCGGGTTATGCCAGCATGCGGCACATCCTGAGCATCGAGCCCGAACTCATCAAGTTGGATATGAGCCTCACCCGCGGGATCGACCAGGACCGCAAGCGACGGGCGCTGGCCTCGGCTCTCATTGCGTTCGCGCAGGAAACCCGCGCGAGTATTGTTGCCGAGGGAGTGGAGACGGCCGGCGAGTTGAATACGCTGTGTGAGCTGGGCGTCCGGAAAGTGCAAGGTTACTTTCTCTCACGACCCTGTGATCTGGCGGATCTGGACCAGTACTTGACGTTGCCGCCGGCAGCCACTGGTGTCTGCGGCCAGCGTCCTGCGAATACCTCCAACCGTTAGGTCGTCAGTACCCGACCGCGCGGCCGTTCTCGTTGCGAAAGTCACTGGCGCCCAATCGCTCGCCGGTGGTGAGGTCGATGGCGATGCATTCGGCGTCGCCGTCGACATCAGGCGGGGTCACCTTATTACCCGCAGCCTGGAGCAAGCGCAGGGTGTCCGGCGAAAACCGCCCTTTCTCCAGCTCAACCCGATCGGGCAGCCACTGCTGATGAATGCGAGGTGCGTTCACGGCCTCTTGAATGTCGAGTCCATAGTCACGCATGCCGATCAGAATATTGCCGACTGACGTAATGATGGTCGGGCCACCCTCCGCGCCCAGGACCAACCAGAGCTTGCCGTCCTTCAACACGATGGTGGGAGCCATTGCGGACAGAGGCCGCTTGTTCGGACCGACCGCGTTGGCGGCTCCCTGAATGAGGCCATAGATGTTCGGTACGCCTGGCTTCGCTGCAAAGTCGTCCATCTCGTTATTCAGCAGGAATCCCAGGGAGCCCATTGTCACGCGCGACCCATAGTCGTCGTTCAAAGTCGTGGTGACGGCGACGGCATTACCCTCTTCGTCGACTACGGAGAAATGAGTTGTGTGGTGAGGCTCCGGCTGCGCGCCGAGAACGGGATGCTCGCGGGCGTAGCGATCCAACTCAGGAAATTTCGCGGGGCGCTCGAGTTTCAAGCTGACGCTGGGATGGTCGGCCTCAATGGATTTGCTCCAGGCAAGCGCATAGTCCTTGTCCATGAGCTGGGCCACCGGCACTGCCGTGAGATCCGGGTCACCCAGGAACTGGGCCCGGTCGAAGAACGCGCGCCGGTAGCTCTCCACGATCAGATGGACCGACCGGGCCGAGCCCGCTCCCGCCTGCGCCAGATCGAACCGCTCCAGAATGTTGAGTGACTCGATCAGGGCCGCTCCGCCCGAGGACGGCGGCGGCGCGCTGATGATGTCCACACCCCGATACGTACCGCGCACCGGCTGGCGCTCCTTCACCGTATAGTTGGCCAGATCCTCCGTGGTGATCAGCCCACCCCCCTTGCGCATGAAGTCGGCAATCTCCTGCGCCATCCGGCCCCGGTAAAAATCATCGGGTGCGGCCACAATCCGCTCCAGCGTGCGGGCGAGCTCGGGTTGCTTCAACACGTCACCCGGATGCCAGCCCTTCCCATTGTTCTGGAAAATCCGGCGCGAATCGGCAAACCGCGCCAGGTCTTTTTCCTCGTTCAGGGACTGGGCGGCGCCCCAACTCAACGCAAAGCCTTCCTTCGCGAGGCGAATCGCCGGTGCGAGCACCTGTGTCAGATCGAGCTTGCCGAAATGTTGCTCGGCGTACACCAACCCCTTTACGGAACCCGGCACGCCCACGGCCTTGTAGCCCAGCACGCTGAAATTCGGAATCACATTGCCCTGGGCATCCTGGTACATCGTCTCGGTGGCGCGGGCAGGTGCGGTTTCGCGGAAGTCCACGAAGTGCACATCCGCGCTGTTCATGCGGATCAGCATGAAGCCTCCACCCCCGATGTTGCCGGCGTTTGGATGCACAACCGCGAGCGCGAATCCGGTGGCCACAGCCGCATCCACCGCGTTGCCACCGGCCTTCATTACCTGCACACCGGCCCGGGAGGCGAGCTCGTTCTGGCTGACCACCATCGCATGGAGCGCATGTTCAGGGTGAGAGCTGCCGCCCGCGAAACATTCGTTCGCGAGCAGCGCTAGCGTGAGGACACAGACTTTGAGGCGCATCCACCCACTATAGTGGATTCAATGGGCGTCCTTAAAGCGCAGATCCAACACGCGGCGCGCTTTGCCGGCAGAGCGCTCCAGGGCGCCGGGCTCGCGCACCTGCACCACGACACTGACCCCGACGTTGGTTTTGATCAGGCCACTCAACTGGACAGCCGCCAGTCGTCGGGAGTCGGAATCGGCTGTGGGCGCGCACTCCACATGCACCGTGAGCGAGTCGAGATGGCCCTGGCGGGACAGCTCGAGCAGGTAGTGAGGCGTCAACCCTGCGCAGCGCAGCAGTAATTCTTCGATCTGGGAAGGAAAGACATTCACGCCGCGGATAATGAGCATGTCATCGCTGCGGCCGGTGATCTTCGCCATGCGTCGCATCGAGCGCGCGGTTGGCGGCAACAAGCGGGTGAGATCACGCGTGCGATAGCGAATGACCGGCAGCGCTTCCTTCGTCAGAGAGGTGAAAACCAACTCCCCCTCCTGTCCATCCGGCACAGGCGCGCCGCTCACAGGGTCAATCACCTCGGGATAGAAGTGGTCCTCCCAGATACAAGGTCCGTCCTTCGTCTCCGCGCATTCGCTGGCGACTCCCGGACCCATCACTTCCGAGAGTCCGTAAATGTCCACGGCATCGATATCAAACCGCTGCTCGATCTCAGCCCGCAATGCCTCGGTCCACGGCTCGGCGCCGTGGATGCCGATACGCAGCGAGCTCTCGCGCGGATCCATGCCCTGGCGGACAAACTCATCCGCAATGTTGAGCATGTAGGAAGGCGTCACCATGATGATGTCCGGCTGAAAGTCGCGGATGAGCTGCACCTGCTTTTCCGTCTGCCCGCCTGACATCGGGATCACTGTGCATCCGAGCCTTTCAGCACCGTAATGCGCGCCTAACCCACCGGTGAACAGGCCGTAGCCATAGGCGACGTGCACCTTGTCACCGGCGCGACCGCCGGCAGCTTGAATTGAGCGCGCGACCAGATCCGCCCAATTGGAAATGTCGTTGGCGGTGTAGCCTACGACTGTGGGCCTGCCGGTTGTGCCGCTGGAGGCGTGCAACCGAGCAATTCGGTCTTGCGGGACCGCAAACAGCCCGTAGGGATAGTTGTCCCTGAAGTCCTGTTTGACCAGAAATGGGAATTTCCGCAAATCATCGAGGCTGTGCAGATCGTCCGGATGGACGCCGTGCGCGCCGAAGCTGCGTCGATAGTGTTCGACGTTGTCGTAGGCATGGCGCAACGACCATTTGAGCCGCTCCACTTGAACTGAGCGCAACTCGTCCTGACTGGCGCGTTCCAGATTCATGAGGAACCGGCGTGTCACGAACGCCAATTCTGCTCTTCAGGGCGACACAAAGTCAAAGCTGAGTCGTGAGATTGATGAGCGTCTCGGACAAGTTCGTGTCGTCACTGGAGCAGACAGCCAGCACCAGGGCGCTGTCGCAGTCCTTGGCGATGTAGGCGTGACCCATGCTGCTGTCGATGTAAACGCCCTGCCCCTTCTGCAGGGTCAACGGCGTGTAGAACTGCGAATGCACCTCGATACAGCCCTCCAGAACATACACAAACTCTTCGCCCCGATGGCTGATCAGCTCGCCGAACTCTTCGATGCTGTGGGCCCGGATCCGGCCCAGGATGGGGACCATGCGCTTTTCGCGCAGGTCGGCGCACAAATAATCGTAGTCGTAATGGGGTGTTTCGACGCGGACGGTGCTGGCCGGATGGGTCGCGCTGCGGCGGGCTGTGACTGAAGCAGTGGCTGACGGCGGCGATGGGCTCCCCTGGGACAAAAACTCCGCCAGGGTCAACCCGAGCCGCGCCGTGAACTGCTGCAGTTTGTCGTAGGTCAGGGAGAGCCGGTCCTGCTCTACTTTGGCCAGGGTCGACAGCGGAATCCCCACGGCTTCGCTCATCTGGCGCAGGGTCCAGTCGCGTCGCTGCCGCTCGGCCCGAATCAACTTCCCCAGAGTCGTATTGTTCTGCACGCCCTCACTATAACCCGTCCCACCCGAGACTTTATGACTCAAAACGACGCTGTTGGACGGTCGGCCCGGCAGTGGACTATGAGTTCCGAGTGCGCGAGGATGCGGGCCCCTTTCAGTGAGGCTCGCATCCCGATGAAGAAGAAAATCAGCCTGGTAGCCGCCGCTGTCGCCCTGACTCTCGCGGTGTCCGCGGCCGGAGCCGCCGAGACGCCCATCGTACTGAAGGCAGCTCACTTGTTTGATTCCGTGTCGGGCAAGTTGGTCGATCACGGCGTGGTCGTCGTAGTGGGCAAGAAGATCCAGGCCGTGGGCGCGGATGCGCAAATCCCGGCCGGTGCCGAGACCATCGACCTGGGCGATGCCACCCTGGTACCGGGTTTCATTGACGCGCACGTGCACCTGAGCGGCGTGTCCAGCAACAACTGGTACGAGGACTGGTACAACGGAATCATGCGCTTCCCGGCGGAGCAGGCCCTATATGGGGCGAGCTATGCCAAGGCCACCCTGGAGGCAGGCGTCACGACCGTCCGGGACCTGGGGTCCACCGACTACATCGCGCTGAGCATGCGCAATGCCATCAATGCGGGAGTCATCCCGGGCCCCCGTATGCTGGTCTCCAACTACGCCGTCGGCTCCACGGGCGGCCATGCCGACCAGGATCCCGTCCCGGCGCAGAAAATCGCAGTGGCAACGACAATGCAGGGCGTGTGCAACGGACCGGAGCAATGTCGCGAGGCCGTGCGTTACCAGATCAAATACGGCGCGAACGTTATCAAGTTCATGCCGTCCGGCGGCGTGTTGTCATTGTCGGACCCAGTGGACAACGTACAGCTGACCCAGGAGGAAATGAATGCCATCGTTGGCGAAGCACACGCCTGGGGCCGTAAGGTCGCGGCGCATTGCCACGGTGACCGCGCGGCCAAGATGGCTATTGCCGCCGGCGTGGATTCAATCGAGCACGGCAGCTTCCTGCAGCCCGACACGTTGCAGGAAATGAAGAAGAAACACGTCTTCCTCGTCCCCACACTCTTCGCAGGTTATTGGACCGGCCAGCATCTCGACACCTTCCCGCCGAGCATCGCTCAGAAAGCCAAGGCGGCTTCCGCAGCGGTGCAGCAGATGTTCAAGAACGCGGTGAAGATCGGCACGCCAGTCGCGATGGGCACCGACGCTGGTGTCGAGCCGCATGGCCTGAACGCCAAGGAATTCTCGCTGATGGTCAACTACGGCATGGCACCCGAACAGGTGTTGATGGCCGGTACCGCAAACGGCGCGGAATTGTTGGGAGTTGCCGACCAGACAGGGACACTGACGGCGGGCAAATCAGCCGATATCGTCGCGGTGCCGGGCAACCCGCTCACCAACATTGCAGCCACCGAGCATCCGGTGCTGGTGATGAAGGAAGGCAAGCTCTACGTGCAGCCGTCCGCGAAGTGAGGCTTCACTGACGCCGAAAGCGGCGTGAGATGAAGTAAGCCGCCAGGGTAACTCCGACGGAAATGGCACTGGCCTGGAATTCGATAGCGTGTTCCTTGGTCAGTGCCATCGCAATGAGCACACAAGCCATGCCTGCGATCGCGACATAGCTCAGCCAGGGAAACAGCCACATCGGCAGCGCCGGCGCAGGCTTGCCGGCACGCTCGCGGGCCCGCCGCGTACGCACTTGCGAGACCCCGATCGTCAGATAGATCAGAGCGATGATCGCGCCCGAGGCATTCACGAAAAAGGCGAATACCTTGCTGTAGGAAATAATCGCCGTGATCACGCCAATCATTCCCAACACGCTGGCGAGCCACACGGCACGCGCGGGGACGTGCCGCTTGTTGGTGTGAACGAGCCACCGGGGAGCATCTCCGCGACTCGCCAAGACGAACAGCACGCGCGACGCAACGTAGAAGGAGGAGTTCAGACAGGACAACACCGCGGTCAGGATCACGGCGGCCATGATGTCGGTCGCAAAGGGAACATGGACCTCATCCAACGCAGCGGTAAATGGCGATTGGCCTGGCACGACCTTGTTCCAGGGCAGCGCACAGAGAATCACAAAGACCGAGCCGATGTAGAAAATGACGATGCGGCCGATGATGCTCGAGGTCATCTTGGCCACAGCGCGCGCGGGCTCAGGCGACTCCGCAGCCGCGATGGTGACTACCTCCGCACCCATCATCGACCAGATGACGGTGGTCACCGCGGCGAGGATGGAAAACGGTCCGTGCGGCGCAAATCCACCGAAGGCCGTGAGGTTGGAAAAGGTGGGCCCGGTCGGCGACCTGAACCCCAGTACGTAGGCACCGACCACAATGACGAAGCTGATGATGGCCGCGACTTTGATCGAAGAGAACCAGAATTCAAACTCGCCATAGGCGCGCGCGGACATGAGATTGACGGCGGTCATCAGCGCCATCAGCACGGCTCCGATCACCCAGGCATCG
>Ga0181534_10000656_pt1 | contig 24147 bp, 26 predicted proteins | sample PEATcosm2014_Bin_37_FD_119758 | JGI IMG/M metagenome (GOLD analysis project Ga0181534, IMG submission 119758) | Peatland microbial communities from MTU Mesocosm Facility, Houghton, MI, USA - PEATcosm2014_Bin17_10_metaG | ecosystem: Environmental > Terrestrial > Soil > Wetlands > Peat | place...
AGGGCGCATCGTTTCCCCGGAAATTGCTGTGTTTTGAACAACTTCTGAGAATATTCTATCACACAACAAGCCCCTATGTTATTGATTTGTTAATGTGTTATGCGATTTTCAGGATCGACTGATGACCTTTTCATCTGCTCCCAGGCTCCGAAGAACCTTTTCATTTTTTCTGAATTCCAATGCGCTGCCCAACAATGGCCATGGAATAATGACCATCGCGAAAATGAAAAATAACATATTCCCTTTGTTGTGCACAGAAGAAAGAAAGTACGAGTGCAAACGAAACACGAGTTCCATCACCATGCGCACTTCAGCGAGAATCATAAAAATTCCTGGAAACGCCAAAACTCGCACGAATCTCCGCCAATTATCGTTCTTATGCTCCATCGCTTGCTCCTACTTGTAACAACCTGGGATGCAATAAACCTTCACCATCTGTCTCGTCTGAGTATTATTACCGCCGCTCCCGGAAAAAGCTGCGCAGCAACTCGGCGGACTCTTCACCAAGAACTCCCTGCTCCACCTGCATCTGATGGTTCAATAGCGGATGATTCAGCACGGAAAGCACCGAGCCAACCGCACCTGCCTTGGGATCAGTTGCAGCAAAGACGACTCGATCCAGTCGCGCATGAATTATTGCCCCGGCACACATGGCGCAGGGCTCCAGCGTGACATAGAGCGTGCAGCTGTTCAGGCGGTAGTTGTTTAGCACCTTGGCTGCCGCGCGCAGGGCGACAATCTCCGCATGAGCAGTGGGGTCCAGATCGCGCAGCACACGGTTCTGCCCGCGCGCGATGATTGCGCCTTCGTGAACGACAACCGCACCCACCGGCACTTCGCCGGCTGCAGCAGTCAGTCGGGCTTCGGCCAGCGCGGCCTGCATAAAATCGAGGTCGGTCACGCGAATATACCGCCCGGGCGCAGGTGTTTGAAGTTTATACCGGCTAGTCCACGGGAGTTGAGCATGCTGGCCAGCCGCCAATCAATTGTCAAAACCACATGGTCCGCCGCCAAGCGTGCGAGCGCCGCGTCGGTGAGTCCGAACTCAGCAGAACCTGGATCTGACATGATTGTTGTTGCTGGTTCGTGAAATTCAGGAATCAGCACAATACCGCCAGAAACATGTAAGCTCCATGCGGGCTTTCGCCATGATGGCAAAGCGTTGGCGAGATTTGATACTTCAGTCAGAACGTGCGGAGTGGTTCGCAATTCCCCCAGAGCTGAAAGCGTCTCGCGCAATGAATATATGTCTCTCGAATCAAAAGCGTTCAATCGCTTAAAGGTTCTAATCAACGATGGATCGAAACTGGCGCACCAATGCAAGAGGAGGAGATTGGAGTCAAGGACAACTGGCCAGCCCAGAAACGGGTCAAGCGCGGGATGGTGCGGCACCTTCATGCAGCATATTGCTTGATTGCAATGAGCCTGCCATCTTCGGCGTCTAACATCACAATCTTGGCAACCCGCTTGAATCCAAATGGGGTTATTTGTTGACCCAAAAATTTTCCTGTCTCCGGATCGCCAACACTGAAGGTCAATTTCCATACCGGCAGATTAGCCCGCTCTGCCGTCTCGAATGTCCCAGACTCAACCTCCTCCAGGCGAATGTCCTCTGTCTTCGCAAGATCAGGCATGATCTCCTGAATATAGCCAAGAGCTTTCTCTGTCGCCTCACGCGGATTCAGCATCGAAGATCCCTCTAAGCGGCATTCTACCCCAAAACTACCTCGGCTGCCGCAGGTTGCTGCTGGGTCATGCAGTGCAGCGTGCCCAGCCCCCAGACCAGGTCGACGCTGTGAATGCCGATGACTTCGCGCCCAGGAAACGCTTCCGAGAGAATGTTCAGCGCGATGCGGTCGTTCGGATCGTGGAAGGTAGGAACCAGCACCAATCCATTGGCCATATAGAAATTCGCATAACTTGCCGGCAGGCGCTGGCTACGGAAGACCACCGGCCGCGGCAGCGGTAGCTCGACTAACTCGAATTGCTTGCCGTCGTGAGAGCGCGCGGCTTTGAGGCGGGCAAGATTCTCGGCCAGCGGCGCATGATTCGCGTCTTTAGTATTTGGCTCAACGGCGGTAACAATCGTCGTTGGGCCAACGAACCGAGTTATGTCGTCGATGTGGCCGTGAGTATCGTCGCCGGCCACGCCGCAGCCGAGCCAGATTACCTGATCGATGCCTAGACAATCAGAAAATATCTGCTCCAGTTGCTCACGGCTTACGCCGGGATTCCGCTGTTGGACTTCACTCAACAAACACTCTTCAGTCGTGAGCAGAATCCCCGCGCCGTTGGTGTCAATTGAGCCGCCTTCAAGCACAACGCGCTTTGACGAGCCATCGGCCAGTTGAACGGTTGGCGACCATGCGGGCAGGCCCAGTAACTCGGTCACGCGCTCCGGCACCTGATCATCCAACTGCCAATCGTCATACTTGGCCCAGGCATTGAAATGCCAATTTGTAAGGCCTACCCGGCCTTCCACGTTTCGAACGAAGATCGGGCCTGAATCGCGCGTCCAAACACGATTGGTCGGCCATTGGTGAAATTGCAGATTCAAAAGATTGGCCCCGGCGCGCTTCAAAATCTTGCGCGCGCGGCTCTGCTCGGCCTGATGCTGGACGAGAATATGCACCGTCTCGCGTTGCGAAAGCAACCGAACTATTTCCGCATACACCCATGGAATAGGCTGGAACTTACCGGGCCAGTCTTCTGGGTTGTGCGGCCAGGCGAGCCAGGTGGCTTCATGCTGCTCCCACTCAGCGGGCATGCGGTAGCCGAGTTGGCGCGGCGTGCCGATTGTTTGATTTACTTCCATCCGAATGCTTTTTCCCTCAGGGGCTAAAGCCCACAAAAATGATGAGCATTTGCGGCACGGCTAAAGCCGTGCCCTTTCAAAGCAATGATGCAATTAACGCTGCAAAAAACATTCTGCAATTGAGCGCTGCAAAATCTATTGTGGAATGAGAGTTCGCAAAAAAAATTACTTGGCATCTCCGTCGGCAGACCAGGTGGTGACAGGGTCGATAAACCGCTTGCTGATGGGCTTGTAGGCATCGATTCGCCGGTCGCGCAGAAAGGGCCAGTTGCGGCGCGTGTCTTCGATCAGCGCAAGGTCTATCTCGCCGATCAGAATTTCTTCCTTGTCGTGCGCGGCCTTGGCAAGGATGCGCCCGAAGGGATCAGCCAAAAAGCTTCCGCCCCAGAACTCGATTCCCTGCCCTGCTGCGCGATTGCCGTTGATCTCGCCATGCTCGATGCCGACACGGTTGACGCCCGCCACATAGACGCCGTTGGCGATGGCGTGGCCCCTCTGGATCGTCTGCCATGCCTCGTATTGTGCCGCGCCAAACTCGGCCTTCTCCGCCGGATGCCAGCCAATCGCCGTGGGATAAAAGAGCACCTCGGCCCCTTGAAGCGCCGTGAGCCGCGCACCCTCGGGATACCACTGATCCCAGCAGACCAGCGTGCCAACACGGCCAAATGCTGTGTCCACGGCCTGAAAACCCAGATCGCCGGGCGTGAAGTAATACTTCTCGTAGTAGAGCGGATCGTCGGGGATATGCATCTTGCGATAGACGCTAATCAGCGCGCCATCGCTGTTTAGCGTCACCGCCGTGTTGTGATAAAGCCCTGCCGCGCGGCGCTCAAAGAGTGATGCAATAATGGCCACGCGCGCCTTGCGCGCTACCTCCGCCAGCTTGGCAGTCGAAGGCCCCGGAATTGCCTCGGCCAGATCGAAAAGACTTGTATCTTCCCGCTGGCAGAAATACTGCGTTTGAAAAAGCTCCGGCAGGCAGACAACATTCGCGCCCTTCCGCGCCGCCTCGTGGACATGCTCGACAGCCGCGGCAAAGTTCACCGCCGGATCAGCGCCCATACACATCTGCACCAGGCCAACTTTATATTTTCGTTGGTTTCCCATCTTTGCTTAATATCCTCCACTCCACGCAACAAGGCCAACCTCGCTCTCGCGGGATTGGCCTCAGAGACTGTTGGATGCAATCCCTGCTCGGTGCGATTCCTGTTCGATGCAATTCCTATTCGTCGAGAATCAGCACGGCGGCGGCGATCGTGGTGGTCCACAAACCGCGCTTGTCGCCCACTGCAGACTGCGTGATATTGCTGGTGCGGACAATCTTGTTGGAGATGCGATAGATCTCCTTCTTCTCATCCCAGCTCTTGTCGGGATCGAAATCGACATCGAGCGTGGTGGCCAGCATCTCGGCGGCCAACTCTTCGGCGTACTCGCCGGCCTGTTCCTCGGTCTCGCCGAAGCTGTGGTGCTCGCTCAGGTACCCGTAGGTGTTCTTGTCGGAGGGGATGGCCACGCCGATGCTGGAAACCACCAGCCGGTGCGCCTCGCGGGTGGAGTTCTCCGCAATCACCGAAAAGACCACTTCGCCGTCATGCAGGTAAGTCAGCCCCTCTTTGCGGGTAATCACCTTGCATTGCGGCGGAAAGATGGATGAAACGCGCACCAGGTTCTGCGAGGCGATCCCCGCATCCCGAAGGGCTAGCTCAAAGGAGGTCAAACGCTCCTTGTGTCTTCCTACGCCCTTGGTGAAAAAGATCTTCTTCGGGACCATTGCTTTTCCCAATTTCTATGTGTCCTCCGTGAATATGAAAGTCGCTGTTTTCGTACAGGTACCCGGATGAGTTTATCGCATTTGAGGGGGTGGGGGTAGGGTACCAGCGGAATTCATCTCATATTTATGTGCGCGGCCACTTCCGGAAATTTAAGCGTCCAAAAGTGGATTCACCCAGCGCAATCCGGGAAAGCGGGCAAAATCGCGATCTGTGGTGTAGAGAATGCCGCCGTGTTCGATGGTGAGAGCTGCCAATTCGGCGTCGGTGGTGAGCGGTCCGCGCACTCTTCCCTCGATCAGCAGTGTGCGGAACAATCTCCAATGGCCCTCGCCGGGGCCAAGAAGACTCACCTGTTTCAGGTTCATCCACCGTTGCACTACATCGACTGCGGTTTCCATCGAGAGCGGGTTCTCGAAGACGCGATTGCTGGTGGTTAAACGGAGAAACGCCCAAACAACTTGCCAGGGCAATCCAATCAGTTCCGGACCGGCAGAGACCATTCCCAGCCACTTTCGCGCAGCAGCATGATGCGGCGACGCACCGTTATATGCATAAAGCAGAAGATTCGCGTCGGGGACTATCACCGATAGAAGGGGCCTTCCGCCTCTTCGAGTAATTCCGCTGTGCAGTCGTAATTGAGTCCCGGCTTCTGGCCCATGTAAAACGGCGTCACCTCGAAGGGTTCGGCTGCATCCGGCTTCTCACGAGAAGCAGTCAGCCCCTCGCGCAGCAGCCGGTTGATGGTTCCCTTGAAGGTATCGCCGGAGCGCTTCACCTCGCGCTCCACCAACTTGGCAATATCGTCGTCGATGGTGAGAGTGGTCCGCACATCATGATGCTAACTAGGTAGGCATCATGATGTCAACGGATAGAGGAGCCTCCGGTAGGATTGGTCACGGATTCAACCATGACCAGTGTAATTAACTCATTCGGCCTTCGGCCAATCGACGGAATAGACAGCAAAGATTCGCCGAGTCCCCTGCTCGCAACCGTCGAATTTACCTGTGTCCAAAGCGGTGTACGCTTCATCAAATCTATCGAAGAGGCAATGCGAATTCGTTTTAAATTTGCCCGCTAGATTTTGACATGACAGAGGAGAATGCTCAGGTTCTGGTGAGTTTTCAACCCAGAGAATAACAACATCAAAACCTTCCAACCGCTTGCTCGCAGGCGGAAGAACCTCCGTAACAAATCCCCATTTCGTATCCAGAGAGACAGAGCGCCAAACCCCGTCAAATAACTCCTGTTCATAAGCCTCGTAATAGAAAAGCTTCAGATCCCGAACGTCAACTGAATTCTCCCTCGCGATGTTGACGATTGGTTCCGGAGAGTTGAAAAACCACCAGCTATTATGCTTCCAGTAGTCAACGTAGTCTGCGAAATCCTCGTTCACACAACTGCCAACCGAATAGACGTCGAAAACCTGCCTGGGGTTCGGCCATCCCTGGGGAATCTCAGTCCGCTTTGCCATGTAACCGATCGGAATCATTTGGCGTTATTCTACAGTTCGAGCGTGGCGAGATGTCGGATAAATCACTTTGTGTTTTCAAACGGGCGCCGCAATTTGAATATTCAATACGACAAAGCTCCCGCTGGACGAGCAGTCCATTGCCACGGCCAATTTGCGGGTGTTAGCCTCTAGTGTTGACGAACTGCGCGAAAGGACCCTACCCAAACCATGCCTTCCTCTTACAACGGACTTGCTTTGCCCGCTGACGGGCAGCCCATCTTATACGAAAACGGCAAATACACCGTGCCTGACAACCCCATCATCCCGTATATTGAGGGCGACGGCACGGGCCGCGACATCTGGAAGGCCTCCGAGCGGGTCTTCAACGCGGCGGTCGAAAAGGCCTACGGCGGCAAACGCTCGATCAAATGGTTTGAGATCTACGCCGGCGAAAAGGCCTTTCGCCAGTTCAACACCTGGCTGCCCGATGACTCGGTCAACGCCGCCCGTGATCTGCGCGTCTCGATCAAAGGACCGCTGACCACGCCCGTCGGCGGCGGCATTCGGTCATTGAATGTCGCGTTGCGCCAGTTGCTCGACCTCTACTCCTGCGTGCGCCCGGTGAAGTATTACCAGGGCGTGCCCAGCCCGGTGAAGCACCCCGAGAAGCTGGACATCGTGATCTTCCGCGAGAACACCGAGGACGTTTACGCCGGCGTCGAGTTCAAAGAGGGATCGGCGGAATGCGCCAAGCTGATCGATTTCCTCAACAACGATCTGCTGGCCAACACCAAGAAGAAAATCCGCGCCGATTCCGGCGTGGGCATCAAGCCGATTTCGATTTTCGGCACCAAGCGCCTGGTGCGCGAGGCCATCAAGTTCGCGCTGGAGACAGGCCGCAAAACCGTTACGCTGGTTCACAAAGGAAACATCCAGAAATTCACCGAGGGGGCCTTCCGCGAGTGGGGCTACGAGGTCGCCATCGACGAGTTCCGGTCGCAAATTGTCACCGAGCGCGAGAGCTGGATTCTGGCCAACACTGAGGCCTTCCCCGGCATCAGCATTGAAGACAACGCCGCGCTGATTGAGCCGGGGCTGGAGTTTGGCAATCAGGCCTTCCGCGATGGAATCTACGCCGAGATCAAGAGCGTGCTGGATACCATCGGCCAGACCCACGGCAACGGCGAGTGGAAGTCGAAGCTCTTCATCAACGACCGCATCGCCGACTCGATCTTTCAGCAGATCATTATTCGCCCGGCGGATTACAGCGTGCTGGCCACGCCTAACCTCAACGGCGATTACATCAGCGACGCGGCGGCGGCGCAGGTGGGCGGCCTGGGCATCGCTCCCGGAGCGAATATCGGCGATGGCTATGCGGTCTTTGAAGCCACGCACGGCACCGCCCCCAAGTATGCCGATAAGGATGTCATCAACCCCGGCTCGGTGATCCTCTCCGGCGTGATGCTGCTTGAGTTCATCGGCTGGAAGGAAGCGGCCAAGCTGATCGAGACCGCGCTCGAAAAAACGATCCTCTCGAAGTTTGTAACTTATGACTTTGAGCGCCAGACGGCTGGGGCAACCAAGGTTGGGACGAGCGAGTTTGCGACACGGATTATCGGCAATATGTGAGGCTTCACGCTTTACTCGTCCGAATATTTTCACAATGCAGGCATTGAAGGAGCGCTCGTGGTGATTCTCCGTTGGTTGAAGCACTATGTACCAAACAGAATCGTTGCGGAGATACTTCAAGCGGCTACGTGGGCTTGCATTGCGGTACATGAATGGCGAGAGCAACGAGATGGGCTGTATTTCTGGCTTACGTTGTTGCTAGTTGCATTCTCTGTATACATTTTGCGGCTTGAAATTATTACGCGGATGAAGAATCCAAGAACGCAGCAACCAAGGTAAGCACCAGCGGTCAGCCACTCGAATCATTGGCAATATGACTCCGCACAGCTAACTGCTGACAGCAATCCACAGAAGCCAATTGCCGAAGGAAGAAGTAACCGAAGAGGAGAGTAGTGGCAGGAGCAATCAATCGAAGACGCTTCCTCCAGGGTGCTGCAGCGAGTCTGGCCCTGACCCAGCCCTGGCTGCTTGCGGCTGCGCAGGCAACATCTGCCACGAATTCCACTGCGATGGAACCCTGGCGTCCCGGTTTTCTGGATATTCACCACATCTCGACCGGGCGTGGTAACTCTGTCCTTGCAGTGTGCCCGGACGGAACCTCGATCATGATCGACGCGGGAGCAGTTGGCGGTTCGACGGAAGCGCTTGGACCGGCGCGCCCGAACGGCTCGCGCAGACCCGGAGAGTGGCTGGGGCGCTATGCACTGCAGCATCTCCGCACAGCGCCCAAACAGGAGCTGGACTACTTTGTGCTGACCCATTTTCATGGAGACCACATGGGCGACCTGACTCCTGCTTCCCCGCTCTCCAAATCCAGCGATTACCGGCTTACCGGCGTCACAGATGTTGCCGAACTGATCCCGATCCGGAGCTTGATCGACCGTGGCTTCCCAGACTATAGTTATCCCGCTCCGGCAACCTATAACGCAACGCTGAACTATATTCAGTTCGCGCAATCCGCAGCCAAGCACGGGACGAAAGTGGAGCGGCTGCATGTCGGGTCAAACACCCAAATTGCGCTCCAACACGATCCGCAAAGCTATCCCTCCGTGACGATTCAAAACCTTGCGGCCAACGGCGAGGTATGGACAGGCCACACAGACCAGACGGTCAAAATGTTCCCCGATCTGAGCACGCTCAAACCCGGCCAATTGCCTCCTGAGAACGCATGCTCGATTGCTCTGCGGCTCTCCTACGGCGCGTTTCGTTATTACAACGGCGGCGACCTCACCTGCGATACGCAATTCGGCACGCAGCCGTGGCTCGATGTGGAGACAGCCGTTGCGCGGGTCGCCGGTCCGGTGAGCGTCGCTACGCTTGACCATCACGGTCACTACAACGCCACCGGGCCGGAGTTTGTCCGCTCGATGCAGTCTCGAGTCTACGTGCTGCAATGCTGGCACGCCTCGCACCCCGCGCTTTCAGTCTTGAACGAGTTATATAGTCCCATTCTTTCCCCGGTCACTCCCGACGTGTTCGCGACAGGTTTGGTTGCAGCGGCGAGTTTGGCCGACGCGCGCCTGTCAGACAAGATGCGCAGCCAGCACGGTCATGTAGTTGTCCGGGTATCCCCAGGCGGCAAGCAATATGAGGTTCTTGTCCTCGACGACAGCAACGAAGAAGGAACTGTACGCGCCCGTTTCGGCCCGTACACCAGTTAGTTCCCGGCGAGAATCTCCCATTCCGAAAACGGAAGATGCCATCAGTTGTAAACTGCCATTGAACAACCATTCCCCAAGGAGGGATGAAATGCGGAAGAAAGTTAGTATTGTGGGCGCGGGCAATGTGGGCGCCACGGCGGCGCACTGGATTGCGTCGAAGGAATTGGCCGATGTGGTTCTCGTCGATGTGGTCGAAGGCATCCCGCAGGGCAAGGCGCTCGACCTACAAGAGGCGCTGCCGATTGAGAAGCGCGACGTGCATGTGACCGGCTCGAATGGCTATGAGGCCACGGCCAATTCCGACATCGTCATCATCACCGCCGGAATTCCGCGCAAGCCGGGCATGAGCCGCGACGATCTGCTCAACACCAACTTCAAGATCATGTCCGATGTGGTCCAGAAGGTCGTTGCGCAGTCGCCGGAGTCGATTCTGATCATCGTCTCGAACCCGCTGGACGCGATGGCCCAAACCGCCTATCGCCAGGCCGGATTCAACCGCGAGCGCGTCATCGGCATGGCCGGCGTACTGGATTCGGCGCGCTTCCGGACGTTTATTGCTGAAGAACTCAATGTCAGCGTCGAGAATGTTACGGCCTTCGTGCTCGGCGGCCACGGCGATACGATGGTTCCCCTGCCCCGCTACTCGACCGTCGCCGGAATTCCGATCACTGAACTCATTGCGCCGGATCGCCTTGAAGCAATTGTGCAGCGCACCCGTGACGGCGGAGCGGAGATCGTGAAGCATCTCAAGACGGGCAGCGCCTACTACGCGCCTTCCGCCGCTGCGGTCGAGATGGCCGAAGCCATTCTCAAAGACAAGAAGAAGATTCTGCCCTGCGCTGCCTTCCTTCAAGGCGAGTATGGCATTGATGGCTACTACATCGGCGTCCCCTGCAAGCTGGGCGCGGCGGGACTCGAACAAATCATCGAGATCAAGCTCACCGCCGAAGAAGACGCAGCCCTCAAGAAGAGCGCCGAGGCTGTCAAGGAACTCTGCGCCGTTATCGGCGTCTAACCCACTTCGCTAACTCGTCCACTCCAGACATCCCAGGCCTGTGTACAAGCCTGGGATGTCTGGTTCTGGTCCAACTTGCACAACCAATCGCTACTTCCACCGCTCGCTCTTTGCCAACAAAAATTCCTTGAGCGCATACCTCCAAGGCACCATCGGCAAAAAGATCACCACCAAGCTAACGGCAAAAATATCCGCTGCGGCAGCGTCATTGATTTGGTGCGCCCTCCACATCGGCAGCGCAAAGAAGATAAGATAAATTGCCTTCCATACAATCTCAAACAACAGCACCGGCAGCATCTTCACCGGATAGCGGAAGCCGAGCGCAGCCATCGCGCCCAAGCCTGCCAGCAGTGAGTAGAGCAGGCCTTTCTCCGTTGCAAGCTCGCTGGAGTGCACAATCACGCTCGGCCAGTACACGGCTCCCAACCCCACGGCCATCACCAGATAACAAAGCCGAAGCATGTAAAGCCGAACAAGCGAATGTCCGCCCGCGCCGCGCATCGATTCTTCTATTTTCTCTTCCGTCTGCATCGATCTCTGCCTCCATGCAATTGACTTCAACTGATTCTATGCCGCGTTCAGATGAGAATTCACGAAGAAAATCTCTGTTCCATCAGAGACCCCGCTCGATCCCATAAGTTGCGCACGCATTCCTGCCTTCCTGCGGGAAAAGATTAGCAGAGATGCTGCTGAGGGGAAAGGCGGCAGCATGGCGCCCCTCAGCCTGAGGCGTCGGCTTACAGATTTTCGTTGAAGGCGAGGAGACCAGCATGCGGGTCAGCGGAGGGCGTTTTCTGTCGTGTATCTGTGTCCGCAACCGCGTTGCGCAAGACGGGCGCACCCTCAGTCGCCGTGCGCAGCAGGGGAAGCAATAGAGGACCGCTCCCAGGGCATCGGCACTTTGACAGAAGCCATCCCAGCGGCAGTCGCAGCCTGAATGCCGATCTCGGTATCCTCAAAAACCAGGCAATCGGCAGGCGCAACTCCTAGCCGCTCGGCTGCCATCAAAAAACAATCCGGCGCAGGTTTGCCGTTTTTATATTCGTCTGAAGTGACCATCGTCTCGAAGCGGTCTTCTAGGTGCACGATCGCCAATGATCTGACGACTGACTCGCGCCTGCCGCCCGAAACGACCGCAAAAGGAATCTGCCCCTGCCGCGCGTTGATATGCTCCACTACTTCAGGAATTATTTGCAGCGTCGGCAACAGCTCGAAGTAGAGCAGTTCCTTCTCGTGAGCCACCTGCTCCAGTGGCATCTGCAAGCCGTTGATCTCGTTCAGCGAGGCGACGATATCGACCGTGGGCCGCCCGCCCCACGAATAGAAGAGCTTTTCGTCGAATCCGCAGCCCCATTTGGCGAGCGTTTTTTTCCAGGCAACATAATGCAACGGCATGGAATCAACGATGGTCCCGTCGCAGTCGAAGAGATAAGCGCGGAACTCGCCCGCGGGCAATTGTAGTTTCATCTGAATGAATAGCTCCTTGGTGATTGGACCCTTTGTGAGGGGTAAGGATGGATTTTTCTAGGCTGATGTATCTAGTTTAACGCAGTACAGTTCGCCAAGGTGCGCTTTGCGGTATACGTGGGGACTTGCTCACCGCAGATAGCACCCGCGGCGGCAACCGCCAACAGCGCGTGTCTCGCCGTAAATTATTTGTTTAGTGAATCTTCCAGCCTTCAGCCCTGATCGCGCCACAAAGCCACGCCGCCCAGCAGTCCGGCCTCGTTGGAAACAATCTCCACATTCTTCGGCGGCGCAAAGGCGATCTTCTTGGCGTTGCCGCCGCCAATGTAAAGATGGTCCCAGTTGAAGAGCTTTTCGGTCTGGACGATCGCCGCCTGGATCAGCTCATTCCACTTCTTCTTGCCGTGCTTGTCCAGCCCGCGCCGGCCCAGATGATCTTCGTAGGTCTTGCCCTTCAACCACGGGTGATGCCCCAACTCAAGTCCAGGGCAGAGATGGCCATCCGTGAAAAGCGCCGCGCCCAGTCCGGTTCCCAGCGTCAGCACCAGTTCTACGCCGTGTCCCTTGATGACGCCATATCCCTGCACATCGGCGTCGTTGCCCACCCGCACCGGCTTTTTCCAGCGCTTTTCCAGCTCAGCCTGTAGAGGAAATTCATACCAGGATGGATGCAGGTTGGCTGCCGTATAAATGACGCCGCGCTTGACCACCCCCGGAAACCCAACCGAGACGCGGTCAAAGCTGCCGCTCAGGGAGTGCAGCTCTTCGAGCCCTGCCAGAACCGCTTCCGGCGTCGGCACCTCCGGCGTAACCACCCGCTGCCGCTCGCTGACCGGCTCGCCGGCAGCATCCAGCCGCATGGCCTTCAATCCTGAACCGCCAATATCGATGCTGAGGGTAATTGGAGCCTTGCCAGGTCGTGCGGCTTCTTTGGAAGACGCCGGAAGAGCGGTCTTGGGAGTCTTAGGTGCCATCGAAATGAATTGTAGACCGTGCGGCCAGTGAACGCGATAGAACCTCAGAAATATTCCAGAATTTATGAGATGCCACTCATGAACGTCTACTCAGAAAGAGCTATGGCTTACTCCAGATTCGCAGCTTATTCCGTCGCCGCCAGCTTCTGGAAAATCAAAACGGCAGGAGGACTCCCCCCCTGCCGCTGACTGCCAGCGCTCACCCGCCGCGCGGAGCGCATTACTTAGGCTGCACGCTGCCGTTGTGCTTCTCGCGATAAATCTGACGGCTCGCGCCATTCTGCTCCTTGTTGATCTGCTGCTTCTCCCCTCCGGTCAGCTTTCCGCCATTCGCCGCGCGGTCTGCCTGAACCTGCTGGTTGATTCCCTGCTCATGGTTCTCGGTCTTGGCTGCTTCGCCGGCCGTCATCTGCCCGCTCTTGATCCCCTGTGCAATACGCTGCTGCTGGTTGCGCTGCCGCTCTCCCACCTCGCCCTTGTAATTCTGCTGGGCGACGTTGTGTTTGTCCGCATAAATCGACTTGCTCAGGTTGTTTTGCTGCTTGTTCACCTGGCTGCGCTCGGCGGGGGTCAGCTTGCCGCCGTCCGCACTGCGGTCGTCCTTGATCTCCCGGTTCACATTCGCCTCCCGCGATTCCAGATTCTTGGTCTCGCCAGCCGTGAGTTGCCCGGAGCCAACTCCATTGGCAATGCGGTCCTGCTGGTTTTCGCGCCGATCATTTACGGTGTTGGCCTGCGGCGCGTTGCTCGTCGGCGTTGCGGCGGCAAGAGTGGATTGAGCAAGCAGGGAACCGGACATCAGCGTCGATGCGGCAAAAGCGATCAACAAGGAAGTTCTCATGGTCTTTCTCCTTTTGTCTTACAAATGTCTTACAGCTTCTGCTTGCAAGATCAGCAGCAGGTACATCCCAGCAAACACATCCTCTATCAGTAAGTTGTGTGCCCGATAGTAAATTTCTAACTTGTGTGCTGAAATGCGACAGCGCAAATTGATCTTGCTTGCGATAGCTTTTAATGGGCCGATTGGAATCCTCGCAGCGCCCGATACGGCGCAACAGAGATGCCCCGCCGTCCCTTTTGCGCCCCCATCCCCTAAACTGATTCTTGCCCCTCATGTCTCTCTATTGCGAAGTCGCGTTGCCCGTGCCGCTGGAGCGGACCTTTACCTATGCGGCAAAAGACGACCAGCAGCCGCAGCGTGGAGCGCGGGTGATCGTTCCCTTCCGCAATGAGAAGCTGATCGGGGTCGTCACTGCAATCAGCAACAAGGCTCCTGCTGATTTCGAGGCGCGTTATCTCGAAGCTGTGATGGATGACGAACCGCTGCTCGGTGAAAAGCTCATCGCGCTCGGCGAGTGGATGGCGCAGTACTATCTGGCTCCGCTCGGCGAGGTGCTGCGCGGCATGTTGCCGCTGATGGCCGAGGTCCGCCGCACTGTCTACTACCGCATCACCGATCTTGGCCGCGATGCGCTGGCTTTGAGCGTTGACGGCGATTTGCTCCAGCCCAGGCTGCAAAATTCAGCGGCGAATCGCGGCACAAAACGCAACAGTAGAGTGTCCGCCGAGGATCTCAATGTCGAGCGCCGCGTGCTCGACAAACTGGCAGACGGAGAGCCAGTCAAAGTCTCCACGCTGCGTACAGCGACCAGCGCAACACTGCCGGTTCTCGCAACCCTGGTCCGCAAAAAATGGATTGCCCGCGAAACAGCCGCCGCCGAGCGCGATGCGCGGCGCATGGAGCGCTTCGCGGTGCTGATTCCCGAAGCCCGGTTGCCGGCATTGACTGAAAAACAACAGGCTATTCTGGCCGAACTGGCTGCCTGCGGCAACGAGTTGCCGCTTACCGAGCTGCGCCGCAAAGATCTGCCCACGTCCACCTTGCAAACCCTTGTCCGCCGCGGCTTGGTCCGCATCGACGAGCGCCCCGCGGCCTTTCGCCTCGGTGGACTCGACAAGTCCGCAGGCCCCTTGCGGCTGAACGAACCGCAAACCGAAGCTCTGGCCACACTGGCAGCATCTCTTGGGGGCTTCCAACCTTTTTTGCTGCATGGCGTCACGGGATCGGGCAAGACTGCGGTTTATCTCGCCGCCATGCAGCGCGCGCTTGACCGGGGACTCAGCTCGATTCTGCTCGTACCTGAGATCGGACTCACCCCGCAGACCGCGGGACTGCTCGACGCAGCATTCGGCGCCAAGGTCGCGCTGCTTCACTCCGCGCTTACCCCCGAGGAGCGCAGCGAACAGTGGCGCCGCATCCAGAGAGGCGAAGCGCCTATTGTCGTCGGCACCCGCTCGGCGGTCTTCGCGCCCGCGCCCAACCTCGGCCTCATCCTCGTTGACGAAGAACACGACCAGAGCTACAAGCAGGAGGAGACGCCGCGCTACAACGCCCGCGATGTCGCCGTAATGAGGGCCAAGCTCGAAGGCGCAGTGGTGGTGATGGGTTCCGCTACGCCATCGCTTGAAAGCTGGCAGAACTCCGTGCAGGGCCGTTACAAGCGCATCGAGATGAAAGACCGGGTGATGAATCGCCCGCTGCCCGAGGTTGAGCTCATCGACATGCGCCGAGAATTTCAGGAGACAGGCCAGGAGCAGCTCTTCTCTCGCGCCCTCGTCGCGCAAACCCAGGAAGCGCTTGACCGCGGCGAGCAGGCGCTGATCCTCCTCAACCGCCGTGGCTATTCTTTCGCGGTAATCTGCCGTGCCTGCGGAGAAAAGTTGGAGTGCCAGAACTGCGCCATCGCTCTTACCCACCACAAGCCGCCTGCCGATGAAGCAGCAATGGCGCGGGCTGGGCAGCGGCTGGAGTGCCATTACTGCGGCTATATACGGACAGTTCCCGCCCGCTGCCCCAAGTGCGACAGCGAGCATCTTTACTATCTTGGCGCAGGATCACAACAAGGCGAAGAACGGTTGGGCGAAATCTTCCCGACTGCGCGCATTGGCCGCATGGACCGTGACACGGTGCGCGGACGCCACGATCTCGAACGCCTGCTGGCCCGCCTTCACTCCGGCGAAATCAACCTGCTCGTCGGCACGCAGATGATTGCCAAAGGCCACGACATCCACGGTGTCACGCTGGTCGGCGTTGTGGGCTGCGACCACTCGCTCTCGATGCCGGATTTTCGCGCCGCCGAGCGGGTTTTTCAGCTGATGACCCAGGTCTCGGGCCGTGCCGGTCGTGGCGTGCTGCCGGGCCGCGTCGTCGTCCAAACCTATTATCCCGACCACTACGCAATCCTCGCCGCAGCCAAGCATGATTACGGCAGCTTTGTAGAGCGAGAGCTGAAATACCGCCGCTGGATGCACTATCCGCCGTTTGGGGTACTGGCCAATGTGCTGGTGCAGTCGGCCAAACTTGAGGAGGCAGTCAACTGGTCGGCGCTGCTGGGCAAGTGGTTTGAGAAAACCAAGCCAGAAGGCGTCCGCCTGCTCGGACCCTGCACCGCGCCCATCGCGCGCATCAAAGGCGTTTACCGCTTCCATCTAATCCTGAAGGCCGCCACCCGCCGCTCGCTGAATTCAGCCCTGCGCGGAATGCTCGTTCACGCAGAGTCCGCCGCGGTTCCCCGCCGAAATCTGGTAGTGGATGTAGATGCGCTGCGGTTGATGTAGATCCATCTTTCCGCGCGCGAGATACGAGAGATGTTGCGCTGTCTCTGCTAACAAAACAATTCGCCAACGATTGACGCGCGGACTCAGGGGTTGCGGATAGCATGAATATTTCGGAGGAAAGACAGGCATGAAGAATCAGGCAGAGATTCACGCCGGCGAGCAGAGGCAGGATTTGAGCGAAGCGATACGGCCGATGTACGCGCGCCATTCGCTGCTGGGGAGCGCGCCGCGCCATTCGGTTCCCGAGGAGGGGATGTCTCCCTCGACGGCCTATAACTTGATTCACGACGAGTTGATTCTGGATGGGAGCTCGCGCTTCAACCTCGCCACCTTCTGCTCGACGTGGATGGAGCCGGAGGCCCACCGGCTGATGGCCGAGACCTTCGACAAAAACATGATCGACAAGGACGAGTATCCGCAGACGGCAGAGCTGGAGATGCGTTGCGTACATATGCTGGCCGAATTGTGGAGAGCGCCAGAGCCGGAGAAGGCGATTGGGACATCGACGATTGGATCGAGCGAAGCCTGCATGTTAGGCGGCCTCGCGCTCAAGTGGCGCTGGCGCGAGAAAATGCGCGGACAGGGCAAGGCGACCGGCAAGCCCAACCTGGTGATGGGCAGCAATACGCAGGTCTGCTGGCATAAATTCTGCCGTTATTGGGATGTAGAGGCGCGCGAGGTTCCACTGGAAGGCAGCGAAACGGTGACCAACCCGGAGCGGGCAGCTGCGGCCTGCGATGAGAATACGATTGGCGTGGTCTCGGTGCTGGGCAGCACGTTTACAGGGGACTATGAGAATGTGAGCGCGCTGAGCACGGCGCTGGACTTACTCAAGGAGAAGACAGGCCTTGATATTCCGATTCATGTGGACGGGGCAAGCGGCGGTTTTGTTGCGCCGTTTCTGCAGCCGGAATTGGTATGGGATTTTCAGTTGGAGCGGGTGAAGTCGATTAATACCTCGGGACATAAGTACGGCCTGGTTTATCCGGGGGTGGGCTGGATTCTCTGGCGGGATAAGTCGGACTTACACCCTGACTTAGTTTTCAATGTGGATTATCTGGGCGGTGAGATGCCGACGCTGGCAATTAATTTTTCGCGCCCCGCCAGCCAGATCGTGGCGCAGTATTACAACCTGATCCGGCTGGGTAAGTCCGGGTATCGCGCGATTCACGGGGCCTGCCAGGAAGTCGCTGTTGAGCTGGCCAAGCAGATTGGCGAACTCGGCCCGTTTGAATTGCTCTCTACCGGACGAGATTTGCCGGTGCTGGCGTGGACTCTGAAAGAGCCGATGGGAAACTGGTCGCTGTACGATCTGTCTGACCGGCTGCGGGATCGCGGCTGGCAGGTGCCGACTTACCATATGCCGGCCAACCGCGAAGCGATGGTGATTCAGCGCGTTGTGGTGCGCAATGGGTTTACTCATGATCTGGCCGGGATGCTGCTGCGCGATATTCGCCGCCACCTGGATTGGTTTGCCGCGCAGCCGGGATTGAAGCCTGCGCTCGATGGGGCGGGATTCCATCACTAAGTTGCCTTGATGCGAAGAGGAACGACTCCCTGCTTGAAAACCTCTGGGATTTCCCATCTCTCGAAGAAAAGACGTAGGAAATCCCAGTAGCCTGGCAGATTATTCGGTTTTGCTCAGGGTTGTGTGCTTCTGCCCCTCCCTTGCTTCGAAGGAGCCGGAGGGTCAGGGTTCTCCTCCGCTTCAACTGCCGCTACAACCTGAGAGTCCGGGATGGTGAGGGTGTAAGTGGCGGTTGCCGGCCCGCTCGTCGCAGCTCCAGGTGCTATGGCAATTGCATTTACGGTGATGACCCCACTGGTTGACAGCGTGAAACTGCCAGTATATTGGGTCGATGCGGATGTCGGCATTGAACCGTCAGTCGTGTAGTAGACAACCGCACCCGTGGTTTGGTCGGTAATGGTGATAGTCTGCGCTGTCGTATAACTACCGCTTGCCGGCAAAATGGCTGGCGTGGCAGTGATGGGCATTGAAGCCAGGATCTGGCTCGCCACTGATCCACCTGGATATTGAAGATCGGCAACATCCAACTCGGCCGTGGCGCTGTTGAGAACGATGTAATCAAGCTGCCCTTTGATGAAGGGGCTTGCGGGGCGTGTTTCGTCGCTCAACGAAAACGGAATGCTGGGATTCGCGGCATTCAGCGTCGCCTCTAGGAATGGTTGGCCGCGATAGGTAATTATCGCGGAGAACGCCGGTTCCGGACTTGTAATCATCACAACGGAGAACACAAGGTCGGGATAATCCGGCGGAGACCAGTTAGGAACAAATGCAACGGAAGTTGGATTCAACACGCCTCCATTCGGATATTTGAGACCGGCGACATACAAAACTACCTTGCCCTCATCTGCAGAAACAACGGAGTTGAGTTTTCCCTGGACGGGTGAATTGGCGTTCCCGATAGAAATCTCCCTGCCCGCGGCAATGAGTGTCTTCTCCATGACCGGATGCCCTGCAAGGGTTATCGCTATAGAGAAAGCCGGCATCGGAGCCGTGGCAATCCAGACCGAGAACACCAGGTCCGCATTGCCCAGCGGAGACCAGATCACATCCGCTCGCAGATCTTTCTGCAGTTGCTCTTTGGACATATGTCGCCACTCTCTTTGAAGTTACGAGGGAGAATCGCGCGCCTCCCCCGCTTGGGGTAATTGTTTATCTCGCCTCCACACCGGCGACCGGAGAGTCCGGACGCAAACACAGGGCAAGGAAAACACGAAAAATAGAAGCAGTCCGCTCGCGCCAGTCCGCGCTATCTTTCGATCAGGTCGCGGATTGTTTGTTATATGCAGTCACCGCCTCGGCAATGTGGTCAACAATGCTCTTCTGCGAATCGGGGTTATATGTCACCGTAAAAGCATTCTTGATAGGATCCGGATCATTGACGAACGGGACGGTTTGCCCTCCCCAGGTGATATTTCCGTCCTTGCTTCCATTACTGAAAACCAGGCTGTAAGGCTTCTTTGTTGCAAAGTCGACAAAATGGTTCATATTTCCGTGCTTGAGTTTGAATGTTTGTGTTGCCATGGTTTCTCCTTTTTGAGATTCTGTTGCCCGCAGGCCCTCTGCGAGCAAGCAGAGCATGGAAGAAAATTTGCCGCAGACGCGCTCCGCGCGGCACGCATATCTTCTCCGAGTTATCGTGAACCGCCGCTACGTAAATGTGACAGTGTTGTCCGGACCGTTGGGTGCTGCGTAGTGGAATGTCGTACCACCACTGCAACTGACATATGCAACACTTCCTACTCCGACCGTGATTGGCACGTTCGGGTTCTGAGTCCGTATGACTGGCGGGTTGGGCGGGTTGTAGAGGCCTATCTGGTCGAATACCAGGTTGCTCAAGACAGTTGCTTCGCCTGCATCAATCGATGCCAGAATGTTTCCCCCAAGCATGAGAGCAACGCGGTAATTGCAGGTATTGCTGACAGGAATTTGTGTCAAGGTTACGGCCATAACTGATTCCTCCTCGTTGAGCGTGCTTCAAAAAAATAGGTTTGGCCTCCGGCCGGATACTTACGCCCGAGGCAGTTGATGTGTTAAACCTTCGCCGCGCCGGTTCTGCTGAAGCAGTTGATGAACGGTCCTTTTGCGCGAGCAGTTCCTGCTTTGCGCGCAAGAGGTTCTCTGCGCCGGCTGGACGTAGTGGTTTAAGCTCTTCGAGTTGGCTTCTCGCGGGAGTCCTCGGCCAACTATTCTGCTTTGCGGCCTATTGTTTCTTTGCAATCACGCGGGGGAGAACTGTGTGCCTCCCCCGTTCGGAATGAGTTTTCCGATTGCGTCTGGCGCTTGTCCGAGAAAACCAGGCATGAATCAACTCCGCCGCGTTCAGGGCAGGATTCATTTACGTCACCGTGATTGTGTAGCCCTTCCACATGGACCCGGTCACAGTGGCTATTTGACCTTCCAGAATCTCGGTCTCTGACAATTGAATTTCCTCGTCCACCAGGCGGCTGCCTTTGAAGACGAACTGCGAGACCACTGCGAGGTAGAGGCTGGCCCGGATATCTTCCATGCGGACCGCGCCCGGCCACAAGACCTGCGGAGCGTAGATATCGTCTCCGTCCTTGGTTAGATGTGTCCAAACGCCCGTACTGAAGTTGTTCTCGATCCGCACCTCGTTGAGAACCAGGCCTGTAAAAACCTGCGTAATACTCGCCGCGGTGGCTTGGCGATCCTGGGTATTGGAGCTGCTGACCAGGAACCGCGCTGTTGTCTCTCCAAATGGCAGGATGGCAGTGCGGTTTCCGGCGGTTGGATCCGTAGGGTCGTCGATGCCCGGGGTGGGATAATTCGCATAGACCGCAAAATTATCGGGGACATTGACAAGGGTTTGCCCTCCGTTTGGCGGAGGGTTGACGATGCGCCACGCAATGGTATCAAGAGTGGGAATGACGGTGGGTTTCTTGTAGATGGCGACACGCACTACCTCACTGTTTTGTGCGTTGTTGACAACCGTGATCGAAGACATAGTTTTTCCTTTCCCGTGGTTACTGCTTTCCTATCCGGGAAGCAGCCGACCGGGGGAGTAAGCGCCGGCCGATGACCCACAGTAGGCTGAGATGAAAATCAGCAGCAGTGCTGTAACGGTTACGTTACTGTATCGCTACTTATCGCGGCGCTGCCAGCCAGCGTCGCAAATCCTTGCAGATGGATCGAGATACAGCGGTTTGTGTGGCGAATATGTCGGTCAGTTGACGATTAAACTGCCCGGTCCAGATATGGCATCCATCGTCTCCTCTGATCAGCCGGACCGTGACTCGGAGCCTTGCGCCGGAGTTGCGCACGCTCCCCTCGATCAATTGGGCCACGCCAAGGCGAAGTGCGATACGGCGGACGTTGCGTGGGCGTAGGTCCATGCTGAGCACCGATGAACGGGCTGCAATTCGCAAATCTGGAAGTTGCGCAAGCGAGAAGATTACTTCTTCCGTAAGGCCGTCTGTGAATATTCCGATTTGAGGATCGGAACTGATGGAGACAAAAGGCAAAATTGCCAGCGAATGGGCGACAATCTCTCCTTTTTCCGGCCCTTTCTTCTGAGGAGGAGGTTGCTCTCGAGTTAGAAAACGGGGAGCGTAGGAGCCGACCGGAAGATCAAAGACAATCCCGTTGGCTTTGCCTTCATCGCGGTAGTAATCGCTCAACTTCTCGCGCAACCGGCGGGCTTGCACCCGGACGATTGGGTCAATGGCGGGACTGTATGTGCCGGGCGGGCGGCCGAAGACATCGATTCCAATGCTGTACTCCTTGATTTCGGAATCTTTCCCTCGATTGGCCTTCTCGACGACATACTGCAGAAAGCGGCTGAGCCGGGGCGAGGATGCAAAGTGCCGGCTTGCCAGCACCTTGCCGAGCTCCTTGACTACTTCTTGCTCGGACACCAAGGGGCGCGAAGATGGTTCAGGTCTTACAACTGGTTCATCAAATAAAATTCTCTGCATGTAATTCTCCATGGGGGTGAAGATTGGTTCACGGACATAGCGAGATGGATAACTGACTTAAGGATCTTCATGGGTCGCTCTTACAAGGTTTTGTAAGAAGGACTCTCCTTTTGGCGGCGTATCCAGAATCGAATGCGAACACCTGCACAGTGTATTTGGACCGGTAATTTGAGACAGGATCGCGCATAGAAGAAGTGTTTACGGGTATTTTTGCGAAGTAAGGTTATCTACAAAGCGGGACAGACAGCAGGTTGTTACCGCATCCGGGCCGTCGTGCTACCGGCGGAGCTGCCAATCAAGATTCAGGTTCAAAACGTCTTAATCCAGCTCTCGGCCTTATAACCGGATACGGCAAAAGAGATGTGCTTCCGACGACGGCTTTGTGCCTGCCCAAGATGGCTGTCTTGCAGGATGATTCGCCCGAAGTGAAGAGGATTTCGCTGAGAGGAATCTCTGGGCATTGAAGTTTTGCGGGTGTCAAAGCAGGAACCTGGTTTATGCGCGTGAAAACTCCGCCGTGACATTGCACCCTGATTCGCGGTACGCTGGGTGGTATTCGCTTTTTTGCGCGACTGAAGGAGCTTTTTTACTCAAATGCCTATTCAAACCACCTCAAAGATCTGGCACAACGGCAACCTGATTCCCTGGGAACAGGCGAACATCCACGTGATGAGCCATGTGATTCACTACGGCTCGAGCGTATTTGAAGGGGTGCGCTGCTACGGGCAGCCGCACGGGTCGGCGATTTTCCGCCTGCCGGAGCATATGCAGCGGCTGTTGGACTCGGCCAAGATCTACCGCATGGAGCTGCCCTTTACGCTCGAGGAACTCTGCGCAGGCGTGGTCGATCTGATTGAGGCCAATGGAGTTGCGCCTTGCTATATCCGTCCGATTGCGCTGCGCGGCTATGGAGAGATCGGCGTCAGCCCCAAGGGTTCGCCGATCGAGGTGTACATCGCGAATTTCCCGTGGGGCAAGTATATGACCGGGCACGGAGGAGCGGATGTCTGCATCTCCAGCTGGAACCGGATGGCGCCCAATACCCTGCCCGCCCTCGCCAAGGCCGGGGCAAACTATATGAATTCGCAGCTGATCCGCATGGAAGCCGACATCAACGGCTACGCCGAGGGCATCGCCCTCGATGTAAACGGACTGGTTAGCGAGGGATCGGGCGAGAATGTTTTTGTGGTGCGCAACGGCGTTATCTATACGCCCACGCTGGCCAACTCCGCCCTCTCCGGCATCACCCGCGACTCGGTGCTCACCATTGCCCGCCATCTCGGTCTGGCGGTCACTGAGCAAGCAATTCCCCGTGAACTGCTGTATATCGCCGACGAGGTCTTCTTCAGCGGAACAGCCGCAGAGGTCTCCCCGGTCCGCTCCATTGACCGCATTATGGTGGGCGACGGCAACATTGGTGAAATTACCAAAAAAATCAGCGACGAGTTCTTCGGCATCGCCAACGGCCTCAAGCCCGACCGCTTTGGCTGGCTGACGCCGGTAAAAGTAAACGCCGCCGACGCAGTCGCCGTCTAAACGCTCCCGCGCTCGACTGCCTGCGACTATGGGCGCCGCATCTTTGCGCTTATTTTCAGCGCAAGGATGCGAAGGCTCTATTATATGAACTCAGATTACGTCTGCCATTATTTTCACCACCGTGGTTGACCGTTCAAGCAGCTTATCAATTTCGTCGAGGTTCGACGGAAATGCGCCGACATATAGTGTCAACTGATGCTCCGCCACAGAACTCACCGCCGCTTTGATCTCTGTGGATGCACCTTTCAAAGACTGGACAGCGTACTTGATATCAGCCGATGCCTTCTTCCTCTCAGCCGAGTCGGTGAATTGAAAGATTGCGAAGCCAATTGCCAGAACTGCAAGCACAAACACAACAGTTTCGTGCATTTCGCGGCTCACGTGAGCGTCCAGCCAAATCCCTAGAGGCTGTTTCATAACCGAATCTGGTGCATTGCGGGCTGTTTCCTCAGGGGCTAAAGCCCACGATTTTACTGGCTCCGTAGCGGCACGGCTGAAGCCGTGCCCTTTCAAAACCGGGTAGCGATTTCCTCGGGGGCGTTGGTAGGTCGCTCCTCAGACGGAGGCGGTGACTTCCTTAGCGGATTCGGTACGTGCCGGCGTTCGTTTGGCAGTGGTCCCGTAGATAGTCGATCCTGAAAATCGCATAACACATTAACAAATCAATAACATAGGGGCTTGTTGTGTGATAGAATATTCTCAGAAGTTGTTCAAAACACAGCAATTTCCGGGGAAACGATGCGCCCTAAA
>Ga0181534_10000658_pt1 | contig 24107 bp, 16 predicted proteins | sample PEATcosm2014_Bin_37_FD_119758 | JGI IMG/M metagenome (GOLD analysis project Ga0181534, IMG submission 119758) | Peatland microbial communities from MTU Mesocosm Facility, Houghton, MI, USA - PEATcosm2014_Bin17_10_metaG | ecosystem: Environmental > Terrestrial > Soil > Wetlands > Peat | place...
ATCCGCGCGGTGGCCGAGCAATTCGAGTCCATGTTCACGCGCATGATGTTGAAGAGCATGCGCGACGCCGTGGGCAAGGACCCGATGTTCGGCAGCGACCAGGAACAGATGTATCAGGGCATGGCTGACGACCAGTTGTCGGTGCAGCTCTCCAAGGGCAAAGGCCTCGGCCTGGCCGATATGCTGGTCCGGCAGCTCCAACGCATGGGCGTCAAAAACGCCGACCAGGCCACTGGCGCAGCAAATGCAGCTGACGGCCAAGCCGCCAGTCCCACCAGTGCCAGCGGCACCGGCTCCAGGGGCACCAACGTCAGCGGCACCAGCGCAGGGGGCACCAACGCCAGCGGCTTCAGCATGCGCGGCGTAGGAGCAAACCACGGCATCCCCTTCGCGGGCGCAAAGGCCGCAGCCGCCTATCGCACCACTCAAAACGCGACGACTACACCTGCCCAACAAACATCAACCGTCCCGGATGCTACCAAGACGAATTTCATCCAGGACCTGTGGCCCCAGGCACAGGATGCCGGCACCCTGCTCGGCGTCGATCCACGGCATCTCATCGCCCAAGCCGCATTGGAAACCAACTGGGGCCAAAACCTGCCGAAGGACTCCTCCGGCGGCACCAGCAATAACCTATTCGGAATCAAGGCTTCCGCCGCCTGGACAGGTGCGACCGTGAACAACGGCACCCAGGAATTCCAAAACGGCGCCGCAACGAACACCACGGCGCAGTTCAAGGCATACGCCACGCCAGCGCAAAGCTTCCAGGATTATGTCGCGCTGCTGCGCGACAACCCTCGCTACGCCGGGGCACTGAACACGGGCAGCGACGTACGAGCCTTCGCTGCCGGTTTGCAGCGCGGCGGCTACGCAACCGATCCCGACTACGCCACCAAAATCACCGCGGTGGCCAACACCGTGAGCAATCTCAAGTTATCGAGCGCACTGCCGATACCCGACAAAGCCGGAACGCTTTAGAGGCCTGACGGATGAGTGACCTATTTTCAACCAGCGTGTCCGGACTCCTTGCATTCCAACGTGCGTTGGATGTAACGAGCAATAACATCTCGAACGTAGCCACCCCCGGCTACTCGAAGGAAAACGCCAATTTCACCGAGCGGCCCGGCCAGGCCTATTCCTCGGGCTATATCGGCAGCGGCACCGAAATCGACAGTGTGACGCGCTCCTATGATGAGCTGCTCGCAGGCCAGGTGCGCTCCTCCCAGAGCAGCTACTCGAGCTTCGACACCTACGCAACCCAGGCCTCGCAGATCGACAATATGTTGAGCGACCCGAAAACCGGGCTCACAGTCAGTCTGCAGAATCTCATCAACGCCTATCAGACGGTCGCCAACTCACCCTCCACGACCGCCCAACGACAGGCGCTGCTCAGCCAGGCGAATTCCATCGCCCAGCAGATGCAGAACTACAATTCGCAGCTGCAGACCTACGCCGGCGGCATCGAGCAGGGAATCAGCTCGACGATCACGCAGGTCAATACCCTGACCGACGGCATCGCGAAGCTCAATCAGCAGATCGCCGCGGGTCTGGCCTCGACCGGACAGACGCCGAACCAGCTCATGGATCAGCGCGATCAGATGCTGGACCAGTTGAGCCAGTACGTCTCGGTCAGCACTGCCACGCAGACTGACGGCTCAATGAACGTCTACGTCGGTACCGGCCAGCCGCTGGTCATTGGTGCCACGTCACAGCAATTGAAGGCAACTCCAAACCAGTACAACGCGGCAGAAAACCAGGTCTCGCTGGTCAGCGGCGGTGGCCTCACAACCGACATCACCTCGAGCATCAGCGGTGGGCAATTGGGCGGCTTGCTGGCCGTCCGCGACCAGGTGCTGCGACCCGCCGAAAACACACTCGGACAATTCAGTGTGGGACTGGCGACCCTGACCAATCAGGCCCAGGCGGCCGGTATCGATCTCACCGGCGCAGCCGGCAAACCCATGTTTGCGGTGGGTGGCGTCATATCCACCTCTTCTTCGGTCAACACGGGCACGGCGAGCGTAACTACGACTCGCACGAATCTGTCCGCCCTGACCTCGGATGACTACATTCTGAGGCAGAGCAGCGCCGGCACCTGGACGCTGACCGATGAAGCCACCAACCAACCCGTGACCATGACCGGTACGGGCACAGCGGCTGATCCGTTCATGGCTGCCGGTTTGTCGATGGTGGTCACCGGAACCGCCGCCGTGGGCGACAGTTATGAGATCCGGCCTACCGCCGGCGCTGCCGCGGGAATGAGTGTATTGCTGACGAGCCCGGCGCAGATTGCCGCGGCCTCCTCCATTGCGACCACCGGTGGCGCGGCCAACACGGGAACCGGAGCAGTCACCTCGAGCGTGGTCTCGGATCCAAGCGTCTGGGTACCGGGAACGTACAAGATTTCGTTCACCAGCGCGACCGCCTATCAGGTCACCGATAGCGCCAACAATGTGGTGGGGACCGGTAACTACACCAGCGGCACCCCGATTACCTTCAACGGCGCCTCCGTCACGATAACCGGATCACCGGCCAACGGCGACGTATTCAACGTCGGAGCTGCCGGCGCATCCAACGTGGGCGACAACAGCAACGCCTTCGCGCTGATCGATTCGCTGAACGCCAGCAAGATGAATGGCGGCACGACCTCACTCAGCAGTGTGGCGAACAACCTCGTGAGCCAGGTCGGCGTACAAACTCAGCAGGCACAAGCAAACGCATCCGCGCAGAAGGCCGTCAATTCTTCCGCGGTGGACACGCGCAACAACCTCTCGGGCGTCAACCTCGATGAGGAGGCCGCCAAGATGGTTCAGTATCAACAGGCCTATTCCGCCTGCGCACAGATGATCCAGGCCTCCAACACAATGTTCAACGCCCTGATATCTGCAATTAAGGGTTAGTCATGCGAATAGCTACCATTACGTTCCAGAATAATGCGACCTCGCAGATGGACAATCTGCAGGCTGACCTTGCCAAGACGCAAAACGATCTCGCGACGGGTACGCGCCTGCACAGCGCAGCGGATGATCCGGCGGCGATGTCTCAGGTCAACACGCTGAACGTGCAGATGTCTGCTTCGACGCAGTACGTCACAAACGGTAACTACGCAACCTCGACCCTCCAGCTCGAAGAGCAGGCGATGTCGGATGCGACCAATACGCTGCAGAGCGCCCGTGACCTCACCGTGGAGGCGAACAACTCGGCATTGTCCGCTTCGCAACGCGCCGATATCGCCTCTCAGCTGCAACAGCAGTTGAACGACCTGATTGCCATCGGCAATCGCGTCGATGGCAGCGGCAACCAGATATTCTCCGGCACTGCCAGCGGCACGGTCCCGTTCTCGCAAAGTGGGACGACCGTCTCGTATCTCGGCGCGGACAAGACCAGCCAGATCCAGATCGGCCCGAACCAGCGCATATCTGCCGGCGACACAGGCGCGGCGGTTTTCATGAACATTCCGGCCGGCAACGGGACGTTTACGACCACCGGTCTCGCCGCGAATACCGGCACCGGCTCGATCGGTGTCGGTACGGTCTCCAACGCAGCGGCCTGGGTCCCCGATACCTACACCATTGCGTTCACCAGTCCAACCGACTACACGGTCACCAACAGCGCCGGCACGGTCGTCGACAGTGGCAACAACTTCAAGGACGGCAGCGCGATCACCTTTAATGGCGTTTCGATCCCCATCACCGGCACTCCAGCCGCCGGGGATGCGTTCGTGGTCTCGAAGGCGGGCAACGCCAGCGCCTTCAGCACGCTGCAGAGCATCATTACGACGCTCAACGATCCTACGTTGAGCAATGCGCAGATCTCGAGCAAATTGGGCGGCGCCCTGCAGCAGATCGACAACGCGATTTCGAATATGAGCAATGTGTCCGCTTCGGTGGGCGCCCGCATCAATTCGATAACTTCGTCACAAGGTGCCGCCCAGGCACTGCAGACCAACCTGACGACCGCCGTCTCGCAGCTCTCGGACACCGACTACGCTGCGGCCATTACCAAGCTCAATACGGAAGAGGTGAGCCTACAGGCCGCGCAACAATCCTACGCGTCGATCTCGCAGCTCTCGCTGTTCAAGTATCTGCAATAGTAAGAGTGTGACGCACTCGCGATTTCTGGCAAGGTCTTGCCGGCGGCTAAAGTTTGCCGCCCCAGGGTCGATAAACCTGACAGACGACAGCGCGACGGACATGTGTCCGGCGCCTGACCGAAAACTCAGGAGTCATTGACCATGTCACTAGTCCTCAATACCAACCTCTCATCACTCGTAGCGCAGAACAGCCTGACGTCGTCAGGCAGCCAGCTGGCCGGCGCCCTCCAGCAGTTGTCATCGGGCTTGCGGATCAACACCGCGGCCGACGACGCCGCCGGTTACGCGATCAGCCAGTCCATGACCTCGCAGATCAACGGTATCAACCAGGCTTCGCGTAATGCGAACGACGGTGTGTCGTTGGCCCAGACTGCCTCGGGCGCCTTGCAGGAGGTCGTGAACGACCTGCAGACGATGCGCGACCTCGCCGTCCAGTCCCTGAACGCGACCAACAGCTCGACCGACCGTTCGGATCTCGACGCACAGTTTCAGCAGCTCAAGTCTGACATCGATAGCGTGGCCACGCAGACGCAGTTCAACGGCGTCAACCTGCTCGACGGCACCTTCCAGGGCGCCAGCTTCCAGGTCGGTGCCAACTCCGGTCAGACCATCACCGTGTCCTCGATCGGCAGCTCGAAGAGCAGCAACATCGGCCAGTACTACAGCGGTACGGTCTCTGTCGCAGGCACGGTAACCACCTCTTCCGGCGCTTCGATTGCCACCACTGCTGGAACTGCGGGCGCTTATGCCGGCAGCACCACCCTCACCTCCGCTGCCGACCTCGGCACGGCGGTGGCCGGTTCCTCGGTCAAACTGACTGTGAGCGTCGACGGCACGAACTACACTACGGCTGCGATCAGCCTCACGGGCGTAGGTGCCACCGATCTGAAGAGCACCGCTGCGGCCATCAACCAGGCGATCAGCCCGGCCGGCGGCCTGACAGCCACGGTGAACGCGGCTGGCACTGGCATCGTCTTCAACGGCACGTCCAGCGCAGGCACAGGTCACGTGATCACTGCGACGACGGCAAGCGGCACTGACGCTGCTGGCAACGCGCTGACTCTGTCAGCCGCGCAGCAGGCCGCGATTACCACGGACCTGGGCGTGGACAGCCAGGACATCGTTGGCTACTACAACGCTGGCGCTGGCCAGGTGACGAGCTCGACGGCTTCGACGCTGAACGGCCTCGATGTCAAGTCGGTGGACAACTCGAACAAGGTCCTGATCTCGATCGACAACGCCCTGCAACAGCTTGCCACCTCGGCTGCTCAGTTGGGCGCGTATCAGAACCGGTTCCAGGCGGCCATCACGGGCTTGACCACGAACTCGACCAACCTGACGAGCGCTCGGTCACAGATTCAGGACACGGACTACGCCCAGGCAACCTCGCAGTTGTCGAAGGCGCAGATTTTGCAACAGGCTTCCACGGCGATGGTGTCGCAAGCGAACACGATCCCGCAGAACATCCTGACCCTGTTACAGAAACTGCCGTAATAGATGCACGATAGGTTACCGAGACAGAACGAGACCTCCGGAGGCGGGCTGCAAAGCTCGCCTCCGCGGTTTTTTCGGCGGCAAATCGTCATTCAAGTTCCGCAGGGCGGATCCGATACATACATTATGACGACAGTGCGACGGTTTATTGACAGTCGCCTGGCCGAAAAACTCAGGAGCCCTCGACCATGTCTCTAGTTCTCAACACGAACCTCAGCTCGCTGGTCGCCCAGAACAGCCTGACGTCGTCGGGGAGCCAGCTCTCCACTGCACTGCAGCAGCTGTCCTCGGGCCTTCGCATCAACACGGCCGCCGACGACGCCGCCGGGTTCGCGATCAGCCAGAGCATGACGTCGCAGATCAACGGCATCAACCAGGCTGCACGCAACGCCAATGACGGTGTATCGCTCGCCCAGACCGCCTCGGGCGCCTTGCAGGAAGTCGTGAACGACTTGCAGACGATGCGCGACCTCGCCGTCCAGTCCCTGAACGCGACCAACAGCTCGACAGACCGCTCGGACCTCGACGCGCAGTTCCAGCAGTTGAAGCTGGATATCGACAGCGTGGCAACCCAAACCCAATTCAACGGCGTCAACCTGCTCGACGGCACCTTCCAGGGCGCCAGCTTCCAGGTCGGTGCCAACTCCGGTCAGACCATTACTGTGGCTTCGATCGGCAGCTCCAAGAGCACCAACATCGGCCAATACTACAGCGGTACGGTCTCTGTCGCAGGCACGGTGATGACCGCCTCCGGCACTTCGATTGCCGCCACTGCCGGAACTGCGGGCGCATATGCCGGCAGCACCACCCTCACCTCCGCTGCCGACCTCGGCACTGCGGTCGACGGCGCTTCCGTCAAACTGACTGTAAACGTCGACGGCACGAACTACACCACGTCCGCCATCACCCTCACGGGCACGGCTGCAACCGACCTGAAGAGCACGGCCGCTGCCATCAACCAGGCGATCAGCCCGGTCAGCGGGCTGACTGCCACCGTTAACGCCGCCGGCACCGGCATCGTTATCAACGGCACCGCTACCGCGGGTACAGGTCACGTGATCACCGCAACAACGGCTAGCGGCACCGACGCTGCCGGCAACGCGCTGACCCTGTCGGCTGCGCAGCAGGCCGCGATTACGACGGACCTGGGCGTGGACAGCCAGGATATCGTCGGCTACTACAACGCCGGCGCCGGCCAGGTGACGAGCTCGACCGCCTCGACTCTCAATGGCCTCGATGTGTTGTCGGTGGACAACTCGAACAAGGTTCTGATCTCGATCGATAACGCCCTGCAGCAGCTCGCCACGTCGGCGGCACAGTTGGGTGCGTATCAGAACCGGTTCCAGGCGGCCATTACCGGCCTCACCACGAACTCGACCAACTTGACGAGCGCACGCTCGCAGATTCAGGACACGGACTACGCGCAGGCCACCTCGCAGCTGTCCAAGGCCCAGATTCTGCAGCAGGCTTCTACGGCGATGGTGTCGCAAGCGAACACGATCCCGCAGAACATTCTCACGTTGCTGCAGAAGCTGCCGTAACGTGACGGTACGGACGCGGGCGTCGCACGACGCCCGCTTCAACTTTTTTGAGGAGTAACCGATGGCCAGTACGACTCCCGTTTCCATCGCCAGCAGCAGCAGCTCCGCGGCCGCCGGCGGCTCGGTCATCGACGTCAACTCACTGGTTTCGCAGTTGGTTGCCGCTACTCGCGCCGGCCAGGACGCCAACATCTCGAAGCAGACGCAGGCGGTTACGACCCAGATTTCCGCTCTCGGCACCCTGAAGGGTGCCCTGTCCACGTTTCAGAGCGCGCTGACCACCATCGATACGGTCTCTGCGTTCAATGCGGCAACGGCGACCTCGAGCGATTCAACCGTATTCACAGCCAGCGCCAGCGCGGACGCGCAGCCCGGCAATTATTCGGTGAGCGTCAGTCAGCTCGCCTCGGCGCAGCAGTTGGTCTCCAGTCCGTTCGCCGGCGGTGGCTCCGCTACTGTAGGCACCGGCACTCTGCAGGTTTCTCTGGGTGGCAGCAGCTTTTCGATCGATGTCGGCGCCACCAATAACACCGTCGCGGGACTCGCTTCGGCGATCAACTCGGCCGCCGGCAATCCTGGCGTAATCGCCACGGTCATCAGCGGATCGGACGGCGCCCACCTGGTTCTGCAATCGGCCCAGACAGGAGCCGCAAACACGATCAGCCTTACCGAAACCGACGGTGGCACCGGCCTCTCGAGCATCACCTACGACCCTAATCACGCCGGCAACTACACGCAGATTGCACAGGCGCAGGACGCCCAATTCAGCGTTTCAGGCATCGCGCACACCAGCGCAAGCAACACAGTCTCCGATGCGCTGAACGGCATTACGCTGACCCTGAAGGGCGTCTCCAAGACGACAACCACGGGCGCTACTACTACCCCGACCAGCACGCAGTTGACGATTGCGCCTGATACCGACACGATCACCAGCAACGTCAGCGCATTCGTCGATGCCTACAATACGCTGGTCCAGGCCATCCAGCCGCTGGGCAGTTACGATCAGACGACCCAGACTGCCGGCCCCATGTTGGGCGATGCAACACTTCAGGGTGTGCAGAGCGACATCCGCTCGGCGCTGTACTCGCTCGTGAACACCGGATCGTCCACCTACAACTCGCTGGCCAGTGTGGGCATCACCACCAACAAAGACGGCACCCTGAGCTTTAACAAGACCTCATTCCAGACAGCCCTGGCCTCGTCCCCCACCGCGGTGACCCAGCTCTTCGCCGGCACCAAAGGCGTGGCGACGACCCTGGAGTCCCGGATCAACTCGGAGCTCAACTCCGGCGGCGCCATCTCCAATCGCAGCAGCACGCTCATCAAGCAGGAGAATGCGCTGACCGATCAGACGAATAAGTTAAACGACCAGATGACGGCGTTGACTGCTTCACTGACGCAACAGTATTCGCATCTGAATACCCTGCTGTCGTCTTTACAAAGCATGTCCGCGTACCTCAGCCAGCAGTTCAGCGCACTGCCGAAGGTGCAATCGAGCAGCTGAGTCTCGCACTGACCGCCTGACGGGGCTCAAGTGTTCGCCCGGGGAGCCGATACAGTGTTCATCGAATCTTGTGATGGAGCTGTTCGTGAACCCCTACGCCCGCAACTACTACCAGAGCGTCTCAGTGCACGGTGGAGTGGCGAATGCCGACCCGCATACCATGGTGCAGATGCTCATGGACGGGGCGCTCGAGCGGATGTCCATTGCGCGGGGTTGTATCGAACGGGGCGAGCGCAAGCGCCAGGCGGCCCTGTTACATAGTTCCGTCCTGATCATTGGTGAACTGCGTGGCAGTCTGAATCTCACCGAGGGCGGTCCACTGGCGCAAAACCTCAGCGACCTGTATGAATACATGATTCGCCGGCTGACCCTGGCCAACTCCAGGGGCGATGCCGCCATCGTCACGGAAGTGTCGCGGCTGCTGGAGGAAATCCGTAGCGCATGGATCGCGATTGGCCCTGAAGTCCGCAAATCCGCGCGCATGCCGGCGCCCGCACCTGTTAATGTCGCAGTTGGCGGCCGCCAGGCATCGGTGTAACGAGGTAACACGTCATGTCTGAACAAGAGATAAGTGCCACGGGCCAATACCCGTCACTCATTTCAACAGACTTCGCCACATCTTATCAGGCGCCTAACACTGCGCCACAACAGAGCGCGAGTGCAACTCCCGCAGTGCAGACTGTTAACGAGTCGGCATCCACGGTTGCGAAACAGCCGGCAAAACAGTCGGCGACGGCCGAGGAAATCAGCACGGCGATCGCCGCGGCCAATGCCAACCTGTCGAGTTCCGACCGAACGTTGGAATACCGGGTGGATGCCGCAACGGGCATCTCCATTGCAACCATCCGCAACTCGCAGACAGGTGTTGTCCTGCAGCAGATCCCGGGCGCCAACATTATCGCGCTCGCCCGGATGCTCGCCGGCTGGTCGCCGGGCAAGCACATGCTGCTCGACCTGATCGCCTAGCCCACAAAGCGCCGCGCGTTTCGAAACAGCCGCATCCAGCCGCTGTATTCTTTTGCCGTTTCCGGCCGCCACGAATTCTGCACGTAACGAAACGAACGCTCCGGGTGCGGCATCGTGATTGTTATCCGACCGTCCGTGTTCGTGAGCGCCGCAATTCCATACGGCGAGCCGCTCGGATTGTAGGGATACGAGTCGGCCACACGCCGGTCGTGGTGAACATACCTGAAGCCCACGAACCCGCTGGACGCACATTCCATCGCAGCGGCCTCCGTTGCAAACTCCGCATGGCCCTCGCCATGCGCTACAGCAATCGGCAGATAGGACCCTGTCATGCCCTGCAGCAACACCGAGGGCGAATCCAGCACCTCCACCAGGGCAAAGCGGGACTCGTACTGCTCGCTCAGGTTGGTGACAAACCGGGGCCAGTGCCCGGTGCCCGGAATCAGGCTCTTCAGTGCCGCGAACATCTGGCACCCGTTACAGATTCCCAAAGCGAAGCTGTCGGAGCGCGCGAAGAACGCCTGGAACTCTTCGCGGGTCCGCTCATGAAACAGAATCGACTTGGCCCAGCCCTCGCCCGCTCCCAACACGTCGCCATAGGAGAAGCCGCCGCAAGCAACGACACCCTTGAACTCGCGCAGCGACCGACGACCTGAGAGCAAATCGGTCATGTGTATGTCGTGTGCCACAAAGCCCGCGCGCTCGAACACGGCAGCCGTCTCAACCTGACTGTTGACTCCCTGCTCACGCAGAATGGCCACCGCCGGCTTCACGCCCTTGTTGATGTAAGGCGCCGCGATATCTTCCTCCGGATCGAACGCCAGCGAGACAGCCAATCCGGGGTCTGCCGCGGAGGTCTGTGCTGCGTATTCCTCGTCGGCACATTGCGGATCGTCCCGCATACTCCGCATCCGCCAGGACGTCTCGGACCAGGCACGACGCAGATCAACCCAGTCCTCATCGATCAACGCATCCCCAACCCGTATGCGCACTCGCAGCTCCGGGGTCGGAGTACCAATGTAGAGAGCACTCTTTTCGAGCCCATGCCTGGCGAGAATCTCGACGAGCCGTTGCTCGTCATCCGCCATCACTTGCACGACAACGCCCAACTCCTCCGCGAAGAGCTGAGGGAATACCGGGCCGCGTTCCACAGGCAACGCAACATCGAGACCGCAGTGACCGGCAAAAGCCATCTCCACCAACGTGGCAAACAATCCGCCATCCGAGCGATCGTGATACGCCAGCACCAGACGCTCACTACGCAACTCCGCCATGGCGGCCGTGAGATTCAACAGCCGTTGCGGATCATCCAGATCGGGCGATTCGCGCCCAAGCGCGTTGTAGACCTGCGCGAGCGCCGATGCGCCCAGACGATTTCGCCCCCCACTCAGGTCGATGAGCCAAAGCGAAGTGCGTGAGCCTCCCGCCAGAGCAGGAGTCAAGGTCCTGCGGACATCTTCGACCGGCGCGAAGGCCGAGACGATCAAAGACACCGGTGCGACCACACTCTTGTCGCCCCACGTCGTTTTCATCGACAGGGAGTCTTTGCCCACCGGAATTGCAATGCCCAATGCTGGACACAACTCTTTGCCGACCGCCTGTACCGTCGCGTACAGGGCTGCGTCTTCCCCGGGCTCGCCGCAAGCGGCCATCCAGTTGGCCGACAGACGCACCTGGGTGAGCGAATCGATATCCGCAGCCAGGATGTTGGTTATGGCTTCCGCCACAGCCAGGCGCCCCGAGGCAGGCGCATTCAGCACGGCAACCGGCGTTCGCTCGCCCATGGCCATCGCCTCACCCGCGTTGCCGTAGTGATCCGCAAGAGTGACGGCCACATCGCTTACGGGTACCTGCCAAGGACCCACGAGCTGATCCCGGCTGATCAGTCCACCGACAGTGCGATCACCGATGGTGATCAGGAACGTCTTGTCAGCTACTGCGGGAAAGCGCAACACCCGGTAAGCGGCGTCCCGCAGATCCAACTTGCTGGTGTCAAAATGCTCTCGCGGAGGCTCGACCGACTGTACATCGCGGGTCATACGCGGCGCTTTGCCGAGCAGTACATCGAGCGGCATGTCAACAGGATCGTTGTGGAACATCGGATCGCTGACGATCAGTCGTCCCGTCCCGTCAATCTCACCTACGACGGCGAACGGACAGCGCTCTCGGTCGGCAATCTGCGTAAACTGCGGGACAGAGTCGGCTGCGATGGCCAGAACGTAACGTTCCTGTGCCTCGTTGCACCAGATCTCCATGGGCGACATGCCCGCTTCCGCGCTCTGAATGGCTCGCAAATCCACGCGCGCACCGTTGCGGCTGGTGTGCGCTACGGCTTCCGGAATGGCATTGGACAAGCCGCCCGCACCCACATCGTGAATCAACACGATCGGGTTGTCTTCACCGAGCGACCAGCATGTATCAATCACTTCCTGCGCACGCCGTTGGATTTCAGCGTTACCGCGCTGTACCGAGGCAAAATCCAGATCAGCGCTCGAAGCACCACTTCCGACCGACGACGCAGCTCCTCCACCCAGGCCGATGAGCATGGCAGGTCCGCCCAGCACGACGATCTTCGCGCCGACCGGCACGTCCGGCTTGTCAACATCCGGGCGGCGAATGTTTCCCAGGCCGCCGGCAATCATGATGGGCTTGTGATAGCCGCGCACCCGCCCGCTGTCTTCACCCTGCACATGGTGCTCGAACGTGCGGAAATAACCCGCAATGGCCGGGCGCCCGAACTCGTTGTTGAACGACGCGGCCCCGATCGGCCCTTCGATCATGATATCGAGCGCGGACGCGATGCGATCCGGTTTCCCAAACTCCAATTCCCACGGCCGCTCATACCCGGGGATGCGCAAGTTGGAAACGGAAAAGCCCGTGAGCCCCGCTTTCGGCTTCGCGCCTCGTCCCGTCGCGCCCTCATCGCGAATCTCACCCCCGGAGCCCGTGGATGCACCCGCGAATGGAGAGATGGCCGTCGGATGGTTATGAGTCTCGACCTTCATCAGAATGTCGATCGGCTCATCCACGGCACCATAGATTCCGGTGCGCGGACTCGGGAAATAGCGCTTGCCGAGCGTCCCTTCGATAACGGCGGCATTGTCGCGATAGGCTGACAGGACGCCGCTGGGATTACGCGCGTGCGTGTAGCGGATCATCGCGAACAGCGAATCCTCACGCTTGCGGCCATCGATGATCCAGTTGGCGTTGAAGATCTTGTGCCGGCAGTGCTCGGAGTTGGCCTGGGCAAACATCATCAGCTCGACGTCGGTCGGCTGACGGCCGAGGCGATGGAAGTTGGTGACGAGATAGCTGATCTCATCCGCCGACAGCGCCAGTCCCAGCTCGCGATTGGCTGATTCGAGCTGATCCCGATCGATCTGTACGAGGGGCCTGGGTGCTGTATGCCCGAAGAGACGCTGTGCGTGCTCCGGGTTGAACAACACCATCTCGGTCATGCGATCGAACAACACAGGCGCAATCGCGGCCAGCCGCTCCGGTCCGAGCGGCCGCGTATCGCGTAAACGATAGGCAATTCCGCGCTCGATGCGCCGGATCGCCGTCAGGCCGCATACGTGAGCGATATCGGTGGCCTTGCTGGACCACGGCGAGATCGTTCCCGCGCGCGGAACAACCAACAACATCTCACCGTCCGAGGCTGCCGCGGGCGGCGATTTCGGCCCGTAGGTCAACAGTTGCTGCAGGATCTGCCGCTCTGCGAACTCCAGGGGCCGTTCGGTGTCGACGAAATGGATGTAATGCGCATCCAGGGATCTGACAGCCGGCTCGAGCGTGCTCAGGCGGGCGATGAGTTTCGCGATGCGGAACGCTGAAAGGGCGCGGGCCCCGGAAAGCTGCAACATGTCGTATTGGCTACTTTTTGTCCGGCGGCGGGGCCGAGAACATCGGCACCGGGAACTGCGAGACGTTAGCCGCTCCTCCTTCGAGTGCAGTGATTTTGCTGACGCCCTGCTTCTTCACCTCGTCGATGCGCAGGACGGAATGCATGGGCAGATAGGTCCGTTTGACGCCGTCGAATTCGCTCTTGACGCGTTCCTCGGCAGGGTCCACGACCACGGTGGAGCGCTCGCCGAAGACGATGTCCTCCACCTCGACGAAACCGAACAGCTCGCCGCCGTGGCTGACGCGGCGCGCGTAGATCTCGTAAACCTTGCCTTGATTCACGAACATAATGCGGAAAATGTGACTGATTGCCATGGGCTGGAGTGGGGGTCGCTGCTAATTTGAAGGTGGCATTATATGTCCGCTCGCACCCGCCCATGGGCATCCACGGAAGGCAAGGCAAGGGCGCGCGGACCACAGAGGTAGCCTTACTTTGACCGCTGGTCCGGTCCGGGAAACATGACGCTTCGGTTGCGTATCGTCAGTGATCAACGACGCCTGCTTGGGGATCGCAGCAGCATCACTTTTACCGTGGAAGGTGGAAACATCGGCCGTTCGGCGGATAACGACTGGGTCCTGCCCGATCCGCTGCGCTACGTCTCCGCTCATCACGCGCGCGTGGAATACCGCGACGGGCAGTTTTTCCTCGAAGATCTGAGCACCAACGGCGTCTTCGTCAACGACGACGAACGAGCTCTGGCCAAGGCGAAGCCAATGGGCCACCCCCTCACCACCGGCGACATCATCCGGATGGGCGACTACCACATCGTGGCGTCGGTGGATGCTCAGGCTGAACAGCTCTCCAATACGAATACCGGCGCCGGACAGGTCCCCACCAGTATTCATGGGTTGCGAACGATCGGCCGCGCCAGCGCGCAAACCGATATTGGGGCGATGCTGAATCTCGACGAGCTGCTCGTCCCTGAATCGTCGCATGCGCCCACTTTTCACCCAGTCAACGCTTACGGCCAAGCGGTTGCGCAGATCCCCATGCCCGCAGCCGCTGCCCGTCCGGTCGCTCCGCCGGCATCCATCGCAGCTGCCACCGCTCCGGCATCGTTCCCTGGCGCCACAGCTCCGATACCACCGCCACCTTCGATCCCGGCCGCCACCGCCCCTGCTGCAGCCCCTACGTCCTCCGCCGAGGAGGAAGCAATCGAGCGCCGCATTGCGCGTCTCGCCCGAGCCGCCGCGCGCGATCCGAAGAACGGCGCCAGCCCCGCGGCGCTCTACGACGTTCACAGCGGCCTGCAGGCCTTCTGCCGAGGCGCAGGCGTAGAAGTCGAACGGCTGCCGCCCGACGCGCAGACCCGCCTGCTGCACTTGGCTGGGCAATTGTTCCGCGAGGCGCTCGTCGGCATGAAGGATCTCGACCGTTCCCGCAACGACACCCGTAACCGTTTCCGCATCGAGCTCACGACGGACCCGGAAGATCCCCGTCCTTCGCTGGCGCGGACCACGGTCGAAGACCTGGTCATTGATCTGTTCGCTCAGCACGAAAGTCGCAGACTGGATGCCGTGAGTTGGCTCCGAGAGGCATTCGCCGAGGGCAAGGCTCACGAAATTGCGGCTGCTAAAGCCACGCGTGCTGCGTTTGTGGAATTTCTGGATCGGCTGGACCCAGCGGAACTCGAAGCCCGTTTCGAACGCGCCGCCCGCCGCGGGAAAGCCCGCTCGTCCGACAAGGCGCAGTACTGGGAGCTGTTCACAACTTTCTACCGGAATCTGATCGAGATGCCGGAGGATCATTTGCCCCACACGTTCGTGGAGGCATTCGCCGCAGCGTACAAAGAGTACGTCAAGAAGCCTCTGCCGTAGTACCGGCAGAGCATTCTACTAGAACTTGACGTCGACTCCCACTGACCAGCTCAGTGGCCGCCCGTAGTACGTGTTAATGAACTGTTGGCGCTCCTGTTCGTTAAATCAGCTATGAAAGTACAATTCGTTGCCGTTGGATTGGCAACCGTCATCCTGGCGGCATGCGCGAGCTCTCACGTCATGCTTGGCAAGGCGCGCCCGCCGATCTCACCCGAGCAGGTGCAGGTCTATACGCGCCCACCCACCGTGCCCTACGAGGAGATCGCCCGCCTGGAAACCTCCAGTCAGGGCTCCTTCTCCTTCACCGCTCAAGGCAAGACCGATGCGGTGCTCAAGCGACTCAAGGAAGAAGCCGCGAAGCTGGGCGCCAACGGCGTACTGTTGGAAGGGATCGGCGATCAGCAGAGCGGCTCGATCGGCACGGGCGGTGGCAGCACGTCCTACTCCGGTGGCAGCTCCGTGGGTGGCGGAGTCGGAATCGGCGTAGGCCTCACAAAAAAGGTCGGCGGCGGAGTCGCTATTTATGTTGGACAGTGAGCTGCACTATCCTGCGGCGCATGAGCCTGCTGACTGATCTCGAGACGCCTGCCTTGATCCTGGATCGCACGATCCTGGATCGAAATCTTTCCCGCATGCAGGCGCGCATGGACAGACATGGAGTGCGGTTGCGACCGCATGTGAAGACCACGAAGTCCATCGACGTCCTACGGCGAGTGCCGGCGGGGCCGATCACAGTATCGACTCTCAAGGAAGCAGAGTACTTCCTGGAGCATGGGATCACCGACATTCTGTACGCGGTTGGTATTGCGCCCGGGAAACTTGCGCACGCTGCCGCCCTGGTCGAACGGGGCGCCGACCTCACACTCACTCTCGATAACCTCGAGGCAGCCCGGGCCGCACGATCCTTTCCGGTGCTCATTGAGATCGATGTCGATGGACACCGTTCCGGTGTAGCACCCGATAGCGAGTTGCTGATAGAGGTTGCGAAAGTACTCGGCAGCTCACTGCGAGGCGTGATGACTCACGCCGGCGAGTCCTATAACTGCGCCACGACCACTGAAATTGTCGCGATGGCCGAACGGGAGCGAGCGGGCGCGGTTCGCGCTGCCGAGCGCCTTCGGTCTGCGGGGTTCGTGGTACCGATCGTGTCTGTTGGCTCAACTCCGACTGCGACCTTTGCGGCAGACCTCAGTGGAGTGACCGAGGTTCGTGCGGGCGTCTATATGCTTCACGACCTCGTAATGGCCAGCCTCGGCGTGTGCTCAATTGATGACATCGCACTCTCCGTACTGGTCTCCGTTATCGGCCACCAGACCGAACGCGGTTGGATCATCACGGATGGCGGCTGGATGGCCCTCTCCCGCGACCGCGGCAAAGGCGACCATGGCTACGGACTCGTTCGTGGAGTCGACGCAGACCTCATCGTGACTTCCGCAAATCAGGAGCACGGTATCGTCGCGCGCCGTGACGGCGGCAGCCCTGACTTCAGCCGATACCCAATCGGCTCCATGCTGCGGATACTGCCAAACCACGCGTGCGCCACCGGAGCACAACATTCGCACTACCACATCGTCTCGGATTCCAGCCCGGAGATTCTGGCTCGCTGGGACAGAATCAACGGCTGGTGAGCGGCCGTCATCCGCGGCGAGCTGCCATCGGCGGTTTGCTAGCAACCAACAACGTTTGCAACAGCGGAGTTGAGCTACGGCGGGCCGTCGTGGTGGCATAGAAATTCTCAAATACTCCCGGCACGGCGCAGTATCGCTGCAAGCGTCCTTCGCGCAGTTCATCCTGGACCACCACCTCCGGGACGACGGTGATAGCGCCGGAGTCGCGCGCCAAAAGACGAAGCATCGCCATATCATCCACCTCAATGGCGACATCGATGCGCAAGTTGCGTGTCTCGCACCACACATCGAACTGACTGCGGATGTCACTACTCGGACCCGGCACGACAAACCGAGCCCCTGAGGCGTCGGCCGGCAGGCGAAATCGGGACGACTTCGGTCGCGGCGGACCGACCAGACACACCGACTGTCGATCGATCCGAACACATCGCCACGGGCGTCCCACCTCCGCGACGACCGGTCGATTCGAAAACACAACATCGAGGTTGTGCACCTGCAGGCGCTCCAGCAACTCCTCGAGGCTTCCGGACTGCAGCGTCAGACGAATCCCCGGGGTACTGAGCAAGGGCCGCAGCAGGTTCTCGAGAAAGTTGCGGGACAGCGTCGCTACCGCCCCAACGCGCAAGTGCTGGATGGACGCGCCAGCCCCGCCGCGAGCGCTTGCCATCAGTTCCTGGCCCAGCCCGAAGATCGCGTCCGCGTAATCGAGCACGGTCGCACCAAACTCGGTGAGTGCCAGCGTCCGACCGGTCCGGTCAAAAAGCGGTTGCCCCAGGTAACCCTCGAGAAGTTGGATCTGAGCCGACAGCGCCGACTGAGACACGCTCAGTTGCTGTGCCGCGCGAGTCAGATGGCCGACCTTGGCGACCTGCCAAAAATACAGCAGATGCCGGAAATTCAGATTTCTCATGTTCGCATTAAGTGATCGTTTCGTTCATATCATTCTATTTTAAGTCATTTCGAATCCGGTCGATACTTTCGGCCGTAATCGAGTCGTGACGGTGAGCCGATGCTGAAGCTGTTTGCAGCCATTCCGTGGATCGTGCCAGGCATCTACCTGCTCGGCGCTTCGTTGGCCCTCATCCGGCAGATCGATGGCTGGCGCGTGCTGGCCGTCGCTACGCGCTCGTCGCTCGGATCTTCGGTGGCAGTCATGGGGGCGGCAGTGTGGGTTGCGCCTGAAACCGCAGGGATGTCGCAACTGACGGCCGCATTGCTCTTTACTGCGCTGATCGCCTTTTTAGGTTGGATCATTGGCGACTACTCGCGACGCTATCTACAGGGTGAGCCGCGCCAGCGCGGTTTCATAATCGCCTTTCTCTGTGCGCTCGCTTCGGTCACGACCGTCGTCGTGAGTACCAACCTGGCAACTGTGATCCTGGGGTGGACGGCCAGCAGCGCGGCACTACATCACTTGCTTACGTTTTACAGCGACCGTCCAGCCGCCGTACTGGTGGCGCACAAGAAGTTTCTCGCGAGTCGGCTTGCTGAGATCTGTCTGATTTCAGCAGCGATTCTGCTGTATCACACATGGGGGACCCTCGACTTGCCGGTTCTCGCAGCACAGGCTGCCGCAGCGCCCAAACTTCCAGCCTCGGCCGCAGCGGCGGTGGTGTTGATCGCGCTGGCGGTTCTCATCAAAAGCGCTCAGCTGCCCCTGCATGGTTGGCTCATACAGGTGATGGAGGCACCGACCCCCGTGTCGGCGCTAATGCACGCCGGCATCGTCAATCTCGGCGGCTATATCCTGATCCGCTGGTCGCCTTTGATCGCAGCATCCATCACGGCACAAGCACTACTCGTGTTGGTGGGCAGCATGACGGCCGCGCTGGCCGGGCTGGTGATGATGACTCGGGTGACAATCAAGGTTCGTCTGGCATGGTCAACCTGCTCACAGATGGGATTTATGATGATGGAGTGCGGTTTGGGCCTTTATGAGCTCGCTTTCCTCCATCTTCTCGCGCATGCCCTGTACAAAGCGCATGCGTTTCTAACCGCCGGGGACGTGGTCCGCAGCACATTGGCGCGCAATCTTTTGACACGCGCCGAACCCAATCAGGCTCGTGCGCCTGTTGTGAGTTGGATGCTTGCGCTGGCCGTAGCTTGGGGAATCATCATCGGTTCGGTCAGCCTGTGGAACCAGGCATTCGAGCCGCCGTGGGTCGCCACGGCAATTCTTGCATGCGGCCTCGCCACGCTTCTGTGGCCGGCGCCGCCAAAGCGATTCCTGTCGGCGACCGGCGTCCTGGCGCTGATAGTCGGGACGCAAATGTATCTGGCATGGCATGCACTGGCGTCCAGATTGATGGCATTCGCCCCGCACGGGACATCTGTTCCGCTGGCTATTTGGGCTCTGGCAGTGCTCCTCGCACTTTACCTGGCTCAAGGCATTCTCTCATCGCACGCGTACGCGCCGGTCGCGGCCGGCCTGTACCGGTGGGTTTATTCGGGACTTTATCTGGATGAGCACTTCACGCGTCTAACCTTTCGCTTGTGGCCCGGCCGCGCGCCCTACGGGAGCTCCAGATGAACGCGGCTGAGCGCATCGAACCCTCCCGCGGTACCCTTTTGGCAGCAGCGATTGCCCGAGCCTGTCGCGTCGTTGCGCCGAGTTGGCCGCTCGATCGCCAGATTGCCGTCAATCCCTACTGGGGGTTGGTTGATCAACCTTTCGCAGATGCGATGCTCAATCTGCGACGCCTGGTCGGCGCCAACGTAACATCGAGCGCGGATGAGCTGTTGCGCGCCTGGAGATCAGGCAATATCACGAAATCCAGCCTACAGCGCGCGATCGAGGAAACAGGCGCTCGCGCCAGCCCTGAGGAGCTCATCGCCGGCCTCGAGTCCGATCGCCTGCCCCAGCAGGGCCTGCCCCTTCTCTCGGACTTTTTGGACCAGGACCCCACGCGACCCCAGGGACCCCAATGGGGTGCGACCATCACCCAGCAGATCAGTCAGTACTGTGCCTCGTATTTCGATGATCACCAGGCCGACTGGCATCGCAGACGAACGCAGTCTCTTTTCGGCGGCTGGCGGGAAGACTTCCAGTTTGATCATGCGCTGCAGTCCCTGATGCAAGCGCCCGCCATCCGCACGCGCGCGAGCGATCTGCCCTTGCACGCGGAGGCTGCGATCAAATGGTCGTTGGATCGTCTACGGGTCCCACAAGACGACATACAGGATTTCCTGTCGATCTGCCTTCTGCGCATCAACGGCTGGGCATCCTGGTGTGCCTATCTCGGGTGGGAAGCGCAAATGTCCGGAGGATCGGATACTCACCTGCAGGAGTTGCTCGCCATTCGGTTGAGTTGGGAAGCTCTACTGCACGATGGCAGCCACGATCCACAGTCCTGCGGTAGTGTGTGGATCAACGAGTGGCAGCGCGCGAGCTGTGCAACCCGGACAGCGGATCAGTGCCGGGATGAGATCTGGCAGCGGGCACAGGAGATCAGCTACCAGGACAAATTAATCGGGCTGCTGAGTTCCGAACGCTCGAACACCCACTCCCGGCCGGCGGCCATCTACACCTCCGCACAGCTCGTGTTCTGCATCGACGTACGCTCCGAGCGCGTTCGGCGTGCCCTCGAAAGCACTGATTCCACGCTGGAGACGCGCGGGTTTGCCGGCTTTTTCGGACTCCCCATCCAATATGACTTGCTCGGCACCTCCGCATCACGCTGGCCGCTGCCGGGTCTGCTGGCGCCACGTTGGCAGGTGACAGACTCCACAGGAAACGATCGAACCGACCGGGCAGTCGCCATTCGCCGCGGACGCAAGCTGCAAATCAAAGCCACCGTGGAGCAGTTTTCTCGCCTGCCTTCAGGCGCCTTCTCCCTGGTAGAGACGCTCGGATTAGGCTACCTCGGAGCGATGCTGCGTCGTCATTTTGGAGCGGCCGATACACCGGTCGAGCGGCTCGGATTTTCGTCCAGGGACAACACAGCGCTGCGGCCACATCTCGTTCTTCCTGGTTCGGAGGCTGCGGCGCGCAAAGCCGATCTCGTGAGTTCCGTTCTGCGTTCGATGGGTCTGACCCGAGGTTTCGCGCGCCTCGTAGTCCTGATCGGCCATGGCAGCCAATGCACCAACAACCCGCAGAAAGCCGCGCTCGATTGCGGTGCCTGTGGTGGACAAACGGGCGAAATCAACGCGCGCGTGCTGGCCGACCTGCTGAACGATCCATCGATCCGCCTGGAGTTGGAAAAACGCGGCATTCTCATCCCGGCAACGACAGTCGCGATGGCTGCCCTGCACAACACCACCACGGATGAGTTCCAGTTATTCGATCGGGAGCGCGTGCCGGTCAGTCACACACACGACGTCGACTGCCTGGATCAGACTTTGGTAAAGGCCGGCCGACGTACTCGCGCCGAGCGCGCACCCAGTCTGGGGCTCACTCACCTGGCGAACGACGCGGACGGATTGCTGCGGGAATTGCAGCGGCGTGCGCGCGACTGGGCCCAAACACGACCCGAATGGGGACTAACCGACAACGCCGCATTCATTGTGGCGCCACGCTCCCGAACACGGCATTTGAATCTGGCCGGCAGGGCCTTCCTGCACGACTATGCATGGCAACAGGATTCCAACGGCGAGGTACTGGAGCTCATCATGACCGCTCCCATGATCGTTGCGCACTGGATCAACCTGCAATATTTTGCCTCGACCGTCGACCCCGGCCGATTTGGCAGCGGCAATAAGCTGCTGCACAATGTTGCCTGTGGCCGGATCGGAGTCTTTGAAGGTAACACAGGGGATCTGCGCATCGGGCTTTCACGACAATCCGTGCACGATGGCTCTCGCTGGATGCATACTCCGCTGCGACTGTCGGTCTTCATTGAAGCGCCCCAGGCTATGATCGCGAAGGTGCTCGCCAGACATTCCGCCGTACGGCAGCTCATCGAGAATGAATGGCTGTATCTCTTTCGCATCGACGGATCTGACATCGAACTTTGGCAAGCAGCAGGTTGGGTGCCGTGGACCGTTCGTGCCTCCGGCGTTAGACCTGCCACTGTGAATGACGGCGGCTCGCATGACTGAGTTACCTGCAGCTGATCACGGCGAAGCGCACACGCTTCGGCTTCCGAACCATGCGCAGCGCGGTGAGCTCAACGATGAGGTTCACGCCCGGCCGCCCGAGCGGCTGTCATCACCGCTCCGCTTGTCCTACTTGGCGATGCTGAACGATGCTCGCGCCAGCGTCATCGCCCGAGACTGCGTCCGGCAGCTCGCCACGCGCTTTGACATCCCGCCCCCAGACCCAGATCAAAACCATTTCAGCGCGGATTTCGGTGACTTCCGCCTCAAATGGGAGCGGCACGGGGAATTCACCCGTTATCAGTTCACCGTGCCCGGGCGCGAAGCACAGCCGTTTGCCGACCCGGCAATCAACTCCATACCGGCGGACTGGCTGAGCACGCTGCCGGGCGAAGTGTTGATCGCCGCCCATCTGGTGTTCGAGAAAGCTGACGTCGCCACTGTCGATTACGAGGACCTCAGCGCCCGATATTTCCGCGGCAACCCCCTGACAGGCTCCCGGGTGGCGGGCGGCGCTGCACTGGCATTGACGGACTTTAGAATCCATGACGATGGCTTCAGCCGGTTCCTCCTCCAGGACAGCAGCCTCACGCCACGGCAAGCAGGCCGCACGGTACAGCGGCTACTCGAAATGGAAACTTACCGCATGCTGGCGCTCCTGGCATTGCCGATCGCACGTGAGTTGGCACCTTTCCTCTCGCAGAGTGAAGGGGAGCTGGCAGGAATTGCGGCCCAGATGATCGATGCCGACCGCTCCACCGAGCGTGAGCTGCTGATGCGACTCACGCGTCTGGCGGCCGGAATTGAATCGCGCTATGCGAAGAACCTGTTTCGATTCAGTGCTGCGTCGGCTTACGCAGACCTCGTGACCAGGCGCATTTCGGAGCTCAGGGAAGAGCGCGTTGCAAGCCTCCAAACCTACCGCGAGTTCATGGATCGGCGCTTCACGCCCGCCATGAGCACCTGCCGCTCCACGGTCGCGCGCCAGGAAGCTCTGTCCACACGGCTCTCCCGAGCTACCCAGCTTCTATCAACCCAGGTAGATGTATTCCTCGAACAACAGAACCAGGCAATCCTGGCGGCGATGAACCGGCGCGGTCGGTTGCAGTTACGTTTGCAACAAACCGTCGAAGGCTTGTCGATCGCCGCGGTTACCTACTACGTAGTCGGCCTGGTCGGTTATGCCGCCAAGGCCGTGCATGCCGCAGGCTTACCCATCAACATCGAGATGACCATGGGAATCAGCATTCCCGTGGTCGTCGGCTTGGCGGCGCTGGCGGTTCGGCGTGTCCACCGAATGGTGGAAGAACACGAATGATCATCCAATACATCCGCTACAAACTCGAGAGCACCGCAAGCGCGAACGGTACGCCGCCGGCCGCCAGTTTCGAGACCGCTTACGCTGTGGCCGCAAGCGCGCTCGATTCCAGTCCCCATTGTTTGGGTTACGAGTTGTCGCGCTGCATGGAGGAGCCCGATCAGTACATCCTGCGCATCGAATGGGACAGCCTCGAGGGCCACCTCAGCGGCTTTCGCCGCTCCAAACATTTCCAGCCCTTCCTCGATGCGATCAAACCTTATATCGGATCAATCGAAGAAATGTTGCACTACGAGTTGACCTCAGTCGTCTCCGCTGACTGCAACTCCACGCAGTCAGGCGATGCCCACGCACGCGGCGGAGCAGCTGTGGCACGGGTGTGAAGTCCCACGGGCTCGCGCGTCCGCGCAGATGTGGTATGGGATAACCGGCATCGGCACGCCGCGCGTGTTAGCCTGAGGGTAGACCACAGGCATATTTAGAGGAACTGACTGATCGATGAACACTCGAGCCGCCACGGGAACGGACGATCCGCACCAGGGTACGGTATCGGAGCGAATCCGCGCACGATTGACGAAAGCGGGCCACCGCTTCCACGCGAACGACAACATTGCAGCGTTCATCGAGCCTGGCGAGCTGGAGGAGCTGTTGGAGGAGGTTGCGGGAAACGTGCAGGCGCTCCTCGGCAGCCTCGTGATCGACACCGACAGCGACCACAATACCCGGGATACCTCGCGCAGAGTGGCCAAAATGTACCTCACCGAGGTATTCAGTGGCCGGTATCTGCCGATGCCGGCGCTGACCG
>Ga0181534_10000661_pt1 | contig 24103 bp, 19 predicted proteins | sample PEATcosm2014_Bin_37_FD_119758 | JGI IMG/M metagenome (GOLD analysis project Ga0181534, IMG submission 119758) | Peatland microbial communities from MTU Mesocosm Facility, Houghton, MI, USA - PEATcosm2014_Bin17_10_metaG | ecosystem: Environmental > Terrestrial > Soil > Wetlands > Peat | place...
GGCGATGTCCTTTTTCATCGAACGCTTCTGGAGAAACACCTCGCCGCGCGCATTGAACACCAGCACATGCACCGCGCGATGCCACAACCCGCGCGCATGAACCTCGCGCCGCGTGTTCTGCCCAACCACCTCGTCGCGCTCGTTGACGATGTCAAAAATTTCTTCGGGCATAAAATTAAAATTGAACCTCGTGCAGTGAAATCCTATTGATTGCCACCGTCAAAATATTCACTTCCGCACTTGTCGGTTATGTGAATGTGTTGAAAGTCCTTTTTTATCTAATCCCGAACCGTTGACTTTGTATGCTGGCCCGCGTTCCGCCAAAATTAGTTGAACATTTTCTTGATGGTGAACATCCTCTTCAGGAAGGTCTCTTGGCGTTCTGTCCGAGCGTGGGTCAATACTATCAAATCCATCAAACGGACTGGCAAGTCGACGCTGTGTCATGGAAATATAATCGGGATTTAATTCTATTCCGATGCAATGCCGATTTAATTGCTGGCAAACTCGAAGTGTAGTGCCTGAACCGCTAAACGGGTCTAATACAACGCCACCTTCTTTTGAAGAAGCCAAAACAATACGGGCAATCAATGCTTCCGGCTTTTGGGTTGGGTGATCTTCTCGCTCGGGATTTGAGTAATGAACATGAGAAAATTCCCAGACATCTCCGGGGTTTGCGCCCGTCATGTTATTTCTGGCTCTAAAATATTTTTGGGGAATTCTAACTGCGTCCAATCTAAATTCAAAATCTTCGGACTTGGTAAAAAAAAGTATGTCTTCGTGCCGGGGAGAAAAACCTTTGGTTTTTCCCATGCCTTGCGTGTAGTGCCATGTGATCCAACTGTTGAAAAAAAACCCGAGCCTTTGGTCTAAAATGTCATACAAATAGCTGACAAACCGAACGCCCATAAAAACATAAATTGAGCCGTTGGGTTCCAATACGCGCTTGGCTTCCGTTAGCCACGTTTCCGTAAATTCCAAATAGTCACGAAATCCTCGGAGGTCGTGGTTGTTCCCATAATTCTTGCCGAGGTTGTAAGGCGGGTCGGCAACTATCAAATCCACCGATTCCGAAGGCAGCATTCGAAGCTCCAGCAGGCAATCGGCCTGCCGCAAATCAATTTTTAGTGGTGTCATTGGTTTTGATCCATTCACTTTTCTTTGCCATGGCGAGCCATTGCTCAAATGTGCGCCGCGAAGAATTCAGATATTTTTGGTCGAGAAGTTTGCAAAATTCCCAAGTGCTACGTCTCACAGTTGAAACATAATGAATATCGCGAATCTGAAGCTGCCCCGTTCCGAGTGCGGGATTATAGCTTAAGTCAGTCGAAGAAATAAATTTCAGGTCGTAAGCGTGGTGTCCAACAACTTCCATGATGCCATTCATCATTTTGGTCTTTGCGTCTCGCGTAGAATAAACACGATGCTTGAGTGAAAGAATTACAAACAGATAATCAGGGTCTTCGACGTATGCGGAGCGAATACGCTCGTATGAAGTTATGTTCGGAGATTTTCCACTTTCTTTGATGTCCTCTGCCGTTGCTTTCACATCAACCTCTGCGGTGACCGACGAGCCAACTTTTCTTTCTTTCTTAAACTGCAAAATTACATCCGCCATGTATAAACGCTCTTTGGTTTCGACATTTACCAGATGCCACCGATTTTTGTCATCGGCTGCCACCTCTGAAAAAATCTCTGCCGCCCAAGCCTCCACGAATGGCCCGGCAACTTTATTTATGTTTTCCATCGGAAGACCAAGTTTCAGATTAGTGTTGATGAGAATCTTGTTGTTTCCAGATTTGATCGCTCCTTCCATGATTGCCTGAATGGCAGCTATCGCGAAGTCGGAACACTCGGCGTAATCCGCAGCTTCCTGCGGCATCTTAAAATCAAGATCGTCATATTTGATTGGTGTCGGCATAAAAAATTCGGTTTGCTCTGTGATTATTATACTGGTCTAAATTTAACGCAATAGCACCGCTTCATTCACTACTAAAAAGTTTTTCCGTCAACGCCACGAATTGTTCCAAGCTCAATTTCTCCGCGCGTTCCTGCGGCGAGATTTTTAATTCGGCAAAGGCGTCCGCCAGTTTGTCCGCCGCCCAATCCTGTTTCAACAGTTTCAGCATCATCTTGCGTCGTTGCGAGAAGCCGCGCTTGACGATTTTTACGAAAGCCGGCCGGAGATTTTCCGGCAGCAGCGGCGTCGCACGTCGCACGAGGCAAACGCACGCAGAGTCCACGTCGGGCGACGGAAAAAAACATTCGGGCGGGATTTTGAACAAGCCTTGCGGCGCAAAATCCAGTTGCACGAGCAGTGTCAAAATTCCGTAATCGTCGCCGTCGGCCTGCGCCATCAGGCGTCTGGCGACTTCCATTTGCAGCGTGGCGACGATCAGCTTGGGCGCGCGCGGGCCGGCGGCGAGTTCCACCAAAATCGGCGACGCGACCGAATACGGCAGGTTCGCCACCAGTTTCCAATCGCGCCAGTCGCGCGGCTCGCGCTTGAGAAAGGCAAGCGCGTCATTGTGGAGAAGATGGAATGCGCCAAGTTCTTTGGTTGCGCCGCCGTTTGCCGAGTATCCGGCCAAAGATTTTTTTAAAACTTCGTCGCTTTGTTTTTCCGCGCCAAAACGTTCGCACAAAAAATCCACTAACCGTGAGTCCATTTCCACGGCCAAAACTTCGCCGGCTTTTTCCAGAAGCAATTCCGTGAGCGGGCCAAGTCCCGGACCGATTTCCAAAATTTTGTCGGCCGGTAAAATATTCGCCGCGTCCACAATGCGGCGCAATTGATTGCCGTCATGCAAAAAATTCTGGCCGAGCGAGCGCGTGAGTTGGATGTCGCGTTTCGCCAGCACCGAGCGCATTTCAGTAAGCGTCATTTCAAAACCTCCGCGAGCGCATGCACCGTTTTTGTCAGTTGCGCTTTGGAAATGGTCAACGGCGGCGTGAAGCTGATGACATTGCCGTGCTCGCCTTCCGGCAGAAAAATGTAGCCGCGATGCAATAAAGTTTTGATCGCGTTCAATGCGGCTTCCGTCGCGGGCCGTCCGTCCGGCAAAATTAATTCCACGCCGGCCATCAGCCCGCGGCCGCGTGGCGCACAAACGACTTTGGACTTTGGACTTTGGACTTTGGACAGCTCCTTGAGTAAGAATTCACCCAGCTCCGCGCTGCGTTCGCAAAGTTTGAGCCGCTGGATTTCCGCGATTTGGGCCATCGCCATCGCGCAGCCGACCGGATGACCGAGAAAGGTGCTGGTGTGAATCGCCTCGCCGGTCGAGGCCGGCCACGCGGCGTCCATGATGTCCGCGCGGCCCACGCAGGCGGAGAGCGGGAAGCCGCCGGTGAGCGCCTTGCCGAGACAAATCAAATCGGGAAGCGTCTGCGAATGCTCGCACGCGAACCATTTGCCGGTGCGGCCGAAGCCGGTGTAAATCTCATCGAGGATAAGTAGCGCGCCAAATTCATCGCACAGTTCGCGGAGCAGCGGCAGAAATTCCGTCGGCGGAATATTGATGCCGCCGCGCGCCTGCATCGGCTCGACCAAAATCGCGCCGATTTTTTTGTGGCGAAAAATTTGACGGAGGTTTTTTTCAATTCCCGCAAGTTGTTCTGGCGTGGCTGGAAATTTCACGAAGGTTCCAAATTCGCGGAGCTGCGACTTAAATGGACTGCGAAAATGTTCGCGGTGCGTGGCGTTGAGCGCGCCATAGCCGAGGCCGTGATACGCGCCGGCAAACGCGATGAGGCCATTTTTTTTCGTCGCGAGCAGTGCCGTTTTCAGCGCGGACTCGACAGCTTCAAAACCGGAGTTGGAAAAAATCACTTTGCCGGTTTTCCGCTTTCCGCTTTCCGCTTTCCGCTTTATTTTCAGCCAGCGTTCAAAAGTGATCTCGCTTAATTTTTGCGCGAGCTGCGCCTTGAGCGCGTGCGGATGAACGTCGCCCATCGCGTGCAATAATTTCGCCATCTGCTTTTGGCCGGCGCGGACGACGTGTGGATTTGCGTGGCCGGCGGCGGCGACGCCGAACGCGGCGGTCAAATCCAAATACTTTTTACTTTCCGCATCCCAGATGTGAACGCCTTTGGCGCGTTCCCAGACAATAGGCCAGGAGCAATCATTTTCAATGAAGAGAATATTCCTCGACTCGAAATCGCGAAGCAATTGTAATGTCTCTTTTGAACTCATTTTGTCCACAGATTGCACAGATTTTCGCAGATTGAAACGCGCAGGAAAAAATCTGCGCGAATCGGCGAAATCTGCGGATGCTTTTTCATTTTAAACTCCACGCTGTTCCGGCGGCCAGATGATTTTGTGCTGCTGGATTTGAAAACGCACCGGCAGCGCGTCGGCGATGATTTTTTCCGCCAAATCTTTCCGCGAAATGGGAGTTAAATTTGCCGGAACTTTTTTGAGGACTTTGCTCTGCTGCTCGGGTGCGAGCGGATGCACCCAGGAAAACAGCAGCGGACAAATGGCGTCGAGCTTGTGCGCGGCGATCTGCTGCTTGGCCCATTCGTAATCTTCCACTGCGCCGATGACGAACTTGATTTCGTCGGTGGCTTTCAGATGCGCAATGTTTTCATAGCGATTTTTTTTAACTTCGCCGCTGGACGGGCATTTCAAATCCATGATGCGATGCACGCGCGGGTCGATTTTTGAAATGTCGTGCGCGCCGCTGGTTTCGATCAAAACGGTGAAGCCGCCGTCGCAAAGCGATTTCATCAGCGGCAGGGAATTTTTCTGAAGCAGCGGCTCGCCGCCGGTCAACTCGACGAGCGGAAGTGCGAAGTGCGAAGTGCGAAGTGCGGAATTTTTGAACGGTGCGGCCAATCGTTTTACTTCCGCAAAAATTTTGGCGAGTGATTGCTTCTTTCCCTCGGTGAAAGCGTAGGCGGTGTCGCAGTAGGAGCAGCGCAAATCGCAGGCGGTGAGCCGGATGAAAATGCACGGCAGCCCGGCGAAGGTGCTTTCGCCTTGCAGGCTCAGATAGATTTCGTTGGCGACGAGCGTGTCGGACATTGCCTTTGAAATTAACGGAATTGACGGAATTAAACAGGGATTTATTCAAACGCCTTTGATTTTTTTAAGGGATGGATTATTCTGATAAAAGGAGCCACATGAAAAATTCAGCCATAAAGGCGGTTTGGGCGGTTTTTGCCGCCGCCGTTTTTTTCTGCGCCATGGCGCGCGGGCAAAATCTTGATCAAATCGGCGTGATGCTTTTGCGCGCCGAGACGACGAACTTGAACGGTGCCGGCATCCGCGTGGCGCAGCCGGAGGCAGGCTACAATCTAGCCACAAATTGGGAGGTAAATCCCGGCGTGGTCGGCCAGCCGCCGGTTTTTTTGACCTACATTTCCGCCAATGGCTCGACAACGGCGTTTCCAAATTCCTTAAGCTCCGAATCAAGCCATGCGGACAGCGTGGCGGAAAATTTTTACGGAATTTCAAGCGGCGTCGCTACGAATGTCGCGCACTCGGACAATTATGACGCCAATTATTTTTACAACAGCATCATTGCGGGCACATTGCCGTCCAATATCGGTGATGCAGTGGTGAATCAAAGCTTTGCGTTTAGCGGCACAACCGTCAGCCAGCAGCAAACCATTGATTCGCACTATGACAATTATGCGGCGCAATACGGGACGCTTTTTATTTCGCCGGCCAATAACGGCGGAACGGTCACTCCGCCGGGGACGGCCTATAATTGCATCTGCGTGGGCGCTTACGGCGGCAATTCGAGTTACGGTCCGACGCCCGACAATGGCCGCTGCAAACCCGACATCACCGCGCCCGGCGGCGAGACGAGTTATTCCACGCCGCTTGTTTCCGGCGCCGCTGCGGTTTTGATGCAGGCCGCGTTGCGCGGCGACGGCGGGAGCGACACGAATTCCGCCGACCTGCGCACGATAAAAGCCTTGTTGCTCAACGGCGCGATAAAACCTCTTGGCTGGACAAATATTCCGCCGCAGCCGCTCGACACCAATTACGGCGCGGGCGTCTTGAATGTTTTCAATTCCTACGAGCAGCTCGCCGGCGGCAAGCAGGGCTACATTGTTTCGAGCAGCGTGACGAGCGGCGGCGCGCATCCGCCGACGGGAAATCCAGGGACGATCGGCGCTTTGAGCGGCTGGGATTTCAACTCCATTTCTAGCACGAGCGCCGGAATTTTCAGTTCCGCCGCCGACGGCGTGAACCATTATTATTTCAACGTCACAAACAATTTCAGCGGCCAAAATTTCACCGCCACGGCCACGCTCGTCTGGAACCGTCAACAAAACCAGACCGCCATCAACAACCTCGATTTGTATTTATACAATTGCGCCAACAGCAACCTCGTCGCGTGCAGCACAAGCCTCGTGGACAACGTCGAGCACGTCTGGCTGCCGCGACTGCCGCAAGGCCGATACGACCTGCAAGTGCTGAAAAACTCCGGGAATTCCGTCAGCGACAGCGAAAGCTATGCGCTCGCGTGGGAATTTTTCCAGCCGACTTTGAGCGTGACAAACACCGGCACGAACGTCGCGCTGACGTTTCCGGTTTATCCCGCCGGATTTTTTGCCGAAGCCGCGGCCAGTCTGTCGCCGCCGATCAATTGGAACACAAATCTGCCGCCGCCGGTTTTGACGGGCGGCCAAAACCTGGTTTTGTTGGATCCAACAAACGCCGCGCAATTTTTCCGGCTGCGACGTCCGTGAATTATGTTGGAGTTCACGCTTCAGCGGTGTCGGCGCGCGGCAAGCTAGAGCTTGAACTCCAGCGCAAAATGTTTTCCGATTTTGCAGCTATTGGAAATCGCCGACGTGACGAATTTTTTCCCGACTTGAACGGATTGAAACAAATTTTTTCCCTGTGCCAGAGCGGCGCAAATCGCGGCGGAATAAACGCAGCCGGTTCCGTGCGTGCGAATGCCTTTCACGAACGGCGCGGACAGTTGAAATTCATTTTTGCCGTCAAAAAATACGTCGGTGGCTTCGCGCGCGTTTTTCAAATGTCCGCCTTTGACAAGGACCGCGCAGCCAAAGCGCGAATGGATTTCGCGCGCGGCATCGCCCATGTCTTCGGGCGAAGAAATTTTCTGGCCGGAAAGGATTTCCGCCTCGCCAAGATTGGGCGTGACGAGAGCCGCCAGCGGCAGCAGTTTTTCCCGGAAAATTTCCAGCGCGCCCGGTTCCAGCAGTTTTGCGCCGCTGGTGGAAGCCAGAACCGGGTCAACGACGAGTTTTAAGTTTTTAGCTTTTAATTTTGATCTGCTGAAAAATTTTGCAACGACGGAAATGTTTTTCGCCGAAAACAGCATCCCGGTTTTCACGGCGCGCGGGTTCAGTTCTTCAAACACCGCTTCGATCTGCTGCCGGAGCATTTGGGGCGAACACGTTTCCACCGCCAAGACGCGCTTTGGATTTTGCGCGGTGAGGCAGGCAATCGCGCTCGCGCCGTGAACGCCAAGCGCGGCGAACGTTTTCAAATCCGCCTGCACGCCTGCGCCGCCGCCGCTGTCCGAGCCGGCGATGGTCAGCGCGACCGGCAATTTTTTTTTCTCAATCATAATTCGAACGCGAAGAAAAAATTAACGCAAAGGCGCGAAGACGCAAAGGCGCAAAGCGGTGGAACTGCCGGGAATTGATTCTTTGCGACTTCGCGTCTTTGCGTTAAAAATTTGAACTTTTCGAATTGCGCCTCATATTTGGCGGATGGACAAAGAAAAAGTCGCAGTTGTTTTGACCGAGATAGGCGTGCTGCTGGAATTGAAGGGCGAAAATCCGTTCAAGACGCGCGCTTATGCGAACGCGGCGCGGACGATTGAAAATTTGGGCGAGCCGCTGGCGCAATTGGTTTCTGAAAAGCGGCTGGGCGAAATCAAAGGCATCGGCGAGGCGCTCGAAAAAAAAGTCACGGAACTGGTCGAGACGGGAAAATTGACTTATTACGAGGAATTGAAAGCGTCCACGCCGCCGGGATTTTTTGAATTGCTTGAACTTTCCGGCGTCGGCCCAAAAAAAATCAAGGCGCTGCATGACAAGCTAGGAATTGAAACGATTGAACAGCTTGAAGCGGCCTGCAAATCCGGAAAAGTCGCCGGGCTGGACGGCTTCGGAGAAAAGACGGCGGCGAACATTCTGGAGGCGATCCAATTGCGCCGGACTTACGCGAGCAAGCATTTGTTGAGCGACGCATTGCGCGCGGCGGAGCCGGTTCTGGAAAATTTGCGGGCGCATCCGGCGGTGATCCGTTGCAGCAGCGCGGGCAGTTTGCGCCGGTTCAAGGAAATCATCGGCGACATTGATTTGCTGGCGTCGTCGAAAAGACCGGCGGAAGTCATTGAATTTTTCGTTTCGCAGCCGGGGATTGTGAAAGTTCTGGCGAAAGGAGAAACGAAGGCGAGCGTGATTTTGGAAGGTGGCATCCAGAGCGATTTGCGCGTGGTAAGCGACGCGGAATTTCCGTTCGCACTGGCGTATTTCACCGGCAGCAAGGAACATAACATCGTGATGCGGCAGCGGGCGATTGCGCGCGGGCTGCGGCTGAACGAATACGGACTGTTCAAGTCGAAGGAAGAAACGCGCGATCCAAAATTGCTCGTGCCGTGCAAAACGGAGGAGGAGATTTTTCAGAAATTGGATCTGCCGTTCATCGAGCCGGAATTGCGCGAGGATTTGGGCGAATTTGCGGCGGCGGAGAAAAATGAACTGCCGAAATTGATTGAGTGGACGGATTTGAAAGGCTCGCTGCACAATCATTCGAGTTGGAGCGACGGCAAAGGTTCGCTGGAGGAAATTGCGGAGTTCATGGACAATCTGGGATTGAGTTATTGGGCAATCACGGATCACTCGAAATCTTCGGTGCAGGCGAACGGCCTGGATGCGAAACGGCTTCGTGAACAGATTTTGGAAATTAAAAAGGTGAACGGGAAATTTGCCAGGCGTGGCAGCGAGTTTCGTTTGCTGGCCGGAAGTGAAGTGGACATCTTGAAGAACGGTTTGGATTTTGATGACGAACTGCTGGCGGAACTGGACGTGGTCGTGGCGAGCCTGCATGTGCCGTCGGGCGACGAGAAGGAAAACACAAAGCGGTTGATCCGCGCGGCTGAAAATAAATATGTCCACATCATCGCGCACATGACGGGCCGGCTGCTTTTGGAGCGCGAGTCATATCCGGTGAATGTGCGCGCGGTGATTGATGCCTGTGCGGCAACGGGGACGTGGCTGGAGTTGAATTGCAATCCGCACCGGTTTGATCTGGACTGGCGGCACTGGCCGTATGCGAAATCCAAAGGCGTGAAGTGCGTGATCAATCCCGACGCGCACCGGAACGAGAACGCGGGGTTTTTGCGGCTGGGCGCGGGAATTGCGCGCAAAGGCTGGCTGGAGCAAAAGGACGTGGCCAACACGGTGAATTTCAGTTTGCTGACGAAAGAATTGAAACGGAAACGTGTCAAAAATGCGCCGTAAATGTGTCGGCGGCACGGCTTTGTAAGATTTCATATGACAAAACCGGAAGTTAAAAAAGAGTAAAAATTATTTTGACGAGGAACTTGCAATCTTGTTAATCTGGCTTGTGGCTGGTCGCCGAAGTTGTTTTTTGAATGGAAAGGCAGGTCGGTTGTCGAACCACAAAGTCTGGGATTTGGTATTATGAAAAAAATATTTGTTTCCATTGGTCTGGCTGCTGCCGGAACAGCGAGCCTCAAAGCCGCTTATGCACCCGACATGAGCGATACATCCAAGTTGTGGACCGTGTCAGCTTCGCTCCGCAGTTTTTACGATGACAACTACACCACGTCGCCTGTAAAGCAGGGTAGTTTTGGCTTCCAGGTTTCCCCGCAATTTGAATTGAATGCTCCGTTCCAGCAGACGGAACTGGGAGTGCGTTACATTTACGGGCTGTCATACTATCAGGAGCGGGAAAATCTGGGGCAGAGTCCCATTGACCAGACCCATCAGTTTGATTTGTGGTTGGATCATGCGTTCACCGAACGCTGGCAGGCGAGAGTCCAGAATTCATTTGTCGTGGGTCAGGAACCGGAGTTGCTGACACCTGCTGGCGCGGGTGGATCAGCCACCCTTCAGCGTGTTGAGGGAAACAACATTGTCAATACCGCCAAAATCAGCCTGACGACAGATTGGACACGGCTGTTCAGCACTGTTTTGTCTTATCAAAATACATATTACGATTATCAGAACAGCGGCGGGACGGCGGCCAGTCCCAGCCTTGCCGGATTGCTGAACCGGGATGAAAATCTGGCGTCGCTGGATTTTCAATGGCATGCCTTGCCGACGACAACCGCTTTCATTGGCTATCAATATGGCCAAATACTTTACACGGGCAATGAGGCGATTGCGCCTACACTGACTCCTGGAATCAATTATATGAGCAGCGCGCGCGACAACCGTTCGCATTATGGATATGTCGGTGTTCAACATGAATTTTTGGATAATTTGAGCGGAAACGCCCGGGTTGGCTTGCAATACACGAAAGATTACAACGATCCAAGCGCCACCTCTTCAGTCGGGCCGTATGCCACCGCCTCGCTGGTCTATACTTATGCCTCCGGTTGTTATGCACAGGTCGGTTTGACCCATTCCCGAAACGCGACGGATCAGGCCGCAATCAACACGGCGACCGGACAACTGACGGAAGATCAGGAATCCACCACCGTTTATGGTTCCATCAACCACCAGTTGACTTCCAAGCTGACGGCCAGTCTGCTGGCGAACTTTCAGGATTCCGCCTACCATGATGGCGCTTATAACAATCAATCGGATGATGATTACGGTCTTGGTTTGAATATGACCTACAGCTTCACTCATAACTTCTCAATGGAGGCGGGATATAATTATGACGATGTTGTGTCCGGTGTTCCGGGGCTGGCTTACGATCGAAATCGTGTTTACATAGGCGTTACGGCATCTTACTAGGCAAATCGGGCGTTTTGGGAGCAATAATTTTGAACAATTGAACGGGAGCGGGGTCACTACTCTGTCTCCCATTATTTTTTGACATATGGAACCAGCAAAAAACCAGCCCGCGCCGGAGGCCGCCCTGCACTTCCTCGATTACTGGCGCATCATACGGATCCGCAAGACGATCATCATCACCGTTTTCCTCATCACCACCATCATTGCCACCGTGGTGACGTTTCTTTTGCCCGCATCCTACGCCAGCACGGCCCGCATCAAGATTGAAAATGACAGCCCGGACATTTCGCCAATCAGTGGCGGGATTTCATATTCTGCGTATGACGCCTATTTCATTCAGACTGAATTCGAGATCATGCAATCCGATTTGGTTCTTGGCCGGCTCATCAGCAAGCTGAACCTGAACGAGGAATGGGGCAGGAAATACAACGGCAACACCCCGCTTAAAACAGATGAGACGATGGATCTGCTCAAAGGGCGAATGCGCTTAAGCCCGGAGCGCAACACCAAGCTCATTGACATCACCGTTTACAGCGAAGACAGGGACGACGCTGCGCGCCTGGCCAACGGCATCGCTGAAGCCTATCGCGAATACAGAATTGGCCAGAACATGGATAAAACCACGAACGGCATCAGCGTCTTGGAAGAAAGTTTTCGTTCGGAGGACGACCAAATCCAGGTCATGCAGTCGAATGTGGACTTTCTGCGAACGAATTTGAACATCGTTGACTTCGACCCGAACTCGGTCGGTCCCAGCCCCACGATAAGTCAAACGGACTTGCAGCGTTACAACGACCAGAAGATTGAACGTGAAAGCACCTATGTGCAGGACGAAAAAAAATACACCGAACTGACGAACTATGACAAGGTCAAGCTGCGTGATGTCCTGCCTACGATTTCCCCTGATGTGGCGCTGTCCGATCTGTTGAGCAATCTCCATTTGTCGGAACAGAAGCTCGTCCAGATGACCAACGACTTGGGACCGAAAGGTCCGCAGGTCATCAACCTCCAGTCTTTGATTGATAAATTGAACACGCAGATTGATGACCGTGTTGATGGCATCATGGCCGGCCTTGATAGCCAGTTGCAATCGGAGAAGGCATCGCTCGATGTGCTCACCGCCACGGTTCAAGACGCTGTGGATAAAGACCGGGCGGAAGCCCAAAGGGGGCAGCCCTATTGGGAGGCAAAACAGAAGCTCGACAGTATGAGAGATTTTCACAAGCTGCTTCAGGCGAAAATCGCTTCGGACAAGCTCGACCTGACTCTACCCAAGACATCCATGGTTGAAATTGTTGATCCGGCCAAGCCGGGACGGGATCCCGTGCGCCCCAATAAAACCTTGAACATCATTCTGGGCATTGTCATCGGCCTCGCCGTCGGCGTCGGCCTGGCGTTCTTCATCGAATATCTCGACACCAGCGTCAAAACGATTGACGACGTGGAACGCGCGTTCCAAGCCCCGGTGCTGGGCGTCATCCCGCAAAACGTCGGTTATCTCGTGGACGAAAAAGGCGGGGAAAACCGCCACGCCGAAGCCTATCGCGTCCTGCACACCAATCTTCTCTTTTCCCGCAAGAACGAGAGCCTTAACACCATTGTCGTTGTCAGCGCCGGTGCTGGCGAAGGCAAGTCCACAACCACATTGAATCTGGCCACGGTGTTCGCTCAGGGAAACAAGCGCGTGCTCGTCGTGGATTCGGACTTGCGCCGCCCCACGCTTCACAAGCTTCTGCATGTCGCCAACAACCTTGGTTTGACAAATTATCTGCTCAAGCAGAACACCCTCGAAGAAATCATCCAGACCACCGCCGTGCCCACGCTTCATTTCATGGCCAGCGGCAAGCTCCCGAGCGGCTCCATGGGCATCCTCGGCTCGGCCCAGATGAAGGAGATGATCACGGAATTGAAGAAACGCTACGACTACATCTTCTTCGACTCGCCTCCCATCTTGGGCGTGAGCGATGCCTCCATTCTGGCCAGCGAAGTGGACATAGTGCTCCAGGTCATCCAATACCGCCGCTATCCGCAACCTATGAATCTGCGCGCCAAGCAGCTCATCGAAAAAGTCGGCGGCAACTTTGTCGGAATCGTCCTGAACAACATCAACATGTCGCAGGACGAAAGCTATTACTACTACAGCGGCTATTATCACGACTATTATTATTCCCGCAGCGAAGAATCCCAGGAAGCCGCTGTCAAGGAACCCAACGCCCCCGGCGACACCGACCGGACCGGCATCAAACAAAAGTATTGATTGCGTCAGCAATATCCCAAGGATTAGAGCCAATGAAATTATACTTTAATGGATTGTTTATGTCGGGCTTGCTGGCCGCCGCCGTCATTTTAACCGGCTGTAGTAATGTGCCGACGAAATCTGACCCCCTTGTTTCATCGCCTCCCAAACCGCGCGCTTTTACAGAACAACCTTCCGTTAATGACGGCCAAACCAATGCGGCTGTCGCCCGCTTTCGAGTCGGCGACACGGTGATTGTGTCATTCTCCGGCTCGCCCGATTATCCGATCCCCGACCATGTGGAAGGAATCAAAGAAGACGGTCATATCACGCTCGACCTCATCGGAAAAATCTATGCCCTCAACAAGACAACCGGCGAGTTGCAGGACGAAATCCAGACCAATTACGTTCCAGAATTTTATCGTCGCCTCACCGTCACGGTAAAATCGCCGACCGACCGTGTCTACTACGTAGGAGGACAGGTCGGTCATGCCGGCGTTCAATCTTATCTCGGAGACACCACGGTCAGCAAAGCCATCCAGGCCGCCGGCGACTTCAACGATTTTGCCAGCCACACCGTCACGCTCACCCGCGCCACCGGCGAGCGCATCCAGGTCAACGTGGACAAAGTGCTGGCGGGCAAGGAAGTGGATCCCGCTGTTTATCCCGGCGACCAGATTGACGTGCCGCGCAGCCTTTTTTGATGATTCAACTCGACATCCTTTCCGGGAAAAAGGCGGGCGCACAATTGGTGGCCCGCCATTTTCCTTTTCGCATCGGGCGCGCGGCGCAAAACGACTTGCAACTCGAAGACGACGGCGTCTGGGACCGGCACCTCGTCCTGGAATTTCAAAAACAGGAAGGATTCAAGCTCACGACTTCCGCCAACGGCCTCGCCACCATCAACGGCGAACCCGTTCAAAACAAAATCCTCCGCAACGGTGACATCATCACTATCGGCTCCGCCAAATTGCAATTCTGGCTCGCCGCCACCCGGCAACGCGGCCTGCGCCTCCGTGAAAATTTTGTCTGGGCGCTGTTGGTTTTCATCACACTTGGCCAGTTCATTATGATTTGCTGGCTGCTCCGCTGAAGTGATTTGGTGGGGCGAGCGTCCCCGCGAGCAGGATTCAATGCCGGAAATGCCGCACGCCCGTGAACGCCATCGCCACGCCGCGCTCGTCCGCCGCCGCAATCACCTCCGCATCGCGCACCGAGCCGCCCGGCTGGATTGCCGCCGTCGCGCCCGCATCCGCCGCCGCGATCAATCCGTCGGCGAACGGGAAAAACGCGTCGCTGCAAACCACGCTGCTCGCGAGTGGAAGTTTCGCCTCGCCCGCCTTCCAGACCGCAATCTGGCTCGAATCCACGCGGCTCATTTGTCCCGCGCCGATTCCCAAAGTCCTGTCCGTGCCTGCATAAACAATTGCGTTCGACTTGACGTGCTTCACCACGCGCCAGCCGAACAGCATCGCGCTCAACTCCGTTTCCGTCGGCTGCCGCTTCGTGACGATTTTCAAATCCGCGCGCGTGACGATTTTCAAATCCCGCTCCTGCATCAAGAACGAATCCGCGCCGACGCTTCGCATGTCGAAGCGCGAGGCCTCGCCCGGCGGCCTTAAAATTTTCATCAGCCGCAGATTCTTCTTCTTCTGCAAAATTTCCAGCGCTTCCGGCGAAAAATCCGGCGCGACAATCACCTCGCTGAAAATTTCCGAAATCGCCCCCGCGCAATCACCGTCGAGAATTTTGTTCACTGCGATGATCCCGCCGAACGGTGCCTGCCTGTCCGTCGCGAACGCCTTGTCCCACGCCTCGCGCAAGGTTGCGCCCTGACCGACGCCGCACGGATTTATGTGCTTCAAAATCGCCAGCGTCGGCGCATCTGTTTCAAATTCTGAAATCAGGCTCGTCGCCGCCGTCAAATCCAGAATGTTGTTGTAGGAAAGTTCCTTGCCGTGGATCTGCTGGAAAAATTTATGGAAATGCCCGAAAAGCGCCGCCTTCTGGTGCGGATTTTCGCCGTAACGCAATTTTTGCGCCAGGCCGGCGTTGATGTAGAGCCGGTTCGAGCACGCGACATTTGCGTCTTCAGTCGCAAACGCCTTGTTGAGATGAACCGCAATCGAGGCGTCATAGGCTGAAGTCCATCCAAAAACCTTCGCGGCGAGTTTGCGGCGCAATTCCAATGTCGTGCCGCCATTTTCGGAGATTTGTTTTGCAACTGCGTCGTAATCCTTGGGGTCAACGACCACCGTCACGCTGTCGTGGTTTTTCGCCGCGCTGCGGAGCATCGAAGGACCGCCGATGTCAATGTTCTCAATCGCGTCGTGCAGCGAAACATCCGGCTTGGCGACCGTCGCCTCAAACGGATAAAGATTCACGACGACGAGATCAATCGGCGAAATGCCGTGAGATTTTACCGCCGCTTCGTGGGTTTCATTTCCTCGGATGAATAGCAGCCCGGCGTGGACTTTCGGGTGCAGGGTTTTCACGCGGCCATCCAGCATTTCGGGAAAGCCGGTGTGCTCGCTGATGTCTTTCACGGCGAGGCCGGCCTCGCGCAAGGCTTTTGCCGTGCCTCCGGTGGAAATGATTTCAACCCCCGCCTGTGCGAGGATTTGTGCAAAGGGAATCAAGCCGTTTTTGTCTGAAACGGAAATGAGTGCGCGTTGGATTTTTGCCATGTTCCGCAAACTCTTTCAAAAATTTGGACGGTTCGCAATTCAAACCGTCGCGGAAATCATTTCGCCGCCGCCGCCTCGGCCATGTCCAGGCCGATGGCGCGCTGAAGCTTCGCGCGCGCGGTGTCGTAATCGTGCAGCGCCTGGATTTGCGTCGTGCGCGACTGCGTGAGCGCGGTCTCGGAATCGAGCACGTCGAGCTGCGTGCCGGTGCCGGCCTGGGCGCGCGACCTGGCCTCGCGCAACGCTTCATCCGCCTCTTCCTGCACTTTTTCCTGCGAATCCAAAACTTCCTTCGCCTCGATGAAATCGGAATAATCCGTGCGCACTTCCAGTTCGATCTGCCGCTGCTGGTCGGTCAGGTCATTTTTTGATTTGTCGTAAAGCGCGTTTGCCTGCACGACTTTTCCGCGCGTGAGCATTCCGTCAAAAATATCCCATTGCAATTCCGCGCCGGCGTTCCAGCCGTTGATGTCGTGGTCCAGTTCCACCGGCGGCGTGAACTGCGCGTTATACCAGCCGTAACCGGCGAAGACCGAGACCGTCGGCTTGTAGCCGGATTTCGCGCTGGTCACGCCGAGCCGCTGTAGCTCCTCCGTTTTGCGCAGCGCGAGAAGTTCCGAACGGTTGCTCAACGCCTGCTGGATCGCATCGGGCAGGTTCACTTCAAACGGCGCGTCGTCGAGCGTGTCGCTCAAATTCAGCGGAACATCCTCCCAGATTTCGCGCGGCAGGTTATAGCCGAGCAGGTTCGACAAATTATTTTTTGCGACGCGGTAATTGTTCTTCGCTTGGATCAAATTCGGGCGCTCGTTGGCGACGGCCACTTCCGCGCGCAGCACATTGAATTTCGGCACCGTGCCCGCGTCGAGCCGGTGCTGCTGGTCTTCCAGTTCCTTTTGCAGCAGATTCACCGACGCCTCATGCACGGTGATCTGCTGCGCGGCGAGCAGCGTGTCGTAATACGCCAGCCGCACGCCCAGCAACGTGTCGGCGACGGCGGTTTGATATTGCGCCAGCGCCTGCTGCCTCGTCGCGCCCGCAGCTTTCAAGGCCGCGACCATTTTACCGCCGGAGTAAATGGATTGAACAATCTGGACGCCCGCGTTCCAGTTTTGATTGGGAACCATCGTGCCTGGAAAATTTTCAATCGCGCTCGGATCGGTGTATTTGTATTGCCCGCTTGCGGTCAATTGCGGCAGCGCGACCGCGCGCGTCTGCACCACCACGCCTTGCGACGCTTCAAGGTCGTTTTTGGCCTTTAGAATCGAGGCGTTTTGCTGGAGTGCCAGGTTCAGGCTTTGCAGCAGCGAGAGCGGCTGCGAAATCCACGCGGGCGAATTGGTCTCCGCATTTTGCGCGACAGTTTTCAGGTTCGCGGCGGAGCAAAAAACCGCCAGCGAAAAAATAATTTTGATTTTTTTCATGGAATAAATTCTTTCAATGCTTTGCCGCCGGCCAATGTTTCATCGCCGCCAGCGAAAATTTTGTGATGTGTTCGGCCAGATGCGCGATGCTCGCGGCGTCCTGCGGCAGCTTGTTCGGAAAAAGCCGCGTCACGACCGGGCTGCAGTGCTTGTAAAATGTGCACTGGCTCACGATGCTGAAGCCGCACAGCCGCACGCGCTCGTCGTTCAGCGGGCAGTGCAGGATTTCCGCGACGATTTTCCAAAGCTGGGCGACCATCGGGCGCATCCGTTCCTCGACGAGCGAATCCAGCGCGGCCGTCGGCTCGATCATTTCGCGCGAAATCAGTTTGCCGTGCCACGAAGTCGGCCCCTTGTCGAAAATCCGCAGCAGCAGCGAGTGGACGAACGCGCGCAATTTTTTCTCCGGCGGCGCGTCGTCCGGCACGTCCAGCATCGGCGGATATTTGGCCAGCGCCATGCCGTGCGCGTAACGCAGCACCTCGAGGTAAAGCGCCTCCTTGTCGCCGAAATGATAGCTAATCGCGGCCACATTGGCGCCCGCTCGGCGGCAGATCGCCCGCACCGTCGCGTCGCGGAAGCCGGCTTCCGCAAACACCTCGCCCGCCGCCTCCAAAAGGTGGCGGCGTGTCTCGTCGTGGCTCGCGGATTTCAATTCAACCGGCTTTGCTTTCATGCTTCAAACACATAATTCAAACAAGTGTTTGACAAGTCAACAAAAATCTTGTTCAGTGTCGCCTGAAACGGAAACCATCCATGAAATCGCGCCGGATTTTGATTTTGTTCGCGGCCATCCTGACCGCAGTCTTTGTGGCAGGCTGTTCCGGCAATTCGCCCGGCGCTTTTCAAGGCTACGTCGAGGGCGAATATGTGTATGTCGCCTCGCCGCTCGGCGGCGCGCTGACAAATCTCGCCATCGCGCGCGGCGACGGGGTGAAATCCGGCCAGTTGCTGTTCACGCTGGAACGCGAATCCGAGGCCAGCGCCATGCGGCAGGCGGAAAAAAATCTCGCGCAGGCAAAGGCCAATCTCGCGCTTTCGGACAATGAATTGACCCGCCGTGAAAAATTGCGCGCCGACAGCGGTGTGATTTCAGCCGAGGAACTTGACCAGGCGAAATCGCGGCGTGACGCCGACAAGGCCCAGGTGGATTCGCAAAATGACGCGCTCACAAAAGCGCGCTGGTCGTTCGACCAGAAGCAGCAGTTCGCGCCAGCAAATGCGTTTGTGCAGGACACGCTTTATCGCCAGGGCGAATGGGTCGCGGCCGGAAATCCGGTTGTGGTTTTGCTGCCGCCGGAAAATTTGAAGGCGCGTTTTTTTGTGCCGCAGGAAATGCTGCCGCAAATCAAGACCGGCGAGAACGTCAGCGTCACTTTTGACGGCTCGGCGAAAAGTTATTCCGCGACGGTCAATTATATTTCCACGCAGGCCGAGTTCACGCCGCCGGTTTTATACAATCGCGAGAACCGCGCAAAGCTGATTTTCATGATCGAGGCAAAGTTTTCCCCGGCGGACGCGGTGGAACTTCGCCCCGGCCAGCCGGTGGATGTGGCGATTCGATGAATCGTGCTTTGTTAAATGGTTAAATCGTGAAGCAAAGCGGCGTTTTTTCCGATTCAACAATTCAACGATTTAACATTTTACGGAGACAATGACTTTAACTGAATTTGCAATTGACGTTCGCGGCGTTACGAAAAAATTCGGCGACCGCACGGTCGTCAACGACATCGCGATGCAGGTTCGGCATGGCGAGATTTACGGTTTTCTCGGCCCGAACGGCAGCGGCAAGACGACCTTTTTGCGGATGCTCTGCGGTTTACTCAAGCCGGACGCCGGCAGCGGCCGGTGTCTCGATTTTGATTTCCGCACGCAAAGTTCCGAAATAAAAAGACACGTCGGCTACATGACACAGCGGTTCAGTTTTTACGAGGATTTGACCGTCGAGGAAAATCTGGATTTCATCGCGCGCATTTACGGCGTGCCGGAACGAAAAGCCGCCGTCGAAAAAAGTCTGGAGCGGCTCGGCATGGTTGAACGCCGCAAACAACTCGCCGGTGAATTGTCCGGCGGCTGGAAACAGCGGCTCGCGCTGTCCGCGTGCCTCATTCATGAGCCGCAACTGCTGTTGCTCGACGAACCGACGGCGGGCGTTGACCCGAAGGCGCGCCGCGATTTTTGGGACGAAATCCAGCAGCTTGCCGGCAGCGGTTTGACCGTGCTGATCACGACGCATTACATGGACGAGGCGGAACGTTGCAATCGCGTGGCCTACATCAGCTATGGAAATCTGCTCGCGAGCGGCACGGTGGACGAAGTTTTGAAAAATTCAAAACTCGCGACGTGGGAAGTGACCGGCGGAAATTTGCACGAACTCGCCGAAAAAATTCGCGGAAAACCCGGCGTCGAACAAGTCGTCGCGTTCGGCTCGACATTGCACGTCAGCGGACTGGACGCGGAAAAATTACGCGCGAGCGTGAGTCCGTTGATCACCGGCGATTATCACTGGAAACAAATCCAATCGGGACTCGAAGACGTTTTCATCAGCCTGATGGAAACCGCGAAGGACAATTTTTCCTGAAATGAAATTCAACTGGCAACGGTTTTGCGCCATCGTCGCGAAGGAATTCATCCAGATGCGGCGCGACCGGCTGACATTTGCCATGATGCTGGGCATTCCGATGCTTCAACTCGTCCTCTTCGGTTACGCCATCAATTCCGATCCGAAGCATCTGCCGACCGCCGTTTATTCCGCCGACAACAGCGTTTTTTCGCGCACGATGGTCTGGGCGATGCGCAACAGCAGTTACTTCGACATCACCCGCGAGCCGCGGAGCGAGGCGGAAATCCAGAAACTGCTCGCGGAAGGCACGGTTCAATTCGCTGTGGAAATCCCCGTGGATTTTTCGCGCAAATTGCTGCGCGGCGAACAGCCGGATTTGCTGCTCGAAGCTGACGCGACCGATCCGATGGCCATCGGCTACGCCGTCGGCGCGATGAATTCGCTGACGCCGATTGTGTTGAACCGCGATTTGACCGGGCCGCTGGCAAAACTGCGCGCGGGTTCAGCTCCGTTCAATCTCGTCGTGCATCAGCATTACAACCCCGAAAACATCACGCAGTATAACATCGTGCCCGGACTCATGGGCGTGATTCTGACAATGACGATGGTCATCATCACCGCGCTCGCAATCACGCGCGAACGCGAGAGCGGCACGATGGAAAACCTGCTTTCCACGCCGCTGCGCCCGGTCGAGGTCATCATCGGCAAAATCGTGCCGTATATCATGGTCGGCTACATCCAGATTTTTTTGATCCTCATCGCGGCGAAATTTTTGTTCGACGTGCCGATGGTCGGCAGCGTTCCGTTGCTGCTCGCGGTGGCGTTTTTGTTCATCGTGGCGCATCTGGCGGTGGGCATCACCTTTTCCACCATCGCCCGAAACCAGCGACAGGCGATGCAGATGGGAATGTTTTTCTTTTTGCCGAACATTTTGCTGTCGGGCTATATGTTTCCGTTCCGAGGGATGCCCGGCTGGGCGCAGGACATCGGCGAATGCCTGCCGCTGACGCATTTCCTGCGCATCGTGCGCGGGATTTTGCTGAAGGGCAACGGAATCGCCGAAATCGCGCCTGACCTTTGGCCAATCGCGCTGTTCCTCGTCGTGATGCTGACCATTGGCATCAAACGCTACCGGCAGACGCTGGATTAAATTGCGCATCCGGCTGAAGAACGGATTCTCGCCCGCAAATTGCCTTTTCAACTTGTTGGAGCCATACTGCCGTGAATGAAGTCGGGAAAACAAACCAGCGGGATTGAATTCTACGCGCTCGCGTTCGGACTCTTTCTCGGACTCGCAATCCTGAAATTCGGCAACCCTGTCATCCTCGACGGCAAAATCTCCACGCCGAATTCGCCCGCTGAATTTTGGAGCTTCTCATGGCCGACGCATTGGGCCGGCTGGCTGCTGCTGCCGCTCGCGATTGCCGGCGCAATTCTGGCCGTTGCAAAAAAATCCCGCTGGCCGCAGTCAAAATGGCTCTGGCTCCTGCCGCTGCTCTGGCTCGTCTGGCAGCTTTTTTCGGCGGGTGAAACGGCTTACCCGGAATTGGCGGCGGCGACGCTCTGGCAGTTTTTCGGCTGCGCCGCGTGTTATTTTCTCGGCTCATTTCTGTTTGGAAGCGGACGCGCGCCCAACTTTTTGCTGGTTGGAATTCTCGCCGCGTTCACGTTTTGTCTTGTGCGCGCCGTTGACCAGAGGATTTTTGAATATCCGCAAAGCCGCCAGTTGCTGGCCGAGGGCGAACACACCGGCTGGACAAATGTCCCGCCGGAAATGCTCATGCAAATGAAGCAGGACGGCGCGGTCATCACGACGAACGGCATGGACGTGGCAAATCCCGTGATCCTCGACAAATTCAAAAAAGGCCGGGTCAGCGGCACGCTCGTTTATCCCAACGCGCTTGCCGGCGCGGTTCTGCTGCTGTTTCCGGTTTCGCTCGCGCTGGCGTTTGGCGCGACGAAAAAATTGAAGACGCCAATACGTTTCGCCGCCATTGCGCTGATACTTTTTCTCGGTTGCGCGGGATTTTTCTGGACGGGATCAAAGCTTGGCTGGCTCATCGCGATTGCAACCGGCGGTTTGTTCTTGTTCCGTTTGAATTGGTCAAAGCGTTTGAAATTTGCCGTGCTCGGCCTGATCGTCTTTGCCGGCCTCGGAATTTTTGCAGTTCGTTTTCAAAATTATTTTGCCGCCGGGGCGACCAGCGTCGGCGCACGGTTTGATTATTGGAGTGCGGCGGTCCAAATCACCGCCCGACATCCGTTGACGGGCACCGGGCCGGGAACTTTCCAGCGGCCTTACGCAAAACTCAAATCGCCCGACGCGGAAATGGCGCGGCTGGCGCACAATGATTATCTGGAACAATTTTCGGATTCCGGGATTCCCGGCGGAATTTTTTACGCCGCATGGATTTTCCTTGCGCTTGCAGCCATCGCCCGACGCGTGTGGAAATCGGGAAATCAAACCGCCTTTGCCATTTTTGCCGGGCTGCTCGGCTGGTTTGCGCAGGGGATTGGCGAATTCAGCCTTTTCATTCCGGCGCTGGCCTGGACGGCCTTCACTTTGCTGGGTTGCCTGTTATCAATAACTTCTTCAGAAAAAGTCCAAAGCTGATGGCTGGCTGAACAGCCGGGATCCCGCTCCGGCGTTTGTTTTGTCAGACTGGCAGGTTCATCGAACTGCGATGACGGGACATCCCAGCGGGATGTCTCTACCGGTGGTCGTCCGCAAGGATCGGGCGATGGGCGGCCGACTCATTGCGTGTTTTGTTGCTTGGCCGCATGACCTCGTCCGGTTTGCGCCGGGAAATCCAAATCGGCGTTGACCAGATCAATAGCGGCAAAGTTCTCAACGGCAAAGTCGTTTTTGACCGCCTTTTGGAAAAGAACAGTAAACGGGCGCGGGCCAAGAAATGAGCCACGTTCGATTTTTGCTTGAGGCCAGTCGGGACTTGGAAGAAATAGAGGATTACATTTCTCAGGACAATCCCCGATGCCGTCGTCCGGTTGATTCTGCTCGTTCGCAAAAAATGCGCGCTGTTTTCTCAACAGCCGGGCATTGGAAGAGACCTTTCGATGTATTGTCAGGGCTTCGCGGCTTTCCCGTCGGCAGCTATGTCATCTTTTAACAACCGGCGGGCGATGGCATTGAAATCTCCGGGTCCTTCACGGCGCGCGGAACATTCCTGAATTGTTTGATTGATTTTTGGCGCGTTCCGGCGTTTCATTTCAGCTTATTTAACAATTGAATTAACATCATGGCCTACAAAGACGCGACCCCGCCCGCCGGCGGAACAATTACCATCGCGAACGGCAAGCTCTCCGTTCCTGAAAACCCCATTCTCCCGTTCATCCGCGGCGACGGCACCGGTCCGGACATCTGGGCCGCGAGTGTGCGCGTGTTCGACGCGGCGGTGCAGAAAGCCTATGGTGGCAAACGTAAAATCGCCTGGTTCGAGGTTTTCGCCGGCGAGGAAAGTTTCAAGAAATTCAACAACTGGCTGCCCGACGACACCGTCGAGGCCTTCAAGGAATTTCTCGTCGGCATCAAGGGCCCGCTCACCACGCCTGTTGGCGGCGGCATCCGCTCCCTCAACGTCGCCCTCCGCCAGATGCTCGACCTCTACGTCTGCCTGCGCCCCGTTCAATGGTTCACCGGCGTCCCCTCGCCCGTGAAACACCCGGAAAAGGTGGACATGACCATCTTCCGCGAGAACACCGAGGACATTTACGCTGGAATCGAATACGCCGGTAGCTCGCCCGAGGCACAAAAAGTTTTGGACTTCATCGCCAAGGAATTTCCCAAGGACTTCAAAAAAATCCGCTTCGGCACCAAGCCCGCCGCCGAGGATTTTTGGAAAGCCGTCGGCGCGGCGAACTTCCCGACCGACGTGAAAGTCGGCGTCGGCATCAAGGCTGTCAGTTACAGTGGCACCGTGCGTCTGGCGCACAGCGCGATTTCTTACGCGATTAAAAACAAACGCAAAAGCGTCACGATTGTCCACAAGGGCAACATCATGAAGTTCACCGAGGGCGGCTTCCGCGACTGGGCCTACCAGACCGCCAAGGAATTTTTCGGCGCGGTGGAGATTGACGGCGGCCCGTGGTGCAAGATTCCCGAAGGCAAACCCGGTGCCGGCATCGTCATCAAGGACGCCATCGCCGACATCGCGCTCCAGCAGGTGCTCACGCGCCCGACGGATTTCGACGTCATCGCCACGCTCAACCTCAACGGCGATTATTTGAGCGACGCGCTCGCCGCGCA